>Ga0164242_10006934_pt1 | contig 12424 bp, 11 predicted proteins | sample OricomgcompostMG_FD_108783 | JGI IMG/M metagenome (GOLD analysis project Ga0164242, IMG submission 108783) | Miracle-Growth compost microbial communities from Emeryville, California, USA - Original compost - Miracle growth compost (MG) ... | reverse complement strand
TGCCGACGTACCTCGTCGACGACCGTGGCAACACCACCCGGCGTGACCAGATCAGCCACGATCGGCAGCGCGTCGATGCGACCGGCCAGCTCGGTGACACGCTCGCGGTCGCGCCCGTGGAGGACGACCTCGGCACCCTCACCGGCGAGTGCCACAGCAATGGCATGACCGATCCCCGACGACCCTCCCGTCACCAGCGCGATCTTGCCACGCAGCTCCATCGTCCACTCCCGTCCGCCGAACGAACATCCCTACCGACATCTCACCCGATCGGGTTCGCCTCCGGGTAGAGGTAGCGGCGGGTCAAGGGCCAGCCAGCGGTCTTTCCCCTGGTGAAGATGAACTGGGCCAGGCCGAGGGTGCCGTAGTCGAAGCCCGCCTTGGACCCGGCCAGCCAGAGGTCACGCATCCGGTAGAACTGCTCGTCGAACATGGCCACGATCGCCTCGCGGCCGGCTCGATGGCGTTCACGCCAGCATGCCAGGGTGCGGGCATAGTTGGCCCAGAGATTCTCCCGGTCGACCGACCACAGTCCCCGCTCGGCGAGCAGCCGCTCGATCTCGGCGACGGTCGGCAGGTAGCCGCCGGGAAAGATGTACCGGTCGACCCAGGCGTCGTTCGCCTGCAACCGCTGGTTGGTGATCGTGTGCAGGACGCCTACTCCGCCCGGGACGAGCAATCGGTCGACCACGTCGAAGAACCCGGGGTGCCCCCGGCGGCCGACGTGCTCGAACATGCCGACGCTGACGATTCGGTCGTAGGGCCCGCGCAGGGCGGGGTCGGCGGCTTCCGGCAGGTCCTGGTAGTTCATCAGCTCGAACCGGACCCGGTCCGCGACACCTTCACGGGCGGCGTACGCCGCGGACTCGGCGGCCTGCTCGTGGCTCAGGGTGATGCCGACGACCTCGATGTCACAGGCCTGCGCCGCGGCCACCGCCAAGCGTCCCCAACCCGAGCCGATGTCGAGCAGCCGCTGGCCGGGCTCGAGGCGCAGCTTGCGCAGCACATGGTCGAGCTTGTGCTGCTGCGCCTGCTCCAGGGTGTCCTCGTCGTTCTCGAAGTAGGCGCACGAATACGTCAGGGACGGGTCGAGGAACAACCGGTAGTAGTCGTTGCCCACGTCGTAGTGCCGGCTGATCTGGCCACGCTGGGCACTGCGCTGGTTGCGCTCGGTGCGGTGCAGGCGCCGCAGCGGCAGCAACGCACGAACCGCGGACCGGTTGCGGGCCACGATCCAGAAGAAGGCGTCGAGTTCCTCCTCGGAGATCTCGACCTCGCCGCTGACATAGCCCTCGCCGAACGCCAGACTCGCACTCGCCGCTGCCCGGCGGAGCACCGCAGGGTCGTTGACCGCGACGTGCACGGCCGGCGTTCCGGAGCCGTACGACCTCTCGTCACCGTCCCAGTACCGCAACACCACTCGCCCGTGACGGATCCGGCGCAGGATCCGGTCGATGAGCTGCTTCTCCAACACCCCATCCATCTCGACATCAACTCCTCATGGACTTTTCTTCTCTCTCCCAGAACGGCGCCCGAGCCGGCGTCACCGCGGCGTCATCGGACAGCCCCGGTGGTCGACACGGTGGATGCGCGAACGGTGTCCGCGGACTCGCCGTTGTCGTCGGCGCTCGAGGCGGGACGTTCGGCGGGCAGCCCAAGGGCACGCAGTGCCGCGTGAAGCCGCGTGAGTGCCCCACGCGTCCCATCAGGCACGCCGGTGCCGCGAGCATCCAGCAGGGCGGCCTCGCAGCGATCCAGACTCTCGCGCAGGCGAGGGTCGACGTGTGTCACATCCCGCCCCAGAGGGGTCGTGGCCCCCGCCATCAGACGAAGCGCCTGGGCCAGCTGCTCGCAAGCCTCGGCGACGACGGAGGCACGCTGGCGGTCCACCCTGGTCGAGCCGCGGTCGACCGCCGTCAGCAGCCGGGCAGAGCGGACGGCCTGGCTCATCAGGGTCATCTGGTGACGTACCAGCCGGGGATCGTTCCCCAGCAGCAGCGGCCGTGTCAGTGGCTGCACGACCAGGGTGAGATCGCGCATCTGGGTGTCGACGACCCGCATCAAGGCATCCGGGCCCAGCAGCGGCGAGGCCTCCGCCGCATCCGGGACGTCCACATCCTGGGGAGTCCGCCCTGCCATCGCGTCGAGGAGAACGGCGAGGTCGGTGTAGAGATCGCGCTGAGCGGCCTCCACCGTGTCTCGAGTGGACAGTGGTGCGACCAGGAGCGCGACCGCGATGCCTGCCGCCGCACCGACCAGCGTCTCCTCCAGCCGCAGCACCAGCAGGTGATCGGAGAACTCGTGCAGCACCGAGTAGAGCTGGGCAACCATGATCGTGACGAAGAAGATCATGTACGCGTAGTTGACCTGCACGAGATAGAAGCCGCAGAACATCGCGGCCACGATGACGAACAGGATCCATCCCGTGTGTCCGACGGTGACACCGGCCAGCGCCACACCGGCGACCAGGCCCACCAGCGTGCCCAGTACGCGGTAGCCGGACTTGATGAAGGTCTCGGTGCGATTGCCGGTCCCGGTGAAGGCCACGAAGGCGGCGATCACCGCCCAGTAGTAGCGGGTGGCGTTGAGTTCACGCCCGATCAGGATCGCCAGGGTTCCGGCCACCGCGACCTGAACAGCCTGGCGGGTGGTGAAGTCCAATCGCAGCAGTGGGTTCAGCCGGTGGCCGCGCGCGGACACGTCCCGAGCTACTGAAGCCGAGCTGGGAAGATTGCCCATCGCCAGCGCGACCGCGGGCACGAACTCCCCACCCGTCTCGTCCTGGTCGGCGTCCTCGCACTCGGTCGGCTCGACCACAGGAGGAGTCCCTACTTGGTCCATCAGCCGCAGCCATCCGGTGACCGCTGCCGCAAGCCGCGCCTCGCCGCGACTGGTTCCGGGCAGTCGCGACACCGCGGACCTCATTCCGAGGCGGTCGTCTGCGACGAAGCAGGCCGTGACCGCCCCGGCAGCGCGGCGCACCTCCAGGCTGGCGTCGGCAAGCTCCTCACCCGCGCTCGCCATCGCATCCAACGCCAGCTGGACGTCGAGGATCCGTCGTCGCAACGCCTGCCCGGTCCACCCCTCCGGCAGCGCTCCCGGCAGTGCCGACCATGCTTCGATCATCAGCGCCGACTCCACCAGCTGGGTCTGCTGGCTGTGCAGGCGGCGTCGCAGCCTGATCCGCTGACCCGTCTCCTCAGGTGGCGTCGCCAGCAGCTCGGTGATGGTGCCTGCCATCCGGCGACTGCGCGCGCCGAAGCCACGGCGGACCCGCCTCAGCACTCGAGCGGAGTTGACGCGCAGAATGGTCAGCGACAGCAGCAGCACCCAGGCCGTACCGATCACTGTTGCCAGCACCAGCCCGGAGACCTGACCCCACGTGGCATGCATGAACGAGGCGAAGAAGTAGCCCATCCAGAGCATGAAGCCGTAGAAGAAGTAGGCGACCCCGAAACGACGGACGAACACCGCCACGAACAGGACCACCACGAACAGGACCAGCATCCAGTGCTGGTGACCGGCCACCGAGACACCGACGACGATGCCCAGCCCGATCGCGATCGGGAAGCCGACCGCGGTACGGACCTTCTCCCAGCCACGCAACGGGCTCAACGCCATCGAGCCCATCATCGAGACCACCGCACCCAGCAGCATCGCCACCGTCGTGGAGGCCTGGTCCTGGTCACGCAGTCGCGCGATCAGGTACTCCACGCCCAGTCCGCTCGCCATCGCGCCGGCTCCGTTGACGGCCATCCGCAACCGCGCCAGACCGGGGTCGGAGGCAACCATCAAGTCACGTGCATGTCGCAGATATCGGCCGGGCGGTTCGATTATCTGCATAATACCGATATTATCACTGGGTCAGCGTCACCCTGTCGGCAGAGGACTGGGTGAAACAATGACGACGCTGGCACACTCGCCGACTTCAGGAGGCACCGCCGATGATTGCTGACTCCGAGGTCACGCGGTTGTACGGCGAGATCGAAGTGCAGGCCGCCGTACTGACCCGGAACTTCGAACTCCTCCGACGCCGGGCGGCACACCCCGACGAACTCGACCGCGCCGAATACCTCATCCTCCGCGCCCTCACCAGGCTCGGCCCCTCGAGCATCAACGAGCTCGCCGACACGCTCGGCCTGGATCCCTCCACGATCGGCCGCCAGGTCACCGCCCTCGAAGACGCCGGCCTGGCCGAGCGAAGCCAGGACCCACAGGACCGCCGCCGGGCGATCGTGGCCAGCACCGCCGTGGGCCGACGTCGGATGAAGCTCACCAGCAGCAGGCGCACCGCCCGCACCCGCGACCTCCTCGCCGACTGGACCCCGGAAGAACTGTCCGCACTCGCCGAGGCCTTCACCCGCTACAACCAGGCAGTGGCACAACGCCATCTCACCGATCCGACCACCGGGGCGAGTGGTCAATCATCCAGCGAAGACTCAACCAGGAGGCACCATGCGCTTACGTAATCTCCCAACCCGCCTTGCCACCGGCGCTTTCATCGCCCACAGCGGCATCGAGAAGTTCGGCGGCGGACCCGAGCAGGCCGCCGGTGTCCACGGCATGGCCTCGGCCGCCTTTCCCTTCCTCAAGGGCATCGAGGCCAACCGCTTCCTCCGCATGCTCTCGATCGGCGAGATCGCGACTGGCGCACTGCTGCTCGCACCCGTGGCGCCGCCGCTGGTCGCGGGCGCGGCGCTGACCGGGTTCGCCGGCGCACTGGTCACGATGTACCTGCGCACCCCCGACCTGCACAAGCCGGGCAGCGTCTGGCCGACGCCACAGGGAATCGGGGTGAGCAAGGACGTGTGGATGCTCGCGATCGGCATCGGCCTCACGATCGACGGTCTCCGTGGTGCCCGGAGCGCCCAGGACGCGTAGGTACCGGGACCACCCCGTCGACCAGAGGTTTCGGGCACAGCGGGAGGCCCGGGCGTCAGCGGTCCCGTCGTTCCGGACCTCAGGAGATTTCAGCTGTGGCGACATACACGTCGAAGACGGCCGACAGCACCAAGCCGCCTTCGGCTCGCAACTCTCCGTAGGTGGTGACCATGGCCGTTCCTGGACGGCGAAGCTCGCAGTCGGTGGCCGTGATGAAACCTTCAAGGGTCGCCCCCGGCCGAACCGGCTTCACCAACTGCACGTCGCGCACGGTGCGGCCTGCGATGACAGCCCATCCGCTGAACAGACCGAGCACGCTGAGTCGCTGAAAGATCGCCAAGGAGTGAATCCCACTGGCAATGATGCCCCCGAACGGAGTGACAGCCGCCACGTCGGGGTCGAGGTGCCAGTCCTGAGGATCCCATTGTCGCGAGAAGGCAAGGATCTCCTCCTCGGTGACGACATAGGCTCCCAGTGCGAATTCGACACCCAGGGGGATGTCCTCCGCACGAACGAGCTCCCGCTGTGTGCCGGCCAACTCACACAATCCTCTCGCCGACGGGCTTGGGAACGGACGCATCGGGGTCGGCCCGGGTCCCGCGTGCGCCGTCAGGTCGTTGACGCGACGCATCAGCCGTGGCGAAGCCGCGAATGGTGAGCTCCCCGTGTTCTGCGCGCAGCGCTCCCGGAAGGATCCGGAAGTCCGGCGCGGAGACGCCGAATTCTTGCTCGACCGCCCCTACGATCGCGTCGCCCGCAACGAGAGCACGGATCTCCGGCGACCGGCACAGAGAGGCCAGGTTGGGATGGTCGACCCCTTGCCGTCTCGCCCACGCGGAGACCAGGTCGCCATGGAGTTCCAGGGTGATTCGGTTGCCATCGCCCTCACTGAGGATGGCACGCTTCACGTAGGGGCTTTCGCGAACAAGCGCCTCCACCGCGGTCGCCTTTCCCGCGCCTTCTCCGACGCACACCTCCGCACCCAATGCCTCGAAGAACCGGATCGAGGCCGAGGTGGGATGGTGCCCGGTGACGAGGACCAGCCGCAGCGCGTCGAAGCCATGTTGTACGGCCACCCCGTGAGTCACCAGGCGACGGAGGGACCACCGCGCCGACCGGCTGGCGCTCGCGTAGGAGTTGAAGCCCCAGTCGATGGTCCAGCGTGACAGCCGGCCGGACCGCAGGTATTCCCGCTGCGACCGGAGGTGCAGTGCCTCGATCACCCGAGCGTCCGCCGCCAACACGGTGGGACGGACCTCGGCGAAGTCCTCGGGAACGGACTCCGCCGTCTCCGGCACGTGGACCACCGCTCCCGCCACCAGCGGCGCGTAGACCTCCGCGATCCGGGCGGTCAGATCGAAGAGCGGCGAGACGACCACGGTGCGATCGCGCGACGAGAGCGTCATCTGGCTCTGAAGCGTCTTGAGCCCCGAACTCAGTTCAGGCAAGCGCACGGTGATCGCGACGCCGTCGTCGTCGACCTCTGACCACTCGGCCGGCTCGGCCGGCTCCAGGGTCGCGCCGGAGTCCTCCCCTATGGGAGGGAGGACCACCACACCTGCGCCGGGATCCCGCCGGACGCCACGCGGATCCAGCACCAATACGTTCGGAATTCCGAGAGCGTCGCAGGTGCGCACATCCTCGTGCCGGGCCGCGATCACCCTGGCATCGGCTCGCTCCGCGACGACACGCCTGACCAGCTCATCCGGGGCGGAGGCCGGCAACGGCGCCGATCGTGCTCCGAGAGCTTGGAGCGCGAGGTCGGCGTACACCCACTCGATGCTGTTGTCGCCGAGAACAACGACGTCGGCACCAGGAGTGATCCCCGCTGCCCGCATCGCCGCGGTGTAGGTCGCGACTTGGGATGCCAGCGAAGCCGCGCTCACCTCCTGCCAACGCCCGAGCCGCTTGAAGCGCAGGACCACGGCGCCCGGACGCGTCTTCGCGTTGTCCCTGATCGCGTCGAGTACTGGTGAACCGTGCGAGTGCTCAGTCACGGGGAGCCACCGCCTCGAGGTCCTCGATGATCGCCTGGTCGGGCTCCTCGCCGAGATACGCAGCGATGACCGCCGAGTCGGATCTCACCTCTTCTGGAGTCCCGTCGGCGATCTTCCTCCCGAAGTCGAGCACGACGATGTGCTCCGCCAGCCGCATCACGACGCCCATGTCGTGCTCAATGAGCAGGATGGTGGCAGCCGTGTTCTCCTGAACGTCCAGGATGCAGTCGGACATCTCGTCCTTCTCCTCCAAGGTCATCCCGGCCATGGGCTCATCGAGCAGCAGCAACTTGGGATCCTGGCAGATCGCCCTCGCCAACTCGACTCTCTTGCGTACTCCGTATGCCAGGCTGCCGACGTCCTCGTGACGGAGCGAACTCAGCGAGAGCAAGTCGATCACCTCCTCGGCACGCTCACGCTGCTTGGCTTCCTCGCGAATGACGTGCGGCAGGTTGAAGACGGACGACAGAATGCTGCTGCGTCCGTACTGGTATCGGGCCGCCATCAGATTTTCCAGAACACTCAGCCCGGCGAAGAGTGCCGGCGTCTGGAATGTCCGCGCCACTCCCATCCGTGCCGCCTTGTGCGGCGCGAGGCGGCGGTAGGTGGTCCCGTCAAGGCGAATCTCTCCGCGGGCAGGGTGATACACACCCGAGAGGCAGTTGAACAGGCTTGTCTTGCCGGCCCCGTTGGGGCCGATGACCGCTGTGAGCTCGCCTGGCCGGATGGCGAATGAAACGTCGTCCAGAGGTTTGATCCCGCCGAACTGCAGGGTGAGGCCCTCGACTGAGAGCAAATTGCTGCCGTCGGTCATGAGAGCCACCCGGCCGTTCGACTGGGACGCCTTCTGCTGGTCGCCGTGTGCGCCGACTCCCCGCTGGATCCGCCCAGGTAGAGGTCGCGCACCTGAGGATCGTGACGGAGGTCGTCTGCTGACCCTTCGTACAGGACGCGTCCGCTCTCGATGATGAATGCATAGTCGCAGAATTCAAGGGCGAGGTTGGCATTCTGTTCGACCACGAGCATGGAGGTTCCACTCTCCCGCCGGATCTCGGCCAACGTCTCGAAGATCGACCGCGTGATGAGCGGTGCGAGTCCGAGCGAGACCTCGTCCAGGAGCAGTACATTCGGATCCGCCATCAAGGCACGCGAGATGGCCAACATCTGTTGCTCACCTCCCGACAGGTACCCACCGGCGTCGCGCAGACGTCGCCTCAGAACCGGAAACATCTCGAGTACCCGTTCCATCGTGGCCGTCGCGCCTCCGGTTGTCCGGCTTGTCGCTCCTATACGAAGGTTCTCCTCGACCGACATACCGGAGAAGATGAGGCGCCCCTCGGGAACGTGCGCGATTCCGAGACGGGCGATCTCGTGCGAGGCGAGGCGCTCGATCGACTGGCCGTGTGTGGTCACGCTGCCGGCCGTCAGACGAGCCGAGTGCAGTCCGAGCAGGCCGGCAATCGTCCTGATTGTCGTCGTCTTGCCCGCCCCGTTCGCACCGAGCAGCGCCACCGCCGCGCCCCGAGGCACGGTGAGCGTGACACCACGCAATGCTGGCGCACCGGCGTAGGACACCTCCACTCCCTGCAGTGCGAGCGCCACCGTGTCCTGCTCGGGTCGCTTGTCGGGCGGGTTTACGGGCTGTACGGCCACCGTCTGCATGCGTGGACCACCGCCTTCCAATAGCTGATCAGCCCCTCGGGGCGGAATCTCAGAATGAGGATGATGAGGATGCCCATGACTACTGAGACCGTCTGGCCCTGGTAGGTCGTGAGCATGTTTCCGATCACTGGAGTCGTCGGATCGACGTCAGTCGTCGCGAACGTGAGGACTTGAGGCAGCAGGGTCCAGAGCAGCGCGCCCAGCACAGCTCCACCTGTCGAGCCGATGCCGCCGATGATCACCATCGCGAAGTATCCGATGACCAGGGTGAGGCTGAACGATGTGTCGGAGAGATGCCCCAGGTAGTAGGCGTACAGCGCCCCGATGACGCTGACGATGAAGGACGAGACCGCAAACGACGCGAGCCGCACCCGAGGAACGTTCATGCCCAGCGAAGAGGCAGCGATGTCATGGTCCCGCGCTGCGATGAAGGAGCGTCCATGCCGCGACTTCATCAGATTGCGCAGACCCAGCAGGACCAGGCCGAGCACCACGATCAACGTCCAGTACCACTTCTTCTCCGTGTCCACTGCGAAGGACCCGATCGAGGCAGTGTTGAAGGGCAGTCCCGCCGGTGTGAAGAACTTCAACTGAAACCTGAGAAAGATGTACAGCATGATGAAGTGCAGGGCGAGGGTGGCAAGCATCAGGTAGAGGCCACGCAGCCGCAGGCTCGGAAGCCCGACGACGACTCCGACCAGGATCCCGACAACACCTGCGAGCAGGAGTACCGGGATCAGCGGCCAGCCCCACTCCGTGCCGGCCAGAGCAGCAGTACACGCCCCCACGGCCAGGAAGGCCGCGTGCCCTAACGACACAAGTCCGGTGAACCCGACCAGGACGTTGAGCGCGATGGCCCCGACCACCGCGATCAGAGCCGAGTTGATCTGCGGTAGCCCGAAGCCGAGGATCTCCGAATTGGAGAAGTAGTGGCCAAAGAGGTAGCGGTCGCCGAAGATCGCGGGCACGAGCAGCAGCCCGACAACTGCGACCACGACCACCACCCAGGAGGATCGCCGCTGGAACAATCCCCCATCGCGGCGGTAGTCAGTCAGCATGATCGATCGTTGCGCCATCAGACTCTCACCACTTCACGCGCGCCGAAGATCCCCGTGGGCCGAATCAGCAACACCAGGAGCAGAACCAGGTAGATGGTGACGTTTGCCGCGGTTCCATCGACGTAGCCGGCCGAGAGCTGACCTATCACTCCGATGGTCAACCCACCGACCACGGCCCCTGGAATGCTGTGCATGCCACCGAGCACCGCGGCCGGGAAAGCGATCAGTCCGATGTCGGACAACTGCGGCGACACGATCTGCAGGTTTGCCAGAAGAAGCCCTCCCGCCGCGGCAGTCACTGTGCCCACCATGATCGCGACACTGAACATACGATTGGCATTGACACCGCACACTGCGGCAGCCTCCGAGTTCTCTCCGATTGCCCGCATCTGCAGCCCCGTTTTCGAGAACTGGAAGAACACGGTGAAACAGGCGATGGCAACGGCTGCGACCCCCATGATGATGAGGTCGACGTACGACAGGGTCACGCCGGCTACGGTCATTGCACCGCCGGGAAGCTGATCGGGATAGGTCTTGTCCAACGGGCCGAAGATGATGACCACCACCCCCCTGATGATGAGGGACAGGGCGATGGTGATCATCACCATGGTGAGGAGCGAGTTGCCCAGCATGGGCCGAAAAACCACCTGCTGCAAACCGAGCCCGAGGAGCGCCGCGACAAGCAGAGCGGTGATGGCTGCGGCCCAGAACGGCATTCCCAGCCTGTCCATCGCGCCGAACCCCAAGTAGGCACCGACCATGACCAGGTCACCCTGGGCGAAGTTGAAGATGTCGGTGGACTTGAAGATCAGTACGAATCCCAGGGCGACGAGCCCGTAGATCGAACCGACTGCCAAGCCGCTGACCACGTACTGCGTGAATTCGGCCATGCGGGTCTTCTCCCTCTGATACTGCTCGCTACTTGGTGTACTCGTTGGTGATGACGTCCGAGTAGTCGCTGAACTCGCCTGCCGCAATGAAGGACTTGCTCTTGTAGTCCCAGGTGTACGGCCGCATCGCGTCCAGGCCCGCGTGCTTGGTGGCGCTGTAGCTCAGCGGTCCGCTCAGGCCTGCGGTGTCGACATTGAGGTGCTCCAGGGCATCGGTGAGCGATGCACGATCGAGGTCCTTGCCTGCTGCCTTGAGCCCTTCGACGAGGACAGTGCCGGAGATGTAGCCGGTGACGTACGCGGGGTCCGTCGTTTCATCGCCATAGCCTGCCGCATCAGCGGCCTTGACCATGTCTGCGGTACCGGCGACCTTGATGGCAGAAGGCGTGACTGCCTGCACGAAGGCGAAGTCCTTGCCGAACTTCGGGTCGATGCCCGCGAACGAGGCGGCCGTACCCGACGGCGCGATCCCGACGATCGGGAAGTGGGCTCCGAACTTCTGCTGAGCCTTGAGAAGGAGGTTCACACCTGTGCTGTTGCCGTGGTAAGCCACTTGGTCCACATGGTCAGACATCAGCTTCTGCACAACTGCATCGGCGGTCGTTGCGTCTGGCGGGAGCACGATCGAGTCGACCACGTTGTAGCCGTTCTTCCCGTTGCGCTCCTTGACCAGGTCGGCAACCTCGACTCCGGTCGAGGTGCCGTTGTCCACAACCGCGACCCTCGTCTGGTCCTTGCCTGTCTGCTGCTGGCCATACGCGAGCATGACGTCGACCTGCACGGAGTAGTCCGGCGAGACCCCGAAGAAGTACTTCTGCAACGGCTTGAGCAGGGACTTCGTCGATGTCTGCCCACCGATGACCGGAACCTTGTCCTTGTCCAGCAGAGGCGCAACGATCGGCTGCAGATCGCCCGTATTCACCCCGACGATGGCCACGACCGGGTCCTGGGAGACCAACTTCTTGTAGGCGGCCAGCCCCAGCGAACCGTCGTACTTGTCATCCTCGGTCTTCAGATCGATCTTTCGCCCGTTGACACCGCCGTTGTCATTGGCCTCGTCGACGACCGTCATGACGCCGTGCAGCCACGGCTCCATGTTCGCGGCCGTGGGGCCCGTGCGGTCGCTGATGGTGCCGACCTTGATGGTCGTGTCAGTGACGCCGTCGTGAGCCGACCCCTCGCCCGCCCCGCCGCCACCGCCGCACGCGGCGAGAGACATGAGGGCCATTGCTGACAGGGTCGCTAGAAGGCCTCGGGAACGCAGTCCTTGCATCTGATTTCTCTCTTCACTCGATTGGACGGCAACACCTTCAGTAAAAATCAACCAACCGGTCGTTATCTGAAGATAGTGGTGAGTCTAGTCACACAACGGCCGGTGTCAATCAAACCTGCTCAGCGATTTGATAACGACTTCGCCTCAACCGGGCCCGAGCTCACCGCGACTTGCCGCAGCGGAGCGTGTGTGTTTTCATCAACCATCCGGTTGGTGGATCAATAGGAGCGCGACCCGATGTCCCGATTCGTCCTTGACAGCATGTTCAGCCTCGATGCCACGACTGCCGCAGGTGAAGCACGAATCCTCGAATCCGAGGGATTTGCTGCCGCCTGGACGACAGAGACGCCCCACGACCCCTTCATGCCGCTCGTCTTGGCCGCGCACGCGACCGAGAGGCTATTTCTCGGTACGGGGATCGCCACCGCCTTCACCCGCTCCCCGATGGTGACCGCGATGACTGCCTGGGACCTGCAGAGGTTGTCGCAAGGCAGGTTCATGCTGGGTCTCGGCTCCCAGGTGGCGGCACACAACGCTCGTCGGTACAGCACACCTGCCGACCACCCGGGACCGCGCATGCGCGAACTGATCCTGGCGCTCCGCCACATCTGGGGCGCATTCCAGGGGGAACATCCCCTGGACTTCCACGGCAGGTTCTACAAC
>Ga0164242_10006933_pt1 | contig 12424 bp, 10 predicted proteins | sample OricomgcompostMG_FD_108783 | JGI IMG/M metagenome (GOLD analysis project Ga0164242, IMG submission 108783) | Miracle-Growth compost microbial communities from Emeryville, California, USA - Original compost - Miracle growth compost (MG) ... | reverse complement strand
GGTCGCTGTGCGGCATGCCCGGTGAGGCCGACGTCCTCGAGCGCTCGGGCAACACGCTCGTCGCGCTCGTCAGCCGGCACACCGAGCAGCCGCAGCGGCAGCTCGACGTTCTCGGTCGCCGACAGCACTGGGATGAGCCCGAAGCCCTGGAAGACGAAGCCGATGCGGTCGCGACGCACGCGCACGAGCTCGTCCTCGGTCGCCGCGCTGAGCTCCAGCTCGCCGAGCCACACGGATCCACTCGTCGGACGGTCCACCGCTGCGAGCAGGTTGAGCAGCGTGGTCTTGCCCGACCCCGACCGCCCCCTGATCACGACGAGCTCGCCCTGCCGCACGTCCACGTCGACTCCCGAGCACGCCTCCACGCGGGTCGCCCCCTCGCCGAACACCCTGGTGAGCTGCCGTCCGCGCAGGATCGGGGCCGCGGATGCCTGCGTGTCGGTCGGATCCGTCATGCCCTGTCCTCCTCGTCCCCCGGCTCGGTCGGTCTCTGCGCGGAGGGCTCCTGCACCCGCTGCGCCGGTGAGACGCGCACGTGCGTCTGCTCCAGCTCGAGGCGCACGCGGTCGCGCAGCTGCAGTCGCGAGACGTATTCGGCGGGCAGTTGCAGGCGTCCGGAGCGGTCGATCACCGTGAACTCCTCGGCGACGGAGTGCTCGCCTCCTTCGCCGTGGCTGCGGAATACCTCCGTCGACGTGCGGCCGTCGCGGATCAGGACCGTGCGGCGCACATGCTCGGAGACGGCGGGGTCGTGGGTAACGATGAGCGTCGTCACGCCGAGCTCGCGGTTGACGCCTCGCATCACCTCGAGCACCTCGGCGCTCGTGGCGTCGTCGAGCTCGCCCGTCGGCTCGTCCGCGAGCAGAACCTGGGGCTCGTTCGCCAGACTCACGGCGATGGCCACGCGCTGCTGCTCGCCTCCCGAGAGCTGAGAAGGGAGCCGATCCGCCAGACGCCCGATCTCGAGCACGTCGAGCAACTCCGACGAGCGGGCCCGCCGGTTCGGAGTGCCGGCGAGCGTCATGGCCATCATGACGTTCTCCCGTGCGGTGAGGTACGGCAGCAGGTTGCGCTCGGTCTGCTGCCAGATGAAACCCACCACACGTCTGCGGTACTCCAGTCGCTGCTTGCGCGTGAGCGACAACAGATCGCGCCCCGCGACGCTCGCGCGCCCGGCTGTCGGCTTGTCGAGTCCGGAAAGTATGCCGAGCAGCGTCGACTTCCCCGAGCCCGACGCCCCGATGATGGCGACGAGCTCGCCTCGCGCCACCCCCAGGTTCAGCCCCTGCAGTGCCTGCACCTCGACGCCTTCACCCGAGTAGATGCGCACGAGATCGGAGCAGCTGATCGCAGCATCCTCCTGCACCGTCGTCACGTCGTTCACAGTTCCTCCTCTGACGCGCGCAGCGTTCGAGCCGGGTCGGCACGCCGCGCGGACATCACGGCGACAAGCAGGGCGATGGCCGTGCCGACGACGAAGAGCGCTACCACGAGCCCGATCACCCCGGGCGACAGATCGAGCTGCGGACGTGCCAGTGCTCCCGTGACGGCACGCAGATCGACGACGGTCACCACGAGCCAGGACAGCCCCAGCCCCGCGGCGACCCCGGCCACGATCGCGGTCACGGCGAGCGGCACGACCTCCCAGGCCACGAGCGCAGCAGACTGGGTGCGGTCGAATCCGAGCGTGCGCAACACGGCGAGCAGCCTGGCGCGTTGCCCACGCGCCATGGCCAGCGTGAGCAGCAACGCGCCGATCGCCATGACCAGCGCGAGCACGGTTCCCGCGATCATCAGTGCCTGGAGGCCGGCCAGCAGCGGGCCCTTCCCCTGCCGATCCCGTTCGGCCGCCGTGGAGTCCACGCGAGCGGCCTTGCCCGCCACCCGCTGCGCGGCGGCCGCGACCCTCGCCGTATCCGCACCGTCGCGCACGCCGATGAGGGCCCCCACCGTCGTCGCCTCGGCGCGAACCGACGCCGGCACCCGGTTCTCGTCGAGCAGCGCCCACTCCGCGTCGGTGAGGAAGGGCGCATCGGATGCTGGCGCCGACTTGACGACCCTCACGGGCACCTCGCTACGGCCGTCATCGAACGTGAGGCTCCGCACACCACGCTCTCCAGGTACCGCGCCCAGCACCGTGACGACGCCGCCTCGCTCGGCAGACGCCGCGGCGACGGCATCTGCCGGGAACAGCCGGCGGTCCGCGCTCACCCTCGACTGCGCGGACGACACGTCCGCGGCATCCACGAGATAGACGGGGATGTCGGTGCCGTCCGCCGTTCTGCCCAGGCCCGCCAGCCGCAACTGCGCAACGGCGGTCACGCCGTCGATGCTCTCCAGGCGGCGCACCTGAACGGCCGAGAGCGGTCCGCTGATGCTGACATCCGCGCCCACGCGCGCGACCGCGTCGTCCGCGGCGCTCGTTACGAGCGTGGTGAACGTGGTGCCGGCGAACACCGCGACCGCAACACCCGTGAGCGTGGCGAAGAGCGGCCAGAGCCTGCCGCGGTCGCTGCGGGATGCCGACGCCCAGCCGACCGGCGAGACTGCACCGCGCGAGGATCGAGCCATCCGACCGATCAGCCTCAGCACCGTCGGGTATGCGCGCAACACGAGCACGCACACGGCGAACACCAGAAGCAGCGGCGTCGCCACCAACAGCGGATCGACGACGGTGGGATCCGTCGCCGCGCGGGCCCCCCTCTGCAGCAACAGGATGCACGCGGCGCACGCGAGCGCCAGCACGAACAGCTCGGCGATGAGAGCGGTGACCGGTCGGTGGCGGCCAGCACCCTGAGCCGATGCGGTGATGGCAACGGCCAGCGGCGGCACGACGGCGCAGACCATGATCAGCAGCAACGCGGATGCCTGCCACGTGCCGAACAGTGCTGACGTCGCCGACGCGGCCACGACGCCGCCGACGATAGCGGCGGGGACGACGGCGACGGCGGTCTGCAGCGCGAGCGTTCCGCGCACTCGAAGCTCGGATCCGCCACGCGCGCGCACCAGGTGCAGCTCGCGCGCCCGACCCGACGTCATCAACCGGGCACCCACGAACAGCAGGGCGACGGCGGCGCCGAGCGGACCGATGGCGACGATGGCGAGCAGGGTCGGAACGGGGCCTTCGCGGTTGGTGACGGAGTGCGCGATGCCGGGCAACCTGCTCGTGAGCCGCAGGGGCTGCGCTCCCGCCCCGGCACCCGTGTCGATGGGCGTCGCCAGGAACGCCGTCGAGGCGGCCGCGATGCCGGGGAGTGCGCCCACCTCGATGGCCGTCGGCTTCACCGGGTACCAGGCGTAGACGTAGGGGCTGCCGAGCGACAGCGCGAGCTGCGGCCACGCATCCTGATCGATCCAGACCAGACCGTGGTAGAACGTGATCTTCGAGTTCGGGTCGGGTGAGACGCTCACTCCCAGCCTGGAGCGCACCTGGTCGAGCTGCCAGAAGTCGTCGCCCGCGTCGCGTGGCGCGACGGTGCCGACCAGCCGGAGCCGGAGCAAGGGATGCCCGTCGGAGTCCTTGGTCAGCCCGAGAGACCGCGGCCCCGCAGAGCTCTGTGCGAGAGCCACAGTGCGATCGGCGCCGACCTTCCAGGAGAGCTGCTTGGCGGTCGCTGCCGCGACCGTCACCTCGATGGTGCCGTCGTGTATGCCGCCGCGCTGCCAGCGGCCGCTGACGAGCGTGGCATCGGAATGCAGGTGCGGATCCGCTTCCACCGACAACCCGAGAGCGCTCAGTTCCGGGTCGCTCGGAACGTGCTTCACACGCAGGCCCTGCGGCGAATTCGGCGCGTTCACGCCGTCCGAGCGGCCCACGAACCTGCCTGCGCCCGTGATGGAGCGCAGAGCGTGCTGCATCCCATGCCGGGCCCGCTGCAGAGCGTCGGGCAGGCCGCTCATGACGGGGCCAGCGGTCGATGCGAGCCTTCCCTCGAGGCCGGGGATGAGCTGGACCGGCACCGTCCCGGTGAGGTCGCGGGACGCGACGGGCGACTGCTTCATCCGGTCGCGGGCATCTGCTGTCACGAGCGCGCTCGTCACAGCAGGCCATGCCACGATGCCGGCCGTCGCTATGAGCACGACGACGGCGATCGCGACGAACACGGAGCGGAACGCGCGCAGCGGAAGCAGAAGAAGCCTCAGCCCCACACCATTCGTTTTTGAGCGTCCCCGACCCTCGGGCGCATCGGGTGCCACATCTGATGCGGCGACGCCGTCGTTACGCTCGGTCGACATGGCCGAGTGGCGCCCGCCGGTCACGTCGTGGTCCTTCCCGGCGCGGCGCTCATCGCGTGGCGATGCAGGGCGCGGGCGTACTCCAGCACGACGAGCGCGAGAACGACGAGGAGCGCGCACAGGCATCCGGCGAGCCAGGCGATGTCGAACGTGCCTACGACGGGGAGCGCAGGCGGTACGCCCGGCACCGACTTCCGCGCGAGAGCATCGCCGGCGACGAGCGTCACAAGGACACCGGACAGCACGCCGCACACGACCGCGTAGCCGACGGCGAGGGCCGCCTCCGCCCCACGCGAGCGCGCCTGGGTCGACGGTGCGAAGCCGATCGCGCGCAGGATCACGGTCTCGCTGCGCCGTCTGCGCCACAGGGCGGTGAGACTCGCCGCAAGCGCGACGGCGGCGAGCGCACAGCATCCGAGCGCACCGAGCTCGAGCGCGTGGACGACAGGGCGGATGAACCGCGTGGGCAGGGCGACATCCGGAACGACGATCGACCCGGATCCCACAGCCCGGGCGAGAGCGGCAGCGTCGAACCGCCCGCCGTGCACCGCCGCAGACCTTCGCGCTCCGACGAAGACCGTGTCCACGGCCGGCAGATCCTGAACAGTGTGCAGCATCGCCGTGGTCAATGTCGGCAGGTCGACGAGCGCCGCCGCAGCCTGCTTCGTGCCCGGAACCTGCGGGGTGACCGCCGCGACCCTGAGCCTGAGAGCGCCCTGCGGCAGATCCATCGTCGTTGTGCTTCCGACCACGAGGCCCGTCTGGGCCGCGGCCGCGGAACTGATGGCCACCGGCACGACGTTCGAGCCGGCCTTCGGCGCCAGCCGTACGCGCACGGATGACGCCGTCGTGGAGGACGCCGATCCGTCGAATCCGAGATCGCCGGCATGCCCGCCAGCGATCACGCCCGTGCCGTTGTCGTACACATCGCCCTGCAGCTGCCACGCAGTGGACGCGGACGACAGCTCGCGTCCGTCCGCCCGCACGCTCGTGATGGCGACGCTGATGCTTCCCAGCGAACCCGTTCCGGGGAGGCCGGATGTCTGGCTACCTTGGCCCTCCGGAACGTCGACCGAGACATCGAAGGCCTCAACGGTCCACGTTCCCGCCGGTACCGGGATGCGCACCCGCTCGGTACCCGACCGCGTCGCCCCCGCCTGTGTCCCGCCCGCCTGGGTCCCGCCAGCCTGCGGCCCATCGGTCTGTGCGAGCACCTTCGCGCGAACGGGAACGTCGTCGGCCGACACCGGGATCGCTTCGCCGGTCGGAGCCACGAACCATGCGGTGAACTGGGCCGTCGTGGCGGCCGACGCGGTCGCGACGACGCGGAGGTCGAGGTTCTTCGCGCCAGCCGGAACCGTGATCCCGGCCCCGGCGGCACGGACCGCGTCGGACCGATGGGGTTCGGAATCGGGGATCCGACATGGCCCCGACGGCCCGCCGCATTCGGCGGAGCTCGTCAGCCTGCCCGCGATCGCCTTCGCGTCGAACATCGCGTCTGGCGCACTATTCAGTGCGGGCAGCGTCTTCGCGCGCATCCCGATCAGGTCAAGCGAGAGTGGCCCGATACCGGCCGCTGTCGAGATCGCGGGCGCCGCAATGCTCACGCCCGGCGCGTCGGCGATCCGCATCACGGGCGAGGCGTCGGACGGACCGGAGACGAACTGGGGTGCATCGAGGTCCACGCGGGCATCCCCGCCGACGACGAACCGCGAGGAGGACGCGAGGAACGACGACCACGTCGCCTGGTACCCGCTGGCGAACGTGGAGACCGCCACGGCCAGCGTGAGCAAGGCCACCGGCGCCGCGAACACGGCGGCATGCCTGGACACCAGGCGAAGCGGGAGCGACGCGACGCCCGGTGACCGGGAGACCCCGGCCTCGATCGCGGTCGATGCCGGACCGAAGAAGATGACCGCGAAGGTGGCGAGCGCGCACAGCACGGCCGCTGGTGCGATCACGGCGATCGGGTCGACCGGGCCCGACGACGCCTGTCCCTGCACGAAGCGCCACATCGAGATGCCGGCTATGGCCAGCAGCACCAGGGTCGAACCGGCCGAGATCCCCAGCCTCGTGCGGCCCGAGACCTGTCGAGCCTCGCCGGATGCCCGCTCGGCAGCGACGGCCGCGAACGACACGGCGATCAGCACCGAGCCGACGAACACACCAGCACATGGCAGCAGGAGCCAGGGAAGCGACGGCATCCCGACGGTGAGGGCGAGCGCGAGCGCGGCAGCGACCCCTCCTGCCAGGCATCCGGCGAGCGCGGCGACGATCGTCTCCGTCGCATCCGCGATCACGACGGACCGAACCGATGCACCGCGCGCCCGTAGCAGCCTCGTCTCGTTGTCGCGCGCGTCCACGAGGAGCTGCGCCAGCAGCGCGAGCGCGATGACGCCGGCCACGGCGAGCACGGATGCCGGAACGGGCAGCACGGCCGACAGCGCCGCGTTCGCCTGCTCCATGCCGCGAAGCGTCTCGATCCCGTCCCCCGACGCCGTGACGGGAGTGGCGCCCAACGACGGCAGTGCCCGCACGACGTCGACGAGCCGCGACTCCGCGCGGCGCACGGCGGTGAGCTCGTCCGGACGGATGTCGCCGGCATTCGGAGTCACGGTCCACCGGGCGGAGTACCGGGGCGTGTCATCGCGCTGGATCACGACGGGAAGCCCTGCGAACTCTCGGCGCAACGCGGCTCGCACGGCGCCGGACGAGGGATGCTCGTCGCCGGCATCCCATCGCCACGACACGCTTCTCGAGACGACGGATTGGGGGCCGGCATCGATGGTGGCGCGCACGGATGCCGTCGGCGCCTGCCCCGCGATACCCACGATCACGCCCACCAGGGCGGCGACGATGGCGATCGTGCCCGCCATGGCGGCCAGCAGCTCCGTCTGCGCGCGCGAGCGAACGCGCCACAGCGCGCCGGAGCCGTCGCGGCGATGTCGGATGCCGCTCTCGCGGGAGCTGTGCGCGTCAGTGCGAGGCTCGCCGGCGGGCACTCGCCAACACTATTACGGCCAGGGACAGCGCTCTCCGGTCATCCACACCTGAGCACGGCGGATGCCGCACTCTTCTCAGGCGGCGCGAAAATCGGAGATGCGCGACGACGCGGGCGCGGCGGGCGTGCCACTGCGGCGCGTCGCCACGGCCCTCCGATTTTCGGACCGGCCGGCGCGTGGGCCCGAGGCGCAGAGTCCCGGCGGCCTGCCCGAGGCGTAGCGTCGAGTCATGGCCACACGCGATCATCTGCGCCACGACATGGCGATCCGCCGACTGACCGTCTCGCACGTCGAAGACCTGACGCCGTCGATGGTGCGCGTCACGCTCGTCGGCGATGCCCTCGAAGGCCTCTCGGCGCCTGGACCCACCGACCACGTCAAGGTCTTCTTCCCCGACCCGCAGACCCGGGAGCTCACGGTGCCCGAGCTGCGCGGCGACGGCATCCATCGTCCGGCCGACGGCGTCATCATCTCGCGCGACTACACGCCTCGTGAGTTCCGGCCTGCACCGTTCGGCGCAGCGGAGCTGGACATCGACTTCGTGCTGCACGCCCCGGATGCCGTGCGAGTCGCGCCGATGGACCGAGCCGGCGGCGGACCGGCATCCGCCTGGGCGGCGTCGGCTCACCCGGGAGACGAGATCGCGGTCGCCGGTCCCCGCGGTTCCCGGCTGGCACCGCGCGACGTGCAGGAGGTGGTGCTCATCGCCGACGAGACGGCGCTGCCGGCGTTCACCAGGTGGCTCGCGATGCTGCCACAGTCCACCAGGATCACGGCGCTCCTCGACGTGGCCGACGAAGAGGTCGAGCCGTACCTCACGGAGGAGCAGCGCGCGAGGGCATCCGTGGAGTGGCTGTATCGCGAAGACGGTCCTGGGCAGCTGGAAGAGGCCGCCCGCTCGCTGCAGCTCGGTCCGGATGCCTACGTGTGGGCCGCGGGCGAGGCATCCGCTCTCGTTCCGGTGCGGCGCTACCTCAAGCACGAGGTCGGTCTGCGTCCGGATCAGCTCGACGTGCAGGGCTACTGGAAGCGCGGCATCGTCAACCGCGACCACCACGAGCCGGTCGACCCGACCGACCCAGACTGACCCGCCGACCAGACTGACCGACCGGCCCAGAAAGAGCCACCCACCGAGACCGAGCGCCGGTCGACCCGAGCGCCGCCGGCATCCGGCTCAGAACGCGAAGAGCTGGCCGAGCACCACGAGCGCGACCACGAGGATCACGACGAGCACGCCGAAGACCGCGAGCCAGCGCACCGACATCTTCGCAACGCCGAACCCGACGAGGAACGGCAGGGCCACGAGAAGCAGCGCGAGGATCCACCAGAACGCCGAGAAGCCGGCAGCGGATGCGCCGGACAGGCGGTCGCCGAACAGCTTCCTGGTAGCAGGGTGCGTGGCGTACGCGATGGCGGCGGAGAGCGGGAAGCCGACGATCACCGCGGTGATCATGCCCGCGAGCCACCCCCACATGCCACGGCCGACCTGCAGCGTCTCCTCGCGATGCGGACCCTGTCTGCTCTTCGAACTCATGCTCGAAGGCTAGACGGTGAGAGGGCGCCGGCCGGTCGCACGCCGCGCCGCTTCACCCGCACCGTGCGAGCTCGGAAGCGTCACCGCCACCTGTGGTCGGTGATGGTTGCCCTCGGCCCCCTGCGCTCCCGTCGTCGACCGGACGCCAGGATCAGCCGCACCACGCGCTGCCGCTGGCCGGCCCACGGCTCCAGCAGTTCGAGCATCCCGTCGTCGTCGGTCTCCGAACCCGTGAGGGCGAAACCCACAGTGGATGCCAGGTGGTAGTCGCCGACGCTGATCTGATCGGGGTCGCCGTGCGAGCGCTGCAGCGTCTCGGCCGCTGTCCACGCTCCGATGCCCGCGATCGTGCGCAGCTTGGCCGCCGCATCCTTCCCGCTGTCGCCGGCGGTGCGCTCCAGCGCATCCGCGACCCTCGCGGCGAGCACCACCGTGCGCGACCTCGTGGGGTCGACACCCATGCGATGCCACTCCCACGACGGGATGTGCCGCAGCGTGTGGGCGGTCGGGCACACGCGCAGCGCCCGGGGCGCGGCGCCCTCCGCCACGCCAGGGGCGATCTCCCCGAACCAGCGCACGACGCGCGCCCACTCGCGATACGCCTCCAGGCTGGTCACCTTCTGCTCGATGATCGCGGGCACGATGGCCTCGAGCACCCGGCGCGTGCGTGGCAGTCGCAGACCAGGATGCCTCCGGCGCACCTCGACGAGGAACGGATGCCTGCCAACGTCCAGCCCGCTCCAATCGTCGCCCGCGCCCAGCAGCTCGGGCACCCCGTCGAGCGCCCACGCGGCGCCGGGCCCCCAGGCCGTTGCATCCACCCCGTCGCTCACCTGGGTCAGACGCAGCGTCGCAGGTCCGGCAGGCGTGCGGAAGGTGCGCCACACGCCGGAGCCGTCCCAGATCGTGGTCTGGTCGTACGGGCCGCGGCCGAGTATCCCGAGCGTGCTGCGCAGGTCGACCGGTTCGGCCGGGCGGTACTCGCTGCGCAGCGGCGCCGCGCCCGCCGATGCGAGCGACGCCGACTCGAACGTCGCGGACTCAAGCGCCGCCGGTTCGAGCGCCGCCGGTTCGAGCGACGCGGACTCGAGCGCCGCCGAGCCAGAGGTGCCGACGTCGTCTCCCTCGATCATCGGACCCGGCAGGGACGTCGAGTCGACGATCGTGGTCATGCACCAAGGCTACGGCCGGGCCACTGACATCCGCCTGTGGCGACATCCCAGGCCACCGTCCGGAACGACATCCAGACCGACATCCCAGACCCGCCGGCCTCCGATCGACAAAGCCTCTCCGAACAAACACTGTGCCGCCCTCGGGCTCGATCGCCGTGTGCACGTGATCTCTCGGAGCCGGCTCTGCCGTCACCAGGGCAGCTCGCCCGCCGTGCCCTGGAACGTGCGCGTCGGGCCGTCGGCTCCGATGAGCGCCATACGCACGATCGGCTCCGCGCCCTGTTCGACCGTCTGGTCGCCACGGAAACCATTGAGATCCGTGGCCGTGTAGCCGGGGTCGACGGCGTTGATCTTGACGTTCGGGAACGCCTTGGACAACTGCACCGTGTACATGGTGACAGCGGCCTTCGACAGCGAGTACGAGATGCTCGGGTACGAATAGTGCGGGTTGTCCGGGTCGGTGATGAGCCCGAAGGAGCCGAGGCCGCTCGCGACGTTGACGATGACCGGGTTCTCCGACACGCTCAGCAGCGGAAGGAACGCCTGCGTCACCCGCACCAGTCCCACCACGTTGGTCTGGAGCACCCGGTCGACGTGCTCGCCGCGCAGAGACTCGGCGGGCACGAATCCTCCCGAGATTCCGGCGTTGTTGACGAGCACGTCCAGCCCGCCGGCCTCCCGACGAATCGTGTCAGCGGCCGCGCTCACGGACGCGTCGTCGGTGACGTCCAGCTGCACGAACCGCGCGCCGAGCTCGTCGGATGCCGCGCGGCCGGCATCGGCGTCACGGGCGCTCACGTACACCAGGTGTCCTTCTGCGATGAGGCGGCGAGCGGTCTCTTTGCCGAGTCCCTTGTTGGATCCGGTGATCAATGCGATGGTCATGTCCCGAGACTCGTCGGCCGGCGACGGAGGCACCAGGTCCGCTCGGGCGGTAGGAATGGCGATACCAGTCAGGGACCCGCGTGCACGAGCAGAATGAGGGGATGACCGCGCCCGCACGATCGCACGAACTGGCCACCGCCTTGCGTGCCTGGCGGGACCGCGTGTCGCCGAGCGCGGTCGGGCTGCCCTCAGGCGGCGAACGCCGCGTGCCCGGCCTTCGCCGGGAGGAACTCGCCGCCCTGGCCGGCCTGTCCGTCGACTACCTCGTTCGCCTGGAGCAGGGCCGGGCCGAGAACCCTTCGCCTCAGGTGGCGGAGTCGCTCGCGAGAGCGCTTCGCCTGCGCGACGAGGAGCGGGACGCGCTGTTCCTGCTGTCGGGCGTGGCCTCGCCGAGCCGTGGTGATGTGCCGCGATCGGTGACCCCCGGCATCCAACGGATGCTCGACCGTCTGGCCGACACCCCTGCCGGCGTGTTCACCGCGTCGTGGGATCCAGTGCTCTGCAACGAGCTCTGGACGGCACTGCGCGGCGACGTGAGCGACCGGCCTAGGCGAGAGCGCAACGTCGCGTGGCGGCACTTCCTGGCCTCGGACCACACCACGCACCGGGACGCGGAGGAGACGCTGGCGTTCGAGCGCGAGATCGCCTCCGATCTGCATCGTGCGGCCCTGCGGTATCCGAACGACCGCGACCTGGCGGCGCTCATCGCCGAGCTCGTGCGAGGCAGCGCCCGGTTCGCCGCGCTCTGGCAGCGCTACGAACTCGTGCCACGGACCACGAGCCGCAAGACCATCGAGCACCCCATGGTCGGCGCCATCAGGCTGGACTGCGACGTGCTCCACGTGCCGGCGGTCGATCTCCGCGTGATCCTGTACACCGCCGAACCAGGCTCAGAGGATGCCGCGCGACTCGAGCTGCTGCGCGTCGCGGGCATCCAGAGTTTCGTCGCCGCCGACTGACCCGGTCGACTCGCCCGCCGTCCTCACTCCCAGATGCTCGGCGCCTCGGCGCGCGTCGCAGGCAGTCTCACGTCGTCTCCCCAGCGAACGAGCCACTCGGGAAGGCTGAGTTGCGATGGGATCGGGCCGATGGCCTCCAGCAGCTCGTCGATGGCGACGGTGCCGCCTGCGCGCTTGAGGAACCGCCCCTTGATGAACGCCTCCGCGAAGACCTCGCCCTTCACGACAGCCCGCTGCTGCACGTACACCGCCTTCTCGTCGAAGCCGATGATGCGCGACTCCACCGTGAAGGCCTGCCAGAGCTGCAGCGACTTGCGGAACGTGATGGTTTCGGATGCCACTACCGGATACCAGCCGCGCTCCGCGAAGATCTGCCACACTCCGTTGCGCCGCAGCATGTCGAACCGCCCGATGTCGAAGATCGACAGGTACACGCCGTTGTTCATGTGCCTGAGCACGTCGAGGTCCGTCGGCAGTACGCGGAATCGCGTCACGGCGACGTCGTAGTGGTCCAGGCGCCTGCCGAAGCGGGAGATCCAGGCGTGCAGGATCGTGCGGAACAGCATGTGCATGCCGAAACGCTAGGCGCGGCGACGGATGCCCGCCACACGCCTGTGCTCGCCCGACAACGTGTCG
>Ga0164242_10006932_pt1 | contig 12424 bp, 9 predicted proteins | sample OricomgcompostMG_FD_108783 | JGI IMG/M metagenome (GOLD analysis project Ga0164242, IMG submission 108783) | Miracle-Growth compost microbial communities from Emeryville, California, USA - Original compost - Miracle growth compost (MG) ... | reverse complement strand
GTCGTTCGGCCTGCTGCTGGGCAGCGCCTCCGCGTGGGCCGAGGGTCCCGAGCTGCCGTCGGCCGGCAACAACCTGCGCGACCAGGCGTCGCTGCAGCGCGGTGCGCACCTGTTCTTCAACTATTGCGTGGGTTGTCACTCGCTGAAGTACATGCGCTATTCGCGCATCGCGCAGGACCTGAACCTGTCCGAGCAGGACGTGATGCAGGACCTCAACTTCACCGGCACCAATCTCGGCGACCCGGTGGCCATGCACATGTCGGACGGCGTGGCTGAACTGGCCTTTGGCAAGGTGCCCCCAGACCTCTCGCTGGAAGTCGGTGCCAAGGGTGCCGACTGGGTCTACGCCTACCTCAATTCGTTCTACCTGGATCCGAAGACCCGGACCGGCTGGAACAACGTCCTGTTCCCCAATGTCGCGATGCCGTTCCCGCTGTCGGCGCTGCAGGGCGAGCAAAGGGCCGTGATGAAGCCGGGTACGGACGACGTGGAGAAACTGGAACTTGTGCACCCGGGCACGATGACCCCGGTGCAGTACCAGCAGGCCATGCGCGACCTGGTCAACTTCCTCGACTACGCCTCCGAACCCGCGGTCATGCAGCGGCGCCGCTATGGGCTCTGGGTGATCCTGTTCCTGGCGCTGTTCACCTTCCTGGCCTGGCTGCTCAAGAAGGAATACTGGAAGGACGTCGACTGACCAGAAGTCCGGACATCCCGGCAACGATGCCTCGGCAGGCCATCGAAAGAACGCCTTGAACGGCGGCTCGAACGCCACGTGGCTCCATCGAAAAGTTCTTAACTCGAAAGCGAGAAGCAAGCCATGCCTTCGTTACATCCATCCACTCACAACCGTCTGCTTGCCCTGGGCATTGCCTGTGCGCTGGGGCTGCCCTTGACCCTGCATGCGCAAGCGTCATCCAGCGGTGATCAAACCGGCGCACGCGAACAGCAACTCGAACAGCGCGTAAACCAACTGCAGCAGGAATTGGAGCAGCTCAAGAACCTCCTCCAGCAGCAGAAAGCCACAGCGGCATCACAGGCTACGCCCATAGCGCAGGCCCAGAACGTAGCCGCTGACCCATCCAAACCGGTATTCACCAGTGCACCAGGCATATCGGTAGCGTTGCATGGCTTCATCAGCGCCAGCGCGTTCAGCCAGAGCAAGAGCTTCGCGTATGGAAACGGCCAAAACGCGGAATATCCCGCGCCCGGTTCTCACGGCTCGCTCAGCGGCGTGGACGTACGCAGCACGCGCTTCTGGCTCGACTTCAGCGGCGCCAGGCTCACCGGCAACTGGGTGGGCGGTGGTCACATCGAAATGGATTTCTTCGGTGGCTTCAATGGCACTGGCGCCTACAGCCAGCAACAACCGACGCCGCGCCTGCGCCAGGCCTACATGGATTTGACCAACCCGCTGACGGGTAGCACCGTGCGCATCGGCCAGCAATGGGACCTGATGTTTCCGCTGGACAACATTCCGAACTCGCTCACCCACCTCGCTTTCCCGCTGGGCTTCGGCACGGGTTTTGTCGGCTGGCGCTTCCCCGGCATCGTCTGGATGCAGGAACTCGACCACGGCTCGAGTGGCCCGATCTGGCGATTGGACCTGGGCGCATTCGAAGGTTCGTGGAACGGGCCAGACGGCGCTGTCAACAACACCAACTACCTGACTGCCGGTAACGTCGGTTTCCGTCCGCAAATGGAAGCCCGTCTGCACGTGCAGGACAAGGACTGGCTTGCCTATGCCGCAGCGCACTGGAGCCGGGTGGATCTGCGCGGCGTGGGTGGCACCGCACCGACGCCGATCAAGCCCGACGTGAAGAGCGTGGGTTACGAAGTCGGCGGCCAGTGGAAACCCGAAGCGTGGATGTTCAAGGGCTTGGTCTACAGTGGCCGAGGCCTGGGTGAAATCTTCGGTGATCTTTCGCAGTTCGGCGATATCGCGAATACCGGTGGCTTTCTGCAGGCCGGCTATAGCTTTACCCCGAACTGGAGCGCAAACGTCTTCTACGGCATCAGCAAACCCGATACCGACGACGTGATCCGGTGGATGGGCAATGGTGCCACCGGTCTGCTCCGGAGCCGCCAGATGGCGTTGAACCTAGAATACGCGGCTGGCGCCTACGAATTGGGCATGGAAGTGGTGCACGACACACTCGATTCGACCAGCAACGGCACCGACCGCAAGACTACCAGCGGCAATCAAGTCAGCCTGAGTGCGCTATACCACTTCTGATGCGCCTCGCCGCATAGCTCCGACTCGAAGAAATGACGGCCAGAAATAGGCCAGCCCGACGGCATGCTTAGCTCCGTGCCGCCGGGTTTTGACTTGAACCGCCCCCTCCGACGGCAGCCTTCTGATGAGCGCACCGTAAAAACGCTGTGAGATACCGGCGATGGGCATTGGCAACAGTTACGCGGTACGCACCGGCCGTGGTCTACGCACGGCATGAATTATCCGGCGGAGTGGAAGCACGAACAGTCGGGCTCTCCCCGGGCAGGCACGCGACGGTAGGCATGACAAGCCCTGCGGGGATGCCTACAAGTAGAACATGGCCTTGGCCAGGAACACGATCCCCACCATCATCGTCAGCACGATGCGGTGCGTGTAACGGAAGCGGCAAGCGCTCATGCGACTTCGTACACCGGCCCATAATGCATTGACGAACACCCCGAGCACGCCAAGCGCCAGCACTGCCTTCAGCAGCAGGAACCAACCGAAGCGCGTGGTACCGATACAGCGCACCCCATTGCAGCGAAGGTCAAACAACAGGCCACCGCTGACAAACAGCAGTACCACCGCGATCGGCATGAAGCGGCGCGCCCGAATCATCACTGCCTCCTCGAGCCGTTGCATGGTGCTTGCATCGAAATACTTGTGCAGTGCCTCCAGTACCAGCACCTCGAAGGCGACTGCACCCACGAACACGATGGCACAGGCCAGGTGCACCAATACGATCCACGGGTAATACGGTGCGATCAGATCTCGCATGGCCCTTTCCTCACCCCGGCTTGCCGTCCACGCGTGGCATCAGGTAGATCCATGCCGAGCGCAGTACCCATGGCAAGAAGGCCAGCAGCCAGCCGGCACCGGCGATTACCAGCCATAGGTAGGTGTCGCCACCCAGTTCCGCCCGGATGCGCAGCAGTACCACCGCCTGCAACAGCACGAAGCACAGCCACGGAATCGCTCCCATCTGCAGCAGCCGACCGGAATGGCCCTGGGTGACGCGCGTCACCATCGCCACCAGCATCGAGCCGAAGAAGCCGATCGCCAGTGCGTGCAGCGGCGCACGGCCCAACACGTAGCGTCCAGTGGCCGCCAGCACAATGTCCTGTGCCGAGAACAACACGAACGCCACCGGCAACCACGCAAACGCCAGGTGAAGCACCGCCAGCAGGCCGGGGCGCATGCACTTCCATGGCTGCCAGGCCAGTGCATGCCCGCCAAACACGAGTGCCAGTGGTACGTCGCAAAGCCACAGCCAGCGTGGCTGCCCGACCCATTCCAGCAGCAGGTGCACCAGCAGCAACCCCCACACTACGGGAAGGCTCCACCCGGGCCGTCGCGTCACGTAACCGCGGCCAGCCGCCACGTTATGGCTGAAGAATGGCAGCATGCGATGGCATACCGTGAAGTAGGCCGGAAGCAGGAAGCCATACGTGCCCAGCTTGACCGCCAGCCAGCCCAGCGACGATGACGCGCCCGGAAGCATCAACCAGGCGACGAACAGTGCCAGCCCCAGCGTCCCCACGCAGAGAGCCACGAAGCACGACCAACCGTGCTGGTCACGTGCTGCCGCCCGGTAAAGCACACTGGCCAGCGTAAGGACGCCGAGCAAGTAGGCCGCCATCATAAGCAGCAAACCTGTCTTCAGCAGCCATGGCTCGCCAAGCAAACCCATGTGCGCCAGCACGTAACCACCCAGTATCCCACCGGCCACCGGAAGGTAACGCAGAGGCGGCACGGCCGGTCCACTCATCCAGCGCGGGAAGGTGGTCATCAGGAATCCGAACATGAAAGGCGGAAACAGACCGTACTGGATCAGCACAGCATGCCCCCAGACGGGCGGAATGGTCGGCTGCGGCCAATGGGTCCATCCGAATCGCTGCGCGGTCAGTTCCAGTGTCCACCAAGTCATGCCCAGCAGTACGGCCACCGTGCCGGCGAGGAACAGCGAACGATGTGGGGCTGCGGCCAATGATGCAGCGGGAACCTGACGGGCCTTCATGGGAGTCGATGGGTCATGCATGCTACCGTCCAAATGCCCCGTGACATCGGGCTCGCCCGTCGTCCTCATGGAACGGACATGAGGGCGGCTGCCGGGGTGTGATCGTACCGTTGCCATGTTGGCCGGCAGCGGCGTTTCGCGCCCTGACGTGGATCAGCTCCGGCCCACACCGGCAGCAGGCTGGCACTTCTGCTCGCGACCATCCAGCGCGATCAGACGGTGTGCGCGAAAGCGGATAGACGCGTGGCTCACCGTCGCCGAGGCCAGCCGCAGGCAGTTGGCGATATCGCCGCGTGACCACTCATCGCGTACGAAGCCAGGCCCTGCCCTTCACTATCGCGAATGCACCGATTCCACAGGAATGTCTCGACGATCGAGCGGCATTCACCTCGACACCTGTTGCGGGATCACGAGGCGGTTGCCTTCGCCTATTCGATCGAGTCGACCTGCGCCAAGCGAGTGGCAGAGCGGTGTCCACCGGCCCCGCCCGCGTCAGCCACCGGATATCGCCCCACGATACGCCCGTCGCGTATCGTCGCCACCTCGTCCACCAAGACAGACAGGCCGCCCAGACGGTGCGTGATCAGCAGCACGCTGCGCCCCTCCATGACCTTGTCCAGCGCCTGGTAGAGCTGTGCGGCGGTACCGGCATCCAGGCCCTCGGTCGGTTCGTCCAGGATCAGGATCGGCGCATCGGCCAGCAGCGCGCGGGCGATGGCGATGCGCCGCGCCTCGCCACCGGAGACGCGCACGCCGTTCTCGCCCACCCAGGTGTCCAGGCCGCGTGGCAGGCTGGCCACATAGCCGTCCAGTTGCGCCTGCCCGATCACCTCCGCGAGCCGTGCGTCGCTGGCGTCGGGGCCGGCGAGCCGCAGGTTGTCGCGCAGGCTCGCGTCGAACAGGTAGGGCTGCTGGTCGACCAGCGCGATGCGCCCACGCAGGTCGTCGCCACGCCAGGCGTCGAGCGGCGCACCGCCGAGCGTGACCGTGCCGTCGCAGGGATACAGCCGCAGCAAGGCGCCCGCCAGGCTGCTCTTGCCGGCGCCCGAGGCACCGACCAGGGCGAGACGGTGCCCTTGGGGCAAATCGAGATCGACGCCGTCCAGCGCCCATGGGCCATTCGTATCGTAGCGCATTCGCAACTGGCGGATCACCAGATCGTTGTCGTACACGACGGGCGATGGCGCCGCCGGCTCGGCCACGGCCGGCAACGTGTCGGCCAGGGCGAACACGCGGCGCGCGGACGCCAGCGTGGCGCCCAGTTGCGCCCAGGCGTCCGGCAGCGGCGCCAGCGCCTCGAACGCGGCCATCGCGAGTAGCGCCAGCATGGTCAGGCCGGATGGCGCGAGCGTCCCCTGCTGCAGGGCAGGCAGGCCGCACGCCAGCACGGCAACGACGGCGAGCTGTGCCGCGACAGCCACGCCGGCGCTGCCCGTTGCCTGCAGCCGGTCGATCCGGCGCCGCGCCTGCTGCAATTGTTCCGCGACCTCGGCGATGCGCCGGGCATGCGCCGCCTCGGCGCCGTACAACGCCAGCTCGGCCCGCCCGCGCACGCCGTCGGCGGCCAGCACGCGCAGGCTTTCCGTGCACTCCACCACGGTCGCACCCGGCGCGGCGCCCTGTCGCATCGCCCAGCGCGGCAGCAGCACCCCGCCGGCGCCAAGCAGCAGGACCAGCGGCAAGGCCAGCACGGGCAGCCAGCACAACACCGTCGCCAGAACGGCCAGCGTGGTGGCCGCTGCGACCGCCAGCGGGATCAGCGTCCCGAGATAGGCATGTTCCAGCGCATCGACGTCGGCGCGCAGGTGCGAGAACAGCTCGGCGCTGCGCATCCCGCCCAGGCGTGCCGGCGCCAGCGGCACCAGGCGGCCGAACAGCCAGCCGCGCAGGCGCGCCAGCACGCGCAGCGTCGCCTCGTGCGTGACCAGCCGCTCGGCATAGCGACCACCGGTGCGCAGAATCGCGAACAGCCGGATCAGCGCCGCCGGCGTGTAGTAGTTGATCGCCGTGCCGCCCACGCCGGCCAGCGCCATGCTGGTAATGAAATGTCCCGACACCGCCAGCAAGCCGATGCCGGACAGCGTGCTCAGCAACGCCAGTGCGGTACCCGCCGCGAGCCAGCCGCGATCGTCGCGACGCAACAGCCGCAGCAGCCGGCGGAATGCGGCGACGGCACCGGCGCCCGCGGCGATGCGCGTCTTCATGCGGCGCGGTCCGCCGCCAGCAGGCGGGCGAACGCACCGCCCGCGGCGCGCAACGCCGCGGCATGGCCCTGCTCCACGATGCGGCCGTCCGCCAGCACCGCCACGCGCTCGTCGTCGGCGATGGCGCCCAGCCGGTGCGCGACACGGATCACCGTGCGGCCTTCGCCGAGGCGCGCCAGCGCGGCGTCGATGCTGGCCGCCGTCGCGTCGTCCAGGTGCTGCGTGGGCTCGTCCAGCAGCAGCAGCGGCGCGTGGCGCAACCAGGCGCGGGCGAGCGCCAGGCGCTGACACTCACCGCCGGACAAGCCATGGCCGCGCTCGCCCAACGGCGTGTCCAGGCCCTGCGGCAGGCGTGCGATTACCGGCGCCAATGCGGCGGCATGAATGGCACGCCGGAGCGCGAGCGGGTCCGCGTCCGGCGCGGCGATCAGCAGGTTGTCGCGCAGCGTGCCGTGGAACACGTGCGGGCGCTGCGGCACCCAGGCAATGTGCCGGCGCCATGCGGCCATGTCCAGGCCCGCCAGGTCGAGGCCACCGACGAGGATCCGTCCCGACGACGGCGCGGCGAACCCCATCAGCAGGTCCAGCAGCGTGCTCTTGCCGCTGCCGCTGGTACCGACCAGGGTGAGACGGCTGCCGGCCGGCACCGCCAGGTCGAGGTCATGCAGCACCTCGCGATCGGCGGCGTAGCCGAAGCACACGCGCTCGAATGCGACTGCCATATCGGCCGGGGCCACGGGTGACGACGCGAGTCGCTTCGACGGCGCCGCGGCCGGCGTCGCTTCCACCAGCAGCCCGGCCAGGTCCTCGGCCGCGGCCGCGGCTTCCATGCGCCGGTGCCGCTGCGTACCCAGCGCGCGCAACGGCAGGAAGAACTCCGGTGCCAGCAGCAGCACGAACAGCCCCGGCTCGAAGGCCAGGTCGCCCCACATCAGCCGGAAGCCGATCAGCACGGCCAGTACGGCGATGCTGACCGTGGCGAAGAACTCCAGTACCAGCGCGGACAGGAAGGCGATGCGCAACACCGCCATCGTCTCCTGCCGGTACGCCTCGCCGGTGGCGTCCAGCACTGCCTGCTCGCGCGCGGCGGCGCGGTACAGGCGTAACGTGGTGAGTCCGGACAACGCATCCATGAAGCGTGCGCCCATCCGTCGCAGGCGCATCCAGCGACGCTGGCTGGCCTGCTCGGCGGCGCGTCCCACCAGCACCATGAACAGCGGGATGAGCGGCGCCGTCGCCACCAGCACCAGCGCCGACCACGGATCGGCCGGCAGCACCGCCAGCAGGACCAGCACCGGCACCAGCACGGCGAACGCCGCCTGCGGCAGGTAGCCGGCGTAATACGGCACCAGCGCATCCACGCCGTCGACCAGCCGCGTGGCGAGGTCACCGCTCGACTGGCGCACGGCCCAGCTCGGGCCGAGCTGGCGCAGCCGTCGTTCCAGCGCCTGCCGCACCGCGTCGCCAACCCGGGCGCCGGCCTCGAAGGTAGTGCGCCGCTGCCACAGTGCAAGCGCGAAACGCACCATCGCGAGCAGGGGCAGCACGGCCAGCACAGGCCATGCCTGCGCCCAGCCGCGTCCGTGGAAAATCGCCCCGGCCAGTACGTGCGCCACCAGCCATGCGCCCAGGCACATCAGCACCGCCTGCCCGGCACCGGCAGCGATGCCGGCGCTGAGCAGGCGGCGCACGGGACGCGCCTGCCCGCGCAGCCAGGTGGTCGCCGGCGATGGGGTACGCGCCATACCAGTCAGCGCACGCGACCGTTGTCTTGCCCGCTGGCGGCGACAACCTTGCGGCGGGCGTGCTCATCCTGGGTATCGAGCAGCACGCCACCCGCGGCGGCGATCAGCACGATCATCGCGGTGCCCACCAGCCAGGCGAAGTACCACGCGCCCAGGTCGCCCAGCACGATGGCCAACACGATCACCACGATGGCCAGCAACATGAACAGCAGAAATTGCAGCGTCGTTCTCATGGCACGTCCTTCAATAAGCGTGTTCGTTGGCAACGACGTCGGCAGCGCTGACCTTGCCACGCATCACGTAGAAGGCCCAGCTCGTGTACCAGATCACCAACGGCACGAAGACCGCGGTAAAGCCGAGCATCCAGGTCAGCGTGAGCCGGCTGGAGCTGGCGTTCCACACCGTCAGACTCTGCGCCGGCACGCTGCTCGACGGCAGCAGGAACGGAAACAGCGCCGCACCGGCGGTACCGAGCACGCCCAGCCAGGCCAATGCGCCCAGCCACCAGGCCAGGTGCGAACGCCGCGCGCCGGCAACGGCCAGGCCCAGCAGCATCCCGGCGAAACCCACGCCCGGCAACGCCCACAGCAGCGGATGCGCGTGGAAGTTGGCCAGCCATGCGCCGGCACCCAGCATCACCTGCTGCTGCAGGGGCGTCTGCGCCACCCCGGCGCCCGGCCCTGCGACCCGCACGTAGCCGGTCATGCCGTGCACCCAGAACCCGCCGGCCGCGAACAACACGATGGCGAGCGCCGCGCCGGCCCGTGCCAGCGTGCGTGCCCGCTCATGGATCACATCCGTGGCGCCGTTCATCACCGTCACCGCCCCCATGAACACCGACAGCGACAGAGACAGCAGCCCGCACAGGATCGCGAACGGGTTGAACAGGCCGAGGAACGAGCCGGTGTAGGTCGAGGTGAGGTTCCAGCTGAAATGGAACGGCACGCCGTGGAACAGGTTGCCGATCGCCGCGCCGAACACCACCATCGGCACCAGGCCGCTGACCAGCAGCGCCCAGTCCCACACGTTGCGCCAGGCGGCTGACGACAGCTTGCTGCGGTACTCGAAGCCGAGCGGCCGCAGGATCATGCTCCACAGCAACAGCAACATGACCACGTAGAAGCCCGAGAAGGCGGTGGCGTAGATCAGCGGGAATGCGGCGAACACCGCGCCGCCGCCGAGGACGAACCAGACCTGATTGCCGTCCCAGTGCGGGCCGACGATGTTGAGCGCCACCCGGCGTTCCGCGTCGGTACGGCCCACGTAGCGCAGGATGCTGCCCACGCCCATGTCCATGCCCACCATCACCGCCAGGCCGAGCAGCAGCACGCCGAGCAGCAGCCACCAGGCGCACTGGAGTATCGCGTACAGTTCCATCGGTCAGCCCTCCGCATAGCCGGCCATGCGGTCGGCAAGCAATGTATCGTTGGAAGCGGTGCCGGCATGCTCGTCCGGACCGCGGCGGATCGTGCGCACCATCAGGTACATCTCGACCACGATGAAGGTGGTGTACAGCGCCGCGAAGCCGGCCAGCGAGAAGACCATGTAGCCCACGCTGTGCGTGGACGCGGACATCCAGGTCGGCAGCACGCCGTACACCGTCCACGGTTGCCGCCCCAGCTCGGCGACCAGCCAGCCGGCCTCGTTGGCCAGGAACGGCACCGGGATCATCCATACCGCGAGCCGCAGGAACCAGCGCTTGCGCTCTACCCGGTTGCGCATGGTGTAGATCACCGCGAGCACGAAGTAGGCCAGCATCGCCAGCCCCAGCACCACCATCACGCGGAACGACCAGAACACCGGCGCCACCTGCGGGATCGCGTCGCGTGCGGCGGTAGCGATCTGGGCTCCGGTCGCCTTGCTGACGTCGGGCGCATACCGCTGCACCAGGAAGCCGTAGCCCAGGTCCTGCTCGTGCGCCTGGAACTGCGCAAGCGCATCGGCGTCGCCCGGCTTGGCGGACAGCGCCTGCAGCGCGGTGACGGCGGGGATGCCGTCGCGGATGCGCGCGGTGGCCCGCTGCTCCAACTGGTCGATGCCCGGCACGGCGCCGGTCAGCGAATGGGTAACCAGCAGCGACAGCACGTAAGGCACCTGGATCGCGCCGTGGTTGGCCTGTTCCTGCTGCGACGGGAATGCGATCAGGTTGAACGGCATCGGCGCCTGCTCGGTCTTCCACAGGCCCTCCATCGCCGCCAGCTTGGTCGGCTGTGCCTGCGCGCCGACGAAGCCGAGCGCGTCGCCCAGCGTGATCACGCCCGCGGTGGCCAGCACGCCGAACAGCACCGCCATGCGGAACGAGCGCCGCGCCAGGTCCATGTGCCTGCGCTTTAGCAGGTACCACGCGCTCACGCCCGCCACGAATACCGCCGCGGTGACGTAGCCGGCGATGCTGGTGTGCACGAACTTGGCCTGCGCGTCGGGGCTGAAGATCAGGTCGGTGAAGCTGCTCAGCTCCATGCGCATCGTGGCCGGGTTGAAGTGCGCCCCGTGCGGCATCTGCATGAAGCTGTTGGCGATCAGGATCCACAGTGCCGACAGGTTGGAGCCCAGCGCCACGAGGTAGGTCACTGCCAGGTGCTGGCCAGGTCGCAAGCGGGCCCAGCCGAACGTCATCAGGCCCACGAAGGTGGCTTCCATGAAGAAGGCCATCAGTCCCTCGATCGCCAGTGGCGCGCCGAAGATGTCTCCGACGAAGCTGGAATAGAACGACCAGTTCGTGCCGAACTCGAACTCCATGGTGAGGCCGGTGGCCACGCCGAGCGCGAAGTTGATCAGGAACAGCTTGCTCCAGAACTGGGTGATCTCCCTGTAGATCTCCTTGCCGGTGGTGACGTAGACCGTCTCCATCGCGGCGAGCAGGAACGAGAGGCCCAGCGTGAGCGGGACGAACAGGTAGTGGTAGAGCGCGGTGAGCGCGAACTGCAGACGGGACAGATCGACAACGTGGAGGTCGTGCATGACGTGGCGTCCTTACAGGAGCCGGGCACAAGCCCGGCATCTGGCGGTTATTGTCCGCGCCTTCCCCGATGCCGGCAGCACGCTGTGCGGTTTTGCCGCGGTCGCACTGCGGCGTGGCGTCGCATCCTGCGCGGCAAGTCGATGCAGTTGATCGAAGTCAACTAACCACGTGGGTCGCCACCGACAATCGTCGGGGATATTCCCACAAGGACAAGCACCATGAAAGCCGCACTTCCCCTCTTGGTCGCCGCCGCGCTTGCCACCGCCTCGGTGTCCGTCGCCCGCGCCGACGACAGCCACTGGATCGTCCGCATCGGCGCGCACGTGGTCGACCCCGCCTCCGACAACGGCCACCTCGCCGGCATGAAGACCCGCGTCGGCGACAGCACCCGGCCCACCGGCAGCATCGAGTACCTGGCCACGCCGAACTGGGGCATCGAGGCGCTGGCCGCACTGCCGTTTAAGCACGAGGTGAAGCTCGACGGCGCCAGGGCCGCCCGGACCAGGCAGCTGCCGCCGGTGATTGGCGTGAACTACCACTTCCTCCCCGATGCCTCGGTCTCGCCCTTCGTCGGCGCCGGTCTCAACTACACCCATTTCTTCGACACCAAGGGCAAGGGCCCGCTGCAGGGCACGCACGTGAAAGCCGACGACAGCTGGGGCGCCGCCGCGCACGCGGGCATCGACATCACCTTGTCGCCACGCTGGCTGCTGACTGCGGACGTACGCTGGATCGACATCAGGAGCGATATCCACGTCGACGGCGCCAAGGTAGGTACAGCGAAGATCGACCCATGGGTGTACGGCCTGAGCTTCGGCTACCGCTTTTGAAGCGGCCCGGCCGCCTGGCAGCCGTTTCCGCAATGACCATGCGGCCATGCTTTTCGCTCCTGCGGACATGGCCGCCGTCCCTGCGATAGACACCGCCGGCGGCGGCTTCCACGAAGCGTTCAGGGCGAGCCCTCCGGTGATTTCCCCCATGCTCGTGCGCATCGAGGTGTGCTGGCCGCGGCTGCGATGGCACATGCAACCAGGCTGTCGTTGACACGACGGAACTCATGGCCGGGGATCCGTTCGGGAACCGGCTCGATCGCCTGCTTCTCACCCGGAGCCACCGGCCCCATCGACAGTCCGTCCAGCGCGTGACAGCCACGCGTAGTAAAGCAGCGGGATGACCAGCAGGGTCAGCACCGTCGACACCAGGACGCCGAAGACCAGCGAGACCGCCAGGCCCTGGAAGATCGGATCGTCGATGATGAAGAAGCCGCCCAGCATCGCTGCC
>Ga0164242_10006931_pt1 | contig 12425 bp, 4 predicted proteins | sample OricomgcompostMG_FD_108783 | JGI IMG/M metagenome (GOLD analysis project Ga0164242, IMG submission 108783) | Miracle-Growth compost microbial communities from Emeryville, California, USA - Original compost - Miracle growth compost (MG) ... | reverse complement strand
TTCAACGCCCACGCCAAGACCGCCGCCCCCGTGACGGAGGTCATCGGCCGCAGCGACTGCGAGGCGCCCCTGGAGTCCACCGTGCTCGAGGCGCTCCTGGGCGCCAAGAAGGCCGACCCCTTCACGCTCTTCGTTCGCTTGAAGACCTGCAACCTGCGAGAGCCCTTCCGCTCCCTGGCGCAGCCGCTCCTCTCGGAGCGCTACCGCCAGGCGCTCCACCCACCCACGGTCACCGTCACGCACCCGGGACGTGATTCGATCCAGGTGATCACCGAGCCCCCTGAGGACAGCCCAGCCTTCGACGTCCGCTTCGTCCACGCCAGCGCGGCGGCCTACGAGGCCGCGACGGAGCGAGAGAAGAAGCGCGTGGCCCAGGCGGACGCACCGGCAGCCGCCCCCGCGGTGCCCGCTCCGAGCGCTTCGCCCGCCTCGGCGTTGATCGCTCGCCAGCTCGCGAGCACGCTGCCCGCCTTCTTCGAAGAGCGCCCCGCCAGCGAGTGCGCCACCGCCCAGAAGCGCGCGGTCCGGACCAAGCCCCGCAGCCTTCCCGAGGGCTTCGAGGGCGTCTCGGCGGTGAAGGCCGCAGGCGGCGCGGTGGTGCTGGCGCTCTCGCAGCGGTTGGATCCAGTGGGCGAGGTCTCCGCGGGCGCCTACTGGTTGCTCGGCTTGAACGGTCCGGGCACGGCGCCGCTCTATCTGGGGCTGCGGGAGTACCGGCCCTATGACCTTCCGGCGGACCAGACCCTGCCCGTGGTGAAGGATGGGCGGCTCTACCTCCTGGCCAACGTGCGCGAGCTGGATGAGGCCTCCCTCTCCTTCCCGCCGATTGAGCTCACCACCAAAAGGAAGAAGGACCGGGTGTGCCTCACCGCCAAGCTGAGCGACCTTGCGCGCGACTCGGATGGCGACCACCTCACCGATCTGGTCGAAGCGCGCCTCCTCACCGATCCGCGCCAGAAGGACTCGGACGGGGATGGCGTGGACGACGCGCAGGACGCGCTCCCTCAGGTCTTCTCTCGAAAGGCACAGCGCCCCGGGGCCGGCGTCCTGGGCGCCTTCCTGGTCCACCTGCTCTGGGATGCGGAGCGAATGCCGGCGGAGATCGAGAGCGTGGACAAGCAGGGGTTGAGCCCAGGCCGCACCGCCCCCCACCTCTCCGACGATGAGGTGACCTTCCTGGAGGCCACGCCCGAGTCCCTGATCGGCGTGGATCTGCCCTTCCGGGTGATCCCGCTCACCGGGCCGCTCTTGAAGAAGGCCCAGACCCGCTTCGGGGCGTTCTATCCCCTCAGGGTAACGGTGGTGCCCAACGATGCCGGCGACCAGGCCTTCATCCAGTGGAGCGAGCACTGGCGAGGCGGAGCGGCGAAGGCCACCCGCAAGGGCGACCACTGGGAGTTCGTGTCCGTGGGGGAGTGGATCACCTGAGGCTGTGATCAGCTCACCGCGCGGTCCAGCCTCGGCCCCAGCTCGGTGGCGAGGGCCTCGAGCTCCGCCGCCAACGCCCCGCCCTCCGCGAGCAGCCGCGCCTTGAAGGTCTTGCGGCTGCCCAGGAGGAAGAACATCCGCGCGTCGTGGGCGGCGATCGCGCGGCGCTCGGCGAAGTAGCGGGTGAACAGCCCCAGGGGGACGGCCGCCACCAGCACGCCCAGCGCGGCCAGGGGTGAGACGAAGAGCCCGCCCGCCACCGCCGCGCCGCCCACCCAGAGCGGGAAGACGACGAAGCCCAGGCCCAGCTTGGCGGTCGCCACCAGATCCTTCTCCGGGTGCGTCGCCTTCACCACCGCGCGGACCAGGAGCACCGGGAGCCCGAAGACCAAGAGGCCGAGCACGAAGATCGGAAAGCCGAAGAGCAGGGCGCCCAGGTTCCGGAGCACGAAGCGGGTGACCTTGAGCGGCTGGTACACCACGGGCAGATCGTCCGGACGCGCGCGCAGGAGCTCCAGCCGCCGGTGGAGCGAGGTCACGTCCACCCGGAGCTTCTCCAGCTTGGCGGGCTGCTCGGCGCGCAAGAGCTGGATCCCCCGGGCGAAGCGCCGCACCCGCTCCGGATCTCCCTGCGCGCCGCCTACCCGGAGCGCGTAGAACGCCTCCGCGGTCTCGATCGCCGCCAGGTCCTCCCAGGCGGCCAGGTTGAGGGTGAGCGCGCGCAGCGCTTCGGCGATCCGGTCCGTGAGGGCGTGCGCCGCCGCGCCCTGCTGCTCCACGCTCAGCGGCAAGAAGGGTTTGACCTCAAACGACTCGCCCACCTCCACCCGGACCTGGCTGCGAAAGCGGGTCTTCTCCGCGTAGGTCAGCCCCACCGGCACCACCCGCACCGCCGCGCCCGCCTCCACCGCGCGGAAGGCGATCCGCGCCGCGCCGGTCTTGAGCGCCCCCAGCTCCGGCTCCGAGTGGCTGCGTCCCTCCGGGAAGAGGGAGATCGCCCCGCCGCCCACGAGCGCCGAGCACGCCGCGTCAAAGGTCCCTTCGTTGCCGCCCATCTTGGTGGGGTCGTCCTGCTTCCGGTACACCGGGAGGGCGCCGATCCCCTTCAGGAGCCGGCCGATCAAAGGCATCCGGAAGAGCGGCTCCTTGGCGAGGAACGTCATCCGCCGCTGGGCGATCACGAAGACCAGCGCCGGATCGACGAGGCCGTTGGGGTGGTTCCCCACCAGCATCATCGGGCCGTCCGGGAGCGGGAACGGCGCGTTCACCTCCACCCGGTAGAACAGCCGCAGCGCGAAGCCCACCAGCGCCCTCAAGAAGCCGTACAGCACGTTGCCTCCGTTGCTCAAAAGAGCCCCACGCTGAAGTGAAGCGCGGCGGTGGGCTCGTTCACCACGTGGTCCGGGTTCAGGTTGAACCCCAGGTCCAGCGCCAGAGGCCCCACCGGCGTCAGATAGCGTATCCCCGCGCCGGCCACATAGCGCAGCGCCAACGGGTCGTAGCGCGACGCGCTCAACCACAGGTTCCCCGTCTCGAAGAACACGCCCAGGTCCACGGACTTGAAGGCGGGGAAGCGCAGCTCGGCCTTGCCCAGGGTGAACAGCTCCCCGCCTTCGGAGGGCAGCTCCTCGCCGCGCTGGAGGGTCTGCGCGGAGGGCGTGCAGCCGCTGGGATAGGAGATCGAGCGGCAGCCCCTCACCTCCGAGGCCAGATCCGCGCGCCGGTCCGCGGGCAGGACGCCGTCTTCGCCGAACCCGCGCAAAGACAGCGCGCCGCCGAGGAAGAAGCGCTGAGGCGCGATCGTCTCCGACTTGGGGTTGAGCGGGAAGATGCGCCCGCCGCGGAGCGAGATCGCGAACACCACCCGCCGGGCGATGGGCACGTAGCCCGTGATGTTGGCGGTGGTCTTGAAGTTGAAGATCGGCACGTCCGCCAGCGGGTTCCCGGCGGAGTCGGTGCGGGTGGCGCCCAGATCGTGCGCCAGCTCTCCGGTCCAGGCGACCAGGAGCCCCTTGCTGGGGTTCACCGGATCGTCCCGGAAGTCCAAGGTCACGCTGGGGCCAATCGAGTGCACGGTGAAGTTTCCCACCGGGAAACGCAGCCGCTCGGCGTCGGTGTGATCGAGCGTGGGCAAGAGCTTCTCGATCCCGCTCACCGCGCGCACCCGGTCGTTCTCGATCTGGTACTGCGCGGAGACGTTGAGCCAGCGGGACGCGGTCCAGTCCAGCCCGGCCACCGCGGCGAAGCGGCTGAAGCGGTAGGACGGCCGGTGCACCCGTTCGCCGATCAGGTCCAGCCGCGCGCCGACCTCGAAGGGGAGCCAGTTGTAGACCCTCGGCTGGTGGAGGGACACGTTGCCCCGCCCATCAAACCCGTAGATGCCCTGGAGGTCGCTGGGGTCGGAGAAGTTGGAGAGCGCCTGCGCGCTCGCGCCCACGTAGTTGAGCTTGGCGTTGATGGAGAGGTTGATCCCCCGTCCGAACAGGTTGGGGTAGGTGGCGGAGCCTGTGATCCGCGGTCCATCCGCCAGCGAGTAGCCGCCGCCCACCTCGCCGAAGAGCCGGGGGCGCTCCTTCAGCTCCACCACCACGTCCTTGGTCGGCTCCACCGCCTCGGGCTCGATCAGCCGCACCGCCACCTGCCGGAACAACCCCAGGAGAACCAGGGCGCGCTGGGTGTCGAAGAGCTGGTCCGGATCGAGCAGGTCCCCGCTGCGGAAGGCCAGGTTCGCGCGCACCAGCGCCGGATCCGTCCGCTTCAGGCCCTGGAGGATGACCTGCCCCACCTTCACCTGGGGCCCGCTCTCCACCGCGAAGCGGACGTCCGCGCGGGTGCCGTCCGCCGAGAGCCCCGGATCCGAGGCCACCTTGGCGAAGAGGTAGCCGCGGTGCCCCAGCGCGCGGGAGAGGTTCGCCCGCGCTTGCTCCAGCTGGCCGCGGTTGAGGGGCTTTCCCGGCGCGATCTCCGCCTCCACCGGCGCGGTGAAGCCCGCCGGGAGGCCCGTGTCCGTCACCGTGGCGATCATCGCCCGCGGCCCCTCCTCCACCTGGAAGGTCACCGTGGCCGCGCGCGCCGGGACGTCCACCTCCGCGCCTTGCAGCGCCACCCGGGCGGAGAGGTACCCGAGCTCCCGGTAGCGCTGCGCGATCGCCTCCGCGGCGGCCCGGTAGGCGTCCTCCACGAAGACCGTGCCCGGCGGAGGGTCCGGCTGATCCGGCGGGTCCCCGGAGAGCCTGCGGCCCTCGAGCCTCAGCGGATCATCGTTGGGGTGCACATCTCCGGTGGGAACCGGGGCCTTCTGCGCCACCCAGGCGGCGACCCGCCCGCGCAGCTCGGAGGTGGGCAGCGCGTGGTTTCCTTCGAAGAGGACCTGGGTGACCCGGAGCGGCGTGCCCTCGTCCACCGAGAAGACCACCGCCGCGCGCAGGCCGTTGGGACCGGGCACCTCCGTCGAGGTGACCCGCACGTTGGCGAAGCCGCGGTAGCGGTAGAAGGTCTCCACCCGGCGCGCCAGCCGGTCCACCACCGCGCGGTCCAAGGGCTCTTCGCCTGAATAGTCGAGCACGCCCTCCAGCACCGCGTCCGGGAAGCTCACGTTGTGACGGACGAGGAAGGTGATCCGCGGTCCGGAGACGATGGGCAGCACCACGTGCGCGCCGGAGATGCCGCGCTCCACCCGCGGGTCCGCCACCTGCGCCCGGTAGAAGCGCTGGGCGCGGTAGAGCGCGCGCAGGCGGTCCACCCCGTTGGCGAGCGCCTCCTGATCGAGGATGTCCCCCGCCGCCAGCCCCACCGCCCTCCGGATCTCCGATCTCCGCAGGCCCGCCTGACCGTCGATGTCGATGGCCATGATCCGCGTCGGGTCGCCCTCGGAGACGCGCAGGACGAGCGCCACCCCGGTCGGACCTTCGTCGTGCTCCACCTCCACCTGGACGTGCTCGTAGCCACGGCGCGCGTAGGCCTGCCGCACGCCGCTCACCGCTTCGGTGATCCGCTCCGGGTAGTACTCCGCGCCCTCGGACAGCCGGGACGCCGCCAGCACCTCGCCCTGGCTCAGGACCCGGTTCCCCTCCAGGCGCACGCCTGAGATCTTCCGCACCGGGGTGAGCTCGAAGACGAGGTTCAGGCCGCCCTCCGTCTCCTGGGCGCGCACCACCACGTCGGAGAGGCGCCCGGTGGCGAAGAGCCGCTCGATCGAACGGCGCACCGCGCGGATGGAGAGGGGCTGTCCCCGCCGCACCGCCACCAGCTGCGCCAGCCCGGACGGATCGCTCCCGGGCGGGAGCCGCAGCTCCACGCCGGTCACCGTGCGAGGACGCGCGTCCGTCTGCGCCGCCCGGACCGGGAGCGCGAAGAGGGCCAACAGGAGCAGCGCGGCTACTCGACTTCCCAACGGAGCTTGAGGTCCATGCCCAGGTTTCCGAACGAGAGGTCGCTGTGCTCGTTGTCCCACTGCGCCTGAGCGGAGAAACGGTTGGTGAACTGGTATTCGGCCTGGGCGCGGGTGCCGCGTCCGGAGACCGGTTGGGTCATCACGAGCTTAAGCCGCTCGGTGAGGAACTTCGATTCCAGCTGCGCGGTGGGCTCCACCTGGCCCGTGGCGTCGTTGTAGGTGGTGGAGATGTGGAAGGCCAGGTCCCGCAGCACCGGGTTCTTGGGGAGGAAGCGCTGCACCTGGCGGTCCAGCCCGCTGGCGTTGAAGAGCGCCTCCGCGGCCAACCCCGCGCTGGTGCCGGCGGTGTTGTTGCGATCCTTGGAGACCACCCCCAGCGTGAGCAAGGAGAGGATGTCCCCCTCCGCCAGGGCCGGATCCGCGCTGAGCACCGCCTTGGGATCCGAGATCCGCCCGAACGCGTGCAGGCGCACCAGGTACTCGCGGACCTGGGTCTCCGCGTGCATGTCGAACAGCCCATCAAACCCTTCGCCTTTGAACTCCAACAGGCCCTGGCCAATGTTGAACTGGTTGCCGCGGAAGGAGGCCTGGCTGCCTTCGGCGGTCTCCAGCGCGCCCACCAGGCTGGGCCGGGCGTTGTCCCCCACCAGCCGCACGTTCCCCAACAGCTTGGCCCGGGCGATGTTGTTGTCGATCCGCACGTCCGCCAGATGAAAGCCGACGTCCAGCTTGAGCCAGGGCGCGCTCTCTCCGCCGCCGCCGCCCAGCGCGCTCCTTTTGCCCACGTCCTGGAGGAAGCTGTCCAGCGCCAACGGCCGGTCGTACCGGACGTGGGTGAGGTCCAGATCGCCCGCGATGGAGAGCTGGTCCGGCGTCCCGGAGAGGGTGAGCTCGCCGGTGGTGGTGACCGGCAGATCCTCCATCGGACGGAAGGTGACGTCGTCCAGCTGCGCGACGATCTGCAGGCGCTCCGGCGAGAAGCGGCGCAAGGAGAGGTCGCCGTGGAGGGACACCCGCCCGTCGTTGAGCACGCCGGTCAGATCGTCGAACAGCACGCGCGCCTCGGAGAAGTCCACGTGCCCGCTCAGAGACCGCAGCTCCACCGGCTGATCCCGGAGCTTGATCCGCGCGTCGCTCAGCTCGGCGGAGCCGGCCATGCTCGGGGAACGCAGCGAACCGGAGGCGGACGCGCTCACCTCCAGGCGGCCGCCCGCGCGGTCCACACGGGGGAGCACGGATTCGATCAAGCGCAGGTCCAGCCCGCCCATCAGCCGCATGTTCAGGGACTTGGGGCTCGCCCAGCCGGAGACGCTCAGGTTGGTGTTGGGCCCCTTGAGCTGGAGCGCCTCCACGGTCAGCTTGCCGCGGTCGTAGTCGAGCACGATCGGCCCGTCGTTCTGGGTCTGGAAGTCCCCGCGCGAGAGGGCCAGCTGGTCAAGCACCGCGTGCACCTGGGCGGTGTCCGGCTCAAACAGCTGGCCCTTGGCGTCGATCGCGCCCTTGAGCGCCCCGGAGAGCCCGCGGGTCAGCGCCACGTCCGGGAGGAGCGGCCGGATCTCCGGCAGCGAGAGGCGCAGGCTGGCGGTGTAGGGATACGGGTCCCGGGAGGTGAACTGGATGGAGGTGCTGGAGTCCGCGAACGGGTGTCCCCAGATCTGGCCCTCGCGGCCCTCCATCCGCATCTCCAGATGCGTGCTCCCCAGGTTCTTGTCCGCGAGCGTCACTCTCGGCGAGGTGAGGTAGCCCGTGATCACAGGCGTGGTGGTGTCGCCGCCGACCTTGCCAGAGAAGGCAAGCGTCCCGGTGATCCCCAGCGCCTGGGCGCGCGCGGGGCCCACCAACTCCGGGAGGGAGATGGGCTCGCCGCTGAAGCGGTAGTCCAGGGGCCCGGCGAAGCTCAAGGTCCCGTCCGCGTGGGTCACCCCCAGGGGACCGGTGAGGGTGGCGGGATCGAGCACCAGCGCCTGCCCATCCACGAAGCGGAAGTGGAAGCCCCCGTCGCCCATCCGGCGGTCGTAGTAGGTGGCGTCCTTCACCTGGAGGGCGATGCTCCCCCCGAAGGTCGACGCCGGCCCGTCGATCTCCATCGTGCCGGAGACCTGCCCGCGCAGGACGCCGTGCTGGAGCGTCTCGAAGTTGGGCGAGAGCCCGGCGATCACGTCCACCAGATCCTCCACCCGGCCATGCGGGATCTGCGCGCTCATCCGGGTCACGACCTCCTTGCCGCGGAAGTCCACGTTCCCCGCGCCGAAGTACTCGCTCCGGCCCTTTTGACCGGTGATCGCCGGGAAGCCGAGCACCCCGTCCGCGTAGGTCACCCGCCCTTCGGTGACGCCCAGCGCGTAGCCCCACATGGTGAAGTCGCGCAGGCTCACCTGGGAGTCGATCCGCACCTGGGCGTAGGGGCCGTCCAGGTGGAAGCGGGCCTTGCCGCGACCTTCCCAGGGGATCCCGGCGATCGCCTTCAGCTCTCCCAGTTCGACGTTCTCCGCGCTGCCGTCGATCAACAGGCCGCGGGCGGGGTTGAAGAAGAGGGTCGTCTTCAGCTTCAGCTTGGACCGGCCCGACTCCAGCAGCGGCGCGTCCAGCTCCACCCGGTCCGGGAGCACCGCCACCTGCGTGTGCAGGTGCGCCTGGGGGAAGGCGAGGATCGGCTGGGCCTTCCGGACCGGGACGTTGAACGCGTGGCTGGCCAGGACGAAGTCGCGCAACTTCAGATCTGCGTCTCCGTGGAGCGAGAGCGGCGAGAGGCTCCCCTGCACCGCCACCTTCCCGCTGGTGAAGAAGTCCACCCACGAGCCCTTCACGCTGGCGCGATCCAGGATCGGCCCCAGCTCCGCGCTCTCCAGCTCCGCGTGCGCCTTCAGCGGGAGCCCCGGCAGGAGCTTGAGCACCGCCCCCGCGCGCACCGTCCCCGGACCGAACGAGGTGGTGAAGTCGCTCACGGTCAAGAGCGCGCCCTCCACGGACAGCCGCGTCTTGAAGTCTCCAGGCGTGAAGTCCCCCAGGACCAGCCCCTGCCCCACCACCTCGCCGGTCACCCGCGGCGTGGCGGCAGGACCGGTGAGGGTGGCGTGCGCCCACAGGTGGCCCTTGGTCTTCTCCTGGAGCGCCACCGCCCGCGCCAGTGTGTGCAGCGGCAGGAACAGCTGCGCGTCCAGATCCAGCCGTGGGTGGCAGAGCGTTTCGATGTTGCCGCTCACCAGGAGGTTGACGTCCTCCAGCGCAAGCTCGGTGCGCGAGAGCTCCACCGATTCGCCGGCGGGATCCAGCGCCCCTTCGGCGAAGAGCTTGGAGAGCGAGAGCGACTGCGCGCCCGGCCCCAGCTGGACCAGGCCGCGGCCCGCATCCAGGTGGAAGTCCGCCACCCCCCGCCGGGTGAGCCAGCCCAGGTTGAGCCCTTCCAGCTGGACGCCCTTCCCCTCCGAGAGCGCCACGCTCAGGTTGGCGTCCACCACCTCCAGCCGCCGCACCTGCACCCGCTTGAGCAGATCCAACGGACAGCTGCCCTCCTCCTTGGCGGTCTCACCGGCATGGGACAGGTCCAGCGCCACACGCGGCCGGGTGAGGACAATCCGGTCCACGGTCAACCGGCGGTGGAGCGCGTCCACGCCCGGCAGCCCCAGCTCGATCGCGTCCGCCGAGAGCCTGCCGAGGGTGGCCGGGGCGCCGCTTCCGCTCTTGGGGGTGGCGCGCAGATCGTGAAAGGTGACGGTCTGCGCGAAGGGGTCTATCTCGCAGCGGTCCACCTGCACGTCCATCCCCAGGAGCGCGGGGAGGCGGGCGCGGACCTGACCGCAGAGGGTGTCCGCGGCGTACTGCGTGCGCAGCAAGGCCGCTGTCGCCACCAGGAAGAGCAGCGCCAGCAGGGCAAGCCTGAGGAGCTTCCTCCGGGGCGGCCGTCGCACCGCTACAGCTTACCGAGCGCCTCGAGGTAACGGTCTATTTCGGCCAGACTCACCTTGGGCGAAGGCGTTCTCGGCTGGACGCCGAGCGGCGGGGCGGACGGAGATGCGGGCGCGGCAGCGGGGCGCTCCACGTCCGGCGCGTCCGGGCGATGCAGGTTGAGGTTCACCCCCACCTGATCCACCAGGTCCGCCTCCACGTACTCCGCGCGGGCCAGGAACGCCTCGAAGAGCGCGTTGTCACAGATGGTGTTGATCACCCGCGGGCTGCCCCCGGACTGGCGGTGCACCGCTTCGATCGCCCCGTCGGTGAACGGCATCCGCGGACAGCCGGCGAGCCGGAGCCTGTGCTTGATGTAGGCCTCGGTGGAGTCCTGGTTGAAGGGCTCCAGCTTGTAGCGGAGCGCCACCCGTTGGGCGAGCGGCGGGTCCAGCTTGAGGTTCCGTTCAATCTCCGGGAGGCCGAAGAAGACGAAGGTGATGAGCTTCCGCTCCGGGACCTCCAGGTTCAACAAGCCCCGGAACTCCTCCATCAGCTCGCGCGTCTCCAGCATCTGCGCTTCGTCGATCAGGACCACGGCCTTCTTGCCGGACTCGTGGATCTGCAACAGCCGCTGGTAGAGCTGACCCAACAGCGCCAGCTTCTCCTGCGCCGGGCTCTCCACGCCCAACTGGAGCGCCACCCGCCGCAAGAGCCAGTTGGCGGTGATCCCGGAGTGGATGATCACCAGCAGCGCCGCCTCGTATTCGGACTCGGGGAGCGAATCGAGCATCCGGCGGGCGAGCGTGGTCTTCCCCGCGCCAATGTCGCCGACCAGGATGGACAGCCCCTTCATCTGGCTGACCGCGTGCATCAGCCGGACGAGCGCCTGCGCGTGCTGGGAGGAGTTGTAATAGAAGCGGCTCACCGGCGCGTTCGAGAACGGCTCTTGCGTCAGCTCGAAGAAGTCGAGGTAGCTCATCGTTGCAGGGGAACCCAACGGCTAGAGGTAGCCGACCTTTCGTGACTTCGGTGGGGCGGCGGGGGCGGCGGAGGTGGGACGGGCGGCGGCGGGGGCGCCTGGGGGGTTGGTGGGCGGCTTCCCCCGCGGGCCCAGGGGGAGGTCCACCGCTTCGGGGGAGGTCTGGCCTGCGAGGCGATCCACCTGCGCGGTCACGTCCCGGAACGAGGCGTCCTGCTGGGCCACCTGCTGGAAGCAGAAGAGCGCCTTGCCGGGGCTGCCCGCGGCCTCGTGCGCCACCGCCAGCTCGTAGAGGATCCCCTTGGCCGCCTCGCCCTTGGCGAACTCGTTGGCCAGCGCCTCCTGGAACGCGCTCACCGCCTCGGCGCCGTCCCCCTTCTGGAGGGCGAGCAGGCCGATCATCGACAGACAGTCGATCTCCTTCTTCCTTCCCAGGCAGCCCTCGCGCGCGACGTTGAACTCGCCGATCGCGTCGTCGATGAGGCCCATCTCCTTGTAGGCGATGCCGAGGTCGTAGTGCGTCTCCACGTCCTCCGGCTTCACCACCTTGGCGAGCCCCTTCTTGAACTCGGAGAAGACCTCCTCCACCGACACCTGGTAGTCGCCGCTGGACGGGGCGGAGAGGAGCGGATCGTCCTCCTCCTGGATCTCCCCCAGCTCATCCGCGAGCTCCGCCGCCAGATCGAAGGCGTCGCGCTCCTCGGTCACCGGAGCGACGGGCATGAGCGGCGCGGCGTGGACCGGCGATGCGGCCTGGGTGGGCTCGGACGCGCTCTGCGCCTCCAGCTCCTCCAGCCTCGCCAACAGCTCGGTCGCGCGCGGGTGACCGGGGCTCGCGATCAGGACGGTCTCGAGGATCTCGCGCGCCTCGTCGGTGACGCCCTGCTCGAGGAAGAAGTTGGCCTCGTCGCACTCTTCGGAGAGCGGATCGTCGTCCGGCGGCGCCTCGACCTGCTCCTCGCGCGCCAGCTGCTGGGTGGGCTCGTCGTAGCTGCCCGGGTCCTCGTAGGGTCCGGCGTCCTCGAAGGTGACCGAGTCGTCCAGCGGACCGGGTCCCTGAAACCCGGCCGGGGCCTCGACCTCGCCCGGGTCTTCGAAGGCCACCCCGGTCTCGGTGGACATCGTGTCGGTGGGATCGTCGTACCCGAGCGGCTCGAAGTCGACCTGGGCCTCCATCGCCTCGGTCTCTTCGACGGTCTCCAGATCGTCATCGTCCAGCGGGTCCACCGCCCGGAGCCCCACATCCGTGACGTGCGCCTCCAGGTCGAACGGCGCCTCGGTGGCGTCGTCCAGGGGCTCGATCACCTCATCGCTGTAGGGCACCTCGAGCGGCTCTTCGACCAGCTCGCCGTCGCCCTCGGAGACGACCTCGGAGACCACCTCCAGCGCCACGTCCTGAGCGGAGGGCTCCTCCACCTCCAGCTCAATCGGCTCGATGTTCGCTTCGTCGCCGATGTCGAACGGCTCATCTCCCAGAGGCTCGTCGTCCAGCCCCTCCACCATCAGCGGAGAGGGATCGAGCTCCTCCTGGACCTCTTCTCCGGTGGCCTCGAGCGCCAGGTCCACCACCGGCTCCGGTTCGACCAGGAGCTCGTCCTCGGCGGGATCGACCAGGATCTCATCGTCGTCATCGAGGACCTGGGCGTCCTCCGCGGCAGAGCCGGGCCGGAGCACGGCGAGGAAGGCAGGCAGCTCCGGGTGGTGGGGATCCTGCTTGAGCAGCGCGTCCAGGTACGG
>Ga0164242_10006930_pt1 | contig 12425 bp, 7 predicted proteins | sample OricomgcompostMG_FD_108783 | JGI IMG/M metagenome (GOLD analysis project Ga0164242, IMG submission 108783) | Miracle-Growth compost microbial communities from Emeryville, California, USA - Original compost - Miracle growth compost (MG) ... | reverse complement strand
TCCGGGATATTCCCAGTCCACATCCACCCCATCCAGATTATATTGATCCGTAAACGCGATCATGTTGTTGACAGAGTTAGTCCTGTTGCTGCTACTGGCTATTATAGAATGGAATGCGTTTCCGCCTCCACCACCACCTACAGATATCAATACCTTTACCTGATGACTATGGGCCGCACTGACCAGATCGGTGAGTTTTCCGGGATTTTCTATATTCTGATAACCGCCACCGGAAGTCGGAATCAAAAAGGCGTAATTAATATGCGTTAATTTGCTGAACTGGATATCACTGACCGCCCCTGACCAGGAAGGCAGGTAACCGATCACTTTAAAATCACCACCTGACAAGGAAGCCGTCTTAAGATCCGCATTTGCGTGAGCGGCAGATGACGATGTAACTTTTTCCGGCAGGACCGCTCCGGGTTTACTACAAGCAATGCAGCAAGAAATAACAGCTGCAAATAAAAAGCAAATATTTTTCAGATTTTTCATGACAATAAATTTAAAAAAGTGAAAAAAGTTATTCAATAGTGAAAGCCTCCCAACCGGAAGCAGTAGTCCTGTTACAAGTCATTGCCTGCGCACCATTCTCGCTGGAGATATATTTACCATTATTACCTTTTAAAAATACGGTGCCGTCCTGGTTAACTTCCCAGGAAAACTTCTCCCAGTCGCCCACCGTCTGTCTGTTACAGGTAATAGGCTGTGTACCGTTTTCAGAAGATACATATTTACCCATGCTGCGAAGGGCAATGAGGCCATTACCGGCGTCTATTACAGTAAAATGCTCCCAATCCTGAGCCGTGGTCCGGTCGCATTCCATAGCAGCTGTCCCGTTCTCACCACATACATACTTGCCATTAAATCCTTTGAGCGCAATAACCTAACCGACAGGGGCTTGCCCTGAGGGCGGATTTTGAGGTCCGGTAGCTGCATCTGAGAGGCCGTTATGCGTATAGGTCGTGAATCCCAGAAAAGTATTATCATTAGGAACCCCCAGCGGATCATGCAATCCTCTCAGATAATTCATATTAGCTGTACCGTAATGATGATATGCCACTTCGACTCCGCCAAAAACAGGGCTGGACAGACTGCAATAATCGCAATTGGTACTTTGCTGATAGGCAGACTTCATAAAATCATAGCCTGATTTTATTCTTTCAGAAAGCGCATTATACAGGCTGTTATCTCCCTGTATCGAAGCGATTTCAGCGGCATAGGTGAGCCCCGTCAGAGAATATTGATAATGGACGCAATCCTGCCTGTCACATAATTCGGGCATCGTACCATCAGATTGAATAACAGTGGGCAAGATCGTATTTATACGGCTCAAGCCATCCTGATATACATTCGTACTGTTCAGAAATACGCCAATAGCCATTTTGGCATATCCCGCCGACACGTTCCAGTTGTTGTTGTAGTTCGGGCAGTGGTTAATATAATTATTCTTTACATTGTTCAGATAGTCCTCAAACTTTTGAATATCTGCCTGACTCCATCCGGCACTGACCCCGTTTGGATGGTAGTAGCGGATAATTTCTGCAGCCGCTACAAAGGAAGGCGTCGTCCAGGATGCTTCTAAAGCCGGTTGGTTGGCATTATCAGTCTGGTCAATTATATCATAGCTTTGAAAATGATAGGACCATCCGTTTAAAATTCCGATTGTCTTGTTCGCATAGTTTAAATCACCTGTCCTTGCGAATACCAGGGCAAGGGCATAGGCCAGTTCCGCATCTGAACGGATCTGAGATTTCGAAGGACTCGTATGCCCGTTGGAACCTACGTAGACAATGGCCGGGAAACTGGTGGGATAGGTGTGTCCGTTAATAAAATCCAGTATTTTCTGATAAGCAGCAGTTCGGGTTGTATTGCCGGCGTCCATCTGCCCGGCAATCTCATCCAGATGGGCTGCCGTATTAATGACGCCCGGATGCACAAAACCGGAAACGACCAGATCCCTTGCAGCGGCCGCAGCGTTGATGTCTGGTTTCTCCGTTTCATCTGTTCCCTTCGTTAGATTTGCTTTTTTTGTGCATTGATACAAGGTGAAGGCCATGACAAAAAGGCCCACATAAACCAAGGCGCGGAAACGTTTTACATGTTTCATAGTTTAAATATTAAAAGGTGAAAAAAAACATATTTTCTCTGTCCTGATTCTACAGTAACCAGGCGATTTCTTCCCCCGTTTCATCTATCCAACTACCTGTCGGGATCGGGGTCTTCTCTTTCACAAATGTTCGGCGGCCATATCAACCGTTGAAGCGGCCTTCTATTGACCGGCCAGTAAATACAGCGCGTCATAGGTCCCTACGATGAGTGCGTTGCTACCCGTGCCTACTGGTGCGAATCCGGTTACTCTTTCCTCCAGCCCAATCTGACGCTTCAACCGGCCTTCTTTCGTATATTGATACAGATCTCCGTCAGCAATCCATACATCATTTTTATCCGTGGGAACAATTGCGAAGCTTCCCCTCGGGGCAAATAAGGAGAGATCTGACAGATACGCTGCCGTGTCGACCTTTAAACGATAAGAAAGTTCATTATATTCATCCGTCACAAAAACCTCCCCTCCCGGTCCCGCCGCTGCCAAAGAAGTAGCCCTGGCCAGATCATACACGACCGGTATAATTGTTTTTCCATCCGGGGCCACCCAGCAGCTGTCCGGGCGGTCCATCACCATTTTTTTAAAATCGTGATAATCACGCCAACGGTGTGCAGGGTAATAAGCTTTTGCCACCGTATCTAAGCTTTTTATGGCTGCTCTTTTGCATAATTTGATTGTATGATCCGGATCAGCCGGATCCAGGCTATATACCCAGGAGGCAAACCCGGAGTTCCCCCAGCCGCTGAAAGAAGTGCCGGCCGCATCCGGAGGATTTTCAAACGCCTCCTGCTGACCATTCACTAGATGTCCCACCATAGGTTCATATTTAAAAACGACCAGTAAATCTCCCTTTGTATCCAGGCCAAGGGACAAAGGTTCCCACGGATAGTCTCCGATTAAGGTAACCAGACCTGTCTGCCGTGACCATTTATAGATGCGTTTGGCAGTGGATTCACAGAAATAGACATTCCCTTCCTTATCCGAACAAAACCCCACCGGCATATCAAACCCTCTGGCAATTAATCGTAAGGAACTTTCAGCGGTGCCTGTATGAGGAACAGCCTGATTAACAGCCGACCTTTGGGCCTTAAGCAGGTGCAGGGCCGCCAGTTCCCAGGGCCTGACATAGTTGCCGCTGTTTAAGTCATACAAACTGTGGCTGCTGATATATTTTGTCTGGGCATAATTATGGATATTTAGAAAATGTATGTCCTTCGAATCCGCCGTTAATATGGCATAAGGGTATGTTTTGTTCACTCTGATCACCCTAAACATATAGAGATTGGAGAATTGCAGGTCTGTACTGCTTTCAACCATGAGTGGCTGACAATCAGAACTCTCTTTGCTTTCCTCTTCGGTCTGCATGGCATAGATCTTCCAGTGATGAACATTATTAAAACGCACTTCATTTCTTTTATGATGTTCAATGGACATCGCATAGATCCTGCCCTCAGTAGTCGTATTGGATATATAAACACCTGCAGCACTGTAAGTACTGGCAGACCAGATATTTTTAAAAATACCGCCCCCGCTTCCCGTCACCCATAGACTCCAGTACTGGCGATCCCACAAGCCTTCCTCTCCCCTGTCATAAGGGCCGCCACCCTCAGGATATACAGGACTGTGCATCTGGCCATGGCCACCCAGAAACTTTACGTCATTTACCAGCGATGCGCTTCCTGCCTCCCACTGTAAAGCCACTGCCCTGGTATTGCGTTTTCCGGTACTAAGCCCGATGCCGGTTATCATATCCTGGCCCCCTTTAGAGGAGATAATCATGGGAACCGGCCCGCCAAAGCCGCTGAAAGCCGGGGTATTATCTTCCAGCAGAATCTGGGTGGCAAAGGGATGCAGCCCGATTAACTTTGTACCAGGTTTTAAATGCAGGGTCCTGGATATCCGGTAGCGCCCTTCGGGGAAATAAAGTACAGGGTACCTTGCAATGGCCTTCTGTAATACAGCAGTCTCATCATGAACCCCGTCTCCCAGGGCTCCCAGGGTTTTTACATTCACCCAGTCTGCTGTTGGCGGCATTATAGGGATATCACTTGGTAAGCTGGCATCAAAATTCGCTACCGGCTCCGTTACGCAGGCCACTTTCTCCACACTGACCGCGTTTACACTGTCCATCACGAGTCCGGCAGTATATCTTTTGACCAGATAAACGGGGCGGGTTTCTTTTTGCTGTTGTAAGCGCTTATCTTTATCTGTAACCAACTGTGCCACGTTATGGCAACGGATATTTTGCAAATTAACCTGGGTCTCGGGCGTTCCGGTAAGCCCGAGACGAATCGCTGCCGTCCCGACCTGATCCAGGGCACAATCCTCCATATACAGCTTTTCCCAAAAACCAGCATCTACGTCAATGACCACCGGCACATTTTTAGCCTGCAGGCGCACAATGGTCAGTCCCGCTTCCTGGGTCCTGATGGCTGCCCTCCGCTGGCCTTCAAAATAAGTATCCAGCATCATAAATTGCCAGCCCGGCGAAGACTTTGTCGTATAGATCCCGTAATCTCCGCCATAGAACTTTACGTCCTGCAATTCATTACCCACATCAAAAATTCCGGCCTTTCCCTCACCAATGGCGATATCCACGTGTTCAATAAAACTGTGCTGGGCAAAATGTGTTCTCAGCGCAACAGCGGAGCTGTTACCCTGGCCGATCTCCAGATTAATATTACTCATGCCGCTATAAAAAGTACCGGCACCGGCATCCGGGACCCGGCCGGAGGAAGGGATACCGGAAGTAAACCAAAACATATAGGCAGCACCTCCTTTATCACCCGTTACCGGAGAAATAAAACCGGCAGCCCGGTCTTTTAAACGAATAACGGGCCTGTGCTTACCATAGCCAATCAGCCGGATGGCAGCAGGCACATAGATCGTTTGGCTGATCAGGTAAGTGCCTTCAGGAATAAAAAGAATTCCAAAATTCTTCTCCCGTTTCAGCTTGTAAATGGCCTGCTGCAAAGAGCGGGAAATATCGGTTTGCCCCGTATTGAATTTTTCCGGATCCATGCCGGCGCTTTCCGGCGTAAAATAATAGGCCGCCGTATCTACAGGTTTGGTGGTGTAACAGGAAGTTGACCCGGCAAAATAGTTGAGGGCGGCTTTATGGGCAAGAGCTGACGCCCCGCCGCTTACAGAACCGGAGTAAGTTGTATTCACCTGTCCCCACAGCGGCCATGTAAACAAACAGGGTAGTACACAAAGCAGGTACTTATGGAATCGTTTACAGGAAGGATTATTTAAAAACTGGTGCATAATATTATAGTTTATCTAATGAATCGTAATATAAGGAATGGCGATCCTCCTGGAAGCAGATTGCCAACAGGCATCATTTCTCCGTCTCCAGGGCCGTTAGAGCCTGTAAATACCAGGCGGCATGTGGCAGCCACTGCTCTGTCCATCTCCATTCATTGCCCTGGTCCTCGGTTTTAAACGCGATCCCCGTCCCATCTGCTTCAAGACCTGTAATACCATTGGAGATACCCCCTGTTTCTGATCCGTGTCCGTAATTTGAATGCATATAGGGCACATTTTTTTCGCCGAACCCATACAAAAAACAAATACCGTAGGGATTGCAACCCGTAATCCAGGAAAGATAATCTGTAGCTGCCGTGGATAAACCTTTAAGGTCATTATTATCCTGCGCCCTGTTAGTCAGTAAATGTCTGCCGACTAGCGCTGCCGTTGCCAGCGAAGCTAATCTGGCATTCTCACCCTGCCACCACCAGCCGCTTTCATTCTCATGTGGTATAAAAAAGCCGCTTTGCAACTTCCCCTTAAACAAAAACATTTGTCTTGGATAATCAAATGGATTGGCCACCGCACGGTTGAGTGCCAACTGACCGCTCAATAAGGCCCTCAGTACCTTCTCTGTTTTAACTCGGTAGCCATTATTTTTTTCCAGGTCCAGATACCGCATTAAGCTAAGAACCGGAAGACCCGCATCGCTGGCATGCCAAAAAGGTCTTGCCAGCGGTCCCCGCAGTTTAACAATCCGGCCTCCGACCACAGAACCGTCGGCTCTCAGATAACCGCCTGGCTGATAACGGACACATAGATGGGCCGCCCAGCGCCGGGCCTCTTTTTGATAAAAGGGCAGATTGGTCGCATGCCATAACTCTGTGGCCGCCATAAGTCCGCAATAGTCATCTATAATATTAGCGACCCCATCGTCATCATATCGGGTATTATAGGATAATAAATGCCGGTAGGCCCGGGTCGCCGCTTTCAGGTAATCAGAGGAATGAAAAGCTCCGTTTTGTTTCCAGGTACTGATCCGGGCAAGTGCGGCGATGGCCATGCCGCCACCTTCCCTTAAGGCACAGGCATAATCCGTGGTGGTAACGCTGTTCGCCTCCAGACCGACGATCTCTCTATAAGACGGATCCTTTTTAAAATAACTAAAAACCGTCATATAAAAATAACCGCTGTCTGACAAAGAACGCATCAGATAATCTGCCCCCCACAGGCTCTCGGAACGGATAGAATCCAGCATGTTCCAGCTTTTCAATTCTTTTTGCATCTTTTCCGTAGCCTGTATAAGTGACCAGGTTGCCAGCGGTATCTGCTGGGGACTCATATAATCAGTGTAAGCCAGATGAGAAAAATATTTACTCACATCTCCGGATGCGTCACACCAGCCGCCACGCAGGTCCACCCGGCGGGCACTCCCTTTTAATTTTAAATGGGCATCTGCCGCCCATTCAGTCGGCGTACTGGCTCTTTGCCGGCGAAAATAATGCAGCAGCGCTCCGACACCTGTCCGGACATAATCAGCTCTGGTGATCACCTTAAAAACAGGGCTGGTATAAACCTCCCGGTCTTTAACCAATTTAATTTGATACTTCCCGGGCCGGGTAATTTCTTTCAGATCCAGAACATAAAAAACGCGGTCCTTGAACCATTCATCAACTGATACCGGTTTTAGATTAAATGACCTGGCCATGGCCAGTTCTGCCTGGTTGGTCAATACTCCGTGCTCCGCACTTTCTGTTGTGACACGGTATACAAAAAAGGAGTCCGGGGCGGGACTCAGCCCAACCTCTTTTTGCCGGGCTGCGCCGGGCACCGGCATTACAAATATTACTTTTTTAGACTGATCACTTATATACCCGAACTGATTCACCCTGAAGACGGCCTTAGCCTCAGGGCGGTTTAATCCCGCTGTCCCCTCTGTATTCCCCGTGCTCATAAAAGGCAGATTTGTCCTGGCCGCACACATGAAGGGCATAAAACAACCCAGACCTATTTGTAAACATAAACACGTTAGATATAAAAACCGCCCGAAAGGGTATTGAATGCCACGGAGCTGTGGAAACGCTATACGCCCAACCGGTTCTGCCAACTTTCGGCAAATCAATTGTGTACAACCGTTCTGAGCGGTTTTGCTTTGCTCCAGCCTTTGCTGCTGAGCAAAAACGGCCTTTTTATCCAAGAGTCTTATCATCTTTTTTCCGTTTTTCATTTATGTTATTTGCGGTTTCAGCCCGCCACTCACGCGCTTTGCGCCATTATTATATGAAAGGATATCAGCGAAGAGGCTCTTCTATTTTTAACTCTACTGGAGAAATGGGATCCGTATGAATCTGTAAATTGGCAGGCGCAGCATTTGCGCCGATCCAGAAAAGCGCGTTTAACAACATCCGGCATTCGGGCTCGCTGGAAAAGGTATGCGACAATGTTTTATTGTCGGGGCCGTACTTATGTTCATAATCCATGTCATTATGCCCCATATTCACATACAGCATATGATATTTTTTATTGGTCCAGACAACTGGATAATCCCCTCCATGCCAGATCTCGAATAATTTGGGCCCCGTCCCCAAGGGAAAGCTGGAGCTATCAATACTTAACAGCACCTGAATGTCCGGGTTATTTCTGAGATTATGTTCCCATTTATACCATTCATTGGGTGCAGACTCAAAGAGTGGCGGCAGGTACCTGGTTACAGGGTGCGTCGGCTGATCCACTTTTAGTATGGCCCTTGTCGGGCGCCAGGTATTGCCTTTATATAATCCGCACCCCAAAAAATCATCATAATACCAGTCCCATATATGTTTTTGATCATTAAAAGCGCTTACATGAAACCCTATAAAACCACCACCCGCTTTCATATAGCGTTCGAAGCCCCGGCGCGCTGAGGCCGGAGGTGTATTATCTAAAAACAACACCACCTGATATTTTTGTAAATAAGCGGGATCATTCAGGAGGTTCCAGTTTTTAGTCGAGTCATACCGGAAATTGAATTGCTTGCCGGCCTCGGCCAGCCAATGATTGGCTTCATGGGCAAAACTGATATGCGCCGGGTCAAAATCTGCACTAAAAAAGGCTAGCACTGAAAAGACAGGTTTTTGCACCTTTGGATTCTTTAAACGGTTGCCGGATGCACGGCTAATCCGTCCAGAGTCTATCCTTAAACCCAATCCTTCAAAAACTGTTTTTCTGAGTACGCCATCCGGGGCGTCTGCGTCGTAATCCCAATACATAGCGCCTAATAAATGATGGTTCAGGATATATTGGCATTTAATGGCGATCGAAGCCGGGTTTTCATAATTCAGCAAGACCTTACCGGTATCATCCGTCAGATAAGGCGCCTTGGCCGTATCGTCAAAGCGATGCTTATACCCTTTCAGCTGAATAATGTCTTTATAGTCTATGTATCCTTTTATGGGCGTTCTCCCGTGACCATAAAAGGGGATTCCCAATACCAGCTTATCCGCAGGCAGTCCCGCTTCAAAATGTCTGCGAACTGCTTCATCGGCCGTCAGATGGGCACTCATAGATGATCTGAAAAGGCCGCCATGATGCCTGGGTGCACCTGACATATCATAGGCCATAATATTTACAAAATCAATGGTTGATTCAATCGCTTTAAAATCAATATAACCGGCTCCTGCAGAGGAGGCCAGGGTCAGCAATTTATGTTGGCCAATAGCGGCCCTGAGGGCCTTCATCAGCAAAGTAAAATTTTTGGTATCGGCCGGCGAAGCGCTGATTTTGGCGCTCGAACTGGTCGGGTACTCCCAGTCAACATCAATGCCATCCAGATTAAAATCAGTCAACTTATGCGCACAATCAGCCGCAAAACTATCCCTCGAAGATTCCGAAGCGGCCATTTCACTGAATCCGCCACTCCCCCAGCCTCCGATAGACAGGCAGACCTTCAGGCGGGGATAAGCAGCCTTTAGTGCGACGATCTTGCGCAACTTTTCCGGGCTAGCAATATCCACCCCGTTGAAGGTGGCATTCACATGACCGAAGGCATAATTAATATGGGTCAGATAAGCAGGATCCGGAATGCCTTTACTCCATGCGGTAACATAGGCCAGGGCAACGCTGGCCGGCGCCTTTGTAATACCACTACTGTCTCTTTGGATTCCCTCCCTTGCCTTGCAGGCTGTAATCCAAAGTAATACTGCCGCGGCCATAGCCAGGCACCGGGTTATCTTGCGACAAAAAACGACTTTACCCTTGCTACTGCCGCTATTTTTCTCTTTGAACGCTTGCATATGTATCATGTATCGTATCATTTAGATGTTCGTAAATTTCAGATGTTAAGGAAACCGCCGCCCGGCTATAGTTTTAGCCGGATACGTATTTTTGTCAGCCCCTGCGCATAGAAAATCATTAAGACTGCCCAGATGAAGGAGCCTGCCACCACCCATCCCATCCATATCGGTTGCTTATAAAAAAATAAAGGCCATTCAAAATACCAGATCAGAAAATAAACCATATCAGGAGCCAGATAGGTCGTAAGTGCATTTCTGCCCGCCCATCTAAAAGGCCGGGCCCAGGCGGCGTGCCTCCTGATATCTACAACATAATAAAGTCCCGCAAACAATAGCATACTGAGCCCATTACAAACCATAGCCCAACTGGGTGTGCCTATATTCTTGGAAAAGATAAACCAATGCCTTAATCCAAAGCCCGCCGACAGACAAAACAGCCCTATAAGGCTCAGCGCACCCACAAAAACAACCGGCTTAAACACACCCCGTTTCAGGCACATACCCACCACCAGGCCCGCCAGGGTGATTGCCGGCACATTTCCCTCCAGCCAGACATCCAGTAAACCCAAGGACCAGTTAGTGCGCCACCCGTCCAACCAGCCACTAAGACTCCCTATATTCAGTAATAGAGCACCGCACCATAGCAGGACACAATAGATAATTTTACGCCCTGCAAATAAATAGGCCAGTGCCGCAGCCAGATAGCCCCAGCCGATGAGTCCAAGGATTCCCCACCAGCCATGTTTGAGCCAGGTCGTATGCTGATCCGGCCCGGCTCTAAATATCCAGACTAAATAGAGTAGCAATAGTACGCCCGCACACTTTACTATAACGAATGGGAAGCGCTTTACACCCAGCCTGTTTTTAGAAAAACCCAAATAGTCATTCCATAGCAAAAAAACGGCTACATACAACAAAAAAAGCCAGACCAATTTAGGCATGCCGGTGGCCTGCGGATTTATTCTTTCCTCTCCGTTAAAGATCAGTACACCAATAATCAAAAGGCTTATTGTCCTGATTAAAATATGCTGCAACAAACGCTTTGTATCGTCGCCTTTTTGTCGGCGGGACGATATTGCAAAAGGAAGGGACAGTCCGACCATAAACAAAAAAGCCGGAAATACCAGGTCAGCGAGGCCGATACTGTTTTCTTCGGTCCCGGCATGCACCAACCAATGTGCCACTCCGGGTTCATACAGATCATTGACAAATAACATCAGAAAGACCGTCAGTCCCCGCATGATGTCAATGGAGTCTATTCTGGAAGTAGAGATCGTTTTCATACGTTTAATTAAAAACATTTCCTTTCGGATCCCTGGAGACCAGCCATCTGAAAGCATTTACAATGAGCTTATTTTGTGTAGCATCCGTAAAAATAGCGTCGCCATGCCCCATATTCATATACACCATCCTGTAAGCATTATTTGTCCAGACAACCGGATTGTCGCCGTCTCTGAGGATATCCTTTAAACCCAGGGGATAATTCTCCGGTGATAAAGAAACCAGCACCTGAACATTGCTGTCCAGCCTGGGGCTTGGCTTCCACTGGTACCATTCATTGCTGGGTGACATAAAAGAAGCCGGTAAGGCTTTGGTGACCGGATGTCCCAACGTATCAACAACTAACTTTGCCGGCACGGGCGGCCAGCTGTTGGAATAAAACACAGCACCACCTAAAAAATGAACAAACCAGGGCCAGGCCGTTGATGTATCATTATATCCCGCCACATGAAAACCCAACCAGCCACCGCCGTGTTCCATATAGTCTTCAAAAGCAAGTCGCTGAGCCCCGGTATGTGGAAAATCATTCAGCATGATGACCAGGCTATATTCATTTAGTTTTTTCGTACACAGACTTTGCATATCCGAGCTGGTATCCATATCAAACTCCCGGCCTTCCTGCAGCTGCTTAAAAAAGGCGAGTGCCGTGTTCTTAAATGCTACATGATCCGGTTCCACCATATTGGAATAAAGCACCAGGATCTTAAACTCCGGATAGGGAGGCGGTACTTGTCCGGATATTGCCACCGGACTGCGGGCAAATAACGAACGGCCCTGCAACCCTCCCGTTAAAAACGTGGCCATTATAAACAGGCACATAAGCAGCCGTTTCCCTTCCCGGTAAGGATTGGATCCGGATGAGGTAAAAATTGTGCACCCAATTGCGCCGCAGAATGCGGGCCTTCTTTTCATTAAAGGATTCATAAGTTATTGATAATAAATGATGTTTAAATAACCTAATTATTCAGATTCTTAACACATTTTCATGATGCAACAAAACAGCGCCCAATACCCCGTATCCACCACTTCGGACGCTTTATTACCGGAACCGCTGTCAGACACCGCTCCTGCCTGAAACAATCAACTGAATTCCGGGAAATTTTCGCCTTTATCATTGCCCTGTCTAATTTATGTTCCCCTTTCACTCTTTAAATTTATGTAAAGGCTCTTTACCGGCTGCCCAGAAAAGTGCATTCCAGAAAAGACGCTTATAATCCTTATTTTTCCAAAGCGAAGGATCATGTCCCATAAAAATATACAGGTTGCGCGCTTTTACCCGGGTATTGCTCCATACAACAGGATGCGGGCCATGCATTTTAATATCCGTATCCGGTTGATAGCTGGACTCATCAACAGTGGCTAGTACATGGATATACGGACCCGGTACCTTGTTATAAGTATACCATTCTTCTTTTGAAACAAAAAATCTGGAACTGACACCCTGCATAACAGGATGCTCCGTATCTTTTATGTCCACATAGGCAGCCGCAAAATCCGCTATATAGTTCTTAAAGCGGATG
>Ga0164242_10006929_pt1 | contig 12427 bp, 12 predicted proteins | sample OricomgcompostMG_FD_108783 | JGI IMG/M metagenome (GOLD analysis project Ga0164242, IMG submission 108783) | Miracle-Growth compost microbial communities from Emeryville, California, USA - Original compost - Miracle growth compost (MG) ... | reverse complement strand
CTACAGCGATTGCTGCAGACCCTTGAGTATTTTGTGGCCTGGATCTCCGTGTCCGCTGGCAGGCTCTTCCCCAGGCCCTTCTCCATTTTCGGGGATCAGGGCATTCAGGTTGGCATAGCCCTAACTAGGGCGCATCCGTCTGCCAGTCGCCTTGTATGGAGCTTGGAATCTGGAATTCTTTCATCCCGTGAAGGCCATTTTCACGGCCGAAGCCCGATAGGCCGAAGCCACCGAAGGGAGCCAGCGGGTTGAACGCAGCGCCGTTCACGTCGACCTGTCCGGCGCGCACTTTGCGTGCGAAGGATAGCGCCGGTTCCCGAGGCCCCCATACGGCGCCGGCCAGGCCGTAGGCCGTGCCATTGGCCAGTTGCAGGGCCTGATCTTCATCGGTGTACGTTTGCAGGCAGATGATAGGGCCAAAGATCTCTTCCTGGATCAATGCGCTGTCATCGGATAGTCCCGCATAGACTCGTAGTGGTGAAAAGAAGCCCTTGGACAGGCTGGCATGCACCTGGGATTCATATAGGCATTCCGCGTCCTGGCCTCGCGCCAGTTCGGCAAAACCCTCGACTCGCGCGACCTGCTGGGCCGATACCAGCGGCCCCAAGCGGGTTGCCGGATCGCGAGGGTCGCCCATCGTGTACGCGGCACATGCCTCCCGGATCAGGCTGGTGGTTTCCTTGAACCTGGCTTCCGGAACAATGACTCTCGTCAATGCACTGCAAGTCTGGCCCGAATTCAGCAAACCAAGCGCCAGAGTGGTCTTGACCGCCCGGCTCAGGTCGGCGCCTTCAAGCAGCACACTAGCCGATTTACCGCCCAGTTCGAGACCTGCTCGTTGCAGGCCTTGCCCCGCCAATGCGGCCACCTCGCGCCCGACGCGAGTCGAGCCCGTGAAGGACACCATCTTGATGCCAGCTTGCCGTATCAATGCCGGCCCGAGCTCGGTGCCGCTGCCAAATACAATATTCAGTACGCCGGCCGGCAGGCGTGCAATTTCCGCCGCCTTGCCCAGAGCCATGGCCGCGGCGGGGGCGAGTTCTGCCGGTTTCAGCACTACTGTGCATCCGGCCGCCAGGGCGGCGGCCACTTTGGCGGTAATCTGGTGCAGGGGATAATTCCAGGGTGTGATGCAGGCGACCGGCCCGACCGGCACAGGATAGACCCGGGAGTGGCCGATCTGCTCGAAGGTATCGTCTTGCCTGGCCGCACTCGCATAAAAGCGCCAAGCAGCGATCGGTGCTGCGACCTGAATCTTGGAGGAAAGCTTCAGCGGCATTCCGACTTCATCGGTGATGTGGCCCGCCAGCTCATCTCCCATGCCCTGCAAGGCGTTTGCGATCTTTTCCAGATAGTCGGCCCGGCTCCGCCCGGGCAATGAAGACCAGGCGGGAAATGCATCCGCTGCGGCGACACTTGCAGCCGTGACGGCGGCAACCGAAGAATAGGGGGTTTCCCCTGTCGCGGTGCCGTCGAAGGATCGATACAAGGTCCCCAGCGACACAATGTGTTCGCCGTTCCATTCGCCGTTTACATAATTCCGGTTCAAGTACATGCGTGCTCCTGTTCGTGCCGTGCATTGCGCGCGCGGTGCGCCAACCCTAGAGGATCGGTCCCGAATACCAGGCGGACATAGGCGCCAGCCGCGTATTCTTGAGTCATGGCGATGGCGCCGTGCAATTGAATGGCTTCTTTGCACACTGATTTGGCCAGTTTCAGAACCCGAGGCGCGATCAAGGCTATGCTCCGGGCAGCGTCTGCATCCGGCAGGATTGCAGCGGCCGAAACGGCCAGCGTGGCCAGCGATTCGGCTTCGATGCAGGCGCGATGCATGTCGGCATAGCGATGTCGCAAGGCCTGAAAATCGGCCAGGCGGCGCTTGAATTGACGACGGGTGATCAGGTGCTCGTGTGTCAGGTGCAGCAAGGCGGACAGATAGCCCGATAGTGCTATGCAACCATAGGCCTGTTGGCGGGCGGCGAGGATGTCCCGCCAGGCCCTTGCAGCTGTACCGGAGAACAGCACAGTTCCGCTATCCGCGAGCGGCGAGTTCAGCCGGATGTGGCCATGACGGACGCCGTCCGCGGCAACATATGTCTCGCATGCGGCCCATTCGGTGGACGAAATCCAGCGGATCTCGTCTTGGCCGCTTGCCGATCGGCGGCACAACAATAATTCCTTGGCTGTTCCGGCATGGCGGATCTGCCCAAGTTCGAGACTGTCCGGCCGCATCCAGCTCAAATCCAGGGCGAATGCGGATTGCTGGGGCAGGGCCTTTCCCTCCACGCCTGCAGCGGCCAAGAGCGGCAGCGCTGCGGCGACGGTCTCGGAAAATGGCACATGTATCCGCCCGGTGGCAAGGCGTCGCTGGATGATCGCCGCAGCCTGCCAATCGTCAAACCCGCCCTGGGTCTGGGGAACGCAGAGCAGAGCCAGCCCGGACTCCAGGATCGCCGGCCATGCCGTTTCAGTGCCCGCGGCCTCGATCTGCTCGATCAGGCCGTCGGCCAGTCCAGCGATGTCGTGGTGTTCTTCGCGTTCGATGAAGCACACATCAGCCATGCTTCTGCTCCTTGCCCAACAGAGAATTGGCGGCGATGTTGCGCTGGATTTCGTTGGTCCCGGCAAAAATGGAACTCTTGCGCATATTGAAGAAATGCCTCATGGGATGGGCACAGTTCTCGGGCGCAGCGGGATGATCTTCGAGCCATACATCGGCAGCCAGTTCCGCGACGTCCTGCTGTAGTTCGGACGACAGGATCTTGACATGAGGCGCTACGTAATCTGGCTGGGCATCGCCATCGCGCGCACGCAGGAATCGGAGCAACAGGCATTCCAGCCCCAGGAATCTCGCTTCCAGGTCCTGAACTCTCTCGCGATGGGAATGATCAGGGTGCTGATCCAGAAGTTCGCGCACCCGTTGGAATTCACGCTGCGCAAAACCCACCGAACCGAACGCCGACCGCTCTTCCACCAACAGGTATTTGGCATATGCCCAGCCCTGTCCCTCTTCGCCCACCAGGTTCTCCGCGGGAACATGGACCCGGTCAAACCAGACCTCGTTGACTTCGTGATACCCATCGAACGTGATGATGGGCCTGACGCTGATACCCGGGGTTTTCATGTCGATCAGCAAGAAGCTGATCCCCTGGTGGGGGCGTTCTGTCCGCTCGGTGCGGACCAGGCAGAATATCCAGTCGGCGTTTTGTGCCTCGGTTGTCCAGATTTTCTGGCCATCCACAATGTAATGATCTTCGTCGCGTCGCGCTGCCATGCGCAGGGATGCCAGGTCTGAGCCCGCCTGCGGTTCGGAATAACCCTGCACCCAATAGTCTTCCATGGAGGCGATCCGAGGCAGGAATCGTTGTCGCTGCGCGGGTGTCCCGAATGCCATCAGCACGGGTGCCACCATCCGGTCGCCCCATGGCACCATTTCGGGCGCTCCGGCTCGTGCTGCCTCCTGCTCGTAGATCAGGCGCTGAATGCGGTTAAAGCCATGCCCGCCGAACTCGACCGGCCATGCATATCCGCCGTAGCCGATTTCGTGCTGTATCCGCCCCCAGCGCCGCTTGTCGTGGCTGTCCGGCCGTTCGCCCGATAGCATGCGCTCGCGCAGATCCGCCGGAACGGCCTGCTCGAGAACCCGGCGTAGGTGCAGGCGCAGTTCATTTTCTTCAGGCGTATATAACAAGGCTTGCATCAGCTCATTGCCCTGTGAATCTGGGGGCCCGGCGTTCCAGGAAGTGCGCCACACCTTCTTTGAAATCCGCGCTGCGCGCGGCAAGCGCCATTTCATGGTTGGCGTCCATGATTGCCTCGCTCAAGGTCTGGAACGGAACGGTATAGTGCTGCCGTTTCATGACCGCCATGGATCGGGGCGAGACATGGTCGATTAGCTGGCGTGCGTAATCCCGGGTTTCTTCCATCAGGCGGCCTGCTGGAAACACGCGATTGACGAGTCCGATGCGCAGTGCCTCCGATGCATCCACTTTTCTGGCCGAAATGATCAGGTCGAAGGCTTGCGACGGGCCGATCAGATACGGCAGCATCCAGCTCATTCCATGCTCCGAGATCAAGCCCCTGCGGGAAAATGAGGTGGTCATGACTGCCCCTTCGGCGGCAAATCTCAGATCGCAATACAGGGCGTGGATCAGGCCGATGCCGGCTGCCGGGCCATTGATGGCTGCGATGACGGGCTTGCTGATGGAGGGAAAAGAGCTATAGCGAGACTGCCAGTCCGAGCGGGCATTCATGTCATAAGGCCGCATATGGCTGTCCGATTTGATATCGGCAGGATCCAGGCCCTGGAGCTCGTTCATGTCCGCGCCCGCGCAAAACCCTCGTCCCGCGCCGGTCAGAATGATCACTTGAACTTCGCGATCCTTGCCCGCTGCCGTTATGGCATCGAGCACTTCTCCTTCCATGACCTTGGTCCAGGCGTTCAGGCGATCTGGACGATTCATCGTGATGGTCGCGATTTTCTCGGAAACTTCGTACAGGATTTCACGATATTGCATGCGATTACTCCTCATGCAGGTCCAAGGACAGGCGCAGGCGCTCCTGGCGCCAGCCTACCGGCCGGCTCAGATAGCTTTGCGTCGATGGCCGCTCCTTCAGCCACTTGATCCAGCGTGCAAAGACCTTGTTCTGGCGAACAGGGTCTACGCCGAGTTGCGTCATGCTCACGCCTCCATTGACGCATTCGTGATACTCGGCAATCAGGTTGTCGCGTAGAACGAAACGGCTCATGCCGTCGATCACGACAAAATTCCCCTTGAACTCCGGCATCACCGAGGTATAGCTCGACAGGCTCCACGCATAACCGATATTGCCGACGCAGATGGGGTCGAACATTTCCCAGCGATAGTCCTTGTCTGCATCGCGATGGAATAATTCACCCATCATGTGGGCAATCGATTTGCGGCCCTTATGCGGCCCATAGATGTAATCGTAGTAGACACCATCCTCGCAGAATGACCGGGCAAAGCGTTCCCCGTCTCCCGATTCGGCAGCGAGCGTGAACTCGTCCAATAATTCTCTAAATTGCTCGGTGTTCATTCAGATCCTCCCTGTGTTGTTTCGCCAGTCGGCCCAATGCCAGTCGGTCGACCTTGCCTGTTGCATTCCGGGGAAGCTGCTTGAGGAAGTAGATTTCCCTGGGGACTTTGTAACGGGCCAGCGACGCCGTGCAGTGATCCAGCAGGGCCTCCCGGCTGATCTGCCGGCCCTCGGCTGGCACGACGAAGGCCACCGGCATTTCCCCGAGTCTTTCGTGGGCCGCGGCCACCACGCTGGCCTCGAGCACGTCAGGCAATTGGTAAAAGACTTCTTCGACCTCCCGCGGGTAGATGTTGTATCCGCCCGATACGATCATTTCCTTCTTGCGTCCGACGATGTACAGGAAGCTGTCTTCATCCAGGCGGCCGTAGTCTCCGGAATACAGCCAGCCATCTCGGAATGTGCTTGCCGTCAGCTCGGGCTTGTTCAGATAGCCCCTTGCCACTCCCGGTGACTGGATGAGAATTTCGCCGATTTCCCCAGTTGGTACATCCAGGCCGCTGTCGTCGACGATGCGCAGATTGACACCGAAATAAGGTTGCCCGGCAGAGCCTTCTCTGCGCCCGTCTGCGGTGAGCCGCCAGCCCACTATCGAGGGCGCTGCCTCGGTCATGCCATAGCCTTCCGAAATCATTACGTCGAAGCGGTCTTCAAAATACCGGTGCACGTCTACCGGCAATGCCTGCCCTCCAGATACGCATGCACGCCAACGCGAGTAATCTGCGCCTTCGGGGGATTCCGCCCGTGCCATGGCCCAGAACATCGTGGGTACGCCCATGAAATAGCTGATCCCTTGCCTTGCGATCTCGGCCAGGCACTGGCGGGCATCGAATTTTTCTTCTAGCCATATGCTGGCCCCGGCAAACAGAGATGCCGACATGAAGCACGTATGCCCGAAAACATGGCTCAAGGGCAGTGCGCTATAGCCGCGATCGCCAGGCCGTAAATCCAGCAAGTCATAAGCGAAGACCTGTGCGTTCCAGCAGATCGCTTCATGGCTGAGTTCTACGCCCTTGGGCAAGCCGGTCGAGCCTGACGAATACAGCACCAGGGCCGTATCTTCGGCGCGGCGTGGAGGCAGGCCGAATGGCTCGGCATCCGAATCCAGAAGTGCCAATTCTTCTTGCGCGACAATCCGGATTCCCTGACTCGCGCACTGCGAATTCAGCGCGTCATAGTGGTCTGCCGCCGCGATCATCAGGCTAGGCCTGCAGTCGGCTGCCATTGCGGCTATCTCGGGACTGGCCAGCCGTGGGTTGAGCGGCACGGGTACTGCTCCGGCCTGTAGAATTCCCTGGTAGCAGACCAGCCATTCCAGGGAGTTGGGCAGGACGAACATCACATGCGCATGATCCTCGATGCCTGCCGTGCGCAGTTTCAAGGCCAGAGCCGCTGCCTTTCGGTCCAATTGGGAAAAACTCAGGGTACCGGCTCTGGTGGCCGCCGCTATGCGATCCGGCCAGCGGCGCGCACTGTTTTTCAGGAATTCACCGATATTCAATGCCATTTCCAGTTACCTCACGCCTTTCGAAGCCGCGTACACACGCTACCGAGTGCGGGTACCAAGCCCTTGGGCAGGTAAATCACGATCAAGATAAGAATCACGCCATAGATCGCCAGCCGGTATATCTCCGCGACCCGCAAGACCTCCGGCAACAGGATCGTCAGTGCGCCGCCCAATAGGGGGCCGGCCAGGGTTCCCGACCCGCCCATGATTACGGCGAGGATTGCATTCAGGGATGCGTCGACCGAAAATGGCGTCGGGCTGATGAAGCCCATGTAATGGGCATACAGGGCCCCGGCGAATCCAGCCATCCAGGCGCTGAAGACGAATGCAAAGAGCTTGTAATGCCACACAGATACGCCGAGCGATTCCACGAACATCTCGTTTTGGCGTATGGCTTGCAGGACCTGTCCAACTCTTGAGCGCATGACCAGAAACACAGCTCCTTGGCAGAGCAGCAGGGCGGCTATGGCGATGTAATAGAAATTCTGGCGCTTGCCGGACTTGAAGACGTAATCGCCGATGTGAATGGATTCCAGAGGGGGAACGCCCGGCAAGCCCGGCTCTCCGCCGGTCATGGAAATCCAGTTCACCAAGACTGTAAATACCACCATATTCAGCGCCAGCGTCACGATGGCGAAATAGTGGCCTTTGACTCGCAGCGACGGGTACCCGGCAATAACGGCTGATAGGGCCGTTACCAAGGGGGCGATCACCAGGCATGCCCAAGCGGGTATTCCCAGCCGGATGCTCAGCAGTGCGGAGGCGTAGGCCCCGACCCCCATGAAGGCCCCTTGGGCGATGGACACATAGCCGGTATAGCCTTGGATCACATTCAGGCCCTGTGCAACGATCATGAAGATAAAGGACAGCACCGCCAGGTGAATGAAATAGTTGACATGCGTGACCAGGGGCACCACGAGCACCGCGGCCAATAGCACCAGATAAGCCAAGGACTTTTTCATGATTTTCCTGTCTTCCTCATCAAGCCTTCCGGGCGGATGATCAACACCGCAATCATCAGCAGAAATGAAATCACATCCTTATAGCCAGACGAGATGAGCGAGGAAGAAAACGCTTCGCTCAAGCCCAGGACGATCCCGCCAACGATCGCGCCGGGAATGGAGCCGAGCCCACCCAGGATCAAGACCGCAAAGCCCTTGATGACCAGGCCTTCACTGACACCCGGCGCGATGGCAAACAGCGCCCCGATGAGTATGCCCGCGGCAACTCCCAGTGCAGAGCTGAGAGCAAAGACGAACATGGATACCTTGTTGACATTGATGCCCATCAACACCGCTGCGCTGCGGTTCTGGGCTACTGCTCGAATTGCCATGCCCATCCAGGTCTTTTGGATGATCCAGGTCAGCATGACGACAAGCACAACGGAAGAGGCCAATACGAACAGGCGTAGCGTCGGCATGGCCAATTGGCCGATCTGGACGATTCCGCTGAAGTCGTTCGGAATGATGATCTGGTTGAAACCGAAGAGCAGCAGATTGAGTTTTTCGATGATCAGCGTCAGTCCCAGCGCCACGATGAATGCGTTGATCGGCGGAGCATCCCGAACCGGGCGATAGGCGACTCTTTCAAGCAGGGCGCCCAGCGCTGCTCCTGCCGCCATGGCGAGTACTGCCGCCGGCAACAGAGGCAGTCCGAGCAGCTTCATCAGGAAATACGCAAGATATCCACCCGACATGGCGACGCTGCCGTGGGCAAAATGAGCAATCCCGAGAATTCCGAAGATAATTGTGAGCCCGAGCGCAATCAGGGTGTAGATGCTACCCGTGACCAGCCCATTGAAAATTTGCTGAAAGAATTCCACCAACATTGGAAACCCTCGATCCCTTGACCGCCCCCAGTTGACCGGGGGCGGCAGCCGTTCGACATGAGGCTAGTTTTTCACCGACTGCAGGTATTTCGAGTAGGCCGCCGCATCGGACGGAAGCTCCTGCTGGTAGACCCATTTGCCATCGACCCACTTGAAGGCCCCATTGGAGATGTAGGCTTGCCCCTTGGCATCGAACATCTTGCCGTCTATGGGGATGTACTTCAGCAAGGCTTCCTGGGGGATGGGCAATTGGTGCAGGGCTTTCTCTACCGTTTCCAGGTCGTCGACCGTGCCCGCTTTTTCCAGCGCGTGCTTCAGGACCCAGACCTGGTCATAGGCATACGCGCTGTTGGGGGTAGGAGGAGCTTTGTAGGTTTTGCGATACAGGGCGTCGTAAGCCTTGGCCTTCGGGCCCAGGATGTCGGCATTGAACTCGACAGCCAGCAGATCCCAGGCGCCATCCATCTGCTTGCTGCTGATCACGCGCAGGAATTGTTCGGCGCTGCCGCCGGAAAACCCGAAGCGCGGCACGTTGATGCCCAGTTCGCGGGCTTGCCGATGAGCAAAGGCTGCCTGTTCGACGTAACCTGAAATGAACAGAGCATCGGGCTTCAGGCTGCGGATCTTGGTCAACTGTGCCGACATGTCGCGATCCTGGCCCCCGAATGTCTCGACCGCCACCACGGTGCCGCCGGCTTTTTTGTAGGCATCGAGCATTGCGTCGCGGTATTGCGTGAAGAGCGCTACATCCCGAGTAGTCAGCACGCCCAGGCGCTTGTATCCTTGTTGGTAAATGAAGCGGCCGGCTGCGGCTCCGGTGTAATCTCCGGGCGGGCGTGTCCGGAATACATTGGGATTACCTGCCGCTGTAATGGCCCGCGCCCCCGCTGTTCCGACCAGCATGATCACATCCTCGCGGCCGATGAATGATGCAACGGCACCCCCGGTGGCGGAGCAGCAGTAGCCCATCAGATATTTGACACCATCGCGATCGATCAGCTTCCTGGCCACATTGGATGCTTCGGTCGAGTCGCCCTTGTCGTCATAGACCACGAGTTCAAGTTTGTAATCGTCTTTTCCGACCTTGACGCCGCCGGCGGCGTTGATCTGGCCGATCGCCAGCTCGACCGCCTGCTTCTGGGGTATTCCGTAAACGGCTCCGGCGCCCGTCAGGGCGTCGCTATAGCCGATCTTCAATGTTTTCTCGGCCGCTTCGGTGTGCGTGGCCATCATGGCTGTCATCAATGTAGCAGCCGCTACTAATGCAAATTTCATTTGTTTCCTCCAAGGTCTTTCAAGCGAATCGCATATCGCGAAGAGATGAACGGACACTACTGATTCAAAAGCCCAGATACGCGGCCTGGACCTTTTTGTTGCCGGCGAGTTCGGCCGACGACCCTTCTAATGCGACGACGCCGGCCTCCAGCACATAAGCCCTTTCGGCCACTCGCAAGGCCATCGAAACGGACTGCTCTACCAGCAATATGGACATGCCGCTGCGTTTGATCTTTTGCAGCGTTTCTTCGATCTCGCCTACTACTTTGGGCGCAATGCCCAGGGAAGGTTCGTCGAAAATGCATAGTTTTGGGCTGGCCATCAGCGCTCTGGCAATGGCGAGCATTTCCTGTTCGCCGCCGGACAGCGTCCCGGCCATTTGCGAGCTGCGTTCACGCAGTCGGGGAAACATCGCCAGCATTTCATCGATGCGGGCCTTGAGAGGCGACTTGCGGCGCGTATAGCCGCCCAGCATCAGGTTCTCCATCACCGTCATCTCGGGAAACACTTGTCGGCCCTCGGGGCACATGGCGATTCCGAGCTCGGCGACTTCGTGGCCGGCGCATTTCGTGATGTCCCTTCCGTCGAACAGGACGCGCCCCGACATGATGGGAATCAGGCCGCAAATGGCTTTGAGGATGGTTGATTTCCCCGCTCCGTTGGGGCCCACGAGCGACACGCATTCCGAGTCGGCGACCGTGAAGCTGACCCCATGGACGACCGGCGCGTTGTTATATCCCAGCACCAGATCCTGTGCTTCAAGCATAGCTGTTGTGTCCCAGGTAGGCTTCTATGACGGATGGGTTGTTGCGTATGTCCTCGGGGATGCCCTCGGCAATTTTTTGCCCGAAATTCAGCACTACTATCCGATCGCAGATTTCCATGATCAAGCCCATGTGGTGCTCGATCAGCATGACGCTCAGGCCGAAGCTTTCCGGAAGTTTGCGGATGACGTTGGCAAGATGTTTTCTTTCGATGGACACCATGCCTGCGGCCGGCTCATCCAGCAGCAGCACACGGGGGCGTGTCATTAAGGCCGTGGCTATCATGAGCAGGCGCTGCTCATTTACGGTCAGCGTACCTGCGATGACATCCTGTTTTCCGCCAAGGCCGACGAAATCGAGTATTTCCAGGGCTTGCTGCAGGATATGCTTTTCATCTGTGCGGCTATGGGGTGTGCAAAATACGGCCGCGGTGGCAGAAGACTCATGCCGCGTATTCGCGCCGACCAGGACATTCTGCAGGGCCGTGAACTCGGGGAAGATATTGGTGGTCTGGAATGTTCGGCTCAATCCCGCCTTTACTACAGCCGACAGACGTCGACCCGAGAGTAGTTGCCCGGCCAGGCGAACCTCGCCCCGAGTCGGGGGCAAGGCGCCCGATATAACGTTGACGCAAGTTGATTTCCCGGAGCCATTGGGACCAATCAGGCCAAGGATTTCTTGAGACCGGATTTCGAAGTCGACCTCGTGCAGCGCCCGGACACCACCGAAATACCGGCTCAGCCCAGTTACCTTGAGCCGTATATCTGTGCCCTCATGGTTCCGGATGACGGCTCCGTCAGCCTGTTCTTGCCCGACATACCCAGAATCTGGCATTTATATCCCCACCGAACTTATGCTGGCATTGAGTATTCCATCGAGTACATCTTTGTGTCAACTATAAAGTTGAATTTTTCGACTTTAAAGTTGATGAACGCTGAAATAAGCCAGACAAGCTCGAGCTTTGAATGATCGGGACGAGGAGACGGGCCACCTGCTCCTGGGCCGGGAGCGCGGCTGTGCGAGGAAACGTGGAATGGATCGGCGGTTTGGTAGCCGCGCGTCGTGCTGCCGGAGGTTGCAACTCTCTACAGAAGCGAGCTGCCCGGAAAAGGGTCTACGGCGCCTTGCTGGAGCCCTCTACAGACAAAGGCCGCGACGCTCGTGGAAATGTCATCGATAGGCCAGTCACCGTCGGGGCGGTACCACTTCGTGACCCAATTGACAGCCCCCAGAAAGGTCAGGACGGCAAATTTCGGGTTGCACGGCCGGATGTCTTTAGCTTCTATGGCCTCGGCCACGATAGCCAGAATTGCATCGTAGAACTGATCGCGTCGTTTGATGACTTCCTGAAGCTGGGATTTGGACAGCGATTTTTCTTCAAGAATGATGACGGTATAGCTGCCCTCTGCAAGGCACGAGCGCACATAGTCTTTGAGTGTGCGGTAAAGCCGTTCGAAAGCTGTCAAGGACTGATCCACGCAGACCGAGCTCATGGCTTCGTCCGACGCCGCCATATGGCAGCGGTAGAGCAGGTCACGCTTGTTTTTGACGTAGTAGTAGAGGGTTGCCTTGGAAAGGCCTATCTTGGCGGCAATTTCGTCGAGCGATGTCCCATGGTAGCCATTCTTGCGGAAGGAAGCCGCCGCCTCGCGATAAAGGACATCCCGTTTGAGGGCGCGTATCGCATCGCCATCCATGTTTGCGTTTTTCCAACGAGCCATGTTCGAGCTGTTTCCTGTACTGACAGTCAATATTCCACGGCATCATACAGAATAAGTCCGGCAAACGTGTCCGTATGGAAACAGAGCGCGGCGCCGTTCGGCGCCGCGCGACTGCTTGCGAAACAATGCCTACTTCAGCTCCAGCCCCAGTTTCTTGCCGAGCTGCGAGTAGAACGCATACTGGTCTGCGACATATTTATGCGTGGCTTGGGCCGACAGCACATGGGGTACGGAGCCCAGGCGCTCTTCGGCCTGGATCCAGGACTTGTCCTTG
>Ga0164242_10006926_pt1 | contig 12431 bp, 18 predicted proteins | sample OricomgcompostMG_FD_108783 | JGI IMG/M metagenome (GOLD analysis project Ga0164242, IMG submission 108783) | Miracle-Growth compost microbial communities from Emeryville, California, USA - Original compost - Miracle growth compost (MG) ... | reverse complement strand
GGCTTAATATACCTACAGGTAAGGATTGTTGTTCGGTCATGGATCGTTCGCATAGGTTGCAGCAATTCAAATATAAGCTTAAAGTCGTTTCTTTGGATGACCGGGATCACATTTTGCGGATATTCCCGCCAATAGAATGATTTATAAAGTAAGGCAGCGATGTGATCGGGGTGCCGGTATGGTCTCAGGAACCAAAAGTGGCCGGTTCGCGTGTCAGTTGCGCCAGCCATTCCCTGGAGAGCGGCTTCAGCTGCCAGGAGGCGATAATACTATTACTTTCTAATTTCCGGGTCTCATTTGCAAAAGGCAGAACCACCAACACATGAACGGGTATGGGCTTGGCGGACAAGAAAAAATGATCCAGCTGGTCCAGCAATGACCAGTTGTTTTTCATGCAGGCATCCAGATCCGCCAGGATGATATCCGGTAATGATGCCGGCGCGGACAGGCTGTTCACCAAGAACTGCAATACCGTATCCGGCTCTGTCGCCAGTTGCAAATCATGCTGGGGAAAAAAGGAATCAAATAATTTTTTGGCGATTAGCCGGCTGATCGGGTCTTCATCCACCATCAATAACTTACTCATCTGATCTTCAGTTAGCGGAGTTCCGCATTTCGTAAACCCGTTATAACGGGGCAAGGGGTAAATTTAGCTCATGGTTGTATAAACAATTAAAGGCCAGATTGTTTTGCACCAGGCTTCTCCGTTCTAATTGACCCAGCAAGATATGGAGGGAATACACAAGCCCCTCCCTTAAAACGTACAAAACATAGCGATGGCGGCGGCGCCCATGGCAACAAAAGTCGCCCACAGTAAAACGTTTGACAGTTGCCCGCTTTTAAATTCACCCATTACCTTTGGATTCCTTGCCAGCCTGGCGATCAAAAATAATAAAGGCACGGCGGCAACCCCATTCAGCACAGCGGCAAAAACGAGCGCCTTTACCGGATCGATGCCGATGAAATTGATCATGAGACCGATCAGCGAAGAAATCGTGATCACCCCGTAGAAGCCATGGGCCTTTTTTAGCTTTAAGTTAAGGCTGGCATTCCAGCTGAAAGCTTCCGCTACGGCGTAGGCTGCTGAACCGGAAAGCACCGGCACCGCCAAAAGGCCGAGGCCGATGATCCCGATAGAAAAAATAAGCTTTGCCAGGAAACCAGCATTGGGGAAGGAATGGACCAATGGCTCCAGCGCTTTTGCGGCATCGGATGCGGTTTTAATGTCCTTCACACCGCTGTTATGCAATACCGAGGCGCCTACCAATAAGATGCACCAGGTGGTAATTTCAGAGATCACCATGCCGACATTGTTATCTACACGCATGGTTTTGATATGGGTCCAGTTGATCGCCGGTTTTTGATCTGTCTTTTTTTCGATGTGTTTATCCTTGATCTCCTCGACTTCCTGTGAGGCTTCCCAAAAGAACATATAGGGCGTGATCGTGGTACCAAATACCCCGGTAATAATGAACAGGAACTTGAAATTGAACTCAAAGTGGGGAATAACGGTAGCTTTGAATACGGTTAGCCAATCCTGGTGGACGATAAAAACAGTGACCGGATAAGACAACAGCGCCAATGCCAGCCATTTGAGCAGTCTGGAATAAACTTTATAATTGGTAAAGATCTCCAGTACTAAGATCAGCGCGGTAAAGAAAAGGGTTATGATCACGAAAGGAATTGGGATCAGTAATTGCGCGGCGGAAGCCATTGCCCCGATATCGGCGCCGATATTGATGGTGTTGGCCATGACCACCAATGTTACGGCACCGTACAAGACGGGTTTACTGTAATTGTCCCGGATGATCGCTGCCAGGCCTTTGCCGGTGACCAATCCGATTCTGGCACAAGCCTCCTGCACGGCCGTCATAAAGGGGAGCATGTACAGCGCGGTCCAGAGTTGCCCGTAACCAAACTGAGCGCCGGTTTGCGAGTAGGTAGCAATACCTGATGGGTCATCATCGGCCGCACCGGTGGTTAAACCGGGACCTAATACGGAGAACCATTTCCAGAAATTTTTTTTTGATGTTGGCGGTGTAGATTTTCGGCGCATAGGACGTCATTAAGTCCTAAAGATACCGATTTAAATTTGAGCAGGACAAGATAATTAAAGAGCTGACTACCATTAAAAACATTATCTTTGATCGCAGTTCTCACGTCGTCTCCTTGTTTTATTAGCCCTTCAAACCATTTAGCTGCATTACCGTAACAGACCTTATAGGCATGGCAAAAATGATTCTCATCATCGAAGACGATAAAGATATACAGGATCTCATGGTCTATATTCTACGGGACGAAGGTTTCCAGGTGGTGGCTTTGGCCGAAACCATTTCCCTTCAGGACATTTTGGAACGCGACCCGGCATTGATCCTGCTGGATGACCGCCTGGCAGTTGGCCGCGGTCGTGACCTGTGCAGGAAGCTAAAGAACGATCCGCTGACGCGGCGTATCCCTGTCGTGCTGGTATCAGCCGTGAAAGACCTTGGCGAGGTTGCCGCAGCCTGCGGCGCCAATGCTTATTTACCCAAACCGTTTGACCTTGATGAATTGGTCGCTATTACCCAGCGATTCAGCTTGTAGCTGGTGGCCAGCCTGTTAACTGATCCACTGCTGAAGTAATGTTGCCAGCCAAAGGAATACAGCAAAGCCGACCACATCCTGAAAAGCGGTCTCAAACGGACCGGCCGTGGTGGCCGGATCAAAACCGAGCCGCTTGGAGAGTACCGGGATCATCGTTCCCATTAAGCCGGCGGTCAACATCGAACAGGTCAAGGCACCCCCGATAACCGCGCCAAAGGGCAGGCGCTTTGACCATACCGAGCCAATAATACCCAATACCAAACCGCATACACAGGAGATAATTACATGATCGCCTTTTTTGAAATTACTGACGGCGCTTCCAACTTCCTCGATGATGCCGACGCCTTCGTGCCCTAAGATCCTGCCATCGATGACTTCCGGGAGGTCGCCCTTCATAATATGCAGGTCGGTGCCGCAAATCGTTGTTTTGATCACTTTGACAATTACGTCCGTTGTTTCTATCAGGGTAGGTTTTGTATGTTCTTCCCAGGATTTTTTCCGGGACCGTGGTAAACTAATGCTTTCATTTTGTTATGATTAAAGATGAATGATGAAACAAAAGTAGGGTGAACAAATAGCCTAAAGCCTGACAGGCGTCATGACACTCATCATAAAAATTAACAGCCAATGAATAGTACGGCGGGGCCGGTCATCGATCCGTTAGCGACATTCCTTGCAGGCTAAATAAAAAAGATAAAAAACTCTTTTAATGTTAAAATATTCGCTAAATTTGCGTGGTCATGGGAATATTTTCGAAAACTTGTGAATACGCCATCAGGGCGGTTTTTTTCGTAGCGCACAAAACCGCCAATGGGGGAAGAGTGGGCATTAAGGAGATCGCCTTAGGTATTGATTCGCCGGAGCACTTCTTAGCCAAGATCCTACAGGACCTGAGCCGGAGGGGGATCGTGCAATCGGCCAAGGGGCCTAACGGCGGCTTTTATACCGATGAAACCATCTTACAGCGGCCCATTAAGGACATTGTCGAAGCGGTTGATGGCAATGGTATCTTTACGGGTTGTGGGCTTGGGCTAAAACATTGTTCAGAGATCAATCCCTGTCCCTTGCACCCTGAATTTAAAGCCTTGCGTAACCAACTTAACCAGATGCTGGTAACGACGACCATCGGCGAGTTTAATGCCGACCTTATTTCCGGCCTCACGGCCTTAAAAAAATAAAAATTTAAATTAATTAAAGATAAAAAGGTGTTAAAATATTAAATGATGAAGCGATCTCTTTTTTCCTCCCTTGTTCTATTAATGTTATGGGCGTCCATACCATTGAAAGCTCATGCTGAAGCACTGCCGCAGTTCTTGCCCGGATATGAGCAATTCGCTTACGGGCTGTTATTAGCGCTGCTTCTGGTGTTATTGGTCATGCTGGCGCTGTGGCTTTATAAAAGCAGCCGGAAGCTGAATGAACTGACCGATAGCCCCAGCCAAGAGGGTAAGGATTGGCTGGTAAGCCATCTTCAGGACCTGAATAAGGAACAGTTAGAACGATTGCTAAAGCGAGGCACTTCTTCAGATATGCATGTTGAAAAAGACGACCGGGCGTCAGCGACCTGGAAGAAGCCGGTACTGCTTTTGCTGTTTTGTTTTTCAGCGCCGAACCTGTTCGCGCAATCGGTTCAGGAAGATAAAAATGTCTGGAGCAATCCCGGTGTCCTGATCACGGTCACCCTGATCCTGATCCCGCTGGTCATTGCCGTTTACCTGGCTGCGTTGAAAGTGGGCAATATGGTGAAGCGCCTTCGCGGACGGCAAATCAAAAAAGATGCGCAGCAATTGGCGAGATCCATTAACGAACTGAGCATGGAAGAACTCAGCGACGAACTGCTAAAACGCAAGCAGGCGCTGGAATTTAAGCTAAGCAATACCGAACTGGCGGGCGAGATTCCGCCGGAGGATACCAGGGGTCTGCTACAGCATGTCGCCGAGGTCAATACGCCCCGTTTCCTGGCGCCTAAAAAGAAAGCGGTCAAACGGCCTGATATTGACCCCGCATTATCCAAACTTATTTTATGGTATTTGTGTACCGCCACTTTTTGGCTGGTACTGGGCACTTCTGTCGGGGAATACCTGGGGATCAAATTTGTGGCCCCGGATGCCGATCATGTCAGCTGGCTTAGTTTTGGGCGGCTTAGGCCGGTACACACCAATATGGTATTTTGGGGCTGGTCGTCACTGGCGATGATCGGGCTGGGGTATTATGTCGTGTCTACGGTCAGCAATACGGTGGTGGCCAGCCTGAAACGCGGCTGGTACGCACTATATCTGATCAATGCCGCTGTCATTGCCGGCAGCATCTCGTTGATGGCCGGTATCAATAACGGCGGCGGGGAGTACCGGGAGTATATCTGGCCTATCATGCTCCTGTTTGCGATAGGGATCGTCATTACACTGGTGAATTACCTGCAAACCATCGCGCGTCGCAAAACCAAGGAGATCTATATTTCCAACTGGTATATTGTTTCGGCGGTGATGTTCACCATCGTGATCGCGCTGGTCGGATACCTGCCTTTCTGGCAAAACGGCTTGGGCGAAAGTATCGCACAGGGGTATTATATGCACCAGGGCGTAGGCATGTGGTTCATGCTGTTCAACCTGGGGCTGATCTATTATTTTCTGCCGCAGCAACTCAATACGCCTATCTATTCGTACAGCCTCGGCATCCTGGCATTCTGGACGCAAATATTATTTTATACGCTGATCGGTACGCACCATTTCATATTCAGCGCCATACCCTGGTGGCTGCAAACGGTAGCAATTATCGGCAGTATGGGCATGCTGATCCCGGTCTTTGCGGGGACGACGAATTTCCTGATGACCTTCCGTGGCAACTGGCACAAAATAGGCTCCAGCTATACGCTGCCGTTTTACTTGGTTGGGATTATCTTTTATTTTACGGGTTCGTTCCAAGGCACTGCCGAAGCGTTCCGCTCGGCTAACCTGTACTGGCATTTTACCGATTTCACCGTCGCGCATTCTCATCTTACCATGTATGGGATCATTGCTTTTATGCTCTGGGCCTTTATTTACACGTTAGTGCCTCGGCTTACCGGCAGGGAACCACGCCAGGGTTGGGTCGGCGCGCATTTCTGGATGGCGCTGATCGGACTGCTTTTTTATACCATCCCGCTGATGATCGGCGGTACATTGAAAGGCATGTCCTGGATCGAAGGCAAGCCCTTTATTGATTCCGTAGCATTGATGGCCCCTTATTGGTTATGGCGCGCCATTGGGGGATCGCTGATGTGGGCCTCCCATCTGATCTTCGCCTACAATCTTTATTATATGCTGACCAGCAAGGAGGAAGCCGACCTGCAAAAAACTGTTTTCGACGAACTGGATAAACTGCCTGTTAATTCAACTATTCAATAACGATGGATCTTTATAATAATCATAAAAAACTTTTTGGAGCCGCGATCATCCTGTTCGTTGGTTTAACCCTTTTTGCGGCTATATTACCTGCCCTGACCTCGCAGGACAATAACGCGCCACTGCCTGAAAGCAAACCGTTGACGCAGGATGAAGTAGCGGGTAAGGGTATCTTCATCCGGGAAGGCTGCATAGCTTGTCATACCCAACAGGTCAGGAATGTAGATATGGATAAGATGTGGGGCATCCGCCCGAGCATCGGGGCTGATTATGCGCGGAATGTACGTACAGACGTCTGGCGCAATACCGCCAACTTAATGGGTTCGGAACGTACCGGGCCTGACCTCATGAACATTGGAAACCGGCAGCCCAGTGAAGACTGGCATTTGCTGCATTTGTACAACCCGCGATCCGTGGTTGCGCAATCCATTATGCCCGCCTATTCCTGGTTATTCGAGGTCAAGGATTACCCCTATCCCGGCGATGTGGTGGTCAATGTGCCGGATGAATTCCGCCGGGGTGTAACGGGTAAGATCGTCGCCACCAAAGAAGCCTTGCAACTGGTGGCTTACCTGAAGTCATTTAAACAGCTTAAACTTCCGGATGGGAAGCCAACGCCGCTATTCTTATACGGAAAAGAGATCAAACCGGCCCTCGCGGGCACGACCAGTAAGCTCAACACGGAGTTAGATGGTGCGGCGCTTTACGCTTCTAACTGCCAGAGCTGCCATCAGGAGAACGGGGAAGGTTTAAAGGGCGCGTTCCCACCATTAAAGGGCAGTCCCGTGGTGCTGGATAAAGACCCTAAGGTGCAGCTTACCATTATCATGAAAGGTTATAACGGCCGTGCCAGCGAAGGTTACGGCATTATGCCGCCGGTGGGCACCAATAATAACCTGAAACCCGAAGAGATCGTGGCGATCATGAACCATGAGCGGACGAGCTGGGGAAATAACGGACGGAGGGTCACTTTAACCGAGATCAAAGAATTGTTTAACCAGGTCAAATCAGGCCCTGTAACTGCAAAATAGGATGAAAAAGTATGGATTTTATTGGAAGGTATTATTTGTTGCGCTAAGCATTTTCGGAAGTTCTACCGCCGCGATGGCCTGTGATGCCTGCAAGGCCCAGCAGCCCAAGTTCCTCCAGGGAATTACGCACGGCGCGGGACCTTCCAGCAACTGGGATTATGCCGTGGTCGGTATCATGGTCGTCATCACGCTGTATGCCTTTTACGCGATGGTTAAATGTTTGGCCAAGCCCGCTGAAAAGCAGCATGAAGGAATCAAAAATATCATTCTAAATTCTTAAGCCATGGAAGACAAGAGTTTTGTAACCCTGTTCATTGATGGTGACCCGCAGCCAATCGGCACCTTTCCGGCCCCGGTTTCCTTCGATCTGGATACCAAAAAACTGGCCGACGGCAGGCATACGCTGAAGGTCGTCAGCAAGGACCATAAGGGAAAGGAAGGCATCAAAACGATCCCGTTCATTGTGCGTAACGGCCCGGCTATCGCTGTTGAAGGCATCCGGAAGGATGAGGTAGTCGACGGAGTGTTGCCGCTGATGATCAACGCCTATGGCAAGGGCGACCAGAAAACGTTTATGCTGCAGGGCAGCGAGACCCCGCAAAGCATCCCTTTCTGGATCATTATTCTACTGATCGCATTTACAGCCTGGGCGGTTTATTATCATATTACCTCGGGCCAGATACCGCTAACCAAATGAAAAAGGAAATTGAAGATATTGAGGATATTAAGGTATTTGTCGATGAATTTTATACCCGGGTCAGGGTTGATGCATTGATCGGGCCCATTTTTATGGAAAAGATCGGTGACTGGCGGCCCCATCTTGATAAAATGTATGCCTTTTGGAATGCTGCCTTGTTTGGCGTGCCGGGGTTCCGGGGCAACCCGTTCGCCAAACACGCGCCGCTCAAGATCGACCGGCCGCATTTTGAGCGCTGGCTCGAACTGTTCAACGCGACGATTGACGAGCGCTTTGAAGGGTTTGTTGCCGAAGACGCCAAGAAGCGCGCGGAACTGATGGCTAGTATGTTTTTATCCCGTCTGCAGCAATTGGACGGGAATAGTGACCGTGTAATTGTGTAATGATGGATATGGAAAGATGCGACCTGTCAACTGAAGAAGATGTTCGCCGGCTGGTGCAGGTATTTTATGGCAAGGTCCGGCAGGATGACCTGTTAGCGCCGGTATTTGAACCGGTGATCGGCAATAACTGGGACCATCATTTGCAACGGATGACCGATTTCTGGTCGACGTTATTGCTATACACCCGGAAATTCAGCGATGATCCGCTAACCAAACATTTGCCGCTGGCGTTGACCAGGGCTCATTTTGACCGCTGGCTGTCGCTGTTCCAGGAAACGGTAGATCAGCTTTTCTTTGGGCAGATCGCCGAAAACGCCAAGAACCGGGCGAATAATATCGCCAGGATCATGAAGGCGGTAAAAAAAAATGACGGGTAAGGAAAGGCAGGGTGTTGATTAGTCAGGTGCCGGTACCCTGCGACCATTTTAATCTATACAACGATGCAAGAACTTGAAAAAAATGACCATTATAAGGTCCTCCAGGTCGACCTGCCGGCGGGTACGAATATGCCCCGGCACTTTGCGACCTCAGCGGCGTTTGTCATTGTGGAATCAGGCAATGCCCTGTTGATCTGCAAGGGTGAAACCAGTGAACTGGTGCGGGGCTCAACGCTTTCGATCCCTTCACACGAACCGCATATCCTCAAAGTCGTACAGGACTTTAAGGCACTCATCGTCATGGCCGGCGATGCAGTGATCACTTATGCTGTACTTTAATATCGAAGGCGATGGAAAACAAACCGATCAAACGTAGCGAATATATTATCGCGCTTTCCCGCGACCACCACGCCGGTCTCCTGTTCTGCTGGAAGATCAAGGAAGGGCTGCGGAAGAATGTCCCGCTGTATAAAATTTTGAAATATATCAACTTTTACTGGACGGGGCACCTCAAGGAGCATTTCCGCGAAGAAGAAGTATTGCTGTTCGACCGGCTGGACGATGAATTGTCGCGGCAGGGCAAATCGGAGCACCTGATGCTGGAACAGCGGCTTAATCACCTGAATCATGACGAGCATGAAACAGCTGATGAGTACTTCTCCTTTGCAGAATTACTGACCAAACATATCCGGTTCGAAGAAAGGACCTTGTTCCCGCACTTGGAAACGGCCCTTCCGGCCACCGTGCTGAAACAAGTGGGTGATTTTCTTGCTGCGGAGCATCCTGCCGCCTTTGTCGATAACTACCCGGACGAGTTCTGGTCCAAAAGCTACCAGGCGACATGAACAATCGTGATCCTTCGGGGGACATTACGGTGCGTGTGGACTATGACGGGGCCATCCACGAACTGCTGACCTATACGAATGAGTACCGCAGTTTGATGATGCTTATCTATGACCGCCTCATTACCGAGGGATTTGGTGAATGCCTGGGTATGGGAAAATGCGGTACCTGCCTGGTGGAGATCACCGAGCGGCGGATAGAGCCGACGGCGTATGAACGTAATGGCGAGGTCAACCTGCTTAAAACGGGCGTTCAGGGTGGCAACATCCGTTTGTCCTGCCAGCTGATCATTGATGAAAAGATGGATGGACTGGCGGTTAAAGTACTAACTTAAAAAATAAGATGATGGTCATACAAGATGTTATGGCAGCCTTAAGCGAAGCTGCCGGTCCGGTCGTTAAAGTACTGGTAAAAGGAGATCACAGCAAGGTGATCGTGCTGGGTTTCAAAAAGGGAATGACGCTCAGAGAGCACCAGACCGCTGTCACTACCCGGCTGGTCGTGATCGAGGGACAGGTCAATTATTTCAGCGCCGATGGGAACGTAATGATGAATAAATTCGACGACCTCGAAATTCCGGTAAACGTGCCCCATTCCGTACAGGCGCTGGACGAAAGCATCTGTTTTCTAATACAAGGATCCTAAAGCTAAGATGATGAAAGCGCAAGAAAATATAGAAACTGATATTTGTATCGTTGGCGCGGGACCGGTAGGCTTGTTCGCCGTTTTTGAAGCGGGGCTGCTGAAGATGCGCTGCCACCTGGTTGATGCCCTGCCGCAGGTAGGGGGACAATTATCGGAGATCTATCCCCATAAACCGATCTATGACATTCCGGGTTATCCGCGTATCCTGGGACAGGAACTGGTGGATAAGCTGGTGGAGCAGATCAACCCTTTCCGGCCGGGTTTCACCCTGGGCGAACGGGTAGAGGCGATGGAAAAAAAAGAGGACGGCTCACTGCTCCTCATGACCAATGAAGGCACAGCGATCCACGCCAGGGTGCTGGTGATCGCCGGCGGTCTCGGCTGCTTTGAGCCGCGTAAACCGGCGGTTGACGGGCTCGCTGAATTTGAAGGCAAAGGGGTTACCTATATGGTGAGAAACCCCGAAGCCTTGCGCGACCGGAACATCGTTTTGGCGGGCGGCGGTGATTCCGCGCTGGACTGGACGATATTCCTGGCGGATATCGCCGCAAAAGTGACGCTGGTGCATCGTGGTGATACGTTTCGCGGCTCGCCTGATTCAGCAGCGAAAGTGTTCGGACTGGCGAAAGCCGGAAAGATCGACCTGCTGCTGCATTCCAACGTCATGAAGCTTCATGGTGAAGGGCACTTGCGGGAGTTAAGTGTCCTTACCGGACAACAGCCGCAGATCACCATTCCCGCCGACCATTTTATCCCGTTATTCGGGTTGACGCCTAAACTCGGACCGATCGCGGAATGGGGCTTGGATATCTGCCAGTCGGCCATACCGGTTGAGCCGTCAGATTATGCGACGAGTATTGAACGCATCTATGCCATCGGGGATATTAACGCCTATCCCGGTAAACTGAAGCTGATCTTATGTGGCTTTCATGAAGCAGCCCTGGCCATGCAAAGCGCGTTCAAATATGTTTTTCCGGAGGAGAAGCTAAGTTTTAAATATACGACGGTTTACGGTATCAACGCTTTTTAATATGATCACGATAGTTATTATCGGCCGGGATGGCTACAGGGAACAGCTGGAGGTCCCCATCAATATCAACCTGAGTTTGATGGAGGTGCTCCGGGCTGCCGGGTACCCCGTTCCCGGGACTTGCGGGGGCATCGCGCTCTGCGCTACCTGCGCGGTAGATGTATTGTCCGGCAACGAAAATTTATCACCAGCGCTGGACCAGGAGCTTGACATGCTGGATACGCTGCCGGAAAGTAACGGGGATACGCGACTGGCTTGCCAGATTCGGTTAGGACCGGCGCTGGATGGGATGGTTATCCGTCTGAACGGTTCAGCCTGACCTTTCCATTACAGTAGGGCATGGAGCCAGCCGTTAACCCCAGTCGATCACTATTTTCAGCGCTCGTGTTCCCGTAGTGAGATCATGAGAAAACATGATCAATATCATATTCTATCAATTCGTTTCACCTGAATTTTGTCTTATGCAAACAACCATCGATGCCAATACCAAGATCAGCGTACTCCTGCAGGCCGACCCCGACCTGGTGATCAGCACGCTCATCAAGCTGAACGGTAAATTCTCCAGGCTAAAAAATCCTGTGCTGCGAAAACTATTAGTAAAACGTGTGAGCATCTCTGATGCCTGTCGCATATCCAATACACCGGTCCATGACTTTTTAAAACGAATGGAGAACATCGGCTTCCGGCTGAAAGCCGATCCGCAATCCGCTACGGTTATTGAGCCGGAACCGTTGGTTTTCACGGAGCCGCTGGACTATCTGGAACTGGATGTACGGCCGATCTTAGCCCGTGGTAAAGACCCGTTAAAAGAGATATTGGCCGCCGTCAAGCTACTGGAAGAAAACCAGGGGCTTAAGCTCATCAATACCTTCGAGCCGGTACCGCTTATCCAGTTGCTGGCCGAAAAAGGTTTTTCTTACCGGGTATCTAAAGAGTCAGCGGATCTGGTGATCACCTGTTTTCACCGTACCGGTTCCGTATCGGACTGCGAACCGGCTGCAGCACCTGTCAGTAATGCCGCAACCTTTGACCGCGTGCTGGCGGGCTTTGAACAAAGCCGCCTGAGTTACCTCGATGTGCGCCAGTTGGAGATGCCCGGACCGATGTTAGCGATCCTGGCGCAGACACCCGCGCTGCGCTCCGGCGACGCGCTCTTTGTCAATCATAAGAAGCTGCCCGTCTACCTCTTGCCTGAACTGGAAAAACAGGGCCTGAGCTATACCTTTAAAACGTTGGCGGCAGGCGATGTCCACGTATTGATCTACCGGAAATGACAGCTATCAAACAAGATCCCGGACTTTATAGAATCGTGGTAACGCATTATGTGCTCGCTGCAGTTTGCTTTTTTACCCTGCCCCTGATGATGCTCTTTTCGGTGAAAGCATTTACCGGCCACTATTTTCATCCCCAGGTCCTGGCCATCACCCACATGGCCGCACTCGGCTGGGGAACAATGATCATT
>Ga0164242_10006925_pt1 | contig 12431 bp, 10 predicted proteins | sample OricomgcompostMG_FD_108783 | JGI IMG/M metagenome (GOLD analysis project Ga0164242, IMG submission 108783) | Miracle-Growth compost microbial communities from Emeryville, California, USA - Original compost - Miracle growth compost (MG) ... | reverse complement strand
GCTGATGGCGATCCTGATGATCTTCGAGATGACGCTCAGCTATCAGGTGATGCTGCCGCTGATGCTCGCGTGCGTGGTCGCGTACTTCGTCGCGCGCTCGACCGGCAAGGCGTCGATGTACGAGATCACGCTGCATCGCAACCGCGCGGAGGCCGAGCGGCTGCGGCTGCGCTCGACCCAGATGCGCGAGCTGATCCGCCCCGCCGACACCGTGGTGCACATCGACGCGAGCGTGCGCGAGATGACGCGCGTGTTCCTCGAATACCCGGTCAAGTATCTGTACGTGGTCGACGAAGCCGGCCGTTTCGCCGGCGCCGTCGCGCTGAAGGACATCACGTCGGATCTGCTCGAAGGCCGCGACACCGCGCAGCGCACCGCCGCCGACTACCTGCAGCCGCACTTCGACGTGCTGACGCCGGACATGTCGCTGTCGGTCGGCTTGCAGCACTTCATGGCGTTCCGGGGCGAGCGGCTGCCGGTCGTCGAGAGCGAGCACGAGCCGACGCTCGCGGGCGTCGTCTACAAGACGTCGCTGCTCGACGCGTATCAGCGGATGAACCCGGCGCGGTGAACGGGCGAAGTCGGGCGCGCGATCCGCAGCCATCCGTCTGGGAGCCCAGGCGGCGATAGACCGGCGCACGCCGGCCAGGTTTCGCGCCGCTTTCAGAACGGCAGCGTGGCAAGATCGACGTGGAACCCGCGCAAGAAATGATCGCGGCCCATCTCGGCCTCGACCGAACGCGACGACGCTCCGCGTTCGCGCCGTGTCCGCGGGCGCCTGCGACTCGTTAAGGCGCGCTTCGGCCGCCGTTCGACGTGGGGCACCAATGACGGCGAACGCCCGGTCGCGACGTGGGGCACGACGCGGCGGACGCCCGGGCCGCGGGCGCAGCCGGCCGCGCACTCGTCCATGAAGCGTCGCCGCAACAGCATCCGGTCGATGTATCAGGCCCCGCTGTCCGCCGTCGCGGCCGACGCGCTCCCGGCCGCGGCGCCATCCGCGCAGATCCGACGATCGAAAGCCCGACCCTTCGCGACGCGAGCCGCCCGTTTCTTTCCCGGCGACCCGCCCTGCCGCGCCGTTCGCTCCCACTTGCGCAGCAGCCCGCAATCCGCCGCCCCAGGCGACGGCACAATGCTTGCGATATCACCCGTGCTGCCTGAGAGAAGGAGGGTCGAGCGATGAAAATCTCGACGCTGATGACCGCCGCGCTGCTGTCGGCATCGTGCTTCGCCGCACCGAGCCACACCGCGCCCGAAGCGCCGTCCGCCGGCGCGGCCGCGATCCCGGCCGCCGCGCGGCCGTCGGACTTCAACGACGTGCCGGTCGCGCCGCCGGCGCCCGGTGTCCCGTTCGCGACCGACCCCGGGCCGAACCACTGGGAGCATCTGCGACTGCCCCGATCGCATCGCCTCGACCGCGCGTTCATGCCGGACCTGCACCAGCAGACCTGACGCTGCGCCGCCGCCCGCCGCGCCGGAGCCGGCGCGCGGGCCGGATCGTGTATCCTCGCAGCACCGTCACCTGACCGATCAGGAGAAAATGCGCATGCCCGCTTCCCGCGTCCCCGAAGAGCCGATCGACCTGCAGTTCGCCGACGTACTGCGCGGCGTACGCTGGCCCGCGAACAAGGACGACCTCGTCGACGCCGCGCGCGATGCCGGCGCGAGCAACGAAGTGCTCGCGATCCTCGACGGCCTGCCCGAACAGGACTATCGCGACGTGCGTGCGGTTACGCAACTGATCGGCAGCAACTACGGGCCCGGCCTCGGCGCGTGAACGCGCGCCGAACCGGCCGCGCGGCTCACGCGTCGCGGCCGAACACGACGCGGGAAAAGAAACCGGCCAGCACCTGCTCGACGAGCGGCGCGGTGATCCGCTGCGGATCCGCGGTGCCGAGCAGTTGCACGCCGTCGCACAGCGCGACGAGCCCGATCACCAGAATCTCCGGATCCATCGGCAGCGGCGTGCCGACCCGCGCCGAGAACTCCTCGATGTACGCCTTCAGTTCCTCGCGCTTGCCGTTCATGAACGCATTGAAGCGCGCGGCGAAGTCCGCGTCGCGCATCGCCAGCAGCTTGGCCTCGGCCCACAGTACGAACGTGTCGGTTTCCTGCGGCAGACGGCTGTAATACGCGAGCACGCGCGCTTCGAGTTCGTCGCGCGACGCCGGGAGGTCGACGATCGCGCGCAGGCCCGCCTGCACTTTTTCGTGGTCGCGCCGCAGCAGTTCGACGAACAGTTCCGCCTTGTCGGTGAAATTCGAATAGAACGCACCGCGCGTGTAGCCGGCCGCGAAGGCGATGTCCTCGACGCTTGCGCCGATGAATCCCTTCTTCGTGAACATCGCGTGCGCGGCGTCGAGCAGACGTTCGCGGGTCTGCTCGCGACTTTGCTCGCGCGTCAGTCGTGTGCGTTTCATGCGGCGGAGTGTAACATCCGGTCCGCATAGAGATACAGCTTTGCATCCGGATACAGGTGCGTATTAGAATCGCCCCGATCATCCGGGCGCCGATCATCGCGGATGCGGGGTCGTTGCCCATCCGGCCAGATCGGCCGTCTTGCGACCGGTTCGCCGCCACAGCGCGGGCCGGGTCGCCTTCAGCGTGTCGAGGTCCATGTGAATCGTTGCGGTCGTCGCGCCCTGCGCGCGATGCGCCGGCGCACCAGCCGGCCGCCAGGCAGGACGAAGCATCCGATCCATCGCGCCGCGCGCGCCGCCGTGCTGTGCGGCGCGCTGATGCTCGCCGCGTGCGGCCCGCATCCGCCCGCCGCACGCGAGCCGCGTCCCGTCGTGTCCGGACTCGTGCATCCGGATTCGGGCGCAGGCCGCGCGACGTTTCCCGGCGATCTGGAGCCGCGCGATTCGACGCCGCTGTCGTTTCGCGTCGCCGGCAAGATCGTCGAACGTCGCGTGCGGCTCGGCGACGAAGTCAAGGCCGGCCAGCTGCTCGCGCGGCTCGATCCGTCCGACTACGACCGCAATCTCGCGAGCGCACGCGCGCAACTCGACGCCGCGCAGCATCGCTACCGGTTCGCGAAGCAGCAACTGGCGCGCGACACCGCGCAGGCCGCCGCGGACCTGATCGCACGTGCGCAACTGGAACAGACGCAGGACGCGTACGCGTCCGCCGACGCCGCGCGCGAACAGGCGCAGCAGCAGTTCGCGCTCGCGCAGAACCAGCGCCGCTACACCGAACTCGTCGCGACGCACGCGGGCGTGATCACGGCCGACGACGCCGCGACCGGCCAGAACGTGCAGGCCGGCGAGACCGTCTATACGCTCGCGTGGTCCGGCGCGATCGACGTGGTCTGCGACCTGCCGGCCGGCGCGCTGGCCGGCCTGCGGCCCGGCGCGAGCGCGCGGGTCACGCTGCCCGCGCTGCCGCGGCGCCGCTACGACGCGCGGGTGCGCGAAATCGCGGCGGCGGCCGATCCGCAAAGCCGCACCTGGCGCGTGAAGCTCACGCTCGATCACCCGGATCCGGCCGTGCGGCTCGGGATGACCGCCGACGTCACATTGCCGGCGGCCGCGAACGGCGCGTCGCCCGGCGCGCCGACCTTCACGGTGCCGGCGACCGCGTTGTTCCACGACGGCGACGCGCCCGCGCTGTGGATCGTGCGCAGCGACGACGTGCTCGAACTGCGCCGCGTCGCGATCGCGCGCTACGACGCGCGCACGATCACCGTGTCGTCCGGGCTCGCCGACGGTGAGCGCATCGTGCTGCAAGGCGTGCACACGGTCAGCGCCGGCGAGAAGGTGCGGCCGGTGCCGCCGCTGCATCCGGAGGATTTCGCGTCATGAGCGCGCCGCACGACGAGGCGGGGCGCTTCAACCTGTCCGCGTGGGCGCTGCGCCATCAGGCGCTGGTCGTGTTCGTCGTCGCGCTCGCGACGCTTTTCGGCGCGCTGTCGTACACGCGGCTGTCGCAGTCCGAGGATCCGCCGTTCACGTTCCGCGTGATGGTGATCCAGACGGACTGGCCCGGCGCGACCGCGCGCCAGGTCCAGGACCTCGTGACCGATCGCATCGGCCGCAAGCTGCAGGAGACGCCGTACATCGACTTTCTGCGCAGCTATTCGCGGCCCGGCGAATCGCTGGTGTTCTTCACGATGAAGGACTCCGCACCGGTCAGCGAGGTGCGCAACACGTGGTACGAGGTGCGCAAGAAGGTCGGCGATATCGCGCCGACGCTGCCGCCCGGCGTGCAGGGGCCGTTCTTCAACGACGAATTCGGCGACGTCTACACGAACCTCTACACGCTCGAAGGCGACGGCTTCTCGCCCGCGCAACTGCACGACTACGCGGACCGGCTGCGCGACGAACTGCTGCGCGTGCCCGACGTCGCGAAGGTCGACTATTTCGGCGATCCCAAACAGCGCATCTTCGTCGAGATTCCGAATACCGAATTGACGCGGCTCGGCATCTCGCCGACGCAGATCGGCAACGCGATCGCCGCGCAGAACAGCGTCGCGGCGGCCGGCACCGTGACGACCGCCGACGATCGCGTGTTCGTGCGCCCGAGCGGCCAGTTCGCCGACGTGCGGGCGCTCGCCGACACGCTGCTCGACGTGAACGGCCGCACGATCCGGCTCGGCGAGATCGCGACGATCCGGCGCGGCTACGAAGACCCGCCCACGACGCAGATGCGCTTCGCAGGCCAGCCGGTGCTTGGCATCGGCGTGACGATGCAGCCGGGCGGCGACGTCGTGCGGCTCGGTCGCGCGCTCGACGCGCGCGTCGCGCAACTGCGCGCGCAGTTGCCGGCGGGATTGAAGCTCGTCGAGGTGTCGAGCATGCCGCAGGCGGTGTCGCGCTCGGTCGACGACTTCGTGCGCGCGGTCGCCGAGGCGATCGTGATCGTGCTGCTGGTGAGCCTCGTGTCGCTCGGCGTGCGCACCGGCATGGTGGTCGTGATCTCGATTCCGATCGTGCTCGCGATCACGTCGCTGATGATGTACCTGTTCGATATCGGCCTGCACAAGGTGTCGCTCGGCACGCTCGTGCTCGCGCTCGGGCTCCTCGTCGACGACGCGATCATCGCGGTCGAAATGATGGCCGTGAAGCTCGAACAGGGCTGGGACCGCACGCGCGCCGCCGCGTTCGCGTACACCAGCACTGCGTTTCCGATGCTGACGGGCACGCTCGTCACCGTGTCCGGCTTCCTGCCGATCGTGCTCGCGAAGTCGAGCACCGGCGAATACACGCGCTCGATTTTCCAGGTGTCGGCGATCGCGCTGATCGCGTCGTGGTTCGCGGCGGTCGTGCTGATCCCGCTGCTCGGCTACCGGCTGCTGCCCGAGCGCCGTCGCGCGGAGCACGAAAACGCGCACGACGCCGCGCACGAACACGACATTTACGACACGCGCTTTTACCGGCGGCTGCGCGGCTGGATAAGCTGGTGCGTGCGCCGGCGGCTCGTCGTGCTGCTGGTGACGATCGCCCTCTTTCTCGTCGCGCTCGCGGGCTTCACCCGCGTGCCGCAGCAGTTCTTCCCGACCTCGGACCGGCCGGAACTGCTGGTCGACCTGCGGCTGCCCGAAGGCGCGTCGTTCGACGCGACGCTGCGGCAGGTGAAACGGCTCGAAACCGTGCTGAACGGCCGCCCGGAGATCGATCATTTCGTGAACTTCGTCGGCACCGGCGCGCCGCGCTTCTATCTGCCGCTCGATCAGCAGTTGGCGCAGCCGAACTTCGCGCAGTTCGTCATCACCGCGAAGTCGGTCCGCGAGCGCGAACGGCTCGCCGCGTGGCTCGCGCCGACGCTGCGCGACCAGTTTCCGGCGGTGCGCACGCGGCTGTCGCGGCTCGAAAACGGACCGCCGGTCGGCTATCCGGTGCAGTTTCGCGTGAGCGGCGACGACATCGCGACCGTGCGCGGCATCGCGATGCGCGTGGCCGCCGTGATGCGCGCCGATCCGCGCACGGACAACGTGAACCTCGACTGGGACGAGCCGGCCGAGCGGTCGCTGCACTTCCAGATCGACCAGCAGCGCGCGCGCCAGCTGGGCGTGACGTCGCAGGACGTCGCGAATTTCCTGCAGATGACGCTGTCCGGCTATACCGTCACGCAGTTTCGCGAGCGCGACCGGCTGATCGCCGTCGAATTGCGCGCGCCGCCGCGCGAGCGCGTCGATCCGGCCGGCGTGCTGACGCTCGCGATGCCGACGCCGCACGGCCCGGTGCCGCTCGCCGCGCTCGGCCATCTTGTAAACAGCCTCGAATACGGCGTGATCTGGGAACGCGACCGCCAGCCGACCATCACCGTGCAGTCCGACGTGCTCGGCAACGCGCAGGGCATCGACGTCACGCACGGCATCGAACGGCAGTTGCGGTCGGTGCGCGCGTCGCTGCCGGCCGGCTACCGGATCGAGGTCGGCGGCTCGGTCGAGGAAAGCCAGAAGGGCCAGGCGTCGATCGTCGCGCAGATTCCGGTGCTGATCGTCGCCGTGCTCACGCTGCTGATGATCCAGTTGCAGAGCCTGCCGCGCGTGATGATGGTCGTGCTGACCGCGCCGCTCGGGATGATCGGCGTCGTACTGGCGCTGCTGCTGTTCGGCGAGCCGTTCGGCTTCGTCGCGATGCTCGGCGTGATCGCGATGTTCGGGATCATCATGCGCAACTCGGTGATCCTCGTCGATCAGATCGAGCAGGACATTCGCGCCGGCCACAGGCGCTTCGATGCGATCGTCGGCGCCACCGTGCGGCGCTTCCGGCCGATCACGCTGACCGCGGCAGCCGCGGTGCTCGCGCTGATTCCGCTGTTGCGCTCGAACTTCTTCGGGCCGATGGCGACCGCGCTGATGGGCGGGATCACGACCGCGACCGTGCTGACGCTGTTCTTCCTGCCCGCGCTGTATGCGACGGCGTTCCGCGTGCGCAACGACGAGCGCGAAACCGACGCGTCGGCAGGAGCCGCATCATGAGCGCGGGCGCCACCGTCGGCGCGCGGGTCGCGTCGAACCGCCGGCTGCGCGGGTTCGCGGCCGTCTGCATGGCCGCGTCGCTCGGCGCATGCGCGTTCGGCCCGAGCGGCGAGCCGCCGGCGATGCCGCAGCCCGCGCATTACGGCGCCGAACCGCAGCCGGCCCGCACCGTCGCCGCGCAAGGAGTGTCGCAGCAGTTCGTCGTCGGCGCGAAGGCGGTGCCGCAATGGTGGACGCTGTATCGTTCGGCGCCGCTGAACGCGCTCGTCGACGAAGGCTTGCGCAACAGCCCGACGCTCGCCGCCGCCGGCCACAACCTGAACGCGGCGCGCGAACAGTTGCGCGCGCAGGTCGGCAGTTCGCTGCTGCCGAGCGTCGACGCGCTCGGCCTCGCGGTGCGCCAGCGCTCGCCGGCGTTGCCGGCGTTCGGCATCGATCATCAGCAGAACGATCTGTTCGCGGGCCTCGTGCAGGCGCGCTACACGTTCGACATTTTCGGCGCGACGCGGATGAACAATGCGGCGCTGATCTCGCGCTTCGACATCGAGGCGTTCCAGTTCGACGCCGCGCGCCGCGCGCTCGCCGCGAACATCGTGACGGCGGCGATCGGCGCGGCGACGCTGCATGCGCAGATCGACACGACCGTGCGTCTGATCGGGCTCGCGAACCGGCAGGCCGACGACCAGCGCCGGCGCTACGCGCTCGGCGCGATCTCGCACGCCGACGCCGCGAGCGCGGAGCAGAACGCCGCCGCGCTCGCCGCGGGCCTGCCGGCGCTGCGCCAGCAGTGGATCGCGATGCGCCATGCGCTCGCGGTGCTGCTCGGACGCACACCGGACGCGGCGCCGCCCGACCTCGACCTCGCGTCGCTGACGCTGCCCGCGCAGGTGCCGGTCAGCGTGCCGTCGGACCTGCTGAAGGCGCGCCCCGACGTCGAGGCCGCGACCGCCGCGCTGAAGGCCGCCGCCGCGGCGGTCGGCGCGGCGACCGCGCAGATGTTCCCGAGCATTTCGCTCACCGCGTCGCTCGGCCAGGCGGGGCTGTCGTGGCCCGCGACCGCGTCGGGCGCGGGCGCGCTGTGGAACATCGGCGCGTCGCTCACGCAGCCGATTTTCCGCGGCGGCGAACTGCTCGCGCAGCGGCGCGCGGCGCTCGCGTCGTACGACGCGGCGAACGCGTCGTACCGGCAGACCGTGCTCGCCGCGTTCCAGAACGTCGCCGACGAACTGGCCGCCGTCGACCACGACGCGCAGGCGCTGGCCGCCGCGAGCCGTTCGGCGCGGCTCGCGAAGGACGTGTTCGACGAAACGGCCGCCCGTTATCGGCTCGGCGCGGTGCCGTACGTCGCGGTGCGGTCGAGCGAGCAGCAATGGCGCAACGCGCGGCTCGACGAGATCCGCTATCGCGGCGCGCGGCTCTCGGATACGGCGGCGCTGTTCCAGGCGATGGGCAATCCGCCGGTGTCGGGTGACGCCGGCGCGGGCGCCGGGACGTACTCATCCACCGCGCCGCCCGCGACGACGCAAAAGGCAGCAACCGCGACCGGCGAATGAATGCCCGGGCCGCCGGAGCGATCGTCGCCGGACCGACGCACGCGGTGCGGGCATAACGGCTCGACCCGATACGACCCGCAGCGATGCGGGTCGCTTACCGTTTCCCGACGAACCGGCGCCCGCCGGACCCCCGCCCAAACGAACCGCGTGCGGCGCGCACCGCGTCGATATAATGGCCGACGCTTTGACCGCACCGGTCCGAACCTCGCGAAAACCGCTCGCGCCTTCCCATGCAAAAATTCATTCTGCCGTTCGTTTCGGGCTTTCTCGCGTCGCTGTTCTTTCGCGAGGCGACGCTCGCGTTGCTGCACGCGGCGGCCGTCGTCGATCAGGCCGGCTTTTCGACCGCGCCGTTCGCACCGCTCGGCATCCCGGAGTTTCTCGCGAACGCGATCTGGAGCGCGCTGTGGGCGATCCTGATGGCGTGGCTGCTGCGCGTGTCGCCGCAACGGCCGGCGCCGTGGGTGCAGGCGTTCGTGTTCGGCGGAATCGTGTTGACGGCGGCGGGCGTGTTCGTCGTCGATCCGCTGCGCGGCATCTGGCCGACCGGCAACATGCTGCCGCGCATCGCGGTCGGTTTCGCGTCGAATGCGATGTGGGGCTGGGGCGCGCTGGTGTTCATGCGCGCGTTCATGAGCGAGGCGCGCGAGCGCGACTGAGCCGGCGCGCGGCGTCAGTTGCCGAGGTCGCGCAGCGGATGGTCGGCCGCGCTCCACGGGCTCTCGAACATCCGCTCGACGTCCTGCGCGCGCACGTCCTCGATCCGCGCGATGCGCCATTGCGGACGGTCGTCCTTGTCGATCAGCCGCGCGCGTATGCCTTCGACGACGTCCCCGCGCGCGAAGCACGAGCGCGTGAGGTCGAGGTCGCGGCGCAGACAGTCGGCCATCGGTCCTTCCGAGCGCGACACCACTTCGAGCGACACCGCCATCGACAACGGCGAGCGCTCGCGCAGCACACCGATCATGCGTTCGGCCCAGCCGGCGGCATCCGCGTCGCCACCGCTGCGGCCGTTCCCGTCCGTGCCGCGGTAGCCGTCCACCACGGCTTCGAGCGACGCGAGAATGCGCGGCACGTCCGGCTGCGCGAAATGCCGGTCGATCCACGCGCGCGTCGTCGCGAGCGCGGACGCTTCCGGCTGGAGCGCGCGCGGCGCATGGGCGTCGGCTTCGCGGCGGATGCGCGCGACGACGTCCTCGCCGGTTTCAAAGGTTTCGCGTTGCAGCGCGTCGAACAGCGCGGGCCACGCGGACTCGTCGAGCGCGACGTCGGCGAGGCCCGCATAGAGCGCGTCGGCCGCGTCGATCGTCTCGCCGGTCACCGCGATGTAGCGGCCGGTCGCACCGCGCGTGCGCGCGAGAAACCAGCCCATGCCGACGTCGGGGAACAGGCCGATGCGGGTCTCCGGCATCGCCATGCGCGTCGAGCCGCAGATCACGCGCACGCCGCCGGTGCGATGCGCGCCCTGCGAAATGCCCATCCCGCCGCCCATCACGATGCCGTTCAGGAACGCGATATACGGCTTCGGATACGTGAAAATCGCGTAATTGAGCCGGTATTCGTCGACGAAGAACGCGTCGACGGCGGCCTGGTCGCCGCTGCGGCAGGTCGCGTACAACGCGCGGACGTCGCCGCCCGCGCAGAACGCGCGCGGGCTCGTCGAGCGCACGATCACCGCGAGCACCTGCGGATCTTCGCGCCACGCGTCGAGCGCGGCGTGCATCGCGCGGACCATGCCGACCGTCAGCGCGTTCAGCGCCTGCGGCCGGTCGAGTTCGATGAAGCCGATCCGGTTCGCGACGCGCGTGACGATGTGCGGATCGGAAGCGGTATGGGCGGGTTCTGACATGGCGGGTAGCGGGATAAGCGGGTAGCGGATCGGAAACGCACGCGTGCGGCGCCCACGATGGCGGACGCAAGCGGCACGCGGCGCGCAACGTCAGGAGGCTATCACGACGGCCGCGTGTTCCGCTTGCCGACCCGCGCGGCGTGCGGGTCGGTCGCGTGACGGGCCGGACGTTCGCCGTATTCGGGCGACAGACTGAAAATCGAACCGGCTGAACCGCGCTCGTCAGTTCACGCCGCCCGGCGGGAAGTGGCCGCTCTTCAGCAGCACCGGCATCCCGTTACTGAGTTCCAGATGCGCGCGCGCGACCGCCTCGATCCGCGGACGCCCTGCGTCGAACGCCTCGATCCACGCGTCGCGGCTCGCGGCGTGGGCGCCGAAGTGGTCTTCGAGCGCCTCGACGGAGATCGCGCACGGGACGCGTTCGCCGTCGACCAGCGCCGGGAACACGACGGTCAGATTGGTATCGCGGTAGAGCGGCGCATCCGCGGGAAACTGGATTTTCATGCGGGCCCTCGTCTGGATCGCATTGAACGAATGCTGCAACGGCTCGCGCGGGCAACGCGTCGCCGCAACCCTTCGATAGTAGTCGTTGCGCGCGCATGCCGGCGAATCGGCGAGCGCATCGTGCGCACCGCCCGCGCGATACGTCGCGCGCCGCGCGGGCCGGCGCCGACGCTCGGCCGCCGGCCGGCCGCGACGCGAACCGCGCGGCGGCGCTCAGCCCGTCGCGAGCGCGAGCGCGCGATAGTCGGCGCCGAGTTCCGCGCACAGCGCCTCGACGACGAGTTCGTGATCCGCGCGCTGCGGCAGCCCCGACACCGTCACCGAGCCGATCACGCCGGCGCCGGCGACGGTCAGCGGGAACGACCCGCCATGCGGCGCGTAATCGGCGACCGGCAGCCCGTGCTTCGCCGCGAGCGTCGTGCCGCCCTGCTGCATCCGCAGCCCGACCGCGTACGAGCTGCGGCGGAAATGCTCGACGACGCGCGCCTTGCGACGCACCCAGTCGGCGTTGTCGGGAGTCGCGCCGTCGAGCGCGCAGAAGAACAGCGGATGGCCGAACGTGCGGACGTCGATCGCGACCGCGAGCGAACGCGCGAGCGCCAGTTCGTGCAGATACGCGCCGAGCTGCCACGCGCGGCCCGCGTCGAAACGGGGAAACACCAGCGCGTGTTCCTGCGCGGCGATCGATTGCAGATCGTGAGCGATATCCATGAAAAGACCGTTTGAATGACCGGCTGACGAGCCGGCGTGCGCCACGCGCGCGCCGAACGAGCCCCGATTCTAGCGTGCCGCGCGTCGCGCGACGCGCGCGCGGCCGCACGGTTCGCATGCGATGCGTGGGCGACACGAAAGCCGTTCGTCATGAACGCTTGACCTCGCCTCCCATGTTGCGCTATGATCTTTTCTTCGACGGACGCGGGGTGGAGCAGTCTGGCAGCTCGTCGGGCTCATAACCCGAAGGTCACAGGTTCAAATCCTGTCCCCGCAACCAACAACCAACGCCGCTTGTGAAGCAAAGAACGCCGGCGAAAAGCGCTCCGTCCGAGACTTGCGCAATCCCGATTTTGCAGAACAAAGCCCGCCTCGATGGCGGGCTTTGTTTTTTCCGGCGCCGGATCCGACCCGACCGGCCGGCCGCCGGTACAGCCGGTACAAACCCGCCCGCCCCCGCCTGGCCGCATTTTGCGGTGATAAACTCGCAGCACCATTCACCGCGCCCTTCCCATGAAATTCTGCTCGACTTGCGGCCAGGCAGTGAACCTGCTCGTGCCTCCCGGCGATAACCGCGAGCGCTTCGTCTGCGCGCATTGCGGCGCCATCCACTATCAGAATCCCCGCAACGTCGTCGGCACGATTCCCGTGTGGGAAGACAAGGTGCTGTTGTGCCGCCGCGCGATCGAACCGCGCTACGGCTTCTGGACGCTGCCCGCCGGCTTCATGGAAATGGGCGAGACGACCGCCGAGGCCGCCGTGCGCGAAACGCTGGAGGAAGCCGGCGCGCGCGTCGAAATACAGAACCTGTTTTCGCTGCTGAACGTGCCGCGCGTCGATCAGGTGCATCTGTTCTATCTCGCGCGCCTCATCGACACCGACGTGC
>Ga0164242_10006924_pt1 | contig 12433 bp, 12 predicted proteins | sample OricomgcompostMG_FD_108783 | JGI IMG/M metagenome (GOLD analysis project Ga0164242, IMG submission 108783) | Miracle-Growth compost microbial communities from Emeryville, California, USA - Original compost - Miracle growth compost (MG) ... | reverse complement strand
GCATAATTTATTTATATAGCGCGTTGATTGGCCCGTTTGTTTCTTAATGACAACAATAGGTATGACGATACGAGTCTTTTTTTAGCTATTTGTGAGCATTGCTCGTCCCCCAGATCGGCATTTCCCGCCGCTCCACCTGCACGACATGACGAGCTTGCTGAATAGCGCATCTCTTCGGTGTTTTTATGACTCGCCACCTGCTATTTATCGTAGTAAACGAGCGGTAAGGGAAATAACGATCATCGGTTGATTTTGGGCAGGACGGATCGTTCGATCCCTTGAACCATGAATCAGGGGTTATGATCATGAGACAGTACCTTCCCGCGGTCTTGGCCGCGACGGCAGTAGCGACGTTTACCGCAGGCCCGGCCCTCGCCACGGCGCTGACGTTGACCGGCAAATATATCAAGGTGGGCATCAGCGACTACGGCACGCTCGGCAGCAACGACAGCGCTAGCCCCGGCCTGCTGCACGATCCTACCGGCTCCGGCACGTTCGGGGTCAACGATTATCTGACGCCAGGTACGCCCCATGAAGGCTTCGCGGCGATCGCCAACGAGTTCGATTACACGCAGAATGACAATGACGGATATTCCGGTTTCGGCACGGCAAGTCCGGTGCTGCTGACCGGCACCGCCGCCATGGGCTATGCCAACGCGGCAAGCTGGACGGGCTCCAACGCCTTCCTCACCATCACCAACTCATATTTCTTCAATCCCGGCGATCAGCGCATTCTTGTGAATACGTCGATTACCGCGCTTTCGGATCTCACGAACCTGGCCTTTTCCCGCTCGCTGGATCCGGATCCGGACGTCAACACGTTCGGCAGCTATGATACCAATAACCAGCGCGGCAATTCGCTCTATGGCATGAGCGATTTCGTCGGGGCCGCGGGTGCGCGAACGGGCCTTACTGTCGCGCTCGTAAACCTCAATGGAGATACCTACGCCCACAATACGGAAATCGGGGTAGGGAGTTGCTGCGACAATCGCTCTCCCTACGATGTCCTGGCGGGCAACGGCATCAATACCAGCTCCAGCGACGATTCGATCAATCTGGCCTATCTGATCGGCACGCTGCGCAGCGGCCAGACCGCCAGCCTCACCTATTCCTATTCGGTAGGCGACAATATCGACGTGGTCGGCCCGCCGACCGGCGGCGTCCCCGAACCGGCGACATGGGCGATGATGCTGGGCGGCATGGCGTTCGTCGGTGGCGCGATGCGCCGCGCGCGTGGCGTCAAAGCCAGTCACGCCTGAACAGCCGAACAATCTGAACACCGAGGAGGCCGGGCATCGTACCGGCCTCCCCTACTTGGGGATCATTCGCCGATCAGGTGGAGCGCGATTGTGCGCACGTGCGGCCGATGGCGATGCTCGAACAGGTAGATGCCCTGCCAGGTGCCGAGCCCCAGCCGCCCGTCCGCCAGGGGAATCGAAAGCTGCACCTGCGTCAGCGCGGTACGCAGATGCGCGGGCATGTCGTCCGGCCCCTCATCGTCGTGGGCATAGAGGGAGAGATCCTCCGGCGCGATGCGCGCGAAATAGGCCTCCAGATCATAGCGCACTTCCCGCGCCGCATTCTCCTGGATCAGCAACGATGCCGAGGTGTGGCAACAGAAAAGGGTGAGCAGGCCGGTCGTGATTCCCTGCGCGGCGGCCCAGCGCGTCACGTCGTGCGTGATCTCGTGCAGCCCCTGCCGCGGCGCGCGGGCTTCCAGCGTTCCGCTCGCCTGTCGCATCGTTCAGAGCATCGCGCGCAGCGTGGCGCGGACGCCGCGATGATCGGAATCGTAGGTAAGGTGCGCGCGTAATGTGGCCGCCATCGCCTTGACCAGTTTGGCGCCAAGCCCGGTGCCGTGCACCGCTCCGTCGGCCGGCATGCCGCGCCCGTCATCCTCCACCTGGAGGAGGAAGCCGCTGCCTGCCCCGCGCAGTTCGACGCGCACTTCACCGCGGGCATCGGGGGAATAGGCATATTTGCACGCGTTGGAGACGAGCTCGTTGACGATCACGCCCACCGCCACCGCCTTGTCGGTGCCGAGCCGCAACGGATCGGCGGCAAGCGAGAGCGAACGCGGCGCGTCGGGCGTCGACCAGGCTTCCTCCAGTTCGCCGAGCAGGGTGGCGAGATAATCCGCCATATCGACCGAATCGACCGAATCGGACGTGTAGAGGCAGCGATGAACCTGCGCGATCGCCGCAATCCGCCGCTGCGTATCGGCGAGCGCCGCCCGCGCGCCGGCCTCCACCTGGCGCGCCTGCATGTGCACGAAGGCGGAAACCAGTTGCAGGCTGTTGGCGACACGGTGGTTCACTTCATGCAGCAGCGTCTGCAACCGCGCATTGGTTTCGCGCAGTTGCTCCTCCGCGCGCTCCTTCTCGCGACGAAGCGACACCTGCACCAGCGCCTGCTCGATCGCCCGGGCGAGCAGATCGAAGAAATCGTTGCCGACGATCTTGACCACATAGTCGATAGCGCCAGCCTTGAGCGCCGCCACGGCAATGCGGCTTTCCTCCGATCCGGTGACGTAGATGACGGGTGGTGGCGACGGCAGCGCCCTCAATTCGCACAGGGTCGCCAGACCGTCCTGCCCGGGCATGTAGTGATCGACCGCGACCAGATCGTACCGCCGCGCCGATGCCATGGCGACGCCCTCGACGCCGCTCCCCGCCAGATCGACCTGATAGCCGCGCCGTTCGAGCGCGCGCCGCACCAGGCGACGCAGCCCTTCGTCGTCGTCGATATAGAGTATGACGGGTGCGGGTGCGTCTCCCAAAGTCAGGCCTCGGGCAGGTCGGGCACTTGGATAACGGACAGGAACAATCCGAGCTGCCGGATGGCGTCGGCGAAGCTTTCGTAATTCACCGGCTTGGTGATGTAGACGTTGCAGCCGAGGTCATAGCAGCGCTGTATCTCCTGTTTGTCGTCCGTGGTGGTGAGCACGACGACGGGGGTGCGCTTCAGTTCGCTGCCCTCGCTTTTGATCCGCGTCAGGATATCGGTGCCGCTCATATCGGGCAGATTGAGATCGAGCAGGATCAGCGCGGGCCCGTTGTGGTTGGGCCCGTCGGGCGCGTTATACAGATAATTCAACGCGGTCGTGCCGTCAGTGAAATGCTGAATATCGTTGGAAATGCCCGCGCGCCGAATGTTCTTTTCGATCAGGCGCGCATGGCCTTCATCATCCTCGATCATGATGATGGTAACGGGTTGCTGCTTGTTCATTGCGTGGGCCTTTGTTCCCCTGTGAAGACGATAGGCAGGCTGACCCGGAACGTCGCGCCGGCATCAAGCTGAGATTCCACACCGATCGTGCCGCCGAGGCGATACGCCAGCGTGCGGGTATGTGCGAGTCCAATGCCTACGCCCGGCTGGTCCTGCACGCCGGAGCGGCGGAACAGATCGAAGATCCGCTGGTGATCCTTGGGATCGATCCCGCGGCCATTGTCGATCACGTCGAACACCGCCCGTGCGCCCGCGATCCGGCCGGTGACCTCGATCCGACCGGGACGGTCGGGCGTCAGGTATTTTACCGCATTTTCGATCAGGTTCGAGAATATCTGCTCGACGGCAATGCGATCGCTCGCGATTTCGGGCAGGACCGGCGCGACCACGATTTCGGCGCCGATCTCGGCGACGCGGTGATGGAGCGTGTCGGCGATACCGCGCAACAACGCCGCCATGTCGATCCGCTCCGCCGTGAGCGGGCGGCGCCCTTCGCGCGACAGACGCAGGATGGCGTTGATCAGCCGATCCATCTTCTCCGTCGAAGTGCGGATGAAGCCGATCGCTTCGGGCAGATCGATCCGCACCGCATCGCGTGCTTCCGGATCCAGCTCGTCGGGCTCGGCTTGCTCTACGCGATCGACCAGCTTGGTCAACGCCGCGGTAGAAGCCTCCAGTTCGGCGGTGAAGCCCATCACATTGACGAGCGGAGCCCGCAGATCGTGGCTGACGATATAGGCGAAGCGCTGGATCTCCTCGTTCGCCCGCTGCAAATCCTCGGTCCGTTCGCCCACCGCTCCTTCGAGATTTGCCGCAAGTGTGCGCAGCGCATTGCGTGAGAAAGTCAGGTCGCGGGTATAGCGCAGGATCATCCAGATCGATGCCATGCCCACGATCATCAGCAGCACGCCCGCGCCGGCAAGGATGATGAAGAAGCGGCGCAAGCTCGCTTCCTGCGCCGCGTTGCGGTCCACCAACAGCCGATTTTCGCGCTCCATGATCGTGGCGATCTCACGATGGATCGTGCGAACCAGCATGATGGTTTCGGGCGCCCGGAACTCGCGGATCGCATCGCCGCGCCTGTCCAGACGCACGAAATTGACGGAGCGTCGGAAAGAGGTGAGCAATTGCCGGCTGAGCGCCTCCATCCGCGCGATGCTGGATGCCTGCGCCGGATTGTCGCTCGTCAGCCTGCGAACGTCGGCAAGCGCGGGCAGGACGCCCTTTGTGGATTGATCCAGCGATGAGAGCGCCACGGCGTCGCCGCGCAGCAAATAGCCGCGGCGGGCCGCTTCCGCCTGATCGATCAGCGCGCGATAATCGGAAACCGCATGCTCGACGCGATAGGTATGGTTGACCCAGAAACTGTGCCGCTCATTTTCGAGGATCGCCTGCGTCGCGGCGACGCCGGCGGCGAGCACGGCGAGAAATCCGAACGTTACGACACCGATGACAAGCCGGTTGAACCAGCGTTCGGATATGTCGATGCTTGTCAGCCATGACGCCATCATCACTGGGATATAGGGATCATATCCCGATGCAAGCGCATTCCCGAGCTCGCCGCGGCGATGCCGTCACCACCGCCCGATAGCCGTTCCGGGAACGGACACGGCGCAAACATCGGGAGGACGCTTTCGGCACGGCGCGACGGACCCGCACAACAGCCGCGGGCTAGCCGCCGCGAGGGGGGCTGACCAGTCCATCACGATAGCTGCCCTGCATCCCCAGCATCCAGCCCGGATATTCGGGCGGCAGCGCGCTTGCCTCGCCCAGCGCCCGCAAATCCTCCGCCGAAAGCGCCACGTCGCAGGCCGCGATATTATCGGCGAGCTGGTCCTCGCGTTTCGCGCCGACGATTACGCTGGTGACGACCGGCTGGTGCAGCAGCCATGCCAAAGCGATCTGGGCGACCGATACGCCCCGGCTTTCCGCCATCGGCCGCATCAGATCTATAAGGGCGTAGGCGCGCTCGGTGTCGACCGGCGGGAAATCGAAATTGGCGCGTCGCCCCTTGCCGGCATTGTCGGCATCGCGGCTATACTTGCCGGAGAGCAGCCCGCCGGCGAGTGGGCTCCACACCATCAGGCCGATCTCTTCCGATCGCAACATCGGAACCAGTTCACGCTCGAGATCGCGGCCGGCGACGGTGTAATAAGCCTGCAGGCTTTCGAAGCGGGCAAGCCCCAGCCGCTCGGAAATGCCGAGCGCCTTCATGATCTGCCACGCCGCCCAGTTCGATACGCCGATATAGCGCACGAGGCCGCGGTTCACGAGATTGTCGAGCGCGCGCACCGTTTCCTCCATCGGCGTCAGCGGATCGAAGCCGTGGATCTGGTAAAGGTCGATATGATCGAGCTGGAGCCGCTTCAGGCTCGCCTCGACGGCACCCATGATGTGGTAGCGCGACGTGCCCTTGCTGTTGGGGCCGGGGCCCATCATCCCCATCACCTTGGTGGCGATCACCACATCCTCGCGTACTATGCCGAGGTTGCGCAGCGCCCGGCCGGTAATCTCCTCCGATCGGCCCTCCGAATAGACGTTGGCGGTATCGATGAAGTTGATGCCGGCGTCGATCGCGCGGCGCACCAGCGCGTCGGCCTGCTCCTGATGGAGGCCCGCCACATCCTTGAACCGGCCGTCGCTGGGGCCGAAGGTCATGGTGCCGAGGCAGAGTTCGGATACGATCAGGCCGGTGCGGCCAAAGCGGTTATAGCGCATGACAGGTCTCCGCAGGGTGTAACGTTATGCCGTTCGTTATGGCCGCGCTGCCGGCACCGGCCCGCGCCTATCCGTGGGTGAGGCCCGCGAACGGCGTCGGTTCGCCATGCCGTGCCTGCTCCAGCGCACCTGCGAGGCTCGTCCCTTCCAGCACCTCCGCCAGGCTTGCCCGCGCCAGCGCGAGCACGCGCCGGAGCGCACAGGTCTCGACATTGCAATCGGAGCAGGGCCGGTAGAAGTTTACGCTCGCGCATGGAAACAGCGCAAGCGGCCCTTCGCTTGCACGGATGATCCGCGCGAAGCTGATCTGGTCCGGCGGCAGCGACAGCCGGTAGCCGCCGCGCTTGCCGCGCGTACTCTCGACCACGCCTTCCTGCCTGAGATCGTTGAGGATCGCTTCGAGAAATTTGCGCGAAATGCCAGTGGCCTGCGCGATCGTGCCGATCGAGATGGGTTCGTCCTGTTCGGCTGCCGCGAGATGGAGCAGCGCCTTCAGTGCATAACGGCTGCGTTGGGAAAGCATAGCGCGCCCATCTAAGCCCTATCGCGCGCGCGCGCCATTCCCCGTCAGCCCCGGCCCAGATATTCCTGCGCGATCGGCAGCACCGTCGTCGTCAGCATGTTCACTTCATTGGGCATGGACGCCATGACGGCGACGACGCGAGCGATGGTCTCCGCCTCCATCAAAGTCGGCGATGCGGTACGATCCGCCACGTCGCCGGCCAGATCGCTCATCGTCGAGCCGGGATGGATGATCGATGCGGTGATGCCATAGGCGCGGCCATCCAGCGCCAGGCTGCGCGTCATCCCCTCCATCCCGAACTTGGACGTCGCATAAGCGATCGTGTCGAAACGCGGCATCTGTGCGGAGAGGCTGCCGATATTGATGATCTTGCCGTGGCCGCGCGGCTTCATCACGCGCATCGCTTCGCGCGCGCAAAGGAATGCTGCCGTCAGGTTGATGTCGATCACGCGCTGCCAGGATTCGAGCGTCACCGTCAGCGTCGGCTCGTGCACGGCCACACCGGCATTGTTGACGAGTATGTCGATCGCGCCGAATGCCTCGGCCTCCGCGAACAGGGCCTGTACCTCCGCTTCGCGCGTCACGTCGGTCGATCGGGTCAACACCTCGGCGCCCTGCCCGCGTAATTCCGTCGCCAGCGCATCCAGCCGATCGAGCCGCCGCGCCGCGAGCACCAGCCGCGCGCCTTCCTCCGCGAATTTGCGCGCCACGCCCGCGCCGATGCCGGAGCTTGCGCCGGTGATCAGCGCCGTCCGCCCCTTCAGCATACCGCCCATCCCAACTGCTCCTTGCAACGATGATGTACGCCCCGCGCCATAGCGGGCCAGTTCGCGGTGAGTAAATGGCCGATGCCCCCTTATATATCCCTTGCCCGGATCGGAACTCGACGCCGCGCCCCAAATCCTTATTCTGTGGGCCACAGGGCTCCGGCCTAAAAAAACCAAAGGAGGATGAGGATGCGGAAGCTTAGCCAGACATTGGCGCTCGGCGTCGGCGCGGGCGTGCTGATGGCGGCGGCGCCGGTGAACGAAATCGTCATCCCGGCGGCAAAGGTCGCGCCCGAAAGTATCACTGTCACAGCCGGGGGCGATCTGATCGCCGGCAGCAACTATGACGGCACCGTCTGGCGCGCCAAACGTGGGCAAGGCAGGGCGCATGTCTGGCTCGATCCCGCAAAAACCGGCATGAAATCCCTGTTGGGCGTCTTTGCCGACGATGCCCGCAATCGCCTGTTCGTCTGCAGCCGCCCATCCCGCTTCGGCGAGGCGCCTCCCGCTGACGGCAAGGGATCGGACGCCCATATCTTCGATCTGCGCAGCGGCGCCGTGATCGCCACCTATCCGATGCCCGACGGCATCAAGGACGTGTGCAACGATTTCGCCGTCGCCCGAGACGGAACCGCCTATATCGCCGAAACCGCCAAGGGCGCGATCTATCGCATCAAACCGGGCGCGACGGCGATCGATGTATGGCTCACCGATTCGCAGCTGGCCGGGGCGGACGGCATCGCCTTCGATACCGACGGCAAGCTCTACGTCACCAGCGTCACTACCGCGCGCGCCTTTCGGGTCGGCATCGCGCCGGATGGCAGCGCGGCCGGACTGACCGAGCTCTCCCCGTCGCGTCCGCTCAGGCGCCCGGACGGGCTGCGCAACATCGGCGCAGGCCGTTTCCTCATCGCCGAGAACAGCCCTGAAGGCGGCATCGCGCTGGCGACGCTCACGGGCGACAGGTTGGAAATCCGCACGCTCGCAGGCGGGCGCCCCGGCACCACATCCGCCGTGCTGCGGGACGGGCGGGCGTGGGGCGTGGTGGCAAATCCCGCCGAGAAACAGGCCGCGAACGGCCAGTCGACAACCATTTATTCGGTTTCGATTGAGTGATAATTTAACTCTGTTTCAGTTGGTTAGATGGAAAATGATGATTTTTGGGATACCATTTTCCCTATCGATGCGTTTAAAGGAGCGTTAACCTTTTACCTTCATAGCGGCAATGTTAACCACGCCTCTTCAGAGGTTGGGCAGCGTTGCCCGGTCTTGGCGTGAACAGGGGGTCTGGAAATGCGGGTCTTGCTGATTGAAGACGATCCAACAACCGCACGCAGCATCGAACTGATGCTGAATACCGAGGGATTCAACGTCTACACGACTGATCTGGGCGAGGAAGGCCTCGATCTGGGCAAGCTGTACGACTATGATCTGATCCTGCTCGATCTGAACCTGCCGGACATGACGGGCTATGACGTGCTGAAGCGGCTGCGTGTCGCGCGGGTGCAGACGCCGGTGCTGATCCTCTCCGGCATTTCGGAGATGGACGCCAAGGTTCGCGCGCTTGGCTTCGGTGCCGACGATTACGTCACCAAGCCGTTCCACCGCGAGGAGCTGGTGGCCCGCATCCATGCCATCGTCCGCCGCTCGAAGGGGCACAGCCAGTCGGTCATCAAGACGGGCAAGCTGGCGGTCAATCTGGATGCCAAGACGGTCGAGGTCGACGGGTCGCGCGTTCACCTGACCGGCAAGGAATATGCGATGCTGGAGCTGCTCTCGCTCCGCAAGGGCACCACGCTCACCAAGGAGATGTTCCTCAATCATCTCTACGGCGGCATGGACGAGCCGGAACTCAAGATCATCGACGTGTTCATCTGCAAGCTGCGCAAGAAGCTCAGCCTCGCGTGCGGTGGCGAAAATTATATCGAGACGGTGTGGGGCCGCGGTTACGTGCTGCGCGAACCCAATGAGGAAGTGATCGCCGAAGTGGCGTAAGGTTCGCTACACGTCCTGCAACAACAAGCGCCGCCCTGTCCGCAGGGCGGCGTTTTTTTGCGCGCGGACGGCAACGAGCGGGGGCGCGATTGCGTCCTACCCGAGCAGCGGGTGACGGGAGCGGAGAGCGGGGGCGAAAGCCCTCTCCCGTCGCTCCCAATCACCCGCCGGCCTTATCCGATCTTCGGCAGCGGCGGGCGCGGCGCGACCGGCGTATCCGGGCCGGGCCGGGCGGTATCCTTGGGATCGGAGCCCTTGTGCTTGGCCGTCGCCGGCAGCGGCGCGCCGTTCGCGACCCCAAAGCCGACTTTCTCGCCCGCAAATTCCTCGTAAGCGACGTTCACGTTCATGTTCGCGCGCGCAAACGGGGTGTTGCCGTACGGAAGCCCGTCCTTGATCCGCTTGTCGAGCAGGGGCGCGTAATCCGGGTTCTTTGCGAGCTGGGCGACGGCGGCGCTGGGCGGATCGCCGCGATCGTAGGCAGCCCTGGCGAACGTCACCAGATCGCGGTTGAAATGGGTGATGCGCACCAGGTCTTTCCACGTATCGACATAACCGTGGCCCTCCACGACGAAGTTGACGCCCTTCACCGTCTTGATGAGCTTTTCTTCCACGGCCGGGATCAGGCTGGCGCCGCCGCTGGGCAGGAAGGGGGCCATGTTCCACGCCATCACGTCACCCATGAACAGCACGTGGGAGGCCGGGAAGAACACGAAGGTATCACCGCCCGTATGCGCCGGGCCGAAGCTGTAAAGCTCGATCCGGTCATTGCCCTTGCCGATCGTCATCCGATCCTTGAACGTGACGTTCGGGATATCGCCCGGCTTGTACATCGGGTTCTTGGCAACCTCATCCTTCGTTTCCTCGGATGAGATCACCTTCACGTCGGGATATTGCTCGCGGATATAATGCGTGCTGCCGACATGATCGGGATGGCTGTGCGTGTTGATGATCATCACCACAGGCTTGTCGGTGATCTTCTTCACTTCCTTGAGGATCGCTGGGCCGTTGCCGGGCATCTTGGTATCGACGAGGACGACACCGTCCTTCTGCACCACGACCAGCGTGTTCCCGCCCCCGCCGAAGATCTTGTAGACGTTGTCCGTGATGTGCTCGATCGGCTCGGGTGGCGGCAGCGCGGCCCCCTGTGCCAGAGCGGATGTGGCGGTGCCCAGCCCGATGGCCAGCGCGGTCAACAACGTCAGCGGCTTCATGGTGATCCCCTCCGGATTTGTATCCCGAACGGTGTAGTTGACTTTATCCGGCGCAACAACGCCTCACCGTAATTTTGGGAACGAAAGGAGGGCCTTGGCACACGCCCGCGCCCTCATTCGACGATGACCTTGCCCCGTCCGCGCTTGATCGCGCCGGTGCGGGCCTTGGCCTCCACGCGCCGCGCCTTCGCGGCCTTGCTCGGTTTGGTCTTGATACGCCGTTCGGGGCGAACGTGCGCGTCAGCCACCAATGCGGCGAGGCGGTCGCGCGCATCCGTGCGATTGGCCTCGCGCGTGCGAAAGCGGCGCGCGGTGACGACGATCCTCCCGTCAGCCGTCCAGCGGCTTCCCGCCAGCGCCTTCAGCCGCGCGAACACATCCGGCGCAAGCCGCAGCGCATAGACGTCGAGCCGGAGCTGAACCGCGGTCGCCACCTTGTTGACGTTCTGGCCGCCGGGCCCGGTCGCGGCGAGGAAGCGCTCCTCCAGCGCCTCCTCCGGCAGCGGCGGCGGTTCGGACGGCTTCATCCCCTTGTCCGCCGCCTCGGCCTTATTCCTCGCCCATCCTGAGCGCGGCGATGAAGGCCTCCTGCGGGATGCTGACCGAACCATATTCGCGCATCCGCTTCTTACCCTCCTTCTGCTTCTCCAGCAGCTTCTTCTTGCGGGTGATGTCGCCGCCATAGCATTTCGCGGTGACGTCCTTGCGCAGCGCCGCGATCGTCTCGCGCGCGATCACCTTGCCGCCAATCGCCGCCTGGATCGGAATCTTGAACAGGTGGCGCGGGATCAGATCCTTCAGCCGCTCGCACATGCCCCGCCCGCGCGCTTCCGCGACCGATCGGTGGACGATCATGCTGAGCGCGTCGACCGGCTCGGCATTCACCAGAATCTGCATCTTGACGAGATCGCCCTCGCGATAGCCGATCTGGTGATAATCGAAGCTCGCATAGCCGCGGCTGATCGATTTCAGCCGATCGTAGAAATCGAACACCACTTCGTTGAGCGGCAATTCGTAAGTGATCTGGGCACGCCCGCCGACATAAGTGAGATTCTTCTGGATGCCGCGCCGGTCCTGGCAGAGCTTCAGGATCGGCCCCAGATATTCGTCGGGCACATAGATCGTCGCCTCGATCCACGGCTCCTCGATGCTCTCGATCCGATTGGGATCGGGCATGTCGGCGGGATTGTGCAGCTCGATGGTGCGCGCGGCCTCGGTCTTCGAATGGCCAAGGTGGATATGATAGACCACCGACGGCGCGGTGGTGATCAGATCGAGATCATATTCGCGCGTCAGCCGCTCCTGGATGATCTCCAGATGAAGCAGCCCGAGGAAACCGCAGCGGAAGCCGAAGCCCAATGCGGCCGAAGTCTCCATCTCGAACGAGAAGCTGGCGTCGTTCAGCCGGAGCTTGCTGATCGAATCGCGCAGTTTTTCGAAATCGTTGGCGTCGGTCGGGAACAGGCCGCAGAACACGACCGGCTGCACTTCCTTGAAGCCGGGCAAGGCCTCGGCGGCGGGCCGTTTCGCATCGGTGATCGTATCGCCGACGCGGGTTTCGGTGATTTCCTTGATCTGCGCGGTGATGAAGCCGATCTCGCCCGGCCCCAGCTCTGCAAGCTGCTCGATCTTGGGGCGGAAGCAGCCGACCCGATCGACCAGATGCTGGGTGCCGCCGGCCATGAACGCGATCTGCTGGCCCTTCTTCAGCACGCCCGCCATCACGCGCACGAGGATGACGACGCCCAGATAGGGATCGTACCAGCTATCGACCAGCATCGCCTTCAGCGGCGCGTCGGCATCGCCCTTGGGCGCGGGGATGCGCTCCACGATCGCATCGAGAATGTCGTCGATGCCGATACCCGATTTGGCCGAAGCGAGGATCGCGTTGGAGGCATCCAGCCCGATCACCTCCTCGATTTCGGCGCGCACCTTCTCCGGCTCGGCGGCGGGCAGGTCGATCTTGTTGATGACCGGCACGATCTCAT
>Ga0164242_10006923_pt1 | contig 12435 bp, 15 predicted proteins | sample OricomgcompostMG_FD_108783 | JGI IMG/M metagenome (GOLD analysis project Ga0164242, IMG submission 108783) | Miracle-Growth compost microbial communities from Emeryville, California, USA - Original compost - Miracle growth compost (MG) ... | reverse complement strand
TGTGTCGCCGGACGGGCTACCCACGTGACTACCTCTAGAATACCTCACCAAAGGTAACACGACAAGGTCCTTGCAGCAAAATATTGATCAAAGCTCTTTAATCTACAATGAATAAGAACACAGTGTTTGCTCTTCATATAGGGTTTTCATTTCCAGAATAGGTAATTCAGCAAGTTCTATAAGGGCTGTTAATGAGCGAGGTGCTATGAGCAGCCGAGGGCGAGGGAGAACAGCATCGCACCCATCCATTTACTCGGAAGTGAGTGTTTTAACCTAGATGGCCGGTATGTGTATTTCCTAGCTCCGCCGCACTGACAAAGAAAGCGCTTCTAATATATCCCTTAGTGTGAATCAAATAATAGAACCGCGGAAAACGAGCAACTGAGCAGCTCAATGCCAGGTATTATATCCTACTGGCAGGCATGTTCAGAGTTGCCTCAAGTCTAGCGGCTGCTGTGACTGGCGCGGGCGAATTGGGTAGGAGTGTTCAATGCTTTTGCAAGGAAATTCGACTGTGGATTGGGATTGTTAACCACTTTCTATACCCATTTACGTCTCTCTACACTCTGCTTTTTCTAATTTTGGAAGCATATGTCAACAAGTTAACAACAGGAATCGGAGATCATGATAGAAACAGCTACCTTCGTTGTGAAGAGGGGTTAGGAAATCTGTACAGCACAGCGGATAGTTGGTTTTAGTTTTCTAGCAAAAAACGCCCTTTTAATTGCAGCTTCACTAACTGCTCCTTTGTGCCCAGTACCCAGAGATTGGTGGTCTAACCGCAGCAGCTACCGTTGCCGAGGTGTGGAGAATTTTAACGCCTCAGTTGCCCTGATCCCTCCTACTGAAATATCGGTATTATTCATGATGTCGTCGAGTTAGTTATGCAAGCCTGTAGTTCAAGTAGCTCTACTTTGACGACATCTAATTAGGATACAAACGATAGCCTAACGCCTACGTGCTCATGGAGAGAACGTGAATTCAGTTCAGGTTCCATCCATATTGTACGCGCAAGAGAGTATGATGTCTGTGAAACCTACACCGCATTATGCCGCTTCAGCTACTCCCAACCTGGTTGCATGACTAGGGCTTCGGATTCCGACCCCGCTCATGGGGTTGGGATGTAAAACGGAACCCGCTATAGTTCTCGTACAAGTCGGAAGTATTGAGCCGGCATCCCCGCTAACCCCCCTTTCTCGCTGGTATAACGCCGAGTGTTTATATCGGCACTTGAATTCAGCTAACTCATAAAGAAACTCCTGGTATCCAAAAACCGAATTTACAAAAACGCTACACTGAGGCTGGAGAATGGACGAGCGAAGTAAACACATGTAATCTTGCCAGCAATTACGATACAACGAACAGCTATGGCCGCACCAATATCAATCCCACCATATTACAGGGGTGCTGTCTATGACAAGCTCGGCGAAATCAGCACGAAGATCCTCGAGATGAAAGTTCCGAAACCTGGCGTGGGTGAGGTACTAGTGAACCTGTGAGTCATTGATTACACTTAACGGTCTCGTAACGCGGGAGTGGACGCTCACACCTGAGGATGCAGAACGCATTCAGGAGTCTGTCACTCAGATCTGGCAGTTATGGACAATGCTTGGAAATTGCCGTTTCCAATCCCAAAAGGTAATACATCCTGCCTCACACTTTGGATGAGCTGGCGGTAATTGAGACTGTTATCACAACTAACATTGTGGTTGCTTCACAGATCTGGTCGGCGGGCACGAAGGTGTCGGAAAGATCGTGCAAATTGGGCCGGGGGCCGAAAAGTACGGCTTTGTGGTTGGCGATCGTGTTGGAATTAAGTGGCTTAGAGACATATGCGGAACCTGCGGTACGTTCATTACTACCCCCCCGATCCCTCCTACTTTTTTAAAAGAAAGAAAAAGAAAAGGGGGTAAAACTACGTAACGCCTACTGAGTAGTGGTATAAAGAATACTGCATTGCCGGGCATGACGGCCTGTGTCGCAAAAAGTCTGCTTCTGGCTGTTCCCACCACGGGACATTTCAGCAATACCTAACAGCACCTGCTCACTACGTTACGCCCATACCTGCTGGGTTGAGCTCCGCTGTAGCTGCGCCAATGCTCTGCGCCGGCCTAACGGCGTATGCGGCGTTGCAAAAGACTAATCCCAGACCTGGTAATTGGGTTGTGGTGTCTGGAGCTGGCGGTGGTGTAGGACATCTTGCCGTGCAATTGGCTGCAAAAGCCTTTGGCCAACGGGTAATCGGTATCGATCAATCAGCGAAGCGCAACGTCACAAGGGATAGCGGAGCGGAGGAATTCATCGACGTCGCCCAATCTAGTGGAGATATGGTAGCTGAAGTAAAAAAAATCACTGGCGGTCTCGGCGCCCACGCGGTGATTGTTTGCGCAGCGAGTAATGCCGCATATGCGCAAGGCGTGGAACTCTTGCGACCTGGCGGAACGTTGGTGGGTGTCGGAATGCCGGGAGGTGAACCAATACCCATCGCGACTGCAAGGCCAAGTTTGATGGCACAGAATGAGCTCAAAATTACCGGTTCGATATTGGGAAACCAACAAGATGCAAAAGCCGTGTTGGAGTTGGCGGCAAGGGGGATCATATCGCTTCATTACAAAACGAAGCGGTTAGAAGACTTGACACAGGTTTTCCAGGATATGAAAAAAGGTTCTCTAGTTGGAAGGGTAGTGATCGATCTACAGGATTGAGGATCGGAGGTTCTACTTAGCAAGATACATAGCTAGATGCTTATTTCCACAAGTAACGCTGTTAACTATATATATAATGGTCAACTATCGCGCCAGTTCCTGTTGAATGGTATAAATGCAGTATCATCAGCGGGGTTATTCGGCTCTCTCGTCGGGGATTTCGTTACCACGTACACCTGCTTTCCATGCAAACTCACACCGATTAACGCACGAATAATTGCACAAAGGGGACCGCAAATTATGTCGGATGCAGTGGTACTCTTTGTGCAATCGGTGGTATATTGACTAGTATAGACCCTACGTGCCTCCCACAATTACAGCTCGAACGCTCATCACGGACAATATCCTCCCGTTTGTCTTTGCGCTTAGCTTCTTTGACCTTACGCAGCTAGGGGTTAGGTACAGGGGATACTGTAACCGTAGGAGTCACTAGTGTAGTAGAAGTCCATATATCTGCCTCTTCCCTGCACCTGTCTTCCTTACATCTCAACCCCTAACATTTTTGGTTTCTAACCTAGGCCAATGCTGAAAGTGGGAGAAACTCCTATGTGCCGAGTCATAGCCTGGACACTTTCATTGCTGCTTCGTTCAATCACGATTTCCACCCGAACGGGGACAAACATGGCAGGCTGAGTGAGGCGAAGCATCGATGAGGGCCACAACGAGACCAACCATGGTTTGAACAGACGGGCTCTGGTTTCTTCCTGTGTATACGCTATCAATAACGTCGAGCAGGTTCTTGGGGCTAACAATGTAGCCCAAGACTATTGACATGGTCTAGGAACGTCACGTTGCATCGCTCACATACCTCCCTACTAGGAAGTCCGACTGAAAGTCCCATTGACGGTGGTACTGGATTGCCATCGCGCAAGTCAACCGTGAGGTCTTGCTGCAGCAATGAGAGCCGCAGAAACTAACCCGCAATAGATAAGCTGACGTTGGACCATATGGCGCTATAGTTTCACCCACCACAAATCCTTTAGGGCATTCGCTCAGAAAAGCACATTTGTGAGGGTCCACGGGGACGACCTACGCCGTTGACGGTTTGCGTCTAAGAAGAACGACGGTCAAGTCGCCATCATGCACGGATCGTGATGCGTCATCGGCAGCACGTGCGAGGTCTGGAGCTTCATTGTCCGTAGGTTGTAAGACGGAAAGTGGGAGTGTTGATACGAGTTGGGACACCAAGAGCTGGGCTTTACGTGTGCATACGTGAGACAAATTCAAAGATCTTCGACATTCATAGACGTGGCTGGCAAAAGCTGGCGGATAATCGTCACCATCAACTCGAACCGCTCCTTGGAGGTATGATAGTATGGACGAGCAAGGGCCTCATCGGTGACCGCACAGTCCAGGTCTAGCCGCTCACAGAGTCTGGACATCGGTCTCTGGGTCTTTTATTGTTAGAATGGACGGCAAACAGCATGCAGATAACAACCTTTCGTTTCTTATTTTGATCTTGCGGCGTCTGTAGTTGACACCACTAGACGGTAGCCGCCGGTCTTTCACGTTATCACTGATTACAGTGGGGTCATGTATGGATAAATGTAGCAGATGCGTGGAGAGCGCACAATCTTAGCTCTATCTTGAAAGAGGGAGATGAGCGGAACGCCAGAAGTGGATATTGTCGTGTCGGAACGCGGCGTGGGTTGGGGCATTGCCAGATGAATGCTAAGCTTGACCCAAGGTGAGGAAACTGCGGGGAACATATGATGAAGAACGGGGCAGGCATCCTGGTTGCGAACCAGTGATTGGCAATACCCCTGGAGAATGGGCGTTAACCCCACAGGGGACTGCCCCCCGGAAAATGAGGATGGCTCGGGAAGCGCAGCCCGATGGCACCGTGGCACCGACGCTGCGGTGTCCGAACTTGCGGGTCTGCCGCATTCGCGAGCGAACGACGACTTATCTTTTAGCTGCAAATACTTCAGTGCACGCCGCTATGTTAAAAAGATATGAGCATCTGCGGTTACTGTTATCAATCAACACCAACCTGGCTGCAACTCTCTCAGCACCCGGCTCTAATTCCGGCAATGTCGTTTCCATATTCTAAGTGGCTGGAAACTGGTCTTCTAGCCTTGAATCCAGTCCTTTGCGTATGCACAGTGCTGAGCCTTGTATGTACTCAAAGGTCGATTTGTCCTAGGTCACCTTATTAACATTTGTTTTTTTAATCTTAGCTAGTGCTCGTGGTGCTCTATAATGTCTTCTTCCATCCCCTCGCAGATATCCCAGGGCCCTTCTTTGCCAAGATATCGGACCTATGGCATGCGCACCAGATGAACACTGGCGTCCGACACAAGCTGCTTTATCGGTTACACAGGAAATATGGTAGGCACAGTCGCGTGTTTTCGTACTTGGACAGACATGGCTAATGCATCATTAGGCGCTCTCGTCCGCCTTGGCCCAAACACTGTCTCAGTGGACAGTGTTGAAGGGCTCACAAAAATATACTCAGCAACATCGCCAATCGACAAGTCTCCATTCTACCAATCCTTCACGCCAGGTTTTAAGAGCAGCTTCTCATCTACCGGTACTGCTTTCAAGGAGAAAAAGTCGATTCTTGCCCAGGCATTTTCACAAAAGAAACTCGACGCTATGGAAGCGTCATTCATGAGCCATACTAAAAACCTCTGTGAAGTTCTGAAATCTGATACGAAGGCAGAACTCGACGAGGCCCTGTCGGCTTTAACTATTGACATATTGTCTGACGTCTGCTTCGGTGAAACGTTTGACTTGCTACATAATCCCGAGGAGAAGAAGAAGATCACCAAGGGTTTGGAAGATGCTTCTATATATGTATCGTTGGTAAGCAATGAAATATTTCATGGCACTTCAAGGCCCATATTAACTCGCTCTTTAGGAAGGGACACTTTGGCGGTGGCCTATCCTCCAAAAGGCGATTCGCACGTTCTCCCAGAGGTTCTCAACGCGCGGATATCCGGCACAGGTAAGACGGGCAGTCAGATCTCGTAATATCGCATATGCTAACACCACACAGAGGGCCATAGGAGCGATGCTAAACCAGAAATGGAAGCCGTCCGGCAGAGATGACATCTTCAACTACCTTCTAAGCGCCACCAAGAAGGGAACTGGCCGGCCGTTTCCTGATAGCGAGATGTTTGGCGAAGCCATTGTCCTTTTCGTTGCCGGATCTGATACTACATCAACATCCCTCTTGACTATTCTTTGGCATTTAATGAGTGATAGGAAGTCGTACGATACCCTTGCGAATGAGATTAGATCTAACTTCAAGTCTATCGACGAAATCAACTACCAGAATGCCCAACATCTGCCTTATCTTAGGGCGGTCATTGAAGAAGGTTTAAGAATATTCCCTCCGAACTCCGGGTTTATACCACGACAAGTTATACCATCCGACAGGCCCTTTGCACTCCATGGCAGAGTTTTCCCCGTTGGGGTGAGTTTAACAAACCAACGGCGTCACAGAGTATAAAGCTTACCATTAATAATTCCAGACCGAAATTGGGGTAACAAACCTTGCCCTCCACCGCAATCCGCAGTACTTCGAAGACCCCGATGACTTCATTCCAGAGCGTTGGCTGAAAGACGGCAAAAGCGTCAAGGCGAGCAGCTCCGCGTTCTCTCCATTCTCGAAGGGCCCCAGATCGTGCTTGGGTAGGACGTAAGTCATGCATCTAAGCGTCAATCTACATTCTCGTTAACCTCCTGGCTCTAGTATGGCTTACATGGAAATGACACTGGTTCTTGCGGCCTTGTTCCTAGAGCTAGACATGGAGTTTAAAGATCCGGAGGCTGAAGCAAAGCAAGGCTATGGCGCAAAGGACTCATTTGTGCTGGTTAGGCCGACGGTTAATGTGCTTGTAAAGGCCCGCGGGAGGAATTTGTAAAACAAACAGGCTGTTCATCACTAGTCTAATAGCAACCATCTGTCATTATGTATCGTGAAGTTAGTATGCTAATTCCAAAAAATTTTTTTGGCTACTATGCCGCTGATATTTAGTTCAACTCGCCATGGGTTTGTCATTGACTAAACTACATTATTCTTATTAAGTCAATGCCACTTAGAGATTCTAGCCTATCTATTACTCTGCTTTAGAATATAGTAGACTCTACTGGAATTTAGTGAGAAAGGTGTAACTACATGCTGAAGACAAGAGGTTGATTTAGATAATGTTGTCTGGTTAGATAAATATTCATTGTCCTCCCTCATGTCCGAGGAATGTGGCTACCTATTTTATATGTGACTCGTGAGATCCGACGGGGATCCTGCAGTCCTTATTAGGATTACTTAGATTCTTGACGGGTTCTCCTTTTTCTGTTCTGACAACATCTCATTGTCACATGTCTAAGTTGCCCTGAGCAAGTCCCTCTCTCGTGCACCGACCTGAGATGCCGCCGCTTTAGCCTGAGACGGGGTGAGCCGAGGGTGAGACTAGTGGGTCGTCTACATCACAGACATGCAGCCCTCGTTCCTTGCACAGCTAGAGTTGCCTTTAGACAAGTGAATCACTATTTACCTTCGGACTCATAGCTTTTACTAGTGCTTGAAGCCCCCCCCCCCGCGTGTGGTTATTTTATGGAAAACGACAAAAGCCCTGAGAACAGTTTACTTAACCCTCTCTATAGAGCCCCAGCTATTGTCACACGCTACGTCTACTGCTTGAAGCTGAAAGGCCTGTCCTCTTACATGTGACGATTTTTTTATGCAGATCTGGTCCGGCGTCGTGCTACAGTAAGGGAGGACAACAAGCATGACACCCAACGTGACACGCCTAGCATATATTTAGACAGCGGTCCTCCTGATCATAGAGGAGGAGCAAGCATTTTTGTATTAAACACACTCAACTAAACGTATTCTCATAACTCCTTTACAATGCTCAACGTAGTCATGGGATAAACCGCTGTTATTGATATAAACCCACAGATTAAATGGGCTTGACCATCACAAGCTACCTAGATATACTATCCCATCGTCATATCCACGTCGAATGTCATCGTAATCTCCCCCGTGGCCTCGCTTCCTCTTCTTCGAATACATAATCTCCAAGCTCTCCGACCTCCCGCCGAGTATGCGCTTTCGATACTCCTGAAACTCAGTGAGCTGCGAATAGAGCTCGTCCATGTCCTTAAAGCCTTCATTTAATCTTGGGTAGAAGTTCAGGTTTTTCTCCCACTCATCCACGCCCTCAAAGAGAAACTCCTGCGGAATTCCTGATAGACCCAAGATCCTATTCCTAAGCTCGTAGTCGTCTATGAGCCTGATTTTGATCAGATTTCCCCCATAGGGTTTCCGAAGCCACCTTGGCAGATCACGGTTGTGCACTCTGCTGTGGCAAAATTGGCAGATATTATGCCGGCGACAGAGAATTGTTAGTAGCGGTATGTCATCATCTTCCTCATCTTCGGCCGCACATATATTGCAGCAAATTAGCCCTTGAGATAACTTCTCTTTGGCGACCGTGTCCCAGAACGCTTTCTCTCGACTGAAAAGTTTGTAGGCTAGGAAAACGTGGGTCGAAATGTTGGGATATTTGTATCGAGGATCTCTCCAGGGATTGAGTTCCCTGAGTAACAAGGTTCTCCCTCCCTTTTTCAGATTTCTCGCTCTTAGTGCGCCTTGGGTTTGCGGCACCTTACAGCCGAGAAATTTCATCCAGTCTGTAAAATGAGGACCTAGGGTAAACATCCCATAAGTACGCTGCAAGTTCCATGTCCGTTTCATTAACATTGCAGCAATCTCTAGGGCTTGAAGGTTGCAAGTTTCGTTATTCAGAGTTGTATGATAAACGTCGTGATTCGTAAAACAATGTTCAAGAGATTCTCGTATAGCTGAATCGCTCGGAAGCTGGGGCTCCCCTCTCAAAAAGAAGATGCAAATCGTGCTTCTCGTGCCTTCGTCGTCCGGGGCCAGGGTGCCATGGACAAGTATGCAGCCTTTCGTACACACTGGTAAATCGCCCAAGGAGCCGTTTCCACTGGCAGGAGGAAGCAACCGATGAGACACATGTTGATAAGTCTCCGATGCCCCATTTTGCCTCATTTGGGATGACTGGTGTAGTGAATCAAGGACTCCTTTGAGGGGAATATCGGTATGCATTGCCGCAGGGCCCAACCGAGATACACCAAATGCTCTGACTCGTCGTGAGATTGCATCAGACAAAATCTTAGCGGACCCAAGAAACATTTCCGCTAGTAGATGACGTAGCTGGGTAATATGCCTGAAATCATAAGGTGCCGCATGTGCAGAGGGGGGTGAGGGTTTCGGTTCGGCGGTGGAATCTGAGGCGTAAGCAATGTGTTGAAAAGCCTTCTCGTCTATCGCGACTAGGCATAGTTCCGAAACTACTTGCCAACCTGGCGCAATATAGTTGTAAGAAACCAAATATGTCCAAAAAAATTTATCTGCAGGAAGAGTGCTCTGGGACCCGTGGTCTACGCCGGTCCACCAAGTCCGGAGTGTATTCAGGTCCTTGAAACTAAACAAGAGTGGTAATATCTGAGCCTTCAGCTCGAGGATGACACGAGATACAGACTGGGCCTCGCGTGTATGAAGGGACTGTATAAAGGATTCGACAGTATCGTGCGTCAGGAACAGGGAAGAGTATCGGAACTCAGCGGTTGACGCATGGCGAATGCAACCTTGTGGCCGATCCAGTGCTTTGAAAGCGTTCTGATGAGCAGGGGGGTGAGAGTAGCTCTGTTCGTATGGTACTGGCTCTGCCATGGCGACTGGGGGGCTCAGGCCTCGTGTTGACATGATATCGCTATCAGAAATCAAGACACTGGAGGCATAATGCAAGTTAGAAGACAAAAGCCCTAACTCTCGAAGCAAATCTTCGCGGTAGATGTCCCGTGCCCAGTCAAAGATATAGTCAGTTAGAAGTAGGAGCTGCAGCGCGCCGTCCAGCGTCAGGATGGATCCACCCCAGAGAGGGGCAATGCACTAGCAAACTGTTAGCCCTCGCACTACCAGCTCGCCGTTTAAGACATAAATAATTCGTCCTCATGGAATGCCAGGGAGATTTCGTACGTAGTCAGTTGCGCCCTCAGTGCCTCTTTTCTCTTCTCCCCGTCGCGTGAAGCAGGCGAAGACGCGCCAGTCGCTCCCTCGGTTTGTGACGAACCAACAGAACGGACCGGAAGGCCATTTAGAAGCCGCTCCAGTTTTATCTTTGACACTCTTCTGTGAGATGAGTGCCTCCCTTATTGGAAAGGCACCCTGAAGGACAACAGAGTGCCAGTCACTGCCTGACTCCTTTTTAGATTCGTATATAAGAAAAGGAAATAGAAGCAGCTCCCCATCTTCCACCATCGGAGACGGAGCAACGACATCGCGCAGCAGTTGTTCTGCTGGAGAGTTGATGTCTTGAATCTTCGCTAGGCCATTGAGAAGAGCATCGAAGTTCCTCGTTTGTCTGAGTCCGTAAACAGCATCAGGTTCTTTGCCCATTGGCAATTCTTTCATGAGCCCAGGACATTAAATCATTGGTTCTTGTTCACGGTGGCCAAATATCTTGTTAAGACCTGCGGGTTCGGACCTATTGTAATATTCTCGTTAACGACAATCTCACAATCGACATAGTAGACTTACAAATGATACGATACGGCCGAGCAGAGCCGTATACATCTACAAGGGGTCCGCAACTCCTGTCGTCTCCTCAGGGCACGTGCTGTTTTGCCCTCCTCGAACCTCGATGCTTCAATGTCCGAAGGCCAGAGTCTCTTGTGGCAATCCTTGCTGTAGCCATCGGAGAATGATCAGTTCCTATCGGATAGTGGTTTTGATAAGCACGTATGATGGCATTCGTACCAAGTTACCTCAGAATTGAATCTGGAAAAGACAAGGCTTTCGCAATGAAAGCGCCAGGTTGCTTCTCTCCTACTTCTGCAGCGGTGAGCCAGTTCCTTTAGGACCATCGCACGTTCCTTAGCCTGGAGTTTCCATGGATCTTCTTGGAGGACGACCTCGTCCATAGCGTACGAGTCGTATCGCTTTTCAGCAAGTTCTTTGACGTGTTTGATAACCTGGAGGTGCTCCTGGGGCCAATCCGACTCCGACTGTTCTCGGAGAATTATGATGCGGTATCTGCGACACAGTCTCTCCATCCGAATGGTAGTGCTCGTCGTTGGGGCACTCATTTTAGCTAAGTTAGTAATTGAATAGATACCCTAAGTTGTGTCCACGAGGCACGTACGCAGCGGCATTGCATTAAAAGCGAACGGCAGAGTCGAGGAGGCCTCGAGGGCCTGCAGCCTGGATGCTGTCGTTTCAGCCGTGTGGCACAGCCCCAAGTTCCAAATTTCGGGGTCTCTTCACGTGATAGCTAGGACTAGATCGGTTAATTGAATAGATGCCCTAAATTGTGTCCACGAGGCACGTTGCGGCCGACTTTGTCTCCATCAAGCCCTTCAACATCACCGTTCTACTCATAGCCTACGGTCAGCGGTCCGACGTTATTGTCGATGTCGATTAAGATGATACAGCCAACTATTTCTTTTGGGTCGTGTCTTAGGACACGTGCGGTGGCGGTAACGAGCAGAAGAGCGACATCCGGGCCATCGTGCGCTACAACAAAGCCTCCACAAAGGTGCCGACGTCGACAATTGTCCCTGGCCTCGACAAGGTTGAGGATGAATGCCTTGATGTGCTGATGGCGAGTCAAGAGCCGATCCTGAAGCTTGATGTCCCGACATCTGGTGCTGGTTCGGCGAACAGTGACCATAACGAGCCCATTGGCTTTGGCCAATCTGCCGATGGGGTCACGCTGAACTAGACGCTCAACGGTAACTGCTCCTTCTCTGATTGAGGCATCCCTAGTACGTTCTCACTGCTTTTTTTCCTGAAGTCGGTTGCGACGGAGGGTGTTAACCACAATGCAGCCCTGCAGCAGATTTGGGACGGCAAACCCACGACGGAGGCGTACACGCCGCGGCAGCAGGTCGTGACTCTCAATGCCCCTAGCGCTTTCACAAACCTTCATCATATCAACTACCGGTAGTAAGTTCATAAAATCAACACACCTAATGAGGCCCAGAGGCTGCAATGTGCGCTCTCCGGCCCGCCAGATCCACTTGCACGGTCATGACTTCTTCATCCTCGCACAAGAGAGCATGCCGTATACGGGCGGAGTCCACCTAGTAACGGCGAACCCTCCGCGGCGAGATGTTGCCATGCTCCCAGAAGGTAACTCTCTTATAATTGCTTTCCCGCAAGATAACCCGCGCGTGTGGCTGCTTCATTGACACGTCCGCTGGCACACGTCGCAGGGATTTGCCCTCCAATTGCTTGACCAAGGTGGCGATATCACTACGAAGGTTAATAAGACAAGGTTGGGGGGTACTTGCCAGAAATGGAAGGATCATGTGGGGAAGAGTGGCATAGTTTAGGACGATTCTGGAGTCTAGTTAGAACGATAGGCTAGGCATGGCGTTCGCCCGGATCCGCTCAATGATCTCACGGCATTCATGATATATAGATATGATAAAGCTTTCAGAACAGCTATATATGCTGACCGATTTGGTTATCCACAAAGCACCATTTCTGTTTGTACCCACACTGACGCGTAGACCGCGAATCCCGCCCCTCGCGAAGAGTTGACATTCCCGCCTTTATTCAGGGCTTAGCAGCCGCATTTAGCGGGCCATGGCAAGGCACATCCATGGACGCGCTACAGCTCGATGCCGCGCTCTAATTTTTGCGCACTGTGTTGCCCTTGATGTGAATCTGCACCGGTGCTTGTGTTTA
>Ga0164242_10006922_pt1 | contig 12436 bp, 9 predicted proteins | sample OricomgcompostMG_FD_108783 | JGI IMG/M metagenome (GOLD analysis project Ga0164242, IMG submission 108783) | Miracle-Growth compost microbial communities from Emeryville, California, USA - Original compost - Miracle growth compost (MG) ... | reverse complement strand
CTGGACTCGCTCGATGTCCTCCGGGGCGATGTGGGAGAGCAGCCGGTCGGCCTCGGCCCAGGCGGCCTCGGAGGTCTCCCGGGCGATGGTGTGGAGACGGATCCCGAACCGGACCTCCCGGCCCTCCTCGGCGGCGAGCTTGCGGACCCGATCGATCTTCTCCTCGACCGCGGACGGCGGCTCGCCCCAGGTGAGGTAGACGTCGGCATGCTTGGCGGCGACGTCGAGGGCCGCCGGCGACGAGCCGCCGAAGTAGATCCGGGGCAGCGGGTCGGGGATCTGCGACAGCGTGGCGTTGTCGACCTTGTAGTGGCGACCCTCGTACGTGACGGTCTCGCCGCTCCACAGCGCCCTGACGAGGTGGAGGAACTCCCCGCAACGCTCGTAGCGCTCGTCCTTTTCCAGGAAGTCGCCGAACATCCGCTGCTCGGCGCTCTCGCCGCCGGTCACGACGTTGAGCAGCAGCCGGCCGCCGGAGAGGTTCTGGAACGTCCCGGCCATCTGGGCGGCGAGGAACGGGGCGATCAGGCCAGGGCGAAAGGCGACCAGGAACTTCAGCCGCTCCGAGACCGAGCTCAGCATGGCCGTCGTCAGCCAGGCGTCCTCGCACCACGCCCCGGTCGGCGTCAGCGCGGCCTCGAAGCCGAGCTGCTCGGCGCTGCGGGCGATCTGGCCGAGGTAGGGCACCGAGGCCGGCCGCCCGTGGAGGCCGTCGCCAGCACTCACGCCGTGGCCGCCGCCGACGACGGAGCGGCCGTCACCGCCGTTGGTCGGCAGGAACCAGTGGAACGTCAAGTCGGACATGTCTTTCCTTCCGTGCGGGATGCGTGTCTGCGGGGTGTCAGAGCTGGCCGTGGCGCGGCGGCAGCACGCCGTCGACCGCCCAACGGCCGAGGTGCTGGACCTTCCAGGCGGCCGGGTCGTGCAGGGTGTGGGTCCGCGCGTTGCGCCAATGCCGGTCGAGGTCGAGGGAGGCGAGCGCCGAGCGGGTGCCGGCCACCTCGAAGAGCCGGCTGGCGACATCGACCGACACCGCGGTCGTCGATGCGCGGGCGGCAGCCACGGCCAGGCTCGCCGCCCCGGCCGTCTCGTCGGTCAGGTCGGCGTTCGCAGCGTCGATCGCGCGACCGGCCTCGGCGATGAGCGCCTCCGCGCCGCGCACGGCCAGCTCCATCTCGCCGAACGCCCGGACGACGACTGGGTCGTCGGCGGCCCGCTCGGAGCCGTACGCCGCCGCCGCGTCGGGATAGGGCCGGCTCCGGGTCCGCACGAACTCGGCCGCGTCGTCGAGCGCGCGGCGGGCGATGCCAGCGTCGAGCGCGGCGTGGAGGACCTGGGCGAGGGCGCCGTACGTCGTCGGGCCCTCGAACGTCTCGGAGAACCCGGTCACCCACTCGTCGGTGACGACGACGTCGCGGAGCCGGACCGTTCCGCTGCCGGTGGTGCGCTGGCCCACGGCGTCCCAGTCGTCCACCCTCTCGACGCCCGGGGCGTCGGACGGCACCCAGGCGACCGCGAGCGGACCGCCCTCGCCCCGGTGGGCGAGCACGGCGAGGTAGTCGGCGAACAGCGAGCCGGTGCAGTAGAACTTCTCCCCGGACAACAGCCAACGGCCGTCGCCGGCGTCCGTCAGCGTGGTCCGGAAGTCGCGGACGTGCTTGGTGCCGAACTCCGACTGCGCGTTGGCCACCGCCTTGCCGGCAAGCACCTCGGCGAAGATCCGCCGCTGATGTTGCCTCGTCCCGCGCAGGCGCAGCTGGTTGAGGTAGACGACGTGGCTGTGGGGGATCTGGGCGATGTTCGGGTCGCCCCAGCCGAGCAGCCGGAAGACCTCCGCCACGGTCGCCACCGGGACATCGGCGCCGCCGTACTCCTGGGGGACGGTGATCGCCAGGAGCCCCGACTCGGCCAGCTGCTTGACCTCGGCGTGGGGCAGCGTCCGGCTGCGGTCCCGCTCGGCCGCCCCCTCCGCGAACCGCTCGGCGAGCCGTCGCGCCGTCGCGACCGCGTCGTCGGCCGCCAGCACGGGCACTCGTACGTCGGCGTCAGTGACCGTCATCGAACGGCCTCCAGCTCCTCGGCCTCGAGCTCACGCAGGATGGGCAGCACCTTCTGGCCGAAGTACTCGACGTCCTCGTGGTAGTGCAGGAAGCCGCAGAGGATGAGGTCGGCGCCGACCTTCTTGTAGTCGAGCATCCGACGCGCGACCTGCTCTGGCGTGCCGATGAGGCCGGTGCGGAAGCCGTCGTTGTATTGCACCAGGTCGGAGAAGTCCGAGTCCTGCCACATCCCCTTCTTGTCGCCGGTGGCCTGGCCCGCCTGCTTCACCGCGGCGCCGAAGCCCTCGACCGCCTCGTGGTCGGCCTTCGCGACGATCTCGTGGAGGACGTCGCGCGCCTCCGCCTCCGTGTCGCGGGCGATGATGAAGCCGTTCACGCCGAACCGAACGGAGCGGTTGTGGACCCGCGCGACGTCGCTGACGTCCTGGATCTGCTCAGCGATCCCCTCGGGAGTGTTGCCGTTCATGAAGTACCAGTCCGAGACCCGGCCCGCCATGCCGCGTGCGTCCGTGGAGTTGCCGCCCTGGAAGATCTCCGGGTGCGGGCGCCCCTCCGAGGCGAGCGGCTTGGGCTTCAGGTCGAAGTCGTGGAGACGGTAGAAGTCGCCGCTGAGCTCGGCGTGGTCGGAGGTCCACATTTCCTTGAGGTAGCGGATGAACTCCTCAGAGCGGCGGTAGCGCTCGCCGTGCTCGAGCCACGGCTCGCCGAGCTTCGTGAACTCGTCCTTGAACCAGCCCGAGACGACGTTGACCGCTGCGCGGCCGCCGGAGAGGTGGTCGGCCGTGGCCAGCCACTTGGCGAGCACTCCGGGCTGCCACAGTCCGGGGTGGACAGCGGCGATGACCTTGAGCCGCTCGGTCGCGAGCAGGAGGGCGAGCGAGAAGCTGGTGGACTCGTGCTGGTAGGCCGCGCCGTACGACGCCATGTAACGCACCTGCGAGAGGGCGTACTCAAAACCGTTCTGCTCGGCGAGCTGGGCGAGCCTCTTGTTGTAGTCGTAGCTCCACCCGGTGCGCTGCTCGATCTTGCTCACCACCAGGCCGCCACTGACGTTGGGCACCCAGTAGGCAAGCTTCAGGTTCTCCGCTGGCGTCATGCTGACTCCTCACAACTGATTTATGTGTATCACATTTATCGACATTGGAGGCCGGTGCAAGTTCCCGACGCCTGCGTGACGCGTGTTTCGATCGATGGGGTGATAGGCGTGGCCTTTCACGCACCGCTGGCCGCGCTGCCGCTCGCTCCGCCCGCCGCATCGCGAACGGTCGTCCCGATGGCCCAGGCGTACGGCGGCGGCGTCCCGTTGACGAGGAAGTCACCGACCACCCGCTCCTTGAGGATCCGCGGATTGTGGGAGGCCACCGTGCGTGCGTTCCGCCAATGCCTGTCCAGCCCGAGCGAGACAGACGTGGCGGAGGCGCCGAGCGTGTCGAAGAGCACCGTCGTGGCGTCGAGGACGAGGTCGGTGACCACCACCTGGGCGGCGGCCGACTCGAGCTCCGCCACCTCGTTGAGCCTCGCGACCTCGTCGTCGGAGCAGGAGGCGGCAGCGAACACACGCTGCAGGGCGGAGGCGACCTGCAGCGCGGTCGCCTCCGCGGCGTACGCCTTCGCCTGGACCTGGCCGACACGCGCCAGCACCTGCGGGTCGTCGCGGACCCGAGCCGCGTTGGCGTGGGAGTAGTTGCGGGATCGTCCGCGCACCTGGCCGACGGTCTCGGTGAGAGCCGCGCGACCGATGCCGGCCAGCGTCGCCAGGAGGTTGAGCTGGTAGAACGCGGTCTGGTAGGGGAACCGGTCGGTGAACGGCATGACCTCCACGGCCGGGACGGCGTCGAACGACGTCGTGCCGCTGCCGGTGCCGCGCTGTCCGAAGCCGTCCCAGTCGTCACTCACGGTCGCCCCCGGGTGCCGGAGGTCGACGAGCGCGATGACGAAGTCCTCGACGCCGTCGGGCCTCACCCGACGGGCATAGACGTCGGCCCACTCGGCGAAGATCGAGCCGGTCGTGTAGTACTTCTGCCCGGTCACGACGTACCCGTCCTCGACGGCGGTCGCGACTGTGTTCAGTCCGCCCATGGGCGTCGCCCCGCCCTCGGTCCAGGCGTTCCCCGCGATGTCGCCCGCGACGAAGCGATCGAACCACGCCTTCTGATCGATCCCGCGGGCGTGCTGCCAGACGCGGTCCTCGGACACGGCGAAGTGTCCGCGGAGGGCCTGGGAGAGATTGCTGTCGGCAGCCGCCAGGTCAATCCACAGGGCGGTCAGCTCCACGAGGTCCACTCCACCGCCGCCGTAGGCCTCCGGCACCCGGAGCGCCCCGAAGCCGGCGCGCTTGAGTGCCTCCATCGGCGCCGTCGGCAGCTCGCCGGCCCGCTCGCGCGCCAGGGCTCCGGTAGTAATCCGCTCGAGGAGCGGCGCGAACCTGGAGCGGAGAGCTCGGTAGCGGGGCGTGTCGAGCGCGGGTCGCAAGGTCGTCACGAGTTGTCTCCTCCGAGAGCGCGGGTGGACGGTCAGCGTCGGGCGGGTCAGGTGTAGAGCGTGAAGTCGGGGTAGGTCCCGGTCAGGAAGTGGTCACCGACCTCGCGCCGCTTGTAGGCGACCGGGTCATGGAGCGTGTGCGTGCGCACGTTGCGCCAGAAGAGGTCGAACCCGTAGCGGTTGTTCGTCGCCCGCGCCCCGGTCACCTCGAAGATCCGGTTCGTCGCCTCGGTCCCGAGCTCGGTCGAGACGACCTTCAGCGCCGCGATCAGGACGGCGACCTCGCCACGCTCCTCCCAGGTGAGTCGGTCACCGGCGGCGCACGCCGCGTCGAGGGCGGACGCCACCTCGCCGCCGAGTGCAGCCACCGCGCGAGCGCGGGCGACCATCTCGCCGTACGTGCTGAGGACGTACGGGTCGGCGACCGCCGTGGCGACGTCGGAGAGAGCCCACGGGCGGCTCGTCGTGCGCGTGTAGTCCCTCGCCGAGTGCAGAGCGCCCTCGGCGATGCCGAGATAGAGATGTCCGAAGACCGCCTGGATGGCCGGCGTGACCAGCGACGCGTACGGCGTGACGCGGTCGGTGCGTAGGGACCCGAGGACGTCCGCAGGGTCGACCGGTGTTCCATCGAAGGTCACACCGCCACTCGCGGAGAGCCGCTGGCCGAGGTTGTCCCACGTCGTGTCGAAGTCGATCCCGGCGGCATCGGCACGGACCAGCGCCAGCACCGGCTCACCGTCGCTCTCGCGCTCGGCCGACACGACGATCACGTCACCCACCGACGAGCCCGTGGCGAACGACTTCGTGCCGAACAGCCGGAGCCCGCCCGCGTCGGCGCGCAGCACGAGGTCCGTGTCGAGCGGGTTCACCGCGTCGCCCCACATGAGCTGGCCCTCTGCCGTCGCGCGTCCCCACCGCTTCTGCTGCTCGGCGGTGCCGCTGAACCAGAGCTGCGCGAGGTTCACGTAGTGGTAGCCGAGGATCTGCGCGATCGACCCGTCGGCGGCCGCCAGGATGCGGATGACCCCGAGGACCGTCGCCCAGTCGCCGCCGCCACCACCCTCCTCCGAGGGGACCAAGAGCGCTGGCAGGCCTGCCGCCCGGAGCTTGTCGACCTCCGCGTGGGGCTGGGCGCCGGCGCGGTCGCGCTCGAGTGCATCCTTGGCCAGGTCGGTGGCAACGTCCTCCGCCCGGCTCAGCCATTCGTCGTGTACCCCGCTCACTTCGTCGCCTTTCGTCTGTACTGGATGCCGGGGTGGTCGCTGCGCAGCCGCTGCTGCCCGGGGCCGTAGAGACTCTCGCGCAGCGTGTCGCCGTCGTACTCCGTGCGCATGCGGCCGCGTCTCTGGAGCTCGGGGACGACCAGGTCGACGACGTCGACGAACGACCCGGGCGTGACGGCGTACGCGATGTTGAATCCGTCGGCCCCGGACTCGTCGACCCATCGCTCGAGCTCGTCGGCGACGCGCTGGGGGCCGCCGACGATCACCGGCCCCATCCCGCCGATCCCGACCCACTCCGCGATCTCGCGAGGCGTCCAGGTGCGGTCGGGGTCGGCCCGCGAGAACGCCTCGACCGCGCTGCGCACCGCCTCGGTCTCGACGTACTCCAGCGGCTCGTCGGGGTCGTAGCTCGAGAGGTCGAGCCCGCTCCAGCCGCCGTACAGCGTCAGCGCGCCGTCGAGGTCGACGTACAGTCGGTAGTCGGCGTGCTTCGCCTCCGCCTCCTCGTCCGTCGGCGCGGTCACGATCGTCACGAGGGCGAAGATCTTGACGCTGTCGGGGTCGCGACCGCGCTCTGCGGCGAGTCGTCTCACGTCGTCCACGTAGGTCCGCAGGAGCGCGGGCCTGGTGGCGGTCACGAAGACCGCCTCGGCGTGACCGGCGGCGAAGGCCCGGCCGGTGGGCGAGGCTCCCGCCTGGAACAGCACCGGCGTACGCTGCGGCGACGGCTCGGAGAGGAAGACTCCCGGCACCTCGAAGTAGCTGCCCTCGTGTTCGATGGCGTGCACCTTCGCGGGGTCCGCAAAGACGCCCCTCGCCGCGTCCCGTACGACGGCGTCGTCCTCCCAGGAGCCCTCCCACAGCTTGTAGCAGACCTCGAGGAACTCCTCGCCGACGGCGTAGCGCTCCTCGTGCGGCACCTGCCGGAAGAGGCCGAGGTTCCGCGCAGCCGAGTCGAGGTAGGACGTGACGATGTTCCACGCCACGCGGCCCCCGGTGAGGTGGTCGAGGGTGCTCATCCGGCGCGCAAAGGAGTACGGCTGCTCATACGTCAGGGAGACGGTGATTCCGAACCCGAGGTGCTCGGTCACCGCCGCCATGGCCGAGACGGCACCGGTCGGGTCGTTGTTGGGCACCTGGGCGGCGGTCCGAACGGCCTCCTCGGGACCATCCCGGTACACGTCGTACAAGCCGAGCACATCGGCGATGAAGAGGCTGTCGAAGCGGCCACGCTCCAGGAGCTGGGCCAGCTCGGTCCAGTACCCGAGGCTCTTGTAGCGCCACGACTGGTCGTCGGGATGACGCCAGAGTCCGGGCGCCTGGTGTCCGACGCACGTCATGTCGAAGGCGTTCAGATGGATGCGCTTGCGGCTCAACGCCGACCTCCAGGGAGTGGGTTCACTTCACGCCGCCCGCGGTCAGGCCGGCCACCAGCCAGCGCTGGGCGAGCACGGCGAGGACGTACATGGGGACCACACCGATCAGCGACGCGGCGGCCTGCTGTCCGTACTGGATTGTGTGGTCGCCCTGGAACAGAGACAGGCCGACCGTGAGGGTCTGGCTGTCGGTGCGCTGCGAGAACGACACCGCGAAGAGGAACTCGTTGTAGGAGAGGAAGAGGCTGATCAGTCCGACCGCGACGATGCCCGAAGCGATCAGGGGTACGACGATCCGCCGGAGCGTGGCCCCCGCCGAGAGACCATCCAGCCAGGCCGCCTCCTCGATCTCCTCCGGAATCCGACGCACGAAACCCTCGAGGAGCCAGACGGCGACCGGGACCGTCGCCAGGCCGTCGACCAGGATCAGGCCGAGCACGTTGTTGGTGAGGCCGGCATCCTTGAACAGGTAGTAGAGCGGCAGCAAGGCGGCGACCGGGGGCGCACAGTAGCTGCCCAGCAGCACGCCCGACAGTCGCTGACCGGACGGTGCGCGCGCCGCGAAGTAGGCGGCCGGCACGGCGATCACGACGGTGAGCAGCGCCGCGCCGACGGCGACGATCCACGAGTTCCTGGCCATCGTCGCCAGAGGGATCGTGTCGAACGCGTTGCTGAAGTTGGCCCACACGAACCTGGTGGGGATCCACCCGCCGTTCTGCACGTCGTCGGGCGAGCGGAGGGACAGCGAGACCAGAAACAGGAGAGGCAGCGTCACCACCAGCCCGATCAGCAGCAGGACGAGCCTGAGGCCCAGGGGCCGGACGATCGTCGACAACCGGCTCACGACTCCGCCACCGCCCTCTTCCGCGCGATGCCCACGATCGCCATCACGGCCGAGACCACGGCCACGAAGATGACCGTCGCCGCCGACGCGACGCCGATCTCGTAACTGTTCTGCAGCCCGGTGCGGTAGATGAAGAACGAGCTGAGCATGGTCGAGAACCCCGGCCCGCCGCTGGTGACGACCACGACCAGGTCAAAGACCTTGAAGCCGAGGACCAGGGCGAGGACGAGCACTGCCCAGACGCTGGTCCGGATCGCGGGCCAGACGACATGGCGGAAGACAGAGATCCTCCCGGCCCCGTCGAGCTGCGCGGCCTCCACCAGATCGCGGGGCACGTCCAGAAGGGCCGCGAACACGAGGATCGTCACCAGGGGCATCCACTGCCAGGTGTAGATCAGCAGGAGGGTGAGGAACGCGCCGGTGCTCGACCCCAGCGGGTTGAACCCGTCCAGGCCGACCCGTGACCAGATGCCGGCGAAGGCGCCTCCGACCGGTGCGAGCATCAGCTTCCAGGCCACGCCCACCATCACCGGTGGGGTCACGAGCGGAAGCAACAGCACGACGCCGAGGACGCCCAGACGATCCCCTCGAGCGCGGAGCAGAAGCGCGAGCGCCGTCCCGACCACGACGACGAGGACGGTCGCGGCCGCCGCGAAGACGACGGAGCGACCGATCGAGCCGGGAAACGCCGTCGACCGGAGCGCGTCAGTGAAGTTCGTGATCCCGGTCCAGCGCTGCAGCGGGCGGGCGAGGTTCGACTCGGTGAACGCGAGTCCGAGCAGGTAGACCGTCGGGTAGACCATGAGGAGCATCAGCCCGACGATCGACGGCACGGCGAAGAGGAACGGCACCCGTCGCGTGCCTCGCGCGACCCGCCAGCGGCGGCCGGCGGAGGTGGACCGCAGAGCGAGGACCGGACCTCGCTCCGCCCGGGTCGTCTCGGCGACGGTCATCCTGAGGTTCCCTTGCGCCACTGGTCGGTCGCGTCCGAGAGCGCCTGCTCCGCCGACTTCTTGCCCTGGATCGCCAGGGCGATCTCGTCGCACATCGCCTGGAGCCCGGCGGGGTCGTCGGGTCCAGAAGGCCACGCCAGCGGATCACCGACCAGGCCGGTCCTGATCGTCTCGTACGCCCTGGGCAGCGACTTCTTGTATGCCGCGTCGTTCAGCACGCTGGTGCGCGCCGGGTCGATGCCGGTGCCGGCCTTCGAGGCGACTGCGAGGTTGTTGGTCTTCGACGTCGCCCACTTCACGAACTCGGCCGCCTCGACCTGCTGCTGCGATCCCGCCGAGACGCCGAGTCCAAAGCCGGCGTCGAGCGCAGTGCGCGGTGTGGTGTTGCTGCCGCCGACGGGGAGCGGTACGGCGTCCCACTGGTCGACGATCTTCGACATCGACGGGTCACTCGCCTTGAGGGCCATGTCCGTCCAGGTGTCGATCATCGCGCCCTGACCCGACAGGAAGGCCGAGTTCGCCTGGTCGAAGCCGATCTGCAGCGGTGTCGGCAGAGCGTACTTCGAGACGTTGATGAGCCCGGTCAAGGCCTGGACCGCCTCGTCGGTGTTGAGGTTCGGCTTGCCGTCGCTGCCCACCAGCGAGCCGCCGTAGCCTGCCAGCCGGTTGATGAACGTGCAGCCGAGGATCATCGGCACCTGCTGTCCCTCGATGACCGCGCCGTAGACCTTCCCGTGACTGTCCTTCGTGATCTTCTCAACGGCCGCGTCGTAGTCGTCCCAGGTCTTCGGAGGGTCGAGCTTGTAGGTGTCGAAGACCTTGGCGTTGTAGAAGAGGATGTGGGTGTCACCGTCGAACGGCAGCCCGTAGCGCTTGCCGTCGTACAGCGTGTATGGGTCCCAGATCGAGCGCAGGAAGTCGCTCGTGTCGATGTCTGGCTGCGACTTGATCCACGCGGTCAGGTCGACCAGGGCGTCCGCGGCGACCAAGGAGCCGAGCCCGAAGTAGAAGTAGTCGAAGACGTCGAACTGCCCGGCCCCGCTCTGCACGTCCAGGATCTGCTTCGACGTGAGCTGGTCGTACGGCGCGGCCGTCACCTTGAGCGTGCCGCCGAACTCCTGCTCGAACTGCTTCGCGAGGACGTCCTTGAAGGCAACCACGTGCGGCTGGTTCACCAGGAGACTGATCGTCTTGCCCTTGAGCGACGCCTTCGCGCCGGGGTCGACCTGGGCGTTGGCCGACGAGCCGCCACACGCCGTCAGAAGCCGGGTCGCCGCCACAGCCGACGTGCCCAAGAGGGCACCCCGCAGGATCTGGCGACGACTGGCCCTGAGCAGTCCCACCGGCGTCGTCACCGGGCGATCGGATGGGTCCATCGCGTTCATGTGCAGGTTCCTCCTCGTGTCCTCTGCGGTGGCGCCCGTGAGGGCTAAAGGGCCTCATCGCCCGTGGCTGCCCGGCACCTGACCTCAGGCCCATGAAAGTCGAGTGACATGGTGGATAATCACACGATGTCGCCCTCCAGCCAGGGGCGGCAGGCGGATTCGGCGATCGGAAGCACCGATAGCGACGTCGGTAAAACCGTTAACTATATCGACTTAATAGACCATCATGGAGCCCGCGATGCGCATCGAACAACTGGAGTACATCGCCGCAGTGACCCACTACGGCTCCCTGCGGCGCGCGAGCGAGCAGCTCCACATCTCCCAGCCCGCCCTGAGCGAGGCCGTGACCAAGCTGGAGCGCGAGCTCGGCGTGACGCTCCTCGACCGCCGCCGCACCGGCGCCCGCATCAGCCGCGCGGGTCGCGAACTCCTCGCCTCGATGGTGGAGGTCCTCGACGCGGTCGACCGCCTGCGCGTCGCCGCCGGCGCCCAGGAGACGCTTAGTCACGTCGTACGCGTCGGCACCGTCAACGCCGGAACGGCCTCGCTACTCTTCCCGGCGATGCATGAGCTCCAGGCGGAGCACCCGGGAGCGACCGTCGAGGTGCGCAACCTACAGCAGGACGAGATCCGCACCGGGCTTGTCGAGGGCGCGCTCGACCTCGGGCTGGTCAACCTGCTCGACGGCGACGACATCGCACCCGACCTCGTCGCGACCCGACTGCGTCGCGGCCGCCCGGTCGCGGTCCTGCCGACGGGTCACACGCTGGCGGCACGCAGCGAGCTCGAGGTCGACGACCTGCGGGCCGAATCCTTCGTCGCGATGCGGTCCGGCTACCTCATGCACCGGTTCGCCCACCGGCTCTTCGGCACCGCCCTCCCGCCCAGCTGGCACGTCACCGACGGGGCCGAGATGGGCAAGATGATGGTGGCCGAGGGCCTCGGGATCACGCTGCTCCCCGATTTCTCCGTCGTCGGCGACCCGCTCGAGCGGGCCGGACTCATCACCGCCCGCCCGATCGCGGGCGACCGCACCGCCGTGACGATGGTCGCCCTCCGAGCACGCTCCGCGCGTGCGAGCGTGAGCACCGACGCCCTCCTCCGGGCCATCGTCGATCGGACCGACGAGTCCGTGGCCAGGCGCTCGGCCTCGTGAGCCGGGGGCTGCTCAGTCCAGCTCGTAGCCCTGCACGAACTCGGTCAGCCGCGCGAGCTGGTCGGGGTCGGTGCTGGGGATGACGCCGTGGCCGAGGTTGAAGATGTGCCCCTTGGCGGAGCGGCCGTCCTCGATGACCTGCGCGGCCCGTGCAAGCATGACCTCGGTCGGCGCGAAGACCAGCGCCGGGTCGAGGTTGCCCTGGACGGCCCGGCCCTCGGGTCCACCGACCTTCGCGATGCCGTCGGCCAGCGGCGTACGCCAGTCGACGCCGACGACGTCGGCCCCGGCGGCGCCCATGAGCGTCAGCAGGCTGCCGGTGTTGACGCCGAAGTGGATCCGCGGCACCCCGAGCTCGCCGGCCCGGGCGAGCACCCGCGCGGAGTAGGGCATGACGTAGCGCTCGTAGTCCTGCGGCGTCAGCGCACCCGCCCACGAGTCGAAGAGCTGGATCGCGCTGGCACCCGCGGCGACCTGGACCTCGAGGTAGGCGGCCGCGATGTCGGCGATCTTGGTCATCAGCGCGTCCCAGACCTCCGGCGCGCTGAACATGAGTGCCTTGGTGGCGGCGTGCTCCTTGGAGGGGCCGCCCTCGACGAGGTACGACGCCACCGTGAACGGCGCGCCCGCGAACCCGATCAGCGGGGTGCCGTGCTCGCCCATGCCGGCGAGCTCGGCGGTCAGCTGGCGGACCGCCTGCGTGACGTACGGGACGTGGTCGGCGGTCAGGTCGGGGATCGCCGCGACGTCGGCAAGCGTGCGCACCGGCTGGGCGACGACGGGACCGACGCCGGGCTTGATGTCGAGGTCGACGCCCACGGCCTTGAGCGGCAGCACGATGTCGGAGTAGAAGACGGCCGCGTCGACGCCGTAGCGGCGGACCGGCTGGAGCGTGATCTCGGTGACGAGGTCGGCGTTCATGCAGGACTCGAGCATGCCGATGCCCTGGCGGACCTTG
>Ga0164242_10006921_pt1 | contig 12436 bp, 8 predicted proteins | sample OricomgcompostMG_FD_108783 | JGI IMG/M metagenome (GOLD analysis project Ga0164242, IMG submission 108783) | Miracle-Growth compost microbial communities from Emeryville, California, USA - Original compost - Miracle growth compost (MG) ... | reverse complement strand
GGTTTGCCGCGAAGCGCGCCAGCTTGGCACGAAATCCTGGCCGCTGGAGTACTTCAGGATTGACGACGTGTTGTGGAATCAGCCCCTGAGCAACTCGCATTACATTGCGAGTGATTAGATCCCGCGTAGCGAGCGCAGCGCGATGCGTGCTGGGGAGCCAATGCGGCGTCAGAATGACATTTTCCAGCTCAAGCAGCGGGTGGCCTAGCGGCAGCGGCTCGACCTCGAACACATCAAGTCCTGCACCGGCTATCCGCTTCTCACGAAGTGCCTGAATCATCACTTCTTCGTGAACCAGTTCTCCACGTCCAACATTGATCAGATATGCCGTAGGCTTGAATAATCTAAATTCTTGTGGCCCCAGCATTCCGCGCGTTCGATTCTCAAGCCGGCAGTGCAAACTTACGAAATCGCTGCTACGTAGCAAGGTCTCAAGGCTTACCAACTGTACGCCCAGAGCCTCAGCTTGCAGCGGATCTGCGCTGGGCGAGTATGCCAAGATGTGCATGTGAAAGGGTGCGACCAGGCGAGCCAATTCGGCACCGGTTTTCCCGAGACCGATGATTCCGAGCGTCTTTCCAATGAGGTCGTCTCCCATGAACTCTGCCTGCAAATCCCAGCGCCCGGTGTGTACAAGTGTTTGCTGCTGAAGGAGCTTCTTTGCGAGAGCGAGGAGCAGAGTAAATGCCGCGGAAGCGGTCGAATGAGTCAACGTGTCCGGCGCATTGAAGACCACGACATCGTTCGCGGTGCAGGCAGAGATGTCAATTTTGTCGTAACCGGCGCCGGCGCGTGCAAGGACTACCAGATTATGGGCGCCGTTGAGAAATGCGGACGACTTGACCCATGGTCGAAAGATGACAATTCCATTCGCCTGGGCTACATGTTGAGGGGTGATTTCAAGTGAATAAAGGCGGTCCCAATAGGTATCGTCATCGGGCAATGGCTGTTGATCCCGGAAGAAGGCCGTTTCGATATAGCTTGCCGTGGACAATATATCCAGGCCAATATCTCCGACCTTTACCTTTCCTTCCTGATCAAGGTAGTCCCCCGTAAAAAATAGCTTGAAGCCAGGCATGGTTTACCACTTCCTCATCTGTTCTTCTGTGGTTACTTCGATATGTGCGCCGGGGCGAGCCAATAGCTCTGGACGTAGCGCGGTACCCAGGCCCGGCTTGCCGTTCAAACGCAGTTGGCCATTCTCCAGGATGAGAGGTTCATCCAGCACATCGTTATACCAACCATCCACATAACCCCTCACGATTTCCTGAATCATCGCGTTGGGGACGTGTAACATCATGTGCGTTGCAGCCCATAATGCGACCGGGCCAATTGTGTCGTGCAGCGTAACGGGAAGGTAGTAAGTATCGGCCAAACTGCAGATCTTTCGCGTTTCCGTAAATCCGCCTCCCCAGGAGAGGTCTGGCATGATAACGTCCGCGGCAGGCTTCTCGATAAATTCACGAAGCCGGTATCGCGTGAAAGCTCGTTCGCTTTGGCAGATCGGAACCCTTGTAGCCGCCTTGAGGCGAATATATGCTTCAACGTTGTCGGGGGGCATAATTTCTTCCAGCCACATTACGTTGTAAGGCTCAAGGGCGTGCGCGATGCGGGTAGCATTCAAGAGATTCCATCGCGCGTGTCCTTCAATTGCAACTGCCATCGCACCGTTTGTAGCGCGGCGAATCTCTTCTACAACTCCGACGCCGTCCTGTATCTCCCGATCACTTATGGAGTGCCCCAAAGTGCCTGCGGCGGTCTCCTGTCCCCAGAGGCTGACCTTTCCATGCGGGTTCGCCGGCCCCGCGAGTGTTGTACCGAACCGGTCAAAAGGCCATATCTTCATCGCCTGGATGCCCTGCTTCAAAAGATCCTTGGCCAGTTCACCGGCATGCCCTTCAGTCCAGGCGGTGTAGTCGGGATAACGGCCAGAGCCAACACATGTGTTGTAGACAGGGATGCTCTCGCGGTTGCGACCGCCCAGCAAATTGTAGATAGGCTGCCCTGAATATTGGCCTGCCAGATCCCATAAGGCGATATCGATTGCCGAAATGGCACGCATCTCCGCGCCGGCAAAGCCGCAAAAGTTAGCCAGGGAGAATAGATTGGTCCAGTGATTTTCTATGTCGAGAGCATTTCGCCCCAACAGAATACCGGCAAAGAGCTCGTGGATGACTGCGCTGACCGCGCGAGGAAGATAGTAGGTTTCGCCCAGACCAATCAATCCTTCGTCAGTGTGGACCCTTACCCATAAGTTGTTCGGCAGCGCCTGCCTTGACTGAGGCGACTGCCGGCGCCATTCCGAATCCGGAATGGCGTCAAACCAAATCGTCTCCAGTTTTGTGATTTTCATGGGTTCATGTCTCTCAATGAGGTTTGCGCTTCGAGACGGGAGGCCAGTTCACGGCTTTTCGCTTCCAATCCGATTCTTTTCAGGAAAGCCCTATGCCTCCGATGAAAGCAGGCGCCGCGCAACCGATTTGATCGCTAACTCCGGCCCCCGAAAGGCCCATAGCTGCGATTCATCTTCAGAAGACGACTGGCCTGTTTTTGAGCCAATGGCAGGTACGTGATATTCCAATTCACTGAATGCTCCGAGGCCGCTATTTACATTGCAGGCCTGAAATGCAAAACCGAAATCGTTCGGTTCGAACGAGGGTCCATCAACGTACTCCCCCGAAGGATTCACATTGAAATTCCGGATAATCAGGGAGGCCTCCCCATTATGGAAATACATGTAACCGGCGCGGCCGGTCACGGCTACGGCACGAATGCCGAGCTTATACTCGCCTGAGGCTCGCATCTTGTAACGAACCAGATGTTCATCGACGATTAGATCGCCGGCTCCAATCTCGCCCATGTAAATCATCGGCTTACTTCGGACGAGCGTTGGCACAATCATGTCGCCGCCATGAGGCATTTGGATCAGTTGCCACAACCCGATGTAAGGGGGGCGGTCCGCGCCTTCGAGTTGCAATGACGTGCGTAGAGTATAGCCGGCAAATCTTACATCTGCCCATTCATTCCGCTGCTCATGGCGGAGTGGGTTCAAAGCCGGCACCAATGTTTTTGTGATCTCTACAGCTACTTTCTGCTTTGTACGAGATAACGTCAGCATTGCTCCGTTCTTCCAACTTAATGAGCCATCTTTCCATGAAGCTCGATAGTTGCCGGGGTCAAGTTCACGTTGCTGCCAATATCGATTCAGGTTCGGATACTCCGGGAAGAAAAGATCCACCTCCGGCGCCAGCCAGGTGCGCTCGCCCCCTGAATTGTGCCACTGCGCGCCTTCATAGAAGCTGCGGGCTGAGTCGATCTCATTGAGAGCAGAGTGTGTCCAGAAGAAATTGTCTTCGTCGCCGGGAGCGAATAATCCGAGAACGCGCCCTCCGTAAGGAAGTACCAGCACCTGCGTACCATCGACACTCTCCCATAATTCCGTGGGTTTGCCGACAGCTTTAAGGTTTTCTGTGAGCGCTTGACGATTCATTATTCTTCTCAAAAGGAATTGCTCACCGAAGCTGATAAAAAGATACTCAGACTTTCAGTCGGTGCCATCAGGTTGGCGTTTAAAAAAGGCACGATTGGCTGCATCTCGTTTCATTTGGTCATTCTTTTTAGAAGGCAGGACATGGGCGTGTCAATCCATTTCGGCCTATTGAACACTGCGGGGGGTGAGCCCGACTGCCTGTTTTCAATTGCTTATTTCCCCAAGGCTAAGGCGCCATATCGATGTATCTGTAGCGTCGTTCCAGATATTGAACACTACGACCGTGTCGCTGAATATTGTGCAGAATCTATAAGATGTTCATCAGCGCAACAAACCCTAACACCTATTTAGGCGAGCAACGTCGCGTATCCGCTATCTTCGCTTTGGTATGGAGAACACTTGTTCTCTTGACTCTAGGAGCTATGGTGGGGTCAATAGCCCTCTGCCAGCCGGCACAAACGACTGAGGGGGTAAAGCGTACCAGCGATGTGATCTATGGCCGCAAGGCCGGGATGGCGCTCACTCTTGATGTGTTCGAACCGGCTGAGAAGAACGGAGCGGCGATTGTATATATCGTCAGCGGCGGCTGGCTTTCAAGTCATGACGACCTGACGATGGTTCATGTTTCGCCGGAGGTTTACAAACCACTTCTGGATCGAGGCTATACGGTTTTTGCCGTGGTCCATGGATCGCAGCCTTATTTCGCAATTCCTGACGAAATTGCCGATATCCATCGTGCCGTTCGCTTTATTCGTTATCACGCAGAACGATATGGCATTGATCGCAACCGGTTTGGCATCCTGGGATCGAGCTCCGGGGGAGAATTGGCTCTCATGATCGCAACGCAGGGAGGGCCAGGACCCGCTACCGCACCTGATCCAGTCGATCGCGAGAGCAGTGCAGTTCAGGCGGCCGGTTGTTTCTTTCCTCCAACCGATTTCCTAAATTGGGGCGGCCCCGGAGTGGATGCCGTGGGGCGGGGCTCCATGGCCCCGCTGATAGGCGCGTTCGGGTCTTTGGCCGCCACCGAGCCGGGACGACAGATCATCGGGCGGCAAATCTCTCCGATTTACTTTGTGACGGCAAAGCTTCCTCCCGTGCTTATCATCCACGGTAACGCCGACGTGGTGGTGCCACTACAACAGTCGGAAAGCTTCGCCGCAAAGGCCGAGGAAGTGAGGGCGCCAGAGGTCAAAATTATCGTGCGCAAGGGAAAAGGCCATGGCTGGCCAGACTACTGGAGGTCTCAAGAGGATGTTAATGCATTTGCAGACTGGCTTGACCTGTATCTAAAGAACACGCGGGCTCATTAGAGCGGTTCTCCTCCAGGTATAGTTTTGGCGATTCGAACCAAACGCAGATTCCCTTCGAGAATGACAAACAAAGCAATCTACACCTGAGAGGAAATCGCTAGAGTTCAATACGGCGGAGCTGCCATGAATATATGGCACAAAGAACCAGCCCGCTATGCGTTGACTCAGCAACTCTCGATAAGTGTGTCAGGATACATTTTCCCGTGCGCCCAAACGCTTTTCCCATCCCTTTTGTGAAGTATCGAAATATGCCTTTGGGTCATACGGGTGCGCCTGTATCACTTCCATATTCAAATCCAGCCCCAGTCCTGGAGCCGTGGGAATCGGCAGATGCCCCGTCAGCGGATCGATAGCTGGAGTCCATGTAACAAGATCTCTGGTCCACGGATCGTTGAACGGATCGAAGTGTTCCTGAATAAGAAAATTGGGAACAATCGCCGCCAGTTGAAGACATACTGCAGATGCGACAGGGCCACCGCTTTGATGAGGAGCAATCCAGGCTCCGTTTGCATGAGCAATGTTAGCCACAGCTATCGTATTGCTGATTCCTCCCAATGACATCGGCTCAGGTTGATAGATGTTGACATGCCTCCCGCGAGCAAGGGTTTCAAACTGTCCTACTTTATCGAACTGCTCTCCTGTCGCTACAGGTATCGGGCAGGTGCGTGCAATTTCGTTGGTCAGCTCTTCCCGCTCACCAGTTGTAGGTTCCTCCCACCAGAAGATATCAAGCGACGCGAGTTTGCGTGCTATGCGCAAGGATTCACTGGGAGCAAACCTCGCATGGACATCGATAAGTATCTTCAATTCGGGCCCAAAATGTTTTCGCAATTCATATAGGATCTCAAAGGCGAGCTCCACATCCGGATGATCCATGAAGCCCTTTGCCGTTCCGAAGGGATCCAGTTTCAGAGCTTTGAACCCCCTCTTCGCCACAGCTTCCGCGAGTTGCAGGAAGTGTTCAGGAGTTCGTTCGGCGCGATACCATCCATTCGCATAGGCCAATATGGAATCTCTATGCTTGCCGCCCAGGAGCTGCCAGATAGGTACGCCCAAAGCTTTCCCCAGGATGTCCCAACAAGCCACTTCAATTGCTCCCATTACCATGCGATGGATATGCCCTGCATCGGCAATGGTGTTGATGATGTGGTATGCAATGGAATTGACCTGGAGTGGATCTTTGCCGATGACAAAATGAGCCAGTTCGTGGACCGCTGCCTCCGTCGTCGCCGTGAATCCATTGATGGTCGCTTCAGAAATCCCGTATATGCCGCTGTCGGTCAGCAGCTTGATAAATAGCCAATTCTTCCACCCTGCGCTGACAGCATATGTCTCAATTTTGACAATTTTCATTGCTTCGGTCCCGTGAGGAGTTATAGCACTGAACTGGCAGAGTATTTAGCGATATTCAATACGTCGAACAGATATGAGTAGCATCTTTTCATCATCCACTGCCGCGATCTGTAAACATGTTCAATAGCCAGAATCTTCTTGACAACCGTTTCCTTGACGGTATTTAACACGCCTTGGCAAGTAATTAACCACCAGCGTCGCATCTTATTGGAATTTAAAGATCCACTCTCGTTGAATCGGCGACAGGACCCTTCTGTTCGGAATAGATTGATTCCTCACATTATGACAATACTTACCCGCACAACTTCTATTGTTATCGCATGTTTTATAGCCAGCCCGTGGATGGCAGCTATAACAGTCACTCCGCAGGAGAAGACGGAAACACAGCAGTGGACAGAAGCCAAATTTGAAGGAAAGGCACAGCCCCCACCTGACCTCGGTTATTTACTGCCAGACCTGACGTCAGGACTACCGGAGAGGAATTCCCGTCAAGGCCATAAACTGCAAATTGCCGGGCGGGCCTTCGACCGGGGAATGAATTTTCCATCCGCCGGCGTAGTTCATGTACATCTTGCCTCGCCAGGAAAAACATTTCGTGCATTGTTGGGCGTCGACAGTAATGACCTCGACTATTATTCCAGCTTGGGGCGCGGCGACATAGTGCTTATTGTTGAAGTCGGCGGGAAAGAAGCATTCCGTTCGCCGGTCATGCGCGAAGGGGAGGCAGCGATACCGGTGGATGTCGCGCTGGCTGGCGCAACCGATTTCACTCTCCGGATTACAGCAAAAAGCGGCAGCCTCGATCTTGGAGATGCAAAGATCATACGGAACGACGGGCGCGAGATTGGTCTGGATGATCTTCCCATAGCCCCTTTGCGCGCCAATTCCACCGCCGAGCCGCCCTTTTCATTTATCTATGGCGGTAAGCCGTCCTCCGAGATACTGAAGTCCTGGCGCGTTCAACGCAGCTCCCGCAATCTTGATTCGCAACGTACTGAATATATCGAGAGCTATTTGGACAACAAGACAGGTTTGGAGGTCCGCCTCATCGGCGTGGAATATCACGACTTTCCAACGGTGGAGTGGACGATATATTTCAAGAATACCGGACACGCTGAAACCCCCATTCTTGAAAATATTCAGGCGCTGGATATGAGAATAGAGAGAAATGGAGAGGGAGAATTTCTCTTGCACCATAATAAGGGTGCGCCAGCAACGCCGAACGACTATGAACCATATGAAACTAAGCTCGATAAGAGTTCTCGGTATGTTTTAAGCGGTTATGGTGGCCGTCCTTCAAACAAGGATCTTCCATATTTTAATTTGGCATGGCCGGGCGAGGGAGTCATTATCGTTGTGGGCTGGCCGGGTCAATGGTCGAGCCAACTGGTGCGCGATAAAGCAAATGGCATTCAGGTCAGCGCCGGCCAGGAGCTCACTCACTTCAAGCTCTTGCCCGGCGAGGAGGTGAGAACTCCGCGTATCGTGATGATGTTCTGGAAGGATGATTGGAGACGCTCACAAAATATGTGGCGGCGGTGGATGATGGCACACAATATGCCTCATCCTGGCGGCAAACTGCCGCCTCCACAGATGGCGGCGAATACCTCACGGGAATATATAGAAATGACTGAGGCTACGGCGGCCGATGAAGATATGTTTATCGATCGTTATGTTGCCGAAGGCCTTAAGCCGGATTATTTCTGGATGGATGCGGGCTGGTATCCGAACAATGGGAGCTGGGCGAATGTGGGAACCTGGGAAGTCGATACAAAACGCTTTCCGAAAGGATTACGAGAGGTAAGCGACCACGCTCACGCCCAAGGAATCAAGATTATCTTGTGGTTTGAACCGGAACGCGTAACCAAAGGGACATGGCTATATGAACATCACCCCGAATGGCTTCTCACGCCTCCTCCCAACACGGGCAATCAACTTTACGATAATGCATGGCGCTTATTCAATTTTGGCAATCCGCAAGCACGCGAATGGATGACTAACCATATTGACAAGATCATCGATGAGCAAGGCATCGATCTTTATCGCCAGGATTTCAATATGGACCCATTGAACTATTGGAAAGCCAATGATGATCCCGATCGGCAAGGTATTACTGAAATTCGATATGTCACCGGCTATCTTGCTTATTGGGATGAGCTTCGCCGGCGTCATCCGAATATGCTTATCGATTCCTGCGCCAGCGGTGGCCGTCGCAATGATGTAGAGTCGCTGCGACGAGCCGTACCGTTGACGCGTAGCGACTATTTGATGGAGCCGGTTGAACCGATCAGCCAGCAGATGCAGACTCTGGGAATGGCCCAATGGATTCCCTATTTTGGTACGGGGGTTAGCGGAGTGGATCCGTACACCTTCCGAAGCCAGATGACTCCCAGCATCATTACGACCTGGGATCTACGCCGGAAAGACAGTGACACGAATGCAATGCGGACCTTGGTCAAGCAATGGCGAACGATTTCGCCGAACTATTATGGCGACTTTTATCCGTTGACATCCTATAGCTTGTCAAATGAGGTCTGGGCCGCAATGCAGTTCAATCGGCCCGAGGCCGGAGAAGGGTTTGTAGAGGTCTTCCGACGATCTCATAGCGCTTATGAAGCCGGCCGCTTCAAACTGCAAGGATTGGAGCCGAATGCCACCTATGTCATAAAAGACCTTGATGAGATGAACAGCAGGAGGCTTTCCGGAAAAGAACTGATGGACCAGGGCCTCGAAGTAAAACTTGTGCATGCTCCGGACTCCGCGCTGCTAACCTACACACGGATAACCGCTACTCACAACGAATAGTAGCAGCTAGAATATCTGCCGATCTCTCATTCCTTATTTTGCTGAGGAATGGCGAGACCCCGGCATTATTTATCTGGATGAGGGAATTGTATTTCCTATAGCGTGGCTGAAGAATATGGCTGCTCGGCCATGTTATCGGCCACGGTGCAATGCATATTACCAATCGCGAGAGTAGCCGGCTGTCCAACCGCCGTCAACGACCAGGACATGGCCCGTCACATACTTTGCGTCATCCGAGGCGAGATATAGAGCGGCCGCTGCGATGTCTTCTGTCTCACCGGGTTTTCCCAGTGGAATGTGGCTGGCCATGCTATCGGCGCTCGCCTTATTGGCCGGATTATAGAAAAGAGCCCGCGTTCCCTCGGTCAGGATGGAGCCTGGGGCAATTCCATTCACCCGAATTCCATATTGTCCGATTTCGAGCGCGTGGGAACGGGTGAAATTCAGGACACCTGCTTTAGCCGCCGTAAAAGCACATTGAAGTCGCGCCGGAACTACCCCAAGGACGGAACCTATATTGATAATCGTACCTTTGCGCCGTTCAATCATTCGCTTCGATACCGCGCGAGAGCAATAGAATACGCCGTCGAGGTCCACCTGAATAATTCTGTGCCATGCCGCATCTGTGAATTCATGCACTGGGCCTCGGTCTTTGCCGACGTTGACACCAGCGTTATTCACCATGATGGCGATCGGCCCGATCTCATTTTCGACGGCTGCAATCATAGATTCCACGGTATCGGCCTTCGAAACATCTGCTTGATAGAACTTTGCCGTTCCACCGGCCTTACGAATGAGATCGCAGGTTTCGTCGCAGTTATTGAGATCGCTGACCACGACTGTGGCGCCATTCTCAGCTAGCGCAAGCGCTATGGCGCGTCCAATCCCTCCTGCCCCTCCGGTAACCAATGCAATGCGATTTTCCAGATCGACTTTCATTGCTATTCCTCTTTCTTATCGAGAGCCCATCGATGGACTGCCGCCGAAGGCTTCGGATACCACATTGCAAGTAGCCTCCCGTTTGCTTATTTTGTTCTGACCGGATTGAATAGCCGGCCGATAGCTTCAATCTCAACGGCAACCCGATCTCCTGCCTTGAGAAAGACTGGCGGCTTATGAGCAAAGCCTACGCCGTGAGGAGTACCTGTACTAATCACATCGCCCGGATGGAGCGTAACACCACGCGTAATAAAAGCAATGAGAGCTCTGACGGTGAAGATCATCTTGCTCGTGTTCGAGCTCTGTAGCACGCGATCGTTCACTGAACAACTGATGGCGAGCACTTGAGGATCAGGCACTTCATCTCCGGTCACAAGATATGGGCCGAAGGGACCAAATGTGTCCTGGCTTTTGGCGCGCACCCACTGGCCGTCGCCACGCTGAAAGTCCCGGGCACTTACATCATTCATGCAGGCATAACCAGCTACATAATCCAACGCTTCCTCGGCCTGGACCCCACGGCACTCGCGGCCTATGACAACGGCAAGCTCAGCTTCATAATCAACTTCAGTTGTATCTGGAGGAAGCAAAATAGGATCGTAGGGGCCCGTCATTGCACTCGTCCATTTAGCGAACAGCACAGGCTGCCGTGGCAAAGGAATATTGCTTTCCTCAGCGTGATCTTTATAGTTCAGGCCCACGCAGATGACATTTCCCGGAGAGAAAGGCTTGGATATCTGAACCTGGTCTTCGGGCCGCACAAACTGCCTCGCACGAGGATCATCGATCACATGTTGTAGCTGCGGCACAATTCGCGCGAGACCTCCGTCTCCCATAAGCGCGGCCTGCAACGTGAGTGGAAGCGAACCGCTTTGCTTTGGCAGTAATTCAGCAGCATCGGAAAATATCAGGATGCCTGAATCGAGTTTGGCCGCAAGGCGATTCCCTTCTGCTGTTAAAACCGATAATAGCTTCATAAAACTCCTGTTCCTTCATACGGAAAATTCGATGCTCGTGAGACTGACTCATAGAGCCGCGGACGCAACTAAGATACTTTCTGGGCTTTGATTTTTTGCGAATTCACGCGCGGATTCGGCGGCCTTTATCTGCAATAGCTCTACAGCGCGATCCGAAACCGAAGCCGCATGACTGGTCAGGATAACATTGGGCAAGGCTCGCAACATGCTGCTGGGCGGCAGCGGCTCTTCTTCAAATACGTCTAATCCGGCTCCCACGACATGCTTGCTCTGGAGCGCTTCAACAAGGTCAGCTTCCTTTATCAATGGGCCCCGTGAAGTATTCACAAGGATGACCCCAGTTTTCATTTTTTTGATCGTGCCGGAATTGATCAAGTGAGTTGTCTCAGGGAGCAAAGGGCAGTGTAGAGAAATGATATCCGCCGAACTCAAAAGCTCATCCAGGTCCACTCTCTTTACGTCGTTTGCCGCGAGGAGAGCATCGTCCACGTAAGGATCTGATGCGATGATTTGGAAGCCGAAAGGTTTGGCTTTCTGAGCGACACGGCGGGCTATCGCGCCAAAGCCGATGAGACCAAGCGTCATATCAATGAACGCGGGGATGGGCAGCAGCGGGCCTATGCCCCACTCCCCATGCACAATTCTGTGGTGATCCTGCGGAATACGTCTGCCGAGCCCCAGTATCATCGCCAAGGCATGGTTAGAAACCTCTTCGATGCAATAAGTGGGTACATTGGCAACACCAATCCCCAGCTCTTTGGCTGCAACCAGATCGATGTTGTTGACGCCAATACCATATCGAACGACTCCCTTCAGCCGAGGCAGGGATTCAAGCACACGCCGCGTGATGGGGGCCCACTGTACCAGCAACACATCGGCGCTTCCACACCGTTGAATGACGTCCTCTTCAGTTATGCAGATCGGTTGTATTTCAATAAGTTCAATTCCTGCCGATTCCAACACATTCTTCTGCAGATCGAGAGAAGGAAAGGTATGGTCGCTGATAATCACTGTAGGCATTTGGTATTAAGCCTTTCGGAGACATTAAACCGAGCTGATCTTTGTGTTGATCGATGGTGTAAGAAGTATGATGAATCTATCTTTTCAAGGCGTTCACGGCCTGGCAGGACGCCAGCCACATTCGCGCGTCGTCAAAGGATTACCTGTTGAACTACCGACTGGGGCTACATGCTTTGATTGCGCTCGATGTTGATGGTAAGCTAACTCCCACCTCAGAGCACAGGTCAGGTCTCCTTTCGGTAGATGTATTCTTCACCAGGCTTCAACAGCATCATCTTCACATTCGGGGCCAACTGGGAGCAGAGTTCCATGAACCCAGAGGGGTTTCCATTCTGCTCAACAAACATCCAGAAATGAGTGGGTATTACGAGGTCTGGCGCTATCAACTGCGTCATCTGGGCCGCTTCACGCCAGTCCATATTGCCAAATGCGCCGTTGATGCAAGGCAGCAAAATATCAGGATGGGCATCGATCGCGGGCTGAAATTGCTCAGGCCGGTATGCAGTATCGCCTGTGTGATATACCTTGATGCCTGAAAG
>Ga0164242_10006920_pt1 | contig 12437 bp, 11 predicted proteins | sample OricomgcompostMG_FD_108783 | JGI IMG/M metagenome (GOLD analysis project Ga0164242, IMG submission 108783) | Miracle-Growth compost microbial communities from Emeryville, California, USA - Original compost - Miracle growth compost (MG) ... | reverse complement strand
CGCCGGCGATGACCCGCTCCAGGAACGGCGCGGCGGGTTCACCTGCGGCAGCGAGCATCTGCACCGCGGCCTGGGCCTCGACCAACGGCGCCGACCCGACGTACGCGCCGTGCACTTCGGCGACCAGGGCCAGGTCCAGCCGGGACGCTCCCCAGCCACCGGCGGACTCTGCCAGCGCCATCTGCAGCACGCCGTTGTCCACCAGCTCCGACCACAACTCGGGATCGAATCCGGCTGGCTCGGCCTGCCGTACCCGTTCCCCCGTCGAACACTTGGCGTACAACCCCGCGAACGCGTCCACCAGCTGCTTCTGTTCCGGCGAGAGTTGCAAGTCCATCAACGTTCCTGCCCGTCGGTCCGCGGATCTGCTCCCGCGACGCCCTTTGCGCCGTCGCCCGACGGCCTTTGACAGTACTGTCAGGCTAGGTCGCCCCGCGCTCGTCCGTCAACGGTCCGAGCGCCGGCACGCCCTCGTCAGGTCACATCGTGCGGACCCGGTTCGCGGTATGGGACTCGGGCAACCGGCGGATCAGGTTGTCCTGGGTGATCGAAGCGATCAGCCCACCTCGTTGGTCGAAGACCTGACCACGGCCATGGCTGCGACCCGCTCCGGCGTACGGACTTTCGAACGCCACCAGCAACCATTCGTGCGCTGACACCGGTGCGTGGAACGTCATGCTGTGCGCGAGCACCCCGGTGGAGATGTCCTGGTGGGACAGATCCTGCCCGATTCCTGCGTGCGGCCGCATCGCCGCCCCGATGAAGAAGCCGTCGGTGGCGTATGCGAGCAATGCCTGGCCGAGCGCGCCGGTGGCCTCGCCTCGGGTCCAGCGCAGCCAGACCTGCAGGGCCGGCGGGCCAGTGGGCGCGTCCACGCTCCAGGTGTCGACGCCGTCGACAACGCGCACCTCGGTGCCGGGGTATGCCATGAAACCCTGCCCCTCCGGCGCTCGCTCCGGTGGGCCGAGGTCAGGTGCGGCAGCCGCGTGCGCGATCAGATCCTCGTCACCGGTGTCGAGCATGACCAGAGACCGGCAGCACAGCCGATCCCCCTGCATCGCGGTAATCGTCTCTGCTGCCAGCGACCGTCCGCCGTGCAGCGGTTCCGCGACCAACTCGGTCCGAGCGCTCACCCGGGCCGAACGCGCGAAGACCGAGTACAGGGTCCGGACGGACCGGCCGGGGTGCAACTGATGCGCGAAGATCACCGACTGGGCGAGCAGCTGGCCGCCGAAGACGACATCGCGGACGCCCGCGTCCCCGAGGTTCTCGACCGCGACCCGGCGCTCGCCAAGTTCGGTCAGTCGCAATCCGGACGGCAGGTCACTCGCGTCCATCACAGCCTCTCCGACAGGTCCCTACGGGTATGTCGCCGATGACGCAATGACAGTACTGTCAATGCGGACGGTGGCAAGGGAGGAGGGATGTCGTTGACCGAACCCGGTAAGGCTGCGGCATCTCGTCCCGCTCGGCGCCCGGCACGGCCGCGGATGGCGGTGGTCGCCGAGACCCGCAGTCACGCCGCAACGTCCGGGCCACGGGCAGTCGGGACAAGCGACGCCGTGCTGGACAGCGCGCGCCGGGTCTTCGCGCAGCGTGGCTACCACGGGACGTCCATCGACGCGGTGGCCAAGAACGCCGGCGTTTCCCGGGCGAGTGTCTACACCTACTTCCGCTCCAAGCGGGACCTGCTGATCGTGCTCGGCGCGGAGAGCAACCAGCTGATGCAGACCCTGGTGGAGGAGTTCCCGAGCCTCGGTCCCGACTTCGCCGACGACGCGGTGACGGCGTGGATCGGGCGCTTCTTCGCCTTCCTCGAGGCCGATCAGAGTTTCGCGCAGGTGTGGAACGAGGCAGCGGTCTCGGACGAGGCGCTGCGGACCGAGGGGCTACGGCAGTGGAACCACGCCTGGAAAACCATCGGCGTGAGTCTGTGCCCGGAGCTGCAGCGCAACGAGGAAGCCGCTGCGGTCGGCATGGTCGTCTCGTCAGCGTTGGAACGGACCTGGTTCTACCTGCGTACCCTGCGAGCACCGATCGATGAACGTGCGGTCTCACGGAACCTGTGCCGACTGATCCAGTCGCTACGGAGCCCAGCGGCGCGGGCTCGGTCATAACGGTCGAGGATCGCAGGAGGGAGCTGTCGTGGACGACGAACAGTGGCAGGGTTTCACCATCACCGGTCACCCGTCCGGGGTGCGCGTCGTGACACTCAACGACAGCGAGCGGCTCAACGTCATGACCCAAGGACTCAAGCGGGACATGGTCGAGATGTTGATCCAGGCGCAGAACGACGACGGCGTGCGAGCCTTGCTGTTCACCGGCGCCGGCCGCGCGTTCTGCGCCGGTGACGACGTCTCGGGCGAGTACCACGCGCCGGCGCACGCACCGACGCGGTCGAACCTGCTTCCGCCGACCGGCGAGCAGGCGATCCGGCGCTACGCGTCACTGCGGACCGTCTCACAGGCCCTCACCCGAGCGCTTCGCGACTTCGACAAGCCCACTGTTGCGGCGGTCAACGGCGCCGCGATCCAGAGCGGGCTGTCACTGGCGCTCGGCTGCGACTATCGCGTGGCGTCCACGACGGCGCGGCTTGGCAGCGCCACATTGCGCTTCGGCTATCTGCCGGACGAGGGCGGGCACTACCTGCTGGCGGAGTACCTCGGCGCGCCACGCGCGCTCGAGTTCCTGCTACAGAAGAAGATCGTGCCGGCGCAGGAGGCGCTCCGACTTGGCCTGGTGAGCGAGGTCGTGGAGCCGATGGACCTGATGGAACGCGCCATCGCGGTGACCACCGAGCTGGCCGAGGGGCCACAGGTGTCGATGCGGCTGCTCAAGCGCGCGCTCTGGCGCGCCGCGCATGGCACGCTGGACGACTCCCTCGACGACATCGCGCTGCGCGCCTCGCTCTCGGACCCGCACCCGGACGCCGCCGAAGGCGTTGCCGCCTTCCGGGAGCGCCGGCCACCACAGTTCAACCGCTGGCTGGACGAGGAGTCGTAAGGCACCGGGCCGGTCAGGACTGGCAGCGGCGGCAGCGGCCGGCGAGCACCGGGTGCCGGGTGTCCACCACGAACCCGGTCGCCTGCTCGATCTTCGCCGCGGCTCCGGTCAGCAGTACCGCATCCGCCTCGCTGATCTGCCCGCACTCGGTGCAACGCAGGTGCAGGTGCTCGGTCGTGGACACCAGGTGGTAGCTGCGCCGGTTCGGGGTGAGGTCGACCTGACGTACCACGCCGACCCGCTCCAGATGTTCCAGCGTGCGGTAGACCGTGCTGAGCACGATGCCCTGCTCCGCCACGGCATCCGCGACCTCTTCGGCGGTGACGTGATGCCGTACATCCAGCACTCGCAGCACCGCCAGCCGGGACCCGGTGGCACGCAGCCCCGCCGACCGCAACAGTGCGGCCGCATCCACCGCACTCCGGACAGCCATCACCGTCACGATAGACGGCACCCGGGCAGCAAGACAGCTACCCGGGTGCCCGGCCCGTCCCTCGTTCACTGCCCATCCGCGAGTAGCCTGCAGCTGCGTATGGTTCGCATCTGATTCATCGGACGGTCCGGAGAGGGGCTTGGGTGGCTGTTGCTACACCCCCGCGGCGTGGCCGCCTCGGCCTCACCGGCATTGCGCGCGCGCTGACTCCGCGGGAATGGCTACGAGTCGGCGGCATGGTCGCTTTCATCGTCGCGCTGCACCTGGTGGGCTGGCTGACACTGATCTTTGCGGTGGCCCCGCAGCACTTGAACCTGGACCATCAGGTTTTCGGCGTCGGCATTGGCGTGACCGCGTACACGCTGGGGATGCGGCACGCGTTCGACGCCGATCACATCTCTGCCATCGACAACACCACCCGCAAGCTGCTCGCCGAAGGCAAGCGGCCGTTGTCGGTGGGGTTCTGGTTCTCGCTGGGCCACTCGACGATCGTCTTCGTCGCGGCCTGCGTGCTCGCCGGCGGCGCCAGGATCGCGCACTCCATCACCGACGACGGGTCCACCTTGCACCAGGTGACCGGAACGATCGGCGCGAGCGTATCCGGCTTGTTCCTCTACCTGCTCGCCGCGCTGAACGTCGTGATCCTGGTCGGCATCCTCAAGATTTTCCGGGAGATGCGGCGTGGCAGGTACGACGAAGTCAGCCTGGAAGAACACCTGGCCAACCGTGGGCTGCTGAACCGGTTCTTCGGGAAGGCCATGCGTTCGGTGCGCTCCGAGCGCCAGATGTACCCGATCGGGGTGCTGTTCGGATTAGGTTTCGACACAGCCACCGAAGTCGCGCTACTCGTACTGGCCGGCAGCGGCGCCGCCTCCGGGCTGCCCTGGTACAGCATCGTGATCCTGCCGGTACTGTTCGCCGCCGGCATGTGCCTGTTCGACACCATCGACGGGACCTTCATGAACTTCGCGTACGACTGGGCCTTCGCGCGGCCGGTTCGTAAGGTCTTCTACAACCTCACCATTACCGGACTGTCGATCGCAGTGGCATTCCTGATCGGCACCATCGAACTGATCGGGGTGCTGCACGACCAAGCCCACGTCGTCAATCCGGTCACGACCTGGGTCGCGGATCTCGACCTGAACTACGTCGGATACGGCATCGTCGGCCTGTTCGCACTGGTCTGGGCCGTGGCCGTCGCGATCTGGCATCTCGGCAAGGTCGAGGACAAGTGGTCACGAGGTCTGGCAGACCAGGTGACCACCGACTGACCGTCGGCTACCGCGCCGGCACCGGATGAGCAGGCAGCAGGGTGAGTGCGCCGAGCACTTGCCGGCGCCGTGCGGACTGGGCGGAACGGCGGCTCTCCGAAGGCTGCCTTGGTTCTGGCCTGCGCCGGTGTCTTCGTCGTGATCTTGGACGCGACGATCGTCGCAGTGGCGTAGGCCTGCCCGCCCGGGCGGCCGCTCCAGCGGTGATCAGCTCGATCGCCCGTGTCGCTACCGCACAGCAGCCGTCGCACCGCCATCTGCGCGCGCACCGGACCACGCCTGCCAGAGCGTGGAATAGGTGCCGCCGGCAGCTACCAGGGCTGCCTGGCTTCCTTGCTCGACGACCCTGCCGTCTTCGATCACGACAATGCGGTCCGCGGCAGCGGCCTGGCTCAGCCGGTGCGCGACCACCAGCGCGGTGCGGCCGTCCAGGACACGCGTGGCGGCACGATCGAGCAGCCGCGCACCGGCGCTGCCCGCGTCCGCGGTCGCCTCGTCGAGCACCACGAGCCGAGGATCGGCTAGAGCAAGACGAGCCAACGCGAGTTGCTGTGCCTGGGTGGCGCTGAGCGGATACCCGCCCTCACCGACGACGGTGCGCAGGCCTTCCGGAAGGGCCTCCACCCATCCCAGCGCGTCGACCAGTTCGAGCGCGGTGTGCAACTCGTCCTCGGACGCAGTGGGTTTCGCCAGCAGCAGGTCGTCTGCGACCGTCCCCGCGAAGACGTGCACCTCCTGGGTGACGAGCGCAACGGTCCGGCGCAGCTGGTCCGGTGGGATCTCGGCGACGGGCACGCCGCCGAGTGTGATCACGCCGCGCGTCGCCGGGTGGATACCCGCGACCAGCTTGGCAATGGTGGTCTTGCCGGCGCCGCTGGTCCCCACCAGCGCGACGTGCTCACCATCCGCGATCGTGAGGTCGATGCCGTGCAACACCGGATGATCGGGCAGATAACCGAAGTGGACTGATTCCAGCCGGATCGCCGCGTCGCGGGGTTCTCGCGAGTTGGCCACGGGCCTGGGCTCCGGCGTCTCGGCGACCCCGACGAGCCGGGCCAGCCCGGCAGCGGCTTCCTGGGCGGTGCCGAACAACCCGAGCAACGTGTTGATGGGATCGAACAGCCGGTGAAAGTACAGCGCGGCCGCGGCGGCGGCACCGACCGTGACCGCGCCGTCCCCGACCAGCCAGTATCCGACAGCGAGGATCGCCGCGAGACCGACGAACTCGGCCAGATTCAGCCGACCGAAGAACCGGGTGGCAAGCCGGTTGGCCGTGAGCGCGTAGTCCAGTGCATGCTGCGACCGGCCTCGGACCGCGTCGACGTGCCGGTCGGTGAGCCGGAAGGCCCGTACGGTCTCCGATCCGCCGATCGAGTCGAGCAATTGCTGGGTCCGAGCCCCCTCGGCAATCCGCTCCGCTGCGAATACCGGGGTGGAACGGGTGAGGTACCAGCGCAACGTGTAGAGCTGGATCGGAGTCGCCAGCAGTCCCGCCAGGGCGAAGCGCCAGTCGAGCACGCCGAGACCGACCACGGTCAGGCCGACCGTCAGTCCTGCGGCCGCCAGCGCCGGCACGGCCGACCGGACCGCCGCCGCGATGACCGAGACATCGCCGCTGACCCGGGCCACCAGGTCACCGGAACCAGCCCGTTCGACCTGCTCCAGTGACAGGCCGAGGGCGCGTCGCACGACACGCTCCCGCAATGTCGCGAGCATGGTCTCGCCCAGTCGCGCGACCCACAGTTCACCCAGCCCGGTGAAGACGGACTGTCCGACCGCCACGACGACGAGCAGGACCACCGGCGCGGTGATCGACCCCGGCCCATGCTGATCCAGTACGAGGTCGACGATGTGCCCCAGAATCGGCGGTACCAGCAGGCCTGCGCCGGTTCCCGCGAGCAGAGCGGTGAAGGCGGCAACCGCCAGCAACCGGTGCGGCCGGGCGAGGCCGCGCAAGGCGGTCCAGGTAGCGCCGGCGGCAGCAGTCGGCAGCAGCGCGGTCCCGCCGCGCGGGTCGTCTACCGCGCCAACAGCGGCGCCGGTCGCCGTCACGTCAGCACCAGTTCGCGGTAGGACGGTTCGGTCTCCGCCAGCCGAGCATGCGTTCCCTCGGCATAGATCGCGCCGTCGCGGAGCAGGACGACCCGGTCGCACCCGGCGAGCAACACCGGACTTGTCGTCACTATCACCGTCGTACGACCCGTACGCAGCGCTCGAAGCCCGGCCGCGATCCGTGCTTCGGTGGCCGCGTCGACAGCCGTGGTGGGGTCGTGCAGCACGAGGACCTCGGGATCCGCGGCCAGAGCGCGTGCCAACATCACGCGCTGGCGCTGGCCGCCGGACAACGAACGGCCGCGCTCGGCCAGCACCGTATCCAGCCCCTCCGGCAGCGTCGCCGCCACCTGGTCGGCATCGGCTGCTTCTATCGCGACACCGATCCGTTCGGCGTTCGGTTGCCCCGCCAGGACGTTGTCGAGCATGGATTCGGCGAACAAGTGGCCGCCCCGGTCGGCCACGAGCAGCGCACTCGCAGCAGCAGCCGGGCCGAGGCTACCGACCGGGACGCCGTCCACCCGCACTGACGACGCGTCGCTGTAACGGGAAGTAGCGAGCAGTGTGACGATCTCGGCGGCCTCTGCGCTGTCGGAGACGACGCCGACAAACTCACCCGGGTCGATGCGGAGGTCCATCAACCCGGTGTCCACAGCAAGGGCGCCCGGAGCCGGCTCAGGTAACCGGTCGTCGCCGCTCTCGTGTCGGGGGGCAGCGAGCACGGTCGCCACTCGGACGGCCGAAGCGCGGGCGCGGGCGAACGCGGCACCGGTGGCCGACAGCTGGGACAGCGGGCCGAGCAGGAACTGGGCGAGACCGACCGCGGCGACCAGATCACCGACGCTGATCCGGTCGTCGGCCGCCAGTCGGCCACCGACAAGGGCGACGAGGGCGAGGAAGCACATGGTCAACAGCAGGGTCGCTGCGTCGTAAGCAGATTCAGCTCTCGCCGCCCGCATCGTCGCCTGTAGCGACCGCCGGCTCGACGCCTCGTACCGGTCTGCAGCACCGCCCTCCCCGCCGATGCCCTTAAGCACCCGTAAGCCGTTGACCAGGTCGGTAGCCAGCCCCGCCGCCTCCGCGGCGTGCGCCTGCTCGATGCCTGCTCGACGCTCCAACGGCGCACCGAGCAGGTGGACCGCGACCAGCAGCACCGGACAGCCGAGCAACACCAGCAACCCGAGTTCGGTCGAGATATGTAGCAACACGACCGCGGCGACGACGATCGAGATCAACGCCCCGCAGGTGCGAGGAAGGACCGCGCAGAACGCACCGACCCGGTCCGCGTCCGAGTTCGAGATCGAGACGACGGCTCCGGTCATCCGGCTACGGTCCGGCCGGGCGCGGGGATCCAGAATGCTGGACGCTACCGACACACGGGCTTGGTGAGCAGCTTGCTCGGTGGCGCGACGCGACAGCCTGGAGCCGAACCGGAACGACAGCGAGAGCACCAAGAAGAGCCCGGCGAGCAGGGCGATCCAGGTCAGCACTGCCCCGCCGTCGTGAGGTGTAATCGCGCGGTCGATGACCCGGCCTATCGCCACCGGCACCAGCGACTCGCAGGCTTGCCAGCTCATCAAAAGCGCTGCCGCACCCGCGACGAGGCGGGCTTGGCCGGTAACCGCGCGCTGCAGGACGGTGCGGGAGGTTGTCATATTCGCGCTCAGTCCGACAGCTTCTCGAGGCCGGCTTCGAGTTCGTCCAGTACGGCCAGCGCATCGCCGTAGCCTCCGGGCAGGAAGTCCGGAAATGGCACCAGCCGATCGTTCCTGCTCGCCGCGAGATTCTTGAACGCCTGTTGGGCGAACAGTTGCGGCGCCTCGTTGTTCGGCGTTCCGTCGTAGTTCGAATAGAAGCCGAGGACGTCCGCGTCGGCGAGGGCATCGATCTTCTCGTAGGACAGAGCGCGGTTGCCGGTTCCCCGGGTCTGCGCGGTTCCGGTCGCGAACCGTACCCCGGCGCCCGCGAGGATCTGGCCGATATCCGAACCCGGCCCGTAGAGCCAGTATTGGCCGGTGCCGACGCCGCCCTGCAGGATGTCCCAGCGGTATCGCGCGAGCGTGCCGGCGTACCTGCTCTTGATCGCTGCGCTCTGCTGGGTCAGCTGCTGCGCCAGGGCAGCCAGCTTCGCGGTCCGGTCGACCGCGTTCGCGACGGTTCGCGCAATCTGCTGCCAGCCAGTCGCGGCCGCGATGACGGTCGGCGCCAGTTCACTCAGTTGCCCGTAGACCTTGGTGTTGTAGTCGTAGTCGACGCCGATGATCAGGTCAGGATGTACTGCGGCGACTTTTTCGACGCTGATCTGACCGGCGGTTCCGATCTTCGTGGCCGTCTGCCACTTCCCGCGGTAGCGCGGCGACACGGATTGGGCACCCTCGTCATAAACGCCTAGTACGTCCACGCCGAGATCCAGCAGCGCGGCGGCAGCATGCACATTCATCGAGTTCCCTGCAGCCGCCGAAGGATGCCCTCCGCCTGCTCCAGCAGCGCGGTTGCGGTGCCGTAGCTGCTGGGGAAGAACCACTGCAGGTCGTATAGGTGGCCGGACTGCACTGCGGGCAAGCGCGTGAACAAGGGCTGGTCGGTGAGCGTCTTCGCCCAAGCAGGGTCGACCGCTCGACCCATACCGATGACCGTGGCGTCCTCGAGGCGGCCCAACTGCTCGTAGGACAATTTGGCAAAGGCCTCCTTCTGTCCCACGGCGCCGGGGGCAAACGTGATTCCCGCGGCAGCGAGGACCTGCGAGTGCGAGGCCTGCGCCGAGTACCGGTACCAGCCTCCGCTCGCTGCGTTGATCAGCTCCCAGCGTTGACTCGCGAGCAGCTCCGGGTAACTGCGCCGAATGACCCGTTGCTTCTCGGTGAACGCATTGCGCAGTGGTCCGAGTCGCGACGTTCGGTTTACTGCGTCGGCGTATTCCGTAGCTTGGTCAGCCCAGTTCCCGACCGAAGCGGCCTGCGCGAACAACGCGGTGGGCGCGATGGCGCTGAGCTTGGCATACGGAAGCAGCGACTTGCCGGCGTCCGCCCAATCCGAGCCGACGATCAAGTCCGGCTTGAGGCTGGCCACCGTCTCCAATTGCACGTCGCCAGCCTCGTTCGCCACCAAGGGCATCGACTTGAGCGCGGCGGCGTACTGGGGCAGGAACTCGACGCCCGCGGTGACGCCGCCGATCGGGACGACGCCGACGTCAAGCAGGTTGGCCGTGCCGACGAAGCTCACCGTGACCACCCGGGTCGGGTGCGCGGGCACTCGGACCGGTCCGTGGATCGTCGGTATGTCCCGGGTGCCCGGACCGTCGACAGCGTCAGAACCGGACGATCCGCAGGCCGCGAGGCCGAGCATCGCCGCAGTACCGACAGCGCCGGTAAGGAAGCCACGGCGGGTGAGTTCGTCGACGATCCGGGCAAAATCCGCGTCAGTGGTTGCTCGGTCGAGCAGCGACGGAGTGCTCATGAGCCCTCCTGAACCTTGCGACAGATCGTGTCGAGATCGCCGAGAAGGGCCAGCGCGATCCCGTAGCTCGCCGGGAAGAACAGGTCGGTCGCATAGACCTGCCCTGCCTTGACGGCAGGTAGCGCAGTGAACGACGCCTGCTTGTTCAGATAGGGGAGACTGGCGTTGGTGGTGACGATGACGTCTGTGCCGGCGAGCAGGTCGAAGCGCTCGAACGAATACTCCTGGTAGCCGGTGGTCTGTGTCCGCCCTGCGTTCAGGGGCACCCCCGCATCGGAAAGCACTTGCCCGTGCGAGGACGCCTTGCCGTAGAGATCCCAGACGTTCTGACTGCAGTCGATGACATCCCACCGCGTCCGGGCGAACAGGCTGCCGTATGTCTTCTTGATCGTCGCGCCCTTCTCGGCGTACTTGGCTCTCAGTGCCGCCAGCACCGCGGTCTTGTTCACCGCGTCAGCGGTCGCCGCGGCCTGCTCCTGCCAGTTCCCAGCGGCCTGCTCCCAGGTGAACACGGCAGTCGGCGCGATCGACCGCAGTTGGGCGTAGGGCATCTGTCGCTGTTTCGAGTCGGCCCAGTCCGCGGTGACAATCAGGTCCGGCTGGAGGGAGGCGACCTTCTCCACCAACGGCTTTCCGTCGACGTCCGTCACGACCGGTACCCCGCGGAGCGCCGTCGTATAAGCCGAAAAATCCGGCATGTAGTCGGGGACGCCGATCGGGGTGAGGCCGAGGTCGAGCAGCGCGCATCCCTCGGGGAAGTCCAGCGCCACCACCCGTTTGGGGTCGGCAGGAACCTCGACGTCGCCGTAGATCGTCGACACCGTCCGCGTCGTTACGGCGGATTGCGTGCCACTGTCCGCACCCGAACTGGAAGAACCGCACGCGCCCAGCCCGAGCAACGCGGCGGTCCCTACCGTACCGGCGAGAAATCCGCGCCGGGTGAGCTCGGCCACGATACGGGCGAACTCGGTGTCGGTGGCCTGACGGTCGAGCAAGTCGGGGGTCATGGCGTGGCTCCAAACGGGAGACAGGGTACGGACGGCGGTCTGCTGGTCATCGGGTGGCCCCGGCCAGCAGCGGTTCGAGGGCATTGACGGCGTACGGGATGCTCAGCACGGAGGCACTCGACATCGCCAGCGCGACGTTCAGGTCGGAGACGAAAAGCACCCGTCCATCCCCGTACCCCGGTATCGACGCCAGCGTGGGGAATGCCGCGAGCTGCTGACTTTGCGACTGGCCGGTCTGGCTGAGCACCACCACGACGTCCGACGCGACGTCGGCGAGCCGCTCGGGGGACAGCTGGGTGAAGAACGTCTTGTCGCCGAGTCCTTTCACAAAGGGCGACGGGGTGAAGCCAAGCGCCGTGAGCAACTGCATCCGGGTGTCACTCGCCGCATAGGCGCCGACCTCGGTTCCGTAGGTGAGCAGTACCGAGACGGTCTTGCCGGCAAACGCGGGATGTGCCTTCGCGCGTGCGGTCAGGAAACTGTTCGTCTGGGCGACCAATTTCTGGCCGTCCTGCTGCCGACCGAGTGCGGTGGCGATGAACTCGGTGGACTGCTGCCACGGCACCGCGTTCGGTGTCGCTCCCTTCGGGAGACCCACCGTGGGGGCGATATCGCTGAGGGTGTCGTATTGCTTCTTGTCCGCGAACGACTGGACATCCAGGATCAGGTCAGGCGTCAGCGATGCGATCAGCTCGTAATTCAGGGGGTTGGTCAAGATTTTCGGGTCGGCGTCACCCAACCGGGACAGCGCCCACGGCCCGACGCCCTTTTTCATCACCGGTACGAAGCGGTACACCGCAACGGGGACGACGCCTAACGCGAGCAGCACGTCGTGGTCAGTACGTCCAGCCGACACGACCGTCTTCGGCGGGCTCGAAATCGTGACGGTTCCGAACGTGTCGGTAACCGTGACCGGGAATCCCGCGGGACTGCTGCCCGAGGCCGCCGGACCGGATCCGCTGTCACCACAGGCCGCGAGACCGAGTAACGCGGCCGCACCCGCGGTCCCAGCCAGAAAGCCTCGCCGGCTCAGTTCGTCGACGATACGGACGAACTCGAGATCCGTGTCGACGGTCGGTCGGGACAGCAGCGTGCTGGTCATCAGACAACCCCCTGGTATCGGTCGAAGATCGAGGAAAGATCACGGATAGCCAGCTCCGCCCAGCGATACGTGCACAAGTCCGCCCAACCGATCGGGTAGACGTGCCCGGCTCG
>Ga0164242_10006919_pt1 | contig 12438 bp, 10 predicted proteins | sample OricomgcompostMG_FD_108783 | JGI IMG/M metagenome (GOLD analysis project Ga0164242, IMG submission 108783) | Miracle-Growth compost microbial communities from Emeryville, California, USA - Original compost - Miracle growth compost (MG) ... | reverse complement strand
GCCCGGGTGCCGGGAGCAGGTCGAAGGTCAGCCCGGCCGCGCGCAGCCGGGTCACGCCGTCAGGCTCCGGTTCGGGCTCGAGGACGGTTCGCGGTTCTGCCGCCGGTGCGCCGGACCGGTGCCGAGCCAGGTAGTCGGCGACCAGCGGCGCGAAATCCGGGGTCAATGCGGCCAACGGGTCGCTGAGCCAGGCGCGGTCGGCCGCACCGACGTAGCACGCGGCGTCATACCGGTCCGCGACCGCGGCCGCCGAGGCCACGTGGTCGAAATGGCCGTGGGTCAGCAACACCAGCGAGGGGGTCAACCGGTGCTCGCCGAGCAGCCGCTCCAGGCCGTCCATCGCGTCCATCCCCGGGTCGACGACCACACAGCTGCCGTCCCCGGCTGCAGCGACCACGTAACAATTCGCGGCCAACGCACCGGCAGCGAAGGAGGCAAGCACCACGCGGTTCAGAGTATCGGGCAGGATTGGCTCATGAGCGAAGACGCAAACGGGGCCGCTGCGGCGACGCCCGCTCCGTCTGATGGCCCGGCAAGCTTTGGGCGAGTCGACAGCGACGGGACGGTCTACGTCCGGACCAAGGACGGCGAACGTGCCGTGGGACAGGTCCCCGACGTCAGTCCGGAGGAAGCGCTGGAGTTCTTCGTCCGTCGGTACACCGCGCTCGAACTCGAGGTTTCCCTGTTGGAGCGCCGGGTGCGCGGCGGGAACCTGTCCCCCGACGATGCTGCGGCGTCGATCCGCACCGTCACCGGGACCGTACGGGAGGCCAACGCGGTCGGCGACCTGGACTCCCTGCTCGCCCGGCTGGACGCGCTCAACCCGCTGCTTGACCAGAAGCGCGCCGAACGCCGGGCCGAACGCGCCCGGCAGCAGCAGGAGACGTTGGCGGCCAAGGAACGGTTCGTCGCCGAGGCCGAGCGCCTGGCGCAGAGCAACGACTGGCGCGGCGGGGTGAACCGGTTCCGGTCGCTGCTCGACCAGTGGAAGCAGCTGCCCCGGCTGGACCGGGCCACCGACGACGCGCTGTGGCATCGGTTCTCCAGTGCCCGGACCACCTACACCCGCCGGCGCAAGGCCCAGTTCGCCCAGCAGGCCGAGCGGCGCGAGGCAGCCCGGCAGGCCAAGGAGCAGATCATCGCCGAGGCCCAGCAGCTGGTCGATTCCACCGACTGGGGACCGACCACCGGTGCGTTCCGCAACCTGATGACGCGCTGGAAGGCGGCCGGCCCCGCGCCGCGCGAGGTCGAGGAGGACCTCTGGCAACGCTTCCGCGGCATCCAGGACCAGTTCTTCTCCGCGAAGCAGGCGGCGCTGTCGGCCCAGGACTCGGAGTTCCGGGACAACCAGCGCGCCAAGGAGGCACTGCTCGACGAGATCGAGAAGGTGCTGCCGGTGACCGACGTCGGTGCGGCCAAGGCGGCGTTCCGGGACTTCCTGGACCGCTGGTCCCAGATCGGCAAGGTGCCGCGGGAGGCGATGCGGCCGATGGACAACCGCCTGCGGGCGGTCGAGACGGCGATCCGCAACGCCGAGGAGGAGCGGTGGCGGCGGACCAATCCGGAGGCCCGGGCGCGGGCCGAGGACACCGCCGCCAAACTTGAGGCACAGATCGCCCAGCTCGAGGAGCGGGCCGCCAAGGCCGCTGCCCGGGGTGACACCAGGGCCGCGCAGGAGGCGTCGGAGAGCGCCTCGACCTATCGGCAGTGGCTCACCCAGGCACAGCAGGCAGCCGACGAGTTCCGGCCTGAGTGATCCCGCCGGGCAGCTGGTTGATCACTGGGTTCGATCACTGGTTGATGCGATAGGCGTCAAAGACGCCGGGGATGCCGCGGACCACCTGCAGCACATGATCAAGATGGGTCGGGTCCGCGGTCTCGAAGGTGAACTTGGCCTTGCAGATCCGATTCTTCGACGTGTTCAGCGCCGCTGACAGGATGTTGACATGCTGGTCGGACAGCGCCCGGGTGATGTCGGAGAGCAGCCGGTTCCGATCAAGGGCCTCGACCTGGATCGCAACCAGATAGGAACTTTGGGCTCCCGGCGCCCACACGACGTCGACCAGGCGTTCGGGTTGGGCCTTCAGGCTGTCCGCGTTCACGCAGTCGGTGCGGTGCACCGACACCCCGGAACCGCGGGTGACGAAGCCCATGATCGAATCCCCCGGGACCGGGGTACAGCACTTGGCCAGCTTGACCCACAGATCGCTCGCACCGACGACCTCGATGCCGGTCTCGTTGCCGCCGCTCTTGTTCCGGCGACGTCCGGTGACCACCCGGTCCTCGCTGGTCTCGTCGACCGCGGCGTCCTCGCCGCCCTCGACGCTGATCAGTCGGTTGACCGCGGCCGCCGCGCCGACGTTGCCCTCGCCGATCGCCGCGTACAGCGCGTCGACGTCGGCCAGCCGGAAGTGGTTGGCGACGGCGGTCAGGTGTTCGACGGTGAGCAGCCGCTGCAATGGCAGGCCCGCCTTGCGCAGATGCTTGGCGAGGATCTCCTTGCCCTGCTCGATGGACTCCTCACGCCGTTCCCGGGTGAAGTAGTGCCTGATCTTGTTCCGGGCGCGGGCGCTCTTGACGAAGGCCAGCCAGTCCCGGCTCGGGCCGGCACCCTCGGCCTTGGAAGTGAACACCTCGACCACGTCGCCGTTGGACAGCACCGACTCCAGCGGCACCAGCCGTCCGTTGACCCGGGCGCCAACACAGCGGTGGCCGACCTCGGTGTGGATGGAGTAGGCGAAGTCGACCGGCGTGGCGCCCGACGGCAACGCGATCACGTCGCCCTTCGGGGTGAAGCAGAAGACCTCGGAGGAGTTGATCTCGAAGCGCAGCGAGTCCAGGAACTCACCGGGGTCCGCGGTCTCCCGCTGCCAGTCCAGCAGCTGCCGGACCCAGACCAGGTCGTCCGGGGATCCCTTGGCCGGTGCCGGTACTCCGCCCTTCGCGTCCTGTTTGTACTTCCAGTGCGCGGCGACGCCGTACTCGGCACGGCGGTGCATCTCCTCGGTGCGGATCTGCAACTCCACCGGCTTGCCGCCCGGTCCCAGCACCGTGGTGTGCAGCGACTGGTACAGGTTGAACTTGGGCATCGCGATGTAGTCCTTGAACCGCCCGGGCAGCGGATTCCACCGGACATGCATCACGCCGAGCGCCGCATAACAGTCGCGGGGCGTCTCCACCAGGATGCGCAGACCGACCAGGTCGTAGATCTCGGAGAAGTCCCGACCGCGGACCACCATCTTCTGGTAGATCGAGTAGTAGTGCTTCGGCCGGCCGGTCACGGTCGCCTTGATCTTGGCCGCCCGCAGGTCGCCGGTGACCTCGTCGATCACCCGTGCCAGGAACTCGTCCCGTTTCGGCGCCGCCTCGGCGACCAACCGGACGATCTCGTCGTAGACCTTGGGATGCAGGGTGGAGAACGCCAGGTCCTCCAGTTCCCACTTGATCCGGTTCATGCCCAGCCGGTGCGCCAGCGGGGCGTAGATCTCCAGAGTCTCGGTGGCCTTGCGGCTCTGCTTGTCCGGCCGCAGATGATGCAGCGTCCGCATGTTGTGCAGCCGGTCGGCGAGTTTGATCACCAGAACCCGGATGTCGCGGCTCATCGCGACGATCATCTTGCGGATGGTCTCGGACTCGGCGGTCTCGCCGTATTTGACCCGGTCCAGTTTGGTCACGCCGTCGACCAGCAACGCGACCTCGTCGCCGAAGTCCCGGCTCAGCTCGGCCAGCGTGTACGGCGTGTCCTCCACCGTGTCGTGCAGCAGTGCGGCGACCAGAGTCGGCTCGGTCATACCGAGTTCGGCCAGGATCTGGGTGACGGCCAGCGGGTGGGTGATGTACGGATCGCCGCTCTTGCGCAACTGCCCGTCATGCAACCGCTCGGCCGTGCGGTAGGCCCGTTCCAGCAATGCCGTGTCGGCCTTCGGGTGGTTGGCGCGTACGGTCCGGAACAGTGCCTCGAGCACCGGGGTCTGTGGCTTGCTGTTGCCGAACCGGGCGATCCGCTGGCGCATCCGCACCCGCGGCTGTTCGGGGCCGGTGGTTGCGCGCACCGGGGTCGGCGGTGTCGACGGGGCGCGACGTTCCCGCGTCCGGCTGTCGTCAGCCGGCCGCCCGATCGTCCGATCCGCCCCGTTCTGCTCGGGCGTGAGGTCGGAACCGATGGCGGGTGCAGGTTCGTTCAATGCGACCCTCTCAGCCTGCTCGATACCTGGTGAACGTCTGCCGATATGGACTCCCGTTGTTGAGGAAGAACGCCGACCGTGGCAAGTCTAATTCCCGGCAGAAATTCGGGGTTCGGCGGGCAGGCGCCGGCAGATCGTCGGGGCGCCGGTCAACCGGTCTTGCGCTCCCCCGGCGTCTTCGGCACGTGCCGGACGACCACCAGCTGGTCACCGGTCTCCAGTTTCTCGACGGTTGGGTCGCTGAATCGTCGCAGCGTCTTGTTCCGGACCACGCCGAGCACCCGCTCCTCCCGGATGTCGGCCGGGCTGTGCCCGACCTCCTGGGCCGAAACCTGCCGTTCGGCGATCTCCAGGCCCTGGTCGGCGGTCAGCAGATCCTCGATGATGCTGCCCAGATTGGGGCTGATCGTGCTCAGTCCGACCACCCGCCCGACTGCCTCGGAGGAGGTGATGACCGCGTTGGCGCCGGACTGCCGCAGCAGCGAGGCGTTGTCCTGTTCCCGGACCGCGACGACGATATGGGCGCTGGGATTGAGCTGCCGGACGGTGAGCGTCACCAGGATCGCCGAGTCGTCCCGGTCCAGGGTGATGATCACATCGTGGGCCTTGCTGATCTCGGCGCGCCGCAGGATCTCCCGGCGGGTGCCGTCGCCGGCGATGCCGGCGAAACCCTGCAGATTTGCCTCGGCGATCACACCTGGCCGGGCGTCGATGATCACCACCCGGTCCGGGGTGTACTTGGTGTCGGTCAGGGTCTGGACCGCGCTGCGGCCCTTGGTTCCGAAGCCGACGACGACGGCATGGTTGCGCATCCGTTTCCTCCAGCGGGCGTCAAGGAAGATCCGCCGACCCTGAGTGGCAAGCACCTCGAGGGTGGTGCCGACCAACAACACCAGGAAGGCGATCCGCAGCGGTGTCACCAGGATGGCGTTGATGATCCTGGCATGCGGCAGGACCGGGGTGATGTCGCCGTACCCGGTGGTGGTGATCGTGACGGTTGCGTAGTAGATCGCGTCGATGAACGACACCGACCCGTCGTAGCTGTCGGTGTAGGCGCCCCGGTCGATGTAGACGATGGCGACGATCAGTGCCAGCAGACCGACCGCCACCAGTCCCCGGGTGGCCAGCTGACGTCCGGGCGAGGCCTGATGGGTGGGCAGGTTGACCAGCGTCTCGCTGATCCACCCGCGCCGCGACCGTCTGTCGGCCGACCGTTCCGTCTTCTCCTGACGGTAGCTCTCGAACACCGGCGTCGGGCCGTATCGCTAGCCTTCGACGTTGGTCAATGCGATGACCTCGTCGATCCCCTGCTCGCTGAGATATTTGCGTCCGTTGAGGAAGTCGAGTTCCATCACCACGGCGACCGCGACCAGATCGGCCCCGAGTTCCTTGATCAACTTGGCGGTGGCGGCCACAGTCCCGCCGGTCGCCAGGATGTCGTCGACGATGAGCACCCGGGAACCGTCGGGAATGGCATCGCGATGAACGCTGAGGGAGTTGGTGCCGTACTCCAGTTCGTACTCGGTGGTGATCACCTCACCGGGCAGCTTGCCCGGTTTGCGGACCGGGACGAAGCCGGTGCCCAGGGACAGCGCGACCGGCGCGCCGAAGATGAAGCCGCGGGCCTCCATGCCGACGACCACGTCGATGTCGCTGGGGACCTTGGTCGCCAGCTCGTTGATCACCGCGGAGAAGCCTCCCGGCGACCCGATCAGCGGCGTGATGTCCTTGAACACCACGCCCGGCTCGGGGAAATCCGGAATGTCGCGGATCAGGTCGACCCAGGTCTGATTGGTCATCTACTTCTTCCGTTCACTGCGGGGCTTGCGTTGGGGCTGTGGCCTGCCGGCCGCACGATCCGAAAGTCTCTCACGCCGCGCGTCGGCGGCGGCGCCAGCACCGGTCCCCGATTCCCGCACCGCCAGGGTGATCCGGCCCCGGCTGGGCGCCCGGTCGCCGGGTGCATCCTGGTCGGTCAGCTTGTCCTCGTCGGTGCCCTCGGCAGTGTCGTCCGCGGTGTCCCGGGTCTCATCCGCAGTGAGAGTCCCCGATTTCACGCCCGGCGTGGCCGGCCCGGCACGTCCGGCCGCCGCTGCGGTACGCCGCCGGGTACGCGACGGCGGTTCCTCGCCCGCTGCCCGGGCCACATCCCGGGCGCGCCGGTTGGCGACCCGCTTGGCCTGCCGGATCATGTCCGGTTCGCGTTCCTTCCACAGCGCCAGCAGCGGTGTGGCGATGAAGATCGAGGAGTACGCCCCAGAGATCATGCCGACGAACAAAGCCAGGGCCAGGTCCTTCAGCGGGCCGGTGTGCAGCACCACACCGCCGGCGAACAGCAGGGCCGCCACCGGCAGAACACCGATGACAGTGGTGTTGATCGACCGGACCAGTGTCTGGTTGACCGCCAGGTTGGCCGCCTCGCTGTAGGTCCGCGTCGCGCTTCCGGTCAGGTTGCGGGTGTTCTCCCGCACCTTGTCGAAGACGACCACGGTGTCGTACAGCGAATAGCCGAGGATGGTCAGCATCCCGATCAACGACTCGGGAGTGAAACTGAAACCGACCACGGCGTACACGCCGATGGTGATCACCAGGTCGTGCAACAGGGCGATCAGCGCGGCCGCCGACATCTTGGCGTTGCGCATGTACGCCCACAGCACCAGGCTGACCACCACCAGGAAGACAACCAGGGCGACGATGCCGCGTTCGGTGATCTGACTGCCCCAGGATGCGCCGATCAGGTTGTAGTTGATCTGGTCGACCGATGCCCCGGTTGCCTCGGCCAGCGCCTCCTTGACCTGCGGCACCTCGCTGGCGGTGTTCAGCGTCGCGGTCTCCACCCGGATGGTGCTGTTGCCCACCCGGGTGACCTCGGCGTCCGCTGCATGCGGCACGCCGCTGGCGGACAGCGCGTCCTCGACCTTCTGGATGGTGGCCTGGTCGGTGCTGGCCGGAATCTGGAATTCGGCACCACCGGTGAACTCGATGCCGAGGTTGAGTCCGCGCAGGGCGAACCCGGCGACGACGATGAGAATCGCGATGCCGGAGACGATGAACCACCGACGCCATTGGCCGACGAAGTCGAAGGACACTTCACCGGTGTAGAGCCGGTGGCCGAGATTGCCGAGCCGGGACATCAGGCCTCACCTCCGGTTCCGCGGCCCGCGGTCGCCGACGCGGTCCTCATCCGGCGCCGGTTGCCGGGCAGCGCCTGGACGCCGAGGTGGCGGGCGTCGAGACCGGACAGCTTGTGGCCGCCGCCGAAGAACTTGGTCCGGGCCAGCAGGGTGACCAGCGGTTTGGTGAACAGGAAGACCACGATGACGTCGATGATCGTGGTCAGGCCGAGGGTGAAGGCGAAGCCGCGCACCGAGCCGATCGCCACGATGAAGAGGATCAGCGCGGACAGGAAGGACACTGCATCGGCCACCAGGATGGTCTGCCGGGCGCGCCGCCAGCCGGTCTCCACGGCCGTACGGATGGTGCGGCCCTCGCCCACCTCGTCTCGTATTCGGGCGAAGTAGATGACGAAACTGTCCGCGGTCACGCCGATGGCCACGATGGCGCCGGCGATGCCGGCAAGACTGAGCGCGAATCCGACGGCGGCACCGAGCAGCACCATGGCCGCGTAGGTGGTGCCGAAGGCGACGGCCAGCGAGGCGATCACCACCAGCCCGAGGCCGCGGTAGTACAGAAAACAGAAGAGCAGCACCAGGGCCATGCCGACCGCGCCGGCGATCAGACCGGCCTGCAGCTGCTCGCCGCCGAGCGTCGGTGAGACGGTGTCGACGCTGGAGATCTCGAAGGCCAGCGGCAGCTGGCCGTAGCGCAGCACATTGGCCAGGTTCTGTGCCCGCTCCTGGTTCATGTCGCCGCCGCTGATGGTGGCCTGGCCGCCCGGGATGGCCTTGTCGACGTACGGCGCCGAGACGACCGAGCCGTCCAACACGATGGCGAACTGGTTCTGTGGGCTCTGCCGGGTGGCCAGCACGCCGGTGACGTTCTGGAACTGGCTGGCACCCTTGCCGTTCAGCCCGAGGTTGACCTCCCAGCCCAGCGAGTTGTTCTGGCCGAGGCCCGCGTTGGCGCTGGTCAGCTCGTTGCCGGAGATGACCGTCGGGCCGAGCAGGTACTTGGTGGTCCCTGCCTCGTCACAGGCGAACAGCGGCTTGTCGGCAACGTCCTTGTAGGTGTCGGTGTCCCGCGGGCAGGTGAAGCTGGCGAACGCGCTCCGGACGTCGTCGGTGGGTTGCCAGTTGATCGCCTGGTCCGCCGGAACGGCCTTGGTCTTGTCGTCCGGGAACGGCGCTGCCGGTGCGGGCGGCTCGGTCGGCAGGGCCGGAGCGGGGCGTCCGTTGCCCTTGGACTTCGCGGTCGCCGTCGAGCTCGGGCTCGGGGATTCGCTCGGGGTCGGGCTCGACGACGGGCCGGCCGAGCCGGTGCCGGAATCGCTGGGGGAACCGGCCTTGGAGTTGTCCCCCGGCTGGGAGGTCGGGGTGGTCTGCTGCTCGTCGTAGACCGCGCGGAACCGAAGTTCCGCGGTCTGGCCGACCTGCTGGATCAATTCGTCGCGCTGCACGTTCGGCGCGCTGACGATGATCTGGTTGCCGCCGGCCGTGGTGACCTGACTCTCCCCCACACCCAGGCCGTCGACCCGCTGCTGGATGATCGTCCTGGCCTGGTCCAGGCTGCTGGCGCTGACGCCGCCCTTACCGCTGACGTTCCGCGCGGTCAGCGTGATGGTGGTTCCGCCGCTGAGGTCGAGGCCGAGTCTCGGCGCCCAACTCTTGGTCGCCGCCATCACGCCGTAGAGCACGGCAATGACGATGAAGCAGGCCACCAGGGTGCGCAGCGGGTGGCCGACCTTGGATGCCACGGTCAGTCGGTCCTTCGGGTCGGAGTCGGGTAGCTGAACGACTCAGCGGTCGGAGTCGTTCCCCTTCTCGGTGTTCTGGTCGGTGTGCCGGTCGGGATCGGTCCGCTCCTCGTCCCGGCCACCGAGGGACGACTCCCCGAGCACCGAACCCTGCGAGGTACCGTACGGCGGCCACGGTGCAGTCTCGTGGTCGGGTTTGGTTTCCTCGTCCGCGGGCGGGGTGAAGTCCGGTCCCGAGCCGGGGGTGTACTCCTGGATCGGAGCCCCACCGGCCATCCCACTGGCCACCCCGGGTTCCTCGTCCCGGCCGTACTCGGCGACGGGCTCGCCCGCCGACTCGCCGGTCGCGTCGTGGGCGACGGCGGTGGTGCCGGCGCGGTAGCCGGCCAGCGACGCGTCCTCCTCGCCCTCGCCGACCACCCTGCCGACGGCCTGCTTCAGCATCGTCACCCGGTTGCCCGGAGCCGTCTCCAGGACGATCTGCTTCTCACCGACGGCGATCACCGTCGCGTAGATACCGGTCGTGGTGACCACCCGGGCGCCCGGCCCGATGGCGTTGATCATCTGTGCCTGCTGCTGCTGACGCTTGCGCTGCGGGCGCATGATCAGAAAGTAGAAGGCGATGATCATCACGACGATCAAGACGATCGATCCGTACGATCCCATTGAGTTTCACGTCCTCTTCGATCGGCGCTCCACGCGCCGTTGGTCAGCGGCAGGCCGCTCCGGGCCCCGACCGCCGTACTCTACCCAGGAACTCGGCGAAACCCAGCCTCGCCGGGCGGCGCAGGCCGGTATTCCGTTTCGGTCAAGTGTCCTCCTCGCCGGCTGCGAACAGGTCCGGTTCGCGGGCGTTCCCCCTGGCCGGAGCCGGATAGCCGGGGCCCGGACGCGGGGTGAGCCCGAGGTGCCGCCAGCCCGCTTCGGTGGCCACCCGGCCGCGAGGTGTCCGCATCAGGAAGCCCAGTCTGACCAGGAACGGCTCGGCCACTTCTTCCACCGTCTCGGCCTCCTCGCCCACCGAGATCGCCAACGTGCCCAGTCCGACCGGCCCACCGCCGAACCGGGTACAGATCGACTCCAGCACCGAACGGTCCAGCCGGTCAAGGCCGAGCGCGTCCACCTCGTACAGATCGAGCGCGGCGCGCGCGACGCCGGCGGTGATCCGGCCGTCGGCCCGGACCTGGGCGTAGTCGCGGACCCGGCGCAACAACCGGTTGGCGATCCGCGGTGTGCCCCGGGACCGGCCGGCGATCTCAGCCGCGCCGGAGGGATCCAGGTCCGCGCCGATCAGCCCGGCGGAGCGGTGGACGATGTGTTCCAGGTCGGCCGGGCCGTAGAAGTCCAGTTGCGCGGTGAATCCGAACCGGTCGCGCAGCGGGCTCGGCAGCAGGCCGGCCCGGGTGGTCGCCCCGACCAGCGTGAATCGCGGGATGTCCAGCGGGATCGCCGTCGCGCCGGGGCCCTTGCCGACCACGACGTCGACCCGGAAGTCCTCCATCGCCAGATAGAGCATCTCCTCGGCCGGCCGGGACATCCGATGGATCTCGTCGAGGAAGAACACCTCACCCTCGGTCAGACCGGAGAGGATCGCCGCCAGGTCGCCGGCGTGCTGGATCGCCGGGCCGCTGGAGATCCGCAGCGGCGCTCCCATCTCGGCGGCGATGATGCCGGCCAATGTCGTCTTGCCCAGCCCGGGGGGGCCGGACAGCAGGACGTGGTCGGGCACGGTTCCGCGCGCCCGGGCGGCCTCGAGCACCAGGCCCAGTTGGTCGCTGACCCGCGGCTGGCCCTCGAAGTCGGCCAGCCGGGTGGGCCGCAGCGCGGACTCGGCGGCGGATTCGCCGGGATCGGCCTGGGGGTCGACGAGATCGATCCCGGGATCGAGCCGGGCCTCGAAGCCGGTGTCGTCGTGGAAGTCGTCAGGCATCGACACCATCATTCCTGATCGCCGTGACATTTCCGACCACCGTCACGGTCCGCACCGCGTCACGTTCAATGTGCGTCACGGTTTGGCGAGGGTCTGCAACGCTGCGCGCATCAGCACCGCGACGCTGACCGACGGATCGTCCTCGGCCAAGTGCTCGACCCGGTCGCAGGCCGCCTCGGCGTCCTTGGCCGACCAGCCCAGTCCCTGCAGTCCTTGGCTGACCTGGTCGCGCCATTCGGCGGTCGGCGGTGCGGTCGGGCCGGCGCCGGTTGTCGGCCGCTCGGACTGTACGGCGTTGACCTTGTCCTTGAGTTCGATGACGATCCGTTGGGCGCCCTTGCGTCCCACACCCGGAACCTTGGTCAGCGTCACCAGGTTCTCGGTGGCGATGGCCTGCCGCAGGTCGTCGGGCGCGAGCACCGCCAGCGCAGCCTGGGCGAGTTTCGGACCGACGCCCGACGCGGTCATCAGCAGTTCGAAGAAATCGCGCTCCTCGGCGGTGCCGAAGCCGTACAGGGTCAGCGAGTCCTCCCGGACCACCAGTGAGGTGGACAACGTGGCCTGCTGGCCGTGCCGCAGATCGGCGGTGGTGTTCGGTCCGCAGAGGGTCTTGATCCCGATGCCGCCGACGTCGACCACCGCCCAGGTGGCTCCGACCGCACTGACGGTGCCGGTCAGTTGCGCGATCACGGGTGTGCTCTCCTTGATGCTGTCGTCGGTGCTGTCGTCGGTGCTGTCGTCGGGGCTGTCGTCGGGGCTGTCGTCGGGGTGTTGGCCCGGCGGGCCAGGGCGTACGCGGCACGTTGCCGGGACGCAAGTCGCGCCGCATTGTCCGCGGCCTGAGTGAGCCGGTCGGAGGCCGCTCCGCGCCACAGGTGACAGATCGCCAGCGCCAGGGCGTCTGCGGCGTCGGCGGGTCTTGGGGTCACGTCCAGCCGCAGGATGCGGGCCACCATCGCCCCGACCTGGGCCTTGTCGGCGCGACCGGACCCGGTGATCGCCGCCTTGACCTCACTCGGCGTGTGCAGCGCCACCGGAAGTTGATGGCGGGCAGCCACCAACATGGCGACGCCGGCCGCCTGCGCGGTACCCATCACGGTCTGCACATTGTGTTGGGAGAACACCCGCTCCACCGCGATGACGTCGGGTCGGTGTTCGGCGACCCATTCCTCGAAGGCGGTCTCCAGTCGCAGCAGCCGGTGGGCGACCTCGAGGCTGGTGTCGGTGCGGACCACGTCGACGGCGACCAGAGTGGGGTTCCGGCCGACGGTTCCGTCGACGACACCGAAGCCGCACCGGGTCAGCCCGGGGTCGATGCCCAGGACACGCACACGACCTCCTGACGAAGCGATCCGAACAGACGTTCGCACGCTATCCCAGCTCAGCCCGCGGGCGGCTGCCATCGGTCATCGGCGTGTCGGGCGTCGGTCGCGCGGCATCACGTGCATTTT
>Ga0164242_10006918_pt1 | contig 12439 bp, 11 predicted proteins | sample OricomgcompostMG_FD_108783 | JGI IMG/M metagenome (GOLD analysis project Ga0164242, IMG submission 108783) | Miracle-Growth compost microbial communities from Emeryville, California, USA - Original compost - Miracle growth compost (MG) ... | reverse complement strand
GCCTTCCTCATCTTCTCCCGAGCTTGTAACCCAAGATAGGGAGTAATTCAGGTGGTAGGTGGTAAAATATAGGGATGGTTCGACCTTTTAGCCGCCTTCAGCAACGGCAGGACGAGACACGAACCCGGAATGAAGTAGCAGCGCCCTCGATTTTTCCCTTTTATTTTCTCGTGGGTCGAGAGATTTCAAGGAGGCGGGCGACGAGTCGCGTGGCTTTTCAGCTGTAGATCTTTTGGTGGGTTGCTGGGCGCTGAGAGAGGCAAGGGCAAGGGGGGCCAGCAAACAGCAAAGCCCCGCTTAGCCACCCCCGCTCATGCAATAACGACTCCATGATGCAAAGGCGGTGGAAGAAAGCTCCGTGCCAATGTAATTGCCAATGCTTTGGGCGTTGGACGTTGCCGATTCCCCCCAGTACCTTACTCATCTAATAAGATGGATATCACCAAGTCGAGTCGTTCGTTTGACAGACGTGTACGGATCCGTATACAACCCAATATTACCTTGTAGAATATTAACGTGTAGCCTTGCGGTATACGGCCCGGTCCTGCTGGCGGCCGAGTTTTCAGGGGTTGGGTTCCCGACTGGCGGTGTCGTTTGTCTCGAGGCACACTGGCACACTGGCACACACACATGCACACACACACCTGTTGGCACTTGGCATGAATGTGCCGGTCCCTGAAAATCGGCCCTTGCAGCGACCAATAATGAGCCCTGTATCATTGGTGCCTAACACACTGGCGAGATGGCCCTGCTTTGCTTAATCCGAGCTTGAAACGGATCCTTTGCGATCCTGCCCTGGACAGGACGGCGATATGCTTGCTCTCCTCTGAAAGCCATCGATCATCTCATACTTACCTAAATATAGACGCATTATCAAAGCCACCTTTTTCCCGGTGTTCTCTCCCGTGTCTCTCGTTGATCCGTCCAAGTACGTGTATTACTTCCTCCGTACTCGCTGGCGAGTTACAACCAAAGAGGTACCGCCAGGACATGCATCCTAATACGTCTTATGCCGTGGCTGGGCGGAACGCGCGGTCGTATAACACAGATTTTGTATGAGAAAACTATCTCTGTTCGACAGTTCGACGAATGTTCGCCTTTTTCTTCACGGGGCATGCGTTTTAAGCTACTACAAGATGGGAGAAGTCTAGGGATGGGATATACGGCCGAGGTAGGAGGAGACTGTTGGGCCGAAGGTTGGACCGAGATGCTGGCGTCAGTCATGATGCTTCGGGACATGTTGCACGGGTAGCCAGGTTGGAGATTACAGTGCCATTGATAGGTATTCATCTAACCGTCCTTCAACTTTAGAACAAACATGCTAGTTGCGCCACCAAACCCAAAGAAAGCCCTCCCGAGAACACTCGCCGCTCATCCGATACAAGAAAAAGCCCAAACACCCAAGTCAGTAAGCATCCGCCCATGGTAACAAAACACATTGTGCCATCTCCCGGAGCTCCGCCGTCAGCCAGCCCAGTTCTCTAGTCTAACAGGGGGGAAAGAACGCCTCCCAAACAAGCCACGATTCAACTCCCGAACTATTGCCAACCAATACTATGATTGTCGAAAAAGACCAAAGTCCAAGAAACCGGTAACCAAAACAAGGATGGATGGATGGCCACAGGAGAATCTAGGGGGGCTGAGGTTTTGAGTTAGCAGTCCACCCCGACAGTGTTTGCCTTGTCTCACATTCTAGGGTAACACAATTGACCCGCACAAGTTTGACGGGGTAGTAGAAAGGAGTCAAAAGGAACGGAAGCAAACAACAAATGGAATCAAACTAACAGCAGTGATAGGGCCAATGGCGTCGATTATTCCTTGGGAAAGCACCGGAGTTCGCACTGGTTGTGAAGAGTCCACTTCGATGTTCTAGATCATCCAGAGAGGGAAAAGTCCGAGTCCGGTCTTGGAAACAGAATGGCAAACATCCGTGGACACATCATTGTTGACAACTGAGGCTGCCAAGGCGAGCAGGGGATGACCGGCAAGGTGATAGGGTAGGGGTATACACCCCACGTATCAGAGCCACCGTAACGGATTGGATGGATATTGGGTCCATTTGTCGAGTTCCGAGTATTCCAGCTGGAATAGTAAAATGAAATGGAGCGCCTAGGTTGCGAGATCAACCTGGTCTGAAGACAACGTACCCATGGGTGTTCAAGTCCCCAAGAACCATAATTTCAGACGCATCGCGGTGGTAAAAAGAGGTGAATCCAAGTAGGGCAGTTTGTTGTTGGCCAAACCAAAAATCCAAATCCTCAAACCTTACCATGCGCCAGGCTTGGCGAGAAAAGGTGTCATTTGTTGGAGAGCTGCTATTCGGTCCCTGAATGCAGACTCCGAAGGACAAGCTGGCTGCGAAGGCCAAAAAGCTTGTACGAGATCCGAGGTTGGAAATTTTGCTGAAGACCCAGTGTTGTTCCTAGAACAGGGTGGGCAAGATGCATTGCAAAACAGGGTTGTCCTGGATGCATGCACAGCCAAGAATCCTTGAGGATGGTATGTGTTTGCGCTGAGAGCCTCCAGGAGATCCATTGTCATCCGCGAACAGTACGCCTTGAGGTCCAAGTATTCCAGGGATATCATGTGTCATCCGGGCTTCCAGAGGAGCGATATCTGATAAATCCAGACCAAGACCGCGGGGTTGTGAGCACCGTTCGACAGACATCTGTGGTTGTTAGTCGGCCCGAATTCATTTCGCGGTATTGCAACACTTCGAGAGTGTGGTGAGGAGAAGGCTTCTTCAGTTGTGGGAAAATCCGCTTGTAAGGGCTCATTAATATGTACACGATCCAATGCTCACCGTGCTGTCCGGATGCCGACCCTTGCCTGTTTTGCTGTTAGAGATGAGATGGTGATCCAGAGAGGGGGAAGCGAGTAAAGGGAGCTCATCTCCGGAATTCGCCGGGAATATAGGCGTCAGGTGGTTAAGGCAACTCACTGGAGCGGTGAGCCAGGGGGAGGCCGGATCCGGACAGCATGGGAGACGAAACATTTCCATCATCGTTAAGACCATATGCTTCTCGAGTCGCGCTCTTTTCCGTTCCAGTCCAGTCCCGGTCCATTGGTATCAGGCCGCCGCAGCATCAACACATGCTCATGATTAAGAAAATAGAAAAGAAAAATGGGAAGAAAATACTAAGAAAAATGGCAAAAAGCAAAAATGGCCATGAGGGCGCAGATAATAGTTCACACAAGATAGGTTGCTCGCCATCCTTATATGCAGCTGTCAACAGCACCTCGCGAGGGCATGTGTGACGAAGAAAGCCGACGTGGGCGCGGGATTCCAGGGTCATGTATGTGAGGATCCGGGAGTGAGGCAAATCCTGGAGAACGCTGTAGAACCAAAATGTAGCCGCCAGGTAAAGAAGACGTTTCGGGTCATTCAGTGAGGGAGGGAGGTAGGTAGGTGCACACTTGGGCTCTAGAGGTGGGGTAAGCAAACCTCCCTTCTCCTGATCTATCCATGGGTTGTTAAATGGAAAAGCAAAAACGAAACGTGCGATGACGCCCCATCTCCGGTCAAAGGTAGAACTCCTGGTGTGTGTGCGTGTCCAGTGGTATTAAACAAGAAGTCCGGCGGAGAAACAATCACCCACGAGAAAATCCAAGGCGACAAGCAGGGAAAGCTTGTTTAGGGGCGTGTCCTGTGGCGATGGGCATGCCTTTCTGCTGCGTGTCGGTCGCCGTCGCGGTCACGGTCTCGCTCGCGGTCCCTTTCCCGCTCACGGTGCCGGTCTTGATCACGGTCACGGCGCGATGAAGGTGCTCCACTGCTGCTGCTTAGGACCTGAGCCTGAACGCCGGGGGATGAAACGGGGGCGCGCGATGGAGGGGCTTGGGTTTCGGCATACTGTTGTTGCTGCTGCTGCTGCTGCTCTGGGACGGCACTGTACCCTGCCGGTGGCTGGGGTCCTGCAGGGGAAGCTAAATAATCAGACGGGGCTGGAATGGAAGCTGATGTTGCTGTGGAGAACGACGCACCGCGGCCATAGAAGCTATCAATGGGCTGAGCAGCGTACCCGGAGGCGGTGGCAGCGCCAGCCTGCGGGTAAGAAGCGTAATCAGTGGCAGGGGGGTAACCGGGCCCGGAGGTCTGGTAAAGAGTCCTGCTGGCCAGGGAAGTGGTGGATACGGGTTCCTGCTGCCGGTACTGTGCACCTTGCACGTAGCCCGCTTCCTGGGCAGTTGACCGCTGGGCAAAGCCCTGTGGGACCATGGGGGCAGCGCCGGGTGGCATGCCGGCAAACATATCTGTGGGCTGTTGAGCCTGACCGTACTGGGCACCTTGCTGGGCAGGGGGGAACTGCGAGGCCGGTGGGAATGCGCCGCCCGACTGGTCATAGCGCGGGTTGGCATAGCCACCGCCGCCGCCGCCACCGCCGCCGCCAGAGTTCACGCCGTTGTATCCAGAGTTTCCAGTGCCTGGGTACCTGGGATGGACATTGTTATGGGGAGGGTCAATGGCCATGGCATCGCCATAGGAAGCATCTGTGAGAGAAGGTCCATAGTATTGGCGCTGGTGGTGAGTCTCCGAGTTCCGGTACCCATCGCGTGACTGGGCTGCGGGAGAGTTAGAGCTTCTCACAAACACGGCGTTCGGATGGCTCGAGATCATTGTACCTCCACCAGCATTGCCCGAGGGGCGGCTAGCTGCTCGTCTTTCTTGGTCCCACCGAGAAGAATCGGCTTTGAGATCTTGGATCATTGCCTATTTGCAGAAAAATAAGAGGGCTGCTCAGTGACTGTGACCGTGTGTGTAATGCAGTGGGCGGTATGCACCGCCGTTGCTCAACTCACTGATGTTAGATTTCGATATGCTGTGATGTAGTAGCCTTGTGTTAATCGTCCGTCGGGATGCTGCAAACGACGAGAGGTGTAAGTATTATTCCTGACGGTTCACTCATCATCGACAAGGCTGCGGATTGAAATGGTGCGGAGGTTGGGAGAGAAGGGGAGAACAACAAGACGGACCTCGTAAGTGCCAGGCCGAACGAGTGCATCGTTACCCAGGTATCGACAGACGTCTGCCGTGATGACTTCTCTATCGATACCATCTCGGGGTACAAAATACTCGTTCTGCCGCGCAGACCCAGGAGCCGCTGGCGGAGGGGGATTCGCTCTATTCCGGCTGGCCGCCATTGTGTGAGAAGTGGGGGATGGAAGACCAAAGACCGAGGGAAGAACAGTGTCCAGGGAGGGATGTGAGAGCGAGGAGGGAGATGATTATGGGAGAGGGGGCGGGCGGGCGCGAGGGAGAAGCCGGTATGGGACGCAAAAAAAAACCGAGGACACGGAGAATGATGGATGAGGTTGGGAAGAGAGCGGAGGTGGGCGAAGGTGGGGGGGAGAGAGAAGAAAAGGACAGAGGCCGCTCCCAGTGTGTGCGTCCAAGGAGGCAGGCAGGGCGCGAATCGAGTTGCTCCTCGAGACTGGATGGCTGGCAGGGGCCCGAATGGAAATCGTGGCTGACGGCGGCAGAGATGAGGGGAGGGAGAGGAGGGGAGGGGAGGGGGGGAATTTTCGTTTCTAGCGTGGTTGATGTTTGACTTCGTTGGGCATCCAGGGCAAGCTGGGAAGGAGGCCCAAAACAGAGAGACCCCGTTGGCTGGTGTCTTGCAGGTCGCCTGACAAAAAGATCCCTGTTCCTTTTTTTAACTCTCTTGGGTGGCGAAGGGAAAACGGACGGGCGCGGGTTCGGGGAGGGGTCCCGTTTGGTAGCCACTCACAGGCGCCACAGGCCGTAACGGTTGTTTTTTTTGGGGTGGGGTGAGGATCACCAAACGGTGATGGGATAGCGTATGGGAACGAAACAAGGCAGTGAAATGCACCTCTTCCCGACTAAAAGCGGGCTACGTCAGGTGAAAGTGTCGATGGCAGGGCCGATTGGGCAACTTGGTAGAACCACACGGCGAGGACACAAGAGCTCGTGCTTTGCGTCTTGCTTGTGCGATAACCGGTGTGTGGGAGAGCCTGGTTGGTCGTCTGTCTAGGGTTGTGGCTAGCGGAAGAAGGGAAGCTGGGGAGACACAGGGAGTTGAATTCGGCCTAATGCTGGCAGGGCGAGGTAAGGTTTTTTTTTCCGCTCGCAGGGTTTGTATGTGAACTGCTCGACGCGTGGGGTTCGAGTTTCATTGCCAGGGTGACAGGGACGGGGCAAAGTGCACGACGGGTGGATCGCGGTTTGGAGCCTACAGAGTATGTTGTAGTCTCGCAGACAAGGCTGAAGTTGGATTCGATCACAGCGTCTTAGGAGTTGACTTCCAAGGCGTGGGGACGCGTAGGCAGCTAGAGGTGTGGCTCGTAATCTAGACAAGATGCTCATTCTCCCACCGAGGCAGCAGTAGTGAGGGGAACGGGCCTAGACCGGTGCTGAATGCGCTCCGTTTTCACAACGTTCGTCGCTGTCAGCTCGGTGACCTCTTTTGGGAAGATTGCGGGAGAGCAGGCAGCACGACAACCATGTGTGTAGCGGGATATGCGCGAAAAAAGGAGGGCAATGATACTCTAAGAAGGACTCTTGCGGTCCTACGAGGTCTTATATATATATGTATATATATACGTGTGTAGATAGTAATCATCTCGGAACGACTGACTGCTGCTCGATTTCTCGAACTATATTGCCAATCCAGAGATGGTCAGTAAACAGGTCGAGGTGGATCTAGGAATGCGTTTCTCCTTCAATCGAGGCTCGCGGATTTGCAAGTTGCGAAAATGGGGGGTCAATCCTCTCGCTCGAACGCATTCCGGGGGTTGGCTAGCTTGACGGCCCTGTCTGACGAGACCTGAATGACATATCGCCAGTTTTGGAGGCGCAACACGATTGGGCATAGCGCTGTCTCCATCCTCGTCGTGCCCGGCTCCCCTCGAGCCACAAAGCATCTGTGACGTGGACGTCTGTTGTTTGCCTGTATTACTCCTTCCGTACCTGCTGCGTCCCAACTGGTCTCTAGGCCTCGCTTGGGGTCTTTGCTTTTGATGGGTCAGTTCTCGTCCTGTCAGCCAGAGACTCTGCAGGCGTGACTCTGCCAGGTCGGGTATCAATGCGTCCGTCCGGGGAGCCCAACACCTGCATAGAAACGTACCCATTTATCCTAACCAATCGCCGGCCCGTTCAAACACAGGGGTTGACGACGTTTGCTCGAGGCGACCACCTGCCTCAAAAACAAAAAAGCGCCACTCCGGGAAGCATTTCATTCTTCCTCTTGTTCGAGGGGATGGGGATTTTCGCTGTGACGATGACAGGAATTGGTCGGTTTGAATATCAGCTGCCGCCCGTGTTTCAAGCATTTTCCTGTCGCTATCCGAGACACTATGTCCAGCGAGTTGGAGCGAGTCTCATTGAGGCATCTGTCAAACCCAGATGTTTGCCCTTACCCTCCGTCCGACTGCATGCAGAATTGGTGCACAAACAGGTACTAGGTCGGAAAGGGGGCGAAAGCCTCCCTTTCGACTCGAGTAAAAAAAGCCGCCGGGGCCGTGTGCGGACACACAAATCTGCCTGTGGCATTGTGGGTTTCCAATCCCCGCCCTCTGTCGCCGCCTTCTCTCTCTCTCCCCTGATAGTTGATGGCGACCTCTGCTGTGCAGCTGCTATGCAGGGCAACGTCGGATATTGACGTCTCCCCGGACGCAGGCTAGGCCATCCGCGGGACCCTTTTACCTCCCATCCTCTCATCGCAGGAACCGCTTGCAGACCGATATTTCGGACCCACAGCCATGGCGTTCCGGTCCGTTCCTGAATCTCGTCCGCGTCGAGTTCTTTCCGAAAGGCAAACAGCCACCATTCCCCTTCCATCACCTCCGAGTCTAATTCGTGGCCCCCTTTCTGGCGGCTGGTTGCCCATATCTCCTGCAGGGAGGATTTACTACTTTCTTGCAGCAAGAGGCGACAGGGGCTCCTGACGTGATACGGGGTCCCACCGGCCGGGCGATGTGGCGTTTTAGTCGAATTCAACCAAACTTCAATTTGCTTTGCCCCGGCTCCATCTTCTTTGATTTCCCCGTTCGCTTCGGAGATGCAGCTGCATCTTTCTGTGTGCGTATGCTGCGTGAGACGCCCGCAGTGGCAGCCGGCTGGTTGACAAATGCCATACTGACACGTTCCTCTTCCTGGATGTCTTTAGCCAAGTGCCAATCCTGATGGCTCTGGTTCTCCTGCACAGTCCCGAGCCTGGCGTCGCAGCGAGGACACACGTAATCTGTGATTAAGATCTGGCCGCTATTGGGTGAGGTCCCCTGCGGCTCATTGGATATGACAGGCAGTTCGTCGTGGCGATGCCCCTTGTCCGAACCGAGTCCGCTCTCCCCCTCGTCAGGAGGACCGTAGCCAGAAGCCGTCAGGCCGACATGGTCGGAGCCCAACCCAAGGCCGATTCCATGCACAGCATGCTTCCGCGGAAAGAACCGGTGGATCCCCCCTTCATCCGGGCGTCGTCGCTTGGTGGCTGATGGATTATGGATCGCGGGGCTAGCTGACATTTCCCCGAGGCTATGCTTTAAAGCTCGAGCATCGTCGCCTTTGACCAGGAAAGCCCCAATCCCCATGTTTCCCGTGATGCCGTCCTCGATCCCCCCAACGCTCAGGCTAAGGTTTGCACAGGGCCAGACGTGGCCTTCCCGCACGATATGGGATAGGAGAGTTTTGGCACAGTCAAACAGGATGCCCTCATCCAACGACTTGCCCTGCGGCAAGGCAATCTGACGCGAGCGGGTCTGCCCCCCGTGCCGGTGTTGGAGGTTGATAGTTCTCGGGCGCCGCCTATTCTCCAAGACGCCTTCCTCAACCAATCGGGCGAATATATCGGCAACGAATACCCGTAGCCACTTGACAGCCTGCTCATGAGTGTTGATGCCCGGGTTGAATGATTTGGCTGAGAGCATCGACTTGATCTGTGTGCGCGGGTTGACCTCGCTTGTGTCGATCCCGCGAATCGTATTGTAGACCCAGGTGCCCGTATCGTCGCCGAGCTTCAGTCTCAGCTGCTCAACCGACACAGCCAGCAAGTCCTTGACAGTGTCTGTGCCGAACACCTGCGCGATCTGGTTGCCGAGTTTCCCGCCCAGATTGCGAATCTTGGTGAACTTGAAGTCAGACAGGAAGTGCTGGATGGCTCGGTTCCGTATCACCGTCTGTTGGTTCGGTTTCTTGTAGCCCGAGCCCAGCTTGCTAAGCAGCTTGTTACTTGATATGCCGGCAGAGCATGTGTACTTTAGCTCATCTCTTACTGCCGCTCTTATGCCTCGGACGATTTCCGAGCCGATAAGAATGGCCACGTCGTCCCAATCGGGATCGTTGACCTCAGCGTCTTGATGTTCTAGATCCACCAACGCATCCGCCTTCCAGTCAAGAGCGGAGATGGGCGGCATGGGGAGAAGACTCGCGCTTGGGTCATCATGCGACGGCGGTTTTGCCAAATCCGGGAACCTTCCGAGCATGATGGAATGGACATGGGCGGATAGGTCGAGGAAGACCTCGTCTATGCCCGCCTTCTCGACCCTCTGCAGGGTGGCCGGGAGGTGGTTCTTGATGACAGCTATGATCTTCCGAGATTCTAGCCTATACGGGTCCAACGACACCTTATGCGTTGCCATATTAGCAGCGGCATCGTCGTGGTAGGCCCACTTGTCCTCGCCCTCGCGCCAGGTGGCTACATGCTGGGCGACGAGGTCCGGGCACAGCTCCTTTGCCTCCGCCGCGGTGCAATGACGACTGACGCCGAACGGGCGTGCGGCATAATTCACGGCAATTAAACTTTGCCTTTGCGAAGTTCAGCAGATATTCATTAAGGGGTTTGACGGATTACTCGGTCTAAGACCAAAGAAACATACCACTGCTGTACGGCGAGGGGTTGGTCCTCGGCGACACCAAGACGGATCATCTCACACTGGGCATAGAAAGAGTCAAGATCAACGTGGGCAACGACCCTCAGAGGACTAGAGGTTGAGTACGATGCCAGCTGAGAGAAGTGACGGTAGGTGAACTTTGACGTGCCATGACCAGCATTGTCAGCCTGGGAGGACTCCCGGAACGGTTCGGGAGATGAGGACATCGGTGGCAAAGGCCGTCTAATGTCGGGGCAGTCATGCCGGCAAATCCACAGTTTCCGAGACCTCTTGTGTCAGGTCCGGAGATGAGGGCTGAAGTTGCGCGGGCGGGGTTGATCGCACGGCGCGGCTGAACACGGTAGGTTGGAGGGCGAGTCCCCCGAGGTCGCGTCCTTCTCTCCCTCTCATGCAGGCGACGGCGGGCCGGAACCACTAAAATTTAGCGGGACACCGATACGATTAGGTAAGCCATTCGCGGGATGGTGGGGGGGTTATGCACTGACCAGTGCCTGGACCCAGCTTCGCAGTCAGAGCCTCTCCTGTTAGTTGTCTATTGTCATGTGCTGGAGCAAAGAAAGTTCCTCCAGGAATGGTGTTTGATGGATCGATAGGTGGGTGGGCATCATCTTTTAGGATGGCAGTGTTTCTCCATGTAATTCACCAGGTAATTCTAGCAGCGCAGGTGCACGAGCCTTCCGCGCCAAACAAATGTGTCCGTCAAATATGACAGTCCTCTCATCCAGCATGCCGCGTATGCATCATCTGCCGCTTGCAGCGGAGACTGCATGAACAGGTCGACTATCGCGGCTCGGTGCCAGTGATGTTGAATCTCTCCAAGGTTTTGGAGGTCCAGCGCGATATGTGGCTGGATGGAATGGAAAGCATCTGCGAGCCCCGCGAGTCCAGAACACAATATAGGTTATGGTCGAGAACCCCATGCCAGGCGATTCGAGACAGTCCCGAGCATGGGGAGCTGCCGCGGTTCGCGATGCGCGCTGCTGGTGGGCATACGTAGTAACCGGCCCGGGTTGCTTGTACATGACCTGCATGCTGCCTCTCGGCCACCACTGGTCAGGGATGCACGCCGGTCACAAAAGGAGACACATTTGGGGCCGGGTAAGGGGTGTGGTGTGTCGCAGATCAAATACACGTAAAAGATAGTCGGATATCTGCTCTCCTTTTTTTGTAATTAATCCTGCCGTGCCAGAGGAGAAAATAATTTAAACCTGGTCACATTATCGAAGCAATGTGCCCTCAAGATAAACCCTCCCCCGCTGCTGCTGTTGCGTGTCCGGAGCCTTGTTCTCCTCGCCCTCCTCGGTGTTCTTGCAAGCCCCACACTCGCGACGCTTCTCCGAGTCACAATAATAGGCAACGAATACGGTTACTTGACAACGGGAAAGCCGAAGTCAGGAATCCAGGCTGTGTAGAAGCTTCCATGTTTGCCATGCTTTCTAGCGTTCCCCACCTCTCCCTTGTTCTCTGCCCCTGCGACGGTGCTAAGAAGAAGTGCAGTTTTCCTCGCCCGCGTTCTTAGCCCTATAGAAGACTGTGCTCATTCCGCGAACTGCAAGGCTCGTTTAGTCGCGACCAGAATGATCCTCGATGTTGGGTAGCTTGAGCCAACCGGATACCGTCCTGAGGCCTGTTACATCGACTCCCTCGCGATTTCCGGGCAAAGGATAAGGCTGGCGGCGTCCTAATTTGATGCAAACCTACACCGGCGAGCCCGAGACGTTACTACGGTAACTTCCCAGGCAACCCCTTACCCTCGAGACCCGGCCCCCAGACCTGGCCTGTCGTCCAATGCCGAGACGCGAGGGGCGCATGGCAAGGGCAGTGGTCATATTTAAAACCCCCCTCCCCGTCTTACCCCCCCCCCCCCGCGGTATCCATCCGAGGTGAGCTGCCTGGCTCGTCAACTCCCGAGGTGGAGGCTCGAGGCCAGTGTTAGCAGCACTCCTCTGACATAAGTGGTCCGATATTGCGGGCCGGGGAGCAGAGACCCTCCTACCCTAGCAATAAATGATTCGCGTATTATACTTGGGCGGGCACGACCATGTTCGTGTAAGGCTCAACCAATGGCATGGCCTATATGCGGTGATTCAAGTCACCCGGAGGATGCGATGGGCTACCCCGTCGCTGCCTGGTTCACCTTAGTCGTCAACCACAAAGTCAAGGAGATTATAGGGGCTCATCCGCAGAGCCCAGTGGGCTGTCACGACCTTACTTACACTGGACATCATCCGGGGCCCAACACTACGGTGTTGATCTGTCACGATCAGCCAACCATAGGATTATTCCACCTCAGGGGGCTCCCTGGATTCTAGGGCCCACCGTCATCATAAAAGGAGGAGCCAATCCTATACCGCTTGTCGCTGTGACCAACGGATAAGTCATTGTCTCCCTCCCATGTTGGGCGTCTTAGTGGCCATGACACCTGGCGCCAACTTCCCGAGATGGCACATACCCCTTCACCCGCATCAACCAAGCACGTGTTCAGGGGTCTCGTAAAGGGGGACTCCAGGCGCGGCTCTAAAATGCTGGGCTGTAAGTGATCCCCCTACCTAGCCCACTGTACGCTCGAGGGCTTTATAAGAGAAGGAGGGGT
>Ga0164242_10006917_pt1 | contig 12439 bp, 12 predicted proteins | sample OricomgcompostMG_FD_108783 | JGI IMG/M metagenome (GOLD analysis project Ga0164242, IMG submission 108783) | Miracle-Growth compost microbial communities from Emeryville, California, USA - Original compost - Miracle growth compost (MG) ... | reverse complement strand
TCGAACCGGGAGCCGGGCCCGCGCTGCCCGTCCTGCGCGTTCGTGCTCGGCGCGGCGGCCGGCTGCGTGATCGTGACGTCGGTGCCGACGCCGTACACCGACTGCAGCACCTGCGCCTGGGCATTGCTGACGCCGGCCGAGACCGCGTTCACGACGATCACGAGTGCGATCGCGAGCGCCATGCCGATGGCGATCACGATGGTCTGTTTGCGCCGGTTCAGCAGTTCTCTGCGCAGGTAGGTGGCGAACACGTCATGCTCCTCGGATCGTTCTGAGCTGGCTCGATGCGTTGGCGCACCGGAGGGAATGAGCCGACCGTAGGAGCGACGACTATGGCGAGGCTCTGGCGAAGTTATGGGTTCGCCGGGGAACCTGTTCGGTCGCTTAAGGGGTTTACATAGGTTCGGCATAGCACATCTGAAGACGGTCGAAGATAATGGTGCACATGAGTCCCGATGCGCCCGCTTCCAACCGCTCGCAGCAGCACGCACAGCTTCACCACCCGGACGGGTCGCCGATCCGGGTGCTCGTCGTCGATGACGAGCGCACGCTGACCGATCTGCTGCAGATGGCGTTGCGCTACGAGGGCTGGGATGTCCGCACGGCCGCGTCCGGGCATCAGGCGTTGACGACGGCGCGGGAGTTCCGCCCCGACGTCGTCGTGCTGGACATCATGCTTCCCGACATCGACGGACTGCAGGTGATGAGTCGAATGCGCGAGGGCGGCGCGGAGACGCCGGTGCTGTTCCTCACGGCCAAGGACTCGCTCGACGACCGCGTCGCCGGCCTGACTGCGGGTGGAGACGACTACGTCACCAAGCCGTTCAGCCTGGAAGAGCTGGTCGCACGGCTGCGCAGCCTGCTGCGCCGCACCCGCGTGCTCGTCACGGACTCGACCGACCCGCGCATCACGGTCGGCGACCTCGTTCTCGACGAGGACAGCTACGAGGTGATGCGGGATGGCGTGGAGATCTCGCTGACCGCCACCGAGTTCGAGCTGCTGCGCTATCTCATGCGCAACCCGCGCCGGGTGCTGAGCAAGGCGCAGATCCTGGACCGGGTCTGGAGCTACGACTTCGGCGGCACCTCGAGCGTCGTCGAGCTGTACATCTCTTACCTGCGCAAGAAGATCGACGCCGGACGCAAGCCGATGATCCACACGGTCCGCGGCGCCGGCTACATGGTCAAGGCAGCCGAGTGACCCAAGCCGCACCGACGCCAGCTGCACCGACGCCAGCCGCGTCGACGGCGCGGAGTCGGTGGCGGCATCCGTTCCGTTCCTGGACCCTGCGCAGCCGGCTCGTGCTCGCCGTGGTCGCCCTCGTCGCTGTGCTCGGGATCATCATCGGCCTGGTCAGCGTGGTGTTCCTGCAGAGCTATCTCGTGGGCAGGCTGGACGGGCAACTTCACAGTGCGCTCGACCGAGGTCAGCGAACCGTTGCCAGCACGTTGATCTCGAGTGGAACCTTCCCGCCGATCACGGATGTCGTACGTGGCCCGGGGCAACCGGCGGGAACGTTCGCGGCATACATCGAGGACGGCAAGGTCAGCCTGCCGGCCGGATACCTGCGGCAGAGCGGCAGCGCGCAGACGCCGACACCTGCCGGCGATTGGCGGGAGCGGCTGATTGCGTTGCCCGTCGGGGGACGGGCCGAGACGATCGACCTCGGCGGCACCCTCGGTTCCTACCGGGTCCAGGCGGTGGTGCTGCCGAACCACGGGGAACTGGCCATCGGACTGCCGATGTCCGACGTGGAGGCGACGACCGCGCAGCTCGCCCTGATCATCGCCCTGGTCACGATCGGCGGACTCGCGCTCGCCGCGGGCACCGGCCTGCTGATCGTGCGTCTCGCGCTGCGTCCCCTGGACCGCGTCGCTGCGACGGCCGGCGCCGTCAGCGAGTTGCCACTGGACCGCGGGGAAGTCGCGCTGGCGGTGCGCGTGCCAGACGATGACACCGACCCCCGCACCGAGGTCGGCCGAGTGGGGGCATCCATCAACCGGATGCTCGGCCACGTGGCATCCGCCCTCACCGCACGGCAGGCGAGCGAGAACAAGGTGCGCCAATTCGTCGCGGATGCCAGTCATGAGCTGCGCACGCCGCTCGCCTCGATTCGCGGCTACGCCGAGCTGACCAGGCGGTCGGGGGAGGAGCTCTCGCCCGACACCACCCGATCGCTCGGGCGCATCGAGTCGGAGGCGACGCGGATGACCGGGCTCGTCGAGGATCTGTTGCTGCTGGCGCGGCTCGACGAGGGCCGCGCGCTCGAGCACGAGCCGGTCGACCTCTCGCACATCGTGATCGATGCCGTGTCGGATGCCCACGCGGCCGGTCGCGGCCACCGCTGGTCGATCGACCTGCCCGAAGAGCCGGTGATCGTCACCGGCGACGAGCCGCGGTTGCACCAGGTGGTGGTGAACCTGCTGGCGAACGCGCGTGTGCACACCCCGGAGGGCACGACCGTCACGGTGTCGCTGACGACGGATGCCGGTGCTGCCGTATTGTCCGTGGCGGACGACGGTCCGGGCATCCCGCCCGAACTGCAACCGACGCTGTTCGAGCGCTTCGCACGCGGGGACAGCTCCCGCTCGCGCGACACCGGGTCGACCGGTCTCGGCCTGGCCATCGTGCGGGCGGTCGTCACAGCGCACGGTGGCACCGTCGCAGTGACGAGCGAGCCAGGCAGCACCGTGTTCCGGGTGACGCTGCCGCGGTAGCATCCGGCCGGTGAACCGGTGGAAGACTGGGTGCGACGCATAAGGAGAAGCAGATCAAGATCGCGCTGACCGGAGGATCGGGCAAGCTTGGGCGCACCGTGGTGCGCGAATTGCGCGCGCACGGACACGACGTCACCTCGCTCGACCGGGTGGGCGAGCGTGGACCCGGATTCCTGCGGGTCGACCTGACCGACTACGGGCAGGTGATCGACGCGGTCTTCGGCGTGCGCGACGGGTCCGACATCCCGAGCGCGGATGCCACGCCCTACGACGCGATCGTGCACCTCGCCGCGATTCCAGCGCCCGGTATCGCCAGCGATGTCGCGACCTTCCAGAACAACATCGTCAGCACGTTCAACGTGTTCCAGGCCGCGCGCCGTGCCGGCATCAAGCGCATCGTGTACGCGTCGAGCGAGACCGTGCTCGGGCTCCCGTTCGACGTTCCGCCGCCGTACATCCCGGTCGACGAGGAGTATCCGGCCCGTCCCGAGTCCGCTTATTCGCTCGTCAAGCACTTGGAAGAGCAGATGGCGATCGAGCTGACCCGGTGGGATCCGGCGCTCACGATCATCGGGTTGCGATTCTCCAACGTGATGGACCCGGAGGACTACGCGGCCTTCCCTGGCTACGACGAGGATCCGACCGCCCGCAAGTGGAACCTGTGGGGCTACATCGACGGTCGAGACGGCGCGCAGGCGATCGAGAAGGCGCTCACGTCTGAGGTCACGGGCTTCGACCGGTTCATCATCGCGGCGGCCGACACGGTCTCCGCCCGGCCTAACGCCGACCTCGTCGCCGCCGTGTTCCCCGACGTACCCGTCACCCGCGATCTCGGCGAGCACGACACCATGCTCGCCATCGACAAGGCGCGCCGTGTGCTCGGCTTCGATCCGCAGCACTCCTGGCGCGACGGCTGGTAGGTCTCAGCCTGCGGAACGGATCGTCACGTCGGATGCGTCGATGTCGAAGGCGACGCGGTCGCCGATCCGCAGGTCGAGCTCGACGACCCGGGAGTGCGGCGTGATCAACGTCAGATGGGGTCGCTCGAGCCGCAGCCGGATGCCGCCTCCCGCCGGTTCCAGCGCCGCGATCGTCGCGACGCATGCTTCGGCAGCCGCGTGCGTCGCATCCGCACCGGTCTCCGCCTGCCTGGCGTCCGCGCCACCCGGTCGCGCATACCCGCCCATCTCGGCGCGTCGCATCCGTACTGCCGACGGGCTGAACGTCGCGGATACCGTCGCCCCGTCCGCTGGCCCGAGGCCTTCGACTCGACCGTGCACCCGCCAGCCGTCGGCGACGGCGACGCCGCCGGCGGCGAAGCGACCGGTCAACAGATTCATGCCGGCGAGGTCCGCGATGAACGCGGTGCGCGGATGCCCCAGTACCGTCTCGTTCGGTCCATCGTCGACGATGCGTCCCTCGCTGAGGATGGCGCAGCGCCCGGCGACTGTGATGGCGTCGAGCACATCATGCGTGACGAGGATCGTGGTGGTGCCGCTGGAGCGCAACCGTTCCACGAGCATCCGCCTGGTCTGGGCGGCGGTCTGTACGTCGAGCGCGGCAAGCGGCTCGTCCAGCAACAGCAGATCGGGGCGAGCGGCGAGCGCGCGGGCGATCGCGACCCGCTGCTGCTGGCCGCCGGAGAGTGCTGCCGGCTTGCGGCCAGAGAAGTCGGCGAGACCGACGGCATCCAGCCAGTCGAGCGCGTCGCGGCGCGCCGCCGCCGTGTCGATGCCCTGTACCCGCTGCCCGAAGGCTACGTTCTCGAGCGCGGTCAGGTGCGGAAAGAGCAACGGGTCCTGGCTGAGCAGCCCGATCCGACGGTGTTCGGGCGCCACTCGCACCGTGCGGCCGCCGAGTACCGAGTCCCGCGACGGTGCCGCATCCAGCATGCGACCGAACAGCTGGACGCGCGCGCGATCCGGCGTGACGAGTCCGCTGAGCGCGTTCAGCAGCGTCGACTTGCCTGCCCCATTCGGTCCGAGCAATGCGACCAGTTGCCCAGCGGCGACGGACAGCGCGACATCGAGCGTGAACGGGCCGCGGCGCACGGTGATCTCGGCTTCGAGCGCGGCCGTCATCGGGGTACGTCCGTCCGCCAGCTGCGCACGAGCAGCAGGATCAGGATGGCCACGGCGATCAACAGCACCGAGAGCGCGATCGCGGCGTCCTGACTGACTCCGGCGCCGTTGAACGCGGTGTAGATCGCCAGCGGCATGGTGCGGGTGACGCCTTCGGCGTTGCCCGCGAACAGGGCCGTCGCGCCGAACTCGCCGAGTGCGCGGGCGAAGCAGAGCACCGTGCCGGCGATCAGGCCGGGAGCGACCAGCGGCAGCGTGACGCGGCGGAACGTCGTCCAGCGACTCGCGCCGAGCGTCGCAGCGACGGCCTCATAGCGCGTTCCGGCCGTGCGCAGCGCGCCCTCGACCGAGATCACGAGGAACGGCAGTGCGACGAACGACTGCGCGATCACGACGGCTGCGGTCGTGAACGGAATCTGGATGCCGAAGGCTGCAAGCGACGCACCGAGAAGCCCGGTGCGCCCCAGCAGGTAGAGCAGCGCGATGCCGCCGACGAGCGGCGGCAGCACGAGCGGCAGTGACGTGACGGCGCGAAGAGCTCCCGCCAGCCGCCGCGAACTCCGCGCGATCACGAGCGCGAGCGGAACCCCGACGATGAAACACAGCGCCGTGGCGATCGCCGCGGTCTGCAACGACAGCGTCAGCGCACTGATCGCTTGCGCCGAGGTCAGGGCCTTCGGAACCTGCGCCCAGTCCACCCGCACCAGCAGAGCCACGATCGGCAGCACCATGACGGCCAGCCCGATCATGGCCGGAATGTAGAGCAGCCGTGGCACACGCCCCGTCACGGCCTGGCGAACCCGTACTTCGCGAGCACCGACTGCCCCTTCGCGGAGAGGACGAACGCGATGAACGCCTTCGCCGCCGCCGGGTTCGGCGCGCTCTTCATGGGCGCGATGTAGTACTGGTTGACCGCCTTGTCCGCGTCAGGGATGGTCACCCCGTCGACCTTGCCGGCGGCGGCCGTCACATCGGTGACATAGACAAGACCCGCATCGGCATCGCCCGAGGCGACCTTCGTGACGACCGCGGTCACGTTCTGCTCCTCGCTGACCGGTTTCACGGTGATGCCGTCGGCGTTCAGCAGCGTGTGCGAGGCGGCGCCACACGGGACCTCGGGCGCGCACAGCACGACCTTGAGTGCTGCGTTGGAGAGGTCCTTCAGGCCGGTGATCTTCTTCGGGTTGTCCGGCGCGACCGCGATCTGCAGCGTGTTGCTTGCGAACACCGACGGCGTCGCCGAGGTCAACGACGGCTGCGAGACTTTGTCCATGTTGGCTTTGTCGGCCGAGGCGAACACGTCGGCGGGCGCTCCGCCGATGATCTGCGTCGCGAGTGTCGACGACCCGTCATAGTCGATCGGTTTCACGTCGACGCCGGGGTTCGACTTCTCGAACTGTTTCGCGAGGTCATCGAAGGATGCTGTCAACGAGGCGGCCGCGTACACGGTCAGGCTGCCACTGAGAGCCTTGCGAGTGCTGCCGCCGGCAGTCGATGGCGGGTTGGAGTGCGTCGAGCAGCCGGCGAGGAGAAGAGCTGCGGCGATCGCGATGGTTCCGGCTCGGAGGGCGGATGCGTGCTTCATTCCTGCTCCTTCTGCGTCTCGATGACGACCATCGTCGCCTTCACGACCGCAACGGCGCGGCTTCCGACCTCGAGACCGGTCTCGCGCACAGCCTCGCTCGACATCAGCGACACCACTCGGTGCGGTCCGCACTGCATCTCCACCTGCGCCATCACGGTGTCGGTGAGGATGTCGGTGACGATGCCGATAAATCGGTTGCGGGCGCTGCGGCGCACGCCGGTGGAGTCGTCGGGTGCGACCGCGATCCTCTTGGCGTGCGCCGCGAGGTCGGCCCCAGGAACGACCTGCCGCCCCGCGGCATCCTTTGTGGCCGGCAGGATGCCGTCACGCACCCAGCGTCGAACGGTGTCGTCGCTCACCCCGACGAGCTCGGCGGCCTCACTGATCCGATAATGCGTCACAGAACCGACAATAGCTCCGCTCCTGCGGAGATGCACGCGGAAAGGTTCCGCTATACCGTCTCGTTCAGCAGGCCGAGCAGGTGGGCGAGCCGGTCGAGGTCGCCGGTCTCCCAGGTGCGCAGCTGATCGTAGAGAGCGGTACGGTCGCCGGCCCGAACAGCTGCGACGCGTCGCGCGGCTTCGTCAGTGAGCGTGAAGAAGGTCGCTCGGCGGTCGGCTGGGTCGGCCTCGCGACGCAGAAGTCCGACCTCCTCCAGCCAGCGGGCCTGCCTGCTCACGATGCTCTTGTCCATCTCCAGCAGCTCAGCGAGCCGGCCGGCGTGGGTCGGACCCTTACGTTCGAGCAGCGACAGGATCAGGAAGCCGCCCACCGGCATCTCGGGATGGATGCGTTCGGCGCGATCCCGCATGCCCGACTTCAAGCGGCGGAAGAGCGCGCTGAACTGGTCCTCGACCGAGGAGATGGCGGCATCCTTCGCCGTGTCGCCGGGGGCCGTCATGGTGAGCATCATAGCCGCGCTTGCGATGTCTACTACGGCTCGGTCGGTGCCGGGCGCTCCGGCGTCGCGCCTCGCACGCCGCCGAGCGCGTCATCCGTATCCGCGTCGACCGGCGTCGCGCCGACCATGCCGTCCTCGGTCTCGACGAGCAGGGTCTCCGCCGTCAGCAGCGCTGGGGCGTGCTCATCGTCGAGGCGCTCGAGCGTTGTCTTGGTTCCGAGCTTCTTGTTCGGGATCAGGCAGATGGCGATGATCGTCACGATGGCCAACGGAATCGCGATCAGGAAGACGTCGGCGACGGCCTGCCCGTAGACGGACTCGATGATCACGCGGACGCCGTGCGGAAGGGACGAGACCTTCGGGATCGTGCCGGACTGCAGCGCCTGGGCCACCTTCATGCCTTCGGCTCCGAGGTGTGCGATCGCTGCCTGCAGGTCCTTGGCCTTGTCCGCCATCATGCTCGCGACGTTGGTTCCGAGCACCGAACCCATCACCGAGACGCCGATCGTGCCGCCCAGGCTGCGGAAGAAGGTCACCGATGCGCTCGCGGCACCCATCTCGCGCGGTGCGACGACGTTCTGCACCACGAGCACGAGGTTCTGCATCACCATGCCCATACCCATACCCAGGATGAGCATGTAGGCGGCGACGAGCGCGTAATTGGTGTCGTACTCGATCGTCGTCATCAGCGCGATGCCGGCGGTGAGCAACACCGAGCCGACGACCATGTACGACTTCCAGTAGCCGCGGCGGCTGATCAGCTGACCGACGATCACCGACGAGCCGAGCATCCCGATGATCATCGGCAGTGTGAGCAGGCCGGACTCCGTCGGGGTCGCACCGCGCGCCAGCTGCATGTACTGGCTGAGGAACACCGAGGTGCCGAACATCGCGACGCCGACCGAGATACTGGCGACCACCGAGAACGTGAACGTGCGGTTCTTGAACAGGTAGAGCGGGATGATCGGCTCTTTCGCCTTGAGCTCCACGACGACCGCGACGATCAGGGCGAGCACGGCCGCGCCGACCATCCACACCGTCGTCCAGGATGCCCACTCGAATTGGCCGGCCTGGCCGGCCAGCGACACCCAGATCAGCAGCAGCGAGACGCCGCCGGCGATCAGGATCGCGCCGAGGTAGTCGACCGACACCTTCCGGCCGGTGAGCTTGGGCAGCTTGAGCGTCTTCTGCAGCAGGAGGATCGCGACGATGGCGAACGGCACGCCGACGTAGAAGTTCCAGCGCCAGCCGAGCGAGTCGGTGAGCAGGCCGCCGATCAGCGGACCGCCGACCGTGCCGACGCCCATGATGGCACCGAACAGCCCCATGTAGCGGCCGCGCTCGCGCGGGCTGATGATGTCGGCCATGATGATCTGGCTGAGCGCGGTCAGTCCGCCGGCGCCGAGACCCTGCAGCACGCGGAAGCCGATCAGCATGTCGGTGCTCTGCGAGAAGCCGGCCAGCGCCGAGCCGACCACGAACACCACGAGCGAGAGCTGGATGAGCAGCTTGCGGTTCAGCAGATCGGCGAGCTTGCCCCAGATCGGCGTCGAGACGGTCGTGGCGAGCAGAGTCGCGGTCACGACCCAGGTGTATGCGGTCTGGTCGCCCTTGAGATCGGCGATGATGTGCGGCAGCGAGGTCGAGACGACGGTGCTCGCCAGGATCGCGACGAACATGCCCAGCAACAGCCCGGAGAGTGCTTCGAGCACCTGCCGGTGGGACATCTTCGGGGCCGTGGCGGATGCCGGCGGCGCGGCGACGGTTTGAGACATGCGGGAGCTCCGAGCGAAGAGAGGGTGGTGCTGCGCGGCGCTGCGCACTTAGTTGACGAAAAGCAACTATAAACGCAGAAATGGACCTATGTCAACTAATTGGTGGCGCTGCTCCTGGTGCCAGCGGCCGCGGCGCGTCTAAGCCGCGTGAACGGGGGACAGGTCCGGCACGTCGGCCGTCAGCTCGACCAAGCGCTCCAGCCGCTGCCGCGACCTTGCATCGGCCGGGGTGAACGTGACGAGCCGGGTGTCGCTGCGCTCGCCCAGCCAGAGGCTCGTCGAGGTGAAGGACATCTGCCCGACCAGCCGGTTGCGGAACCGCTTCGCCGTCGGCAGTGCGCGACGCACGTCGTTGCGCGACCACAGTTCTCGGAACTCCTCGGATGCCTTCAGGCGCTGAATCAGTTCCTTCCAGCCTGGTTCGCCGAGATGGTCGGCGGAGTTCGCCCGCAATCGCGCGACCATGTCGGCCCGCGTCCGGTCCTGCGAGAGGTACGCGGTGCGCCAGTCCGGGTTGAAGAAGTTCTGCAGAATGCAGTTGCGGTCGCCCGGTGGCAGGTCGTCGAGATCCTCGATCAGGAACCGATACCCGCGGTTATATGCGAGCAGATCGTAGCGCGCCGTCTGCACGCACGCCGGAAACGGCATCAGCTTGTCGAGCAGCGTCAGAATCACCTCGTCGACCTTCGGGGGCGAGGCGGTCACCTCCACGTGCGCGTCGGCCAACGTGAACAGATGCCGACGCTCGTCGTCGTCGAGGTGGAGCGCACGGGCGATGGCCTCGAGCACCTGCTCGGATGCGTTGATCGGCCGGCCCTGCTCGAGCCAGGTGTACCAGGTCACCCCGACGCCGGCGAGCTGTGCGACCTCTTCCCGCCGCAGTCCGGGTGCGCGACGTCTGCTCGTGGTCGGCAGGCCCACATCGATCGGACGGAGCCGGTCGCGCCGGCTGCGCAAGAACTGCCCGAGCTCGTGTCTGCTGTCGTGCACCTCCCCAGTATGCGACGTGGTCTACGCGATATCCAGGTGCCATCAGTACCAGGATGAACAGGCATCTGGTACCAGGATATGAACCTGGCCACGATGACTGTATGACCTCAGAAATCCTCGAAACCGAATCCGTGTCCTCGACGCGACCGGGCGTGCCGAACGCGGCGGCCACGCCACCGGCGCCGGTACGATTGATCCGCCTGACCGGCCTCTACGTCGGCGTCTTCCTAGGCACGTTCGCTTTCAATGCGGCGAGTGTCGCGCTCCCGATGATCCAGCGCGACCTGCACGCCGGACCCGCCGAACTCGAGCTCGTTGTCGCGGCGTACGGCGCGGCACTGGCCGCATTGCTCATCATCGGCGGCAGGCTCGGTGACCGGTTTGGACGCCGCGGCATGTTCACGATCGGGTCGGTCGCGTTCGCGCTGGTCTCGGTTGCCACGGCGTGCGCGCCCGATATCGTGTGGCTCATCATCCTGCGTGCCGCGCAAGGGGCGACCGCAGCCCTGATGGCGCCACAGGTGCTCGCGACGATCCAGGCCAGTACCGAAGGCGTGCGCCGGGCGCGCGCCGTCACGATCTTCGGAGCCGTCGTCGGCGCGGCCGCCGCCGGCGGGCAGGTGGTCGGCGGCATCTTGCTCGGATCGGACCTGTTCGGTCTCGGATGGCGCGCGATCTTCCTGGTCTGCGCGGTGATCGCCGCCCTCGCGGCGGTGACATCGCTCGCCGCGCCGCGCACGCGCTCCGATCAGCCGGCCGACACGGATGTGATCGGCACCGTGGGGCTCGCGCTCGGCATCCTCGCCGTGATCCTTCCGCTGTCGCTCGGGCCGACGCTCGGCTGGCCGATCTGGACGATCGTGCTGCTCGTCGCCGCACCGTTCATCCTCTACGCGCTCTGGCGTCACCAGGCGGCGATCGAGCGCGCCGGCCGCGTTCCGCTGCTGCCGCCGAGCGTCTTGCGCATGCGGGCGCTGCGCCTCGGACTCGCGATGGGGGCGCTGTTCATGAGCGGGTATGGCGTGCTGCTGTACGCATATGCGCTCGCCGTGCAGAACGGCCTCGGGGTCGGGCCGCTCGCGGCCGGTCTCGCGCTCGGGCCATACGCGATCGCGTTCGCGCTGACCTCGGTGCTGATCGGACGGCTGATCGCGCGCTTCGGCGTGCTCACCATGTTGATCGGCGCTGTGACCCAGCTCGTTGCCCTCGCGGCGATCGGAGTAATGGTCGTCCTGTCCTGGAACACGGGCAGCCTGATCGCTCTGCAACCGGCTTTGGTGGTGCTGGGCGTGGGGCAGGCGATGATGTTCGCCCCCGTGCTGCAGACCGTGCTGCGAGCGACGCCGGTGAGCGCCGCCGGCTTGAGCGGCGGCATCTACACCACGGTGCAGCAGGTCGCTCTGGCGATCGGCACCGTCGTGTGCGGCGCGCTGTTCACGCCGATCGGTGCCGCGGCAGGCGACGGGACCGCGTTCGCGGCGATGATCGCCGTCATGTTCGTCGTCGGATGCGCGTTCCTGGTCTCCATCGGACGGTTGCGCCGTCTGGTCTGATTTGGCGGCGTGCGCCGTCTCGCGTACGCTAGGGGAGCCGAAGACCGTAGGTCGTCGACGCGCCCGCTCGCGTACGCGTCGATCGAAGAGTCCGAACACTCGGATGGCCCGCGCAGGTGTATGAAGCATGATCCACGTTTCGACGTGATTCGACAAGCTCCGTGCCCTGCGCATGGGGCTTTTTCTTTTGCCGTGTGTCAGCTTGTGCCTTGGTCCTCGGTTGCGTGACGCATCCGTGTCGCGTGAAACGAATCTAGGAGTGGCCATGGCGAACAAGGAAGCCTCGGTTGCCGAACTCACGGAGTTGTTCCAGAGCTCGACCGCCGTTCTGCTGACCGAGTATCGCGGTCTGTCCGTTGCACAGCTCAAGGAGCTGCGCGGCTCGATCAGGACAGACGCGACATACGCCGTGGTGAAGAACACGCTGACCAAGATCGCGGCGAACAACGCCGGTATCACGGCGTTCGACGATGACCTCGTCGGCCCGTCCGCGATCGCTTTCGTGCACGGTGACCCGGTCGCCGTCGCGAAGGGGCTGCGCGACTTCGCCAGGGCGAACCCTCTGCTGGTGGTCAAGGGCGGCTACTTCGACGGCAACCCGCTGACCGCCGCCGAGGTGGGCAAGATTGCCGACCTCGAGAGCCGTGAGGTGCTGCTGGCGAGGCTCGCCGGCGCCTTCAAGGCCTCGCTGTTCGGAGCCGCATATCTGTTCAACGCACCGCTGTCTCAGGCCGTTCGCACGGTCGACGCGTTGCGTGCGAAGCAGGAGTCCGCTGCGTAGGGTCACACCCCGCGCGCGGAACGAGTACATCGAAACGAAGGAGAAATATTATGGC
>Ga0164242_10006916_pt1 | contig 12439 bp, 8 predicted proteins | sample OricomgcompostMG_FD_108783 | JGI IMG/M metagenome (GOLD analysis project Ga0164242, IMG submission 108783) | Miracle-Growth compost microbial communities from Emeryville, California, USA - Original compost - Miracle growth compost (MG) ... | reverse complement strand
GAGTGTAGGCATAGTGGGCAACCGCTAGCGGAATGAGAGCCGGAGGTCACACCGACACTGTACAATATCCAACTCGCGTCTCTCCCATCTTCCTTGCTATCTGTGTAAGCAAAGAGTGCAAACAGGCAGGAAATGTAAGTATGTGTGGTGGTTAGATGTTGATTAGAAACAATGGCTTTGACAATTGTCTTCACAATTAGGTGCTCTTGCCTCGGCATCCTCCAAACGCGAGTCAACCAAATTGGATGCGAGCCAGAAGGGAAGGCGGAGCGGAGCGGTGAGGCGGCTTCCCACCCGTTGCCGCTGCATGGCGCAGAAAATGGGTGCAAAAAAAGTGCCAGTTGCCCCGGAGAAGACGCTAGTCACAGGATAAGACCGCTTATCGGTACTGTTAGCGTCAGTGCGGTGGGGTCGAAGGGGTCCCTCTCCCCAAGTGGGAAAAAAAATAAAAAATTTCGGAGCTTGATATCGAAGCTGCCGTTTTTCTTTTCTTGCGTCGAGAACTTGCAAACTTTCACTTCAAACCTTTTCTCGCATCCATATTCGAGCAGGAACTTTCAGCCGTTCTAATTACTCTCTTTCGCTGGAAAGATCTGCGACGGAAATATCATCAAACCCCCCACCTGCGAATCAGGCAATCATTCTTCCCATCTCACGAATACCTCCAAGTCGTCGCGATGTCGTCTCTTCTACCCGTCGCCGTCTACGGGCTCGAGGTCCCGCCTGGTGAGGTCATGGTCCCAGCCCATGCCGAGTTCCCTGCGACTGTATGTGGTGTCTTTCCTCTGCTTCAATCCGATCTCCCCAACCCCTCATATCACCGGGGCACAGACGCCTTTTCTTGGCCGTCACCCGTAGGCTCCTTGTTCCAGTTGCTAACATCGCTCTAGATCCGCATCACCATGGCTGCCATTGATCCCACTGAGGAGCCCGAGGCTGACGAAGACGGCAACCTCCCATCCGTCCCCCGTTCCACCTTGAAGGTCATCAAGGCCCGCCTCGGCGACCTCGAGGATGACGATGACGAGGACGAGGACTCGTACCTCGAGAACCTACTGAACGGAGATGATGACGAGGAAGACTCCGGCGATGATGATGAGCCCAACGGCGGCCCGAGCGACCCCTCCAAGTCTAAGAAGGCCCGTCAGGAGGCTGCCATCAAGAAGCTCATCGCTGCCGCCCAGGAGTCGGACTCCGACGAGGACATGGAGGAGGCCGGCTCTACCCCCAACGGCACCAAGAGCAAGAAGGGCAAGGAGAAGGTCAGCGACGAGGATGAAGAGGAGTCTGACGACGATAGCGACCTTGACGAGGGTCTCGGTCTGGAGCAGTATGTTGTCTGCACTCTCGATACCGAGCGCGTAAGTTTTCCCATTTTCTTGCCCCACCTAGTGCCTCTCATACTAACGGCCCCCGTGTAGAACTACCAGCAGCCCCTTGATGTCACCATCGGTGACGACGAGAAGGTCTTCTTCATCGTCTCCGGCACTCACACCATCCACCTCACTGGCAACTACGTCATCAACGAGGCGGAGAGCGACGACGAGGATGACGACGACGACTACGACCTGCCCCCTGACATGGAGGACGTCCTCGGCGAGGATGAGGACGAGATGAGCGACGACCTCGACGAGCTGGACCACATGGACCGCGTCGCCGAGGTTGACACTGACGAGGAAGAGGCCCCCAAACTGGTCGCCGCCGCCGCTTCTAAGAAGGGCAAGAACAAGCGCACCGCCGAGGAAGCCGCCGAGAGCCTCGACGACATGATCTCGAAGGAGACCAAGGAGGAGCCCAAGCTCAGCAAGAAGCAGCTCAAGAAGTTAAAGAACAACAAGGGCGAGGCCGTCGCCGCCGAGGCCGCCAAGGCCGCCGAGAAGGACACCCCGACCAAGGCCGACAAGAAGGTCCAGTTCGCCAAGAACCTCGAGCAGGGCCCCACCGGCTCGGCCGAGAAGGCCAAGCAGGAGAAGAAGGCCGCCGCCCCCTCCGTCAAGGTTGTCCAGGGCGTCACCATTGACGACCGCAAGGTTGGCACCGGTCGCGCTGTTAAGTCTGGCGATAAGGTCGGGATGCGCTATATCGGCAAGCTTCAGAGCAACGGAAAGGTCTTTGACTGTAAGCTACCCACACACACACACACACACACACACACACACACACACACACCCCTTGATACCACCAACCTGGCTGGATGCTATTGCGGATCTTCGTACTGACATGTTTAACCAACAGCGAATAAGAAGGGTGCGCCATTCAGCTTCAAGGTTGGCAAGGGCGAGGTCATCAAGGGCTGGGATATCGGCATTACCGGCATGTGCATCGGCGGCGAGCGCCGCCTCATCATCCCCCCCAGCCACGCCTACGGCAACCAATCCCTCCCCGGCATCCCCGGTAACAGCACGCTCGTCTTCGACGTGAAGCTGCTGGAGATCAAGTAAGGGGGAAATTCCCTGCCTGGAATGACAACCGACGCCCCGTGGTTTTGATGTCATCTTCCACATGCACGATCGGCGAAATGCTCTCTGTATAACGTACCATGGTCCCCCCGCGCCCTATTTTTCATAAGGGCTGTGTGGGCACCTCTTCTCCAGTATCGCGGATCTTTTCGTCTCCGGCCACGTCTAATCCAGCCCTATGGCCGCTTTCCTCTTTTCCTTTTCTCCCTTTTTTCCTTGCCCACACACACAAGATGGAGTCTTCTGACCATGCGGCGCGAAATTCTGCGAGGATTCCGGTACGGATCCCAGGACCGCGGGGAAGCAGAACCGCTGCTAGACGGGATGACGAGGTCTGCATTGCATATAACTTGGTTTGGCGTACGAAAATAGCTGTCGGGGGTTTCCTGTCGTCTTAGGGTTCTTTCCTGACCGTCCCCTTTCGAGGGTTCACCCTATGTGTCTGTCTCTCTTATTTGCGTCGAGGTCAGTAGTTAGTTTTTTACACTACAAAATCGACAATTTTCATAACCTAATGGGTGTAGCCTATCCTTGGGAATTGATTCATCGTGATATTGCAAGCCCTCTGTCGATGGACGATACGATCGCAGGATAGCTGGGCAAACTGTTGTCGACCACCTTCACCCAAGACAACAATATTGTGTATTCTTCGGACAGGTAGGTAGGTAGGTAGTGTCAGACTGCATAAGTTACACACCTACGAAAGCAGGGCAACACGTCCAGTGTAGAAAGCACGTTGAGGCCGGACTAGACCGGGGTATCGTATGTTGAAAACTACCAGCATACCTAGGCAACGTAAACATCGCATTCTCCCCATTCGCCTCCCAAAACCATCTTTTCATGAAAACTCCTCATAACCGAACCTGCGCCTTGTTTTGCAATTTCCGGGTATATGCTCCTCATCCAAGTCCGTAACATTAGTCGTACCTCACAGTGGCCCCCCATTCTAACGTCCCATCTCCGTTCTCCAGTTGAGGACAGAACCTCAAAAGTAATCACGGCGACCATCATGTCCCTCTTCCGCCCCCGTTTCTAAACCTAGAATATCATCAAGTCCTCATCGGGCGACCTACGCGCGATATCGTACATGAGAATGGTGTGGTCCATGTAATGCAGTATGAGCCTATACTGCAACGTTCTCCGACCAGGCCTTCGCAGTCTCAGCGCCCCGGCCCTGTAATCATGGACAGGCGACACGGCGATGCCGTGAAGCGTGGCGAACGGCCTCAGCCGATCCTCAGACGCGCGGGGCAGGACGCACTCGACCCTGAAGGCACGCCTGGCACGGCCGCCCGCGATGCGCGAGGGCGGCTTGGTCAGCGAGATGAGCGCCACGCGGCCGCAGAGAGAGCCCATGACGACGAGGCTCAGCTCGGGGACGTGATGCAGCATGCTGATGCGCTCCGAGATGGCCGAGTTGAGGTCCCAGGGGATGTTGGCGGTGCGGTTGTGCGCCACGATGACGTCCTTGCACATGACGCTGGCGGAGCGCGGGTCGAGGGACTGCAGCTCTACGCCGGAGGTGGTGGTCCTCAGGAGGGAGAAGTTCCTCGTCAAGTACGAAGGGAAACGAGCTCGGCGAAAATCGACCGTGTTTACCAGTCCCTGGCGGATCACGCTACCGCCCATGAACTGGAGGAAGTCCTTGAAGCTGGACAGCGGAGGCGTCTGCCCTAGGGTCGGAACTATTGTCCTCGCCAGCCGGAAGCCCTGCAGATCCTCCTGGGGAAAGTTAATGGTCGACCCCGCGGGTGCCGGCCCTGTGCTCAGCGCTCGCCAGGGATTGTTAGCGCCTGGGTTCTTAGCCTGCTCGTAAAAGTCGTGCTGGTCTAGGGCTTCGCTGTCGTCATCATCATCGAGATAATCGGACTCTTCCGAGATGCTTTGTTCCTCCTCGTCTAGCAACGTTTGCTGGGGCAAATTTGCTCCTGAGGTCCGACTATGTTTAACAAGGTACGTTGCGCCGTGCCGCGCTCTGAGGTATACTCGGGGGTCGGCGGCGTTGTCTTTGACGTAGTGGAGACTGCAGGTTGTATCCAGCCAGACGTCCGGCCTGTCTCTTTCCGAGGGAGCTCGGTTCGTTTGGAGGATATCCTTTGGCGGTAGACCCATCGCGGCAAGGTTACTCCGTGCCGGCCTAAAGCTGCTATCTGGTAACATCATGACTCCCCAGGCTGTGTACCTATAATATTGCGTCAGCTCAGCCCTGTAGGTACAGCACTTATGGGGGCATACATACCGTTGATCCGCGCCTCTATTCGTGTTGGGGTGGTGCACGGCGGGAAAGCCACCAATCTGCCATATGTTGATGATCCATGTGTTGCCCGATATATCGGCGGCAAGAATCCTCTCGGCATTTCCGTCCCTGTCATCAATGAAAGAGACAGTCGGGATGTTATTTCCCCTAGGACCGAGCGGGAGAACAATCCTCCACGTCCTTGTCCGAGACTGGAAATGCTTCTCGAGCTCCGTGGCGGTCTGGCCAGACCAGAGCTTGGGGGGTTCCAGGTCGCCAAAGGAGTATCCGGGCCCTGGATCCAACCCCATGCCTCCCAGCTTCGTCGCAAACGCAAAGACGGTGACATCGTGCTTGTTGCAGCTCACGGCCAAAAGCCGGGAGTGCTTATGAATTGCTAGGCCCCAAGCTGAATAACCGACATTGTCGTGGAGAAAAGGCTTCACCATTGCCATGTGAGGAGAGGACGGGATGTAAGTTCCGCCCGGGGATGCGCCGCCGTACTCCACGGCCTGGGCGATCAGATGCGTGTAGTATGCGACAACGTCGCCATCGTCGTAGCACATTAGGAGGACCTCGAGGTTGCCTAACTCCCCAGCGATGAGATGATTTACCTGGTGCCCGAAATTCCTATCTATGTGCCCACCCATGTACTTCCCTGCGCGGGTCTGAGGAGGTTGTAGGATGAGGGACGGCGGGGGTAGGATCTGGGGTGCCTTTTGGGGTTGATAGACGTATATCTTGTCTTGATAAGCTGTGAAGTAGAGCTAGAGTAGCTAGAATTAGCTCCGTATACTGCATATTCCTAGGGGGATATGGGAGGCAGATATGGGGTTCGCAAACATTGTATCGTTGGGACAGCGTCGTCAGGTTGCCCCTGCAGCGAGCAAGCTTTGGAAAGCCATGGTCGCCATCCTGGTCCGCCTGGCTCGAGAGGGTCTCATCTGAGAAGTGTTCCCAGCCCTCAGCACCGCCGCCCGCCGCTAAGAAATTGATCATTTGAACGGCTCCGAGGTCAGCGTTCCCGATCTCGTCGTCACTTTCATCGTCTTCGTCACCGGCGTCGAAGTTATTCAGGTTGTTGACGATGCCATGGCTTTCGTTTACGAAGGCCTTGATATCTTCCAGTACATCAGATCCAAACTAAGAGACACAACAGAGGTTAGTTCAAGCTATCTCAGCCTACACCTCGCGGTTCGCTGTGGAGAGGGCGTGGGCGCGGGGTAGCAAGGCGAACGTTCCGCTCGCCCGGGGCAGATAGATCGGAGAGCTTCCGAATCTACCACCCTGGGGCCGGAGCTGAAGGCTAGGCGGCGCAGCTTGTAGCTTAGTGACATACCCTTTTATCAGCGGTTTGGACGTGGCAAGTGGGCCCAACATAGATCGCATCGGAGCTTGGCACTTCCATCATGACGCGGGGTTGCTGGTGGAGGAAGGTGGATCGGGCATGGCATCTATTCTAACGGCGGGGGTCTGATAAGGGACTGAGCCGGGCAGTTACGGGCAAACAGGTTGTTTTCTTGAAGCTTTTGGGAACGAGAGGGTATTTGAGCGGTTTGATGAGGCGGGGGAAGCTCTCGTTTGGTGGTCTGGAGCTTCGGAGCTTGGGTGGATAAGGTTGGTTGAGGTATGAGCATATGAGGCGATGGTGGGGCAGAGGGAAGCTGTGCCTGACATAAACCCTCTTGCCGTGCATAACCGTCTTTATCGATAACAACCCCCCTGTAGCGCTTCACTGTGCAGTGCTTCACTTTATCAACCTGGACGCGCCCCATCAGTTCCCGGGTAGATACTTTACCCGAGATAGCTACTACCCAACCTATATATCCCTCTTAATGTTCCGCGATATGAGAAGATAACGATCCGTTTCGCCGTGACCGGGCTACCGGTGGCGTAGTCTGCTCCGGCCGAGTTTATAATTCCAAGGTCATCATGCGCGCTCTTGCTGTTTCCTTGGCAAATGAAGGGACGAAAGGATACAGTGTCATGAATCTTCAACCACCCAAGGAATATGGTCGTGATCCTCATAGATTAGGTGGGGTTCAAGAGGGTATTCTGGAATTGGTGTTCAACTACGGGTGTAAGCTCCGTGATCTCTCCATCGGTAGCAGTAGTAGTAAGGTCCAGTTCCCAACACACGACACTCTCATGCTATTCCGAGGGTATTGGCTTTTTCAGGGGTTTTACCACTAATGATAAAAATGCAATCCCAAGTTCTATATAAAGTGATGCGCCGCTAATGACTGTTCGTCCTAGAATCTAAGCAGGGCAAATACGCCAATGACTCCGTCCGCTGATAGACGCCCTTTATCCTCGCATTCGGAGGTAAAAAGAGGCTGAAGGTCGGTATCCACCGCCCGTGAGCCAGTCCCGTTGTTTCCTATCCGTTCATGATCCAAACTGTAGAACAATTCCTCTAGTCACATACTGGGTATCCCATAAGGTCCTATCCCATGAGGTCCACCATGTCTCTCATCCGATAATCCAAAACGGGAGTCACCCAATCGTCTTCGACGAGCGAGTACGACTCGGCTTCGTTGTTCCTCGGCTTGCGAGGGTTGACAGCCCAGTACCCAAAGTCGGCGTCGACCGCGCTGAGGAATCTCATCAGGTTCTGCCAGTAGTTCGCGTCGCCCTTGCCCGGGTTGCGGGGCGCCCCGAACTCGCCCACCCAGACGGGGGCCAGGTTGCCCTCGACCAGGTACGCCCAGTTCTGACGCATGGCCTTGGCGAAGGACGGGTAGGTGCGCGTGGCGTAGCGGCCGCCGATGCTGCCCCAGCCGGACCACGAGTAGACGTGCGCCGAGTAGACGACCCTGTGCTCGACGTCGAGCTCGACGGGGCGGTTCGCGACGCCCGACAGGTCGTTGGAGGACTCGGTGCCGCTCACGATGATCAGCCAGTCCGGGTTCAGGGCGAGCAGCCTGTTCCCGGCCTTCTCGGCGGCGGCGGCCCAGCGGCCCCAGGTCATGGTGCCCCAGACGCCGCGGACCTCGTTGCGGAGGTCGGCGCCGACGACGAGCGGGTCGTCGACGAAGCGGGACATGACGACCTCCCAGTTGGCGATCCAGTCCTCCTCGGTCTGCGAGACGCGGCACAGGCGGCCGAGGTGGTCGTTGGCCCAGCCGGCGTCGCAGGGGTCGGCGCCGCAGCACCAGGTGGCGCTCGTGATGTGGTCGTTGAGGATGACGGCGATGCCCGCGTCGGTGAGGGCCTTGACCGAGGCCTCGAGGACGTCGAGGGCGCGCAGGCCGGCGAGGTCCGGGTTCGCGGCGACCAGGTGCGGCAGCACGACCGGGTTCGTCACGACCATCTCGTCGCTGTAGGGCATCCGCACGCTGTTGAAGCCGAGGCCGCGGATGGTCTGGGCGATCACGTCGCGGTGCTGCACGTCGAGCCCGCCGGGGACGAACAGCTCGTCGCTGGCGCCGTACCAATTGACCGACGCGAGCTTGAACCTGCGGCCCTTCTGGTCGACAATGTCCCGGCCCCTCGTGCGGAGCGGCAGCGTGTAATTGTCTCGCAGGAAGGCGTGTTCCGAGGGCGGCTGCAGCGGCCGTTCGCTAAACAGGACGGAGGCCGGGTCGGGAACCCACGGCTCGGCAAGGTCGTGCTCTCTCCGCCAGAGGTAGTGCACGAAGCTGCCCAGCAGGAGGGCGGCAATCAGGAGGAACATCCTGGCGGTGTTGCTCGGCGGGAGGGAGGGGAGGCGGGAAGTGAGGCGGGAGGAGAAGGCGGTGATTCGTTGCTTGAGTTTTGGCCTGGGCATGTTTTGCTAAAGGGTATGTAGTAGTAATAGGTAGCTTTATCGTCTGCTGCAATAGTACTGTGAATGCCCCAACTTGCTGTGGGGGACGGGAGCGGGAACCGGCACGGGGCCCACACTCAACGCCAAATCGTCTGGTATTGAGTCTGTAGCCACGGCCGGCTCGTCTTCCTGAGAAACGGGGAGCCGGTTGGGATTTAAACTAGAACGAGAATTGAGGCTTTTGGAATGTGCGGATGTCTCGGTTCTCGAAGCTCTGTTGTCCTTGTGAGCAACAAACAGGCCCGCACCGTTGATCGGTCCCTCTTTGAGGCGTCGGGACCATGTTTTCCTGTTTGGGGTTAGGGCGCTATGCCGGATCCCTGTCGCCATCCTTGAGAGGCTTGGCGCTTTGGCCCATTGAACGCTGACCGAGCCTTCCTCGCAGCACGAGAAGGGTTCCCCTCTCTGACTCGTTGCTGAATGCTGAATAAGGCGACGAAAGGTTATGTACGTAGCAAAGTGCGGATTATATCTTTTGCTCGCTTTCTTCTAATATGACATATGATACGGTGTAGTAGTAATACTGTAAATACAGGGGAAGCCATCTCATCGAGGGTTTGCCGCTTGCCTGACTTCTTCGTCTCCAAGTCATCATGTACTTGCCCTCCTTCCGGCTTCCCGTTCGTTGTTCTCTTCTCTCCACAGTCTCGTGGCCCTGGTCTTGTGGTGCTCTGGCTAGCGCATCTTCCAAAAGACCCGGTATCCCGTGCCCGCGGTCATTCCCGAATTGAGGTGGTCGCACCAACAGACTTGCATGAACATCAGGACAACCTTCAACAACCTCCACCCCCTCCAACCTCCCCGGCATGCTCGGAAGAAATAAGGCTAGTCGTTGCCGAAGCTTCCATCCCCGCAGCATTGTTCCATGGGCACGCGGACAGTTACTCTATCCGTCCGTTGCACCCGTACATTCCGTATTCTCCCATCCCCCCCTCTCCTGCCTCGAATGAATTATCTTTTAAAAGTGAAGAGCACCCCGTCAAAGCTCATCAAGGGTCCTGGCGTCCCTTCCTTCTCTCTCTTAGCTTGGGCGATGCTATCGCTAGCCAAGCCCCAAACTCTTGGTCGTCCGGTCCATCCTCGGCCTTCCGCGTAGGGGTCTCAGGATCGCCTTTGTATGTTTCCCTCTTTTTTTTATTTCCATGCGCGTAAAAGAGATTCCCTTAACGCCTCGCTCGATTGTTAAAACAAAAGTCATCCCAGTTCCCTAGTTATAGGCATGAGAATAGTAGACGTATAAACTGCCCTCGGGTTAACGTCCGGGGCGACGTCCGTTTTGCCGAGGGCGACTCCGCGGTGGAGCGATGAGAAGCTGCATCTCGTAATTATAGGGCAAACAACCGAGCAGGTGACTGGATACGTGGGTTCACTGTGGTTGCTTAAATCCGACCGCAGGTTCCGTCGTCGAACCGGCTCCGGGTTCCTCACCCATCGCCCTGTCGTTTCCCTTCTGTGATGGATGATGCATTGCTCATATCTGGTTCATCGCTAGGGGGTTCATGTAGGGGTCGTTGTTCTCGGGGCTGCCGTGAGGACTAGCGTGTCTCGCGGCGCCGGCTGCGGCATATGTTTCCCGCGCATCCCAGCTGGCCGGCTGTGGCGGCCGTGGGCTCGAGAAGGATCGTGCGGGCGTGTGGTAGCGAACCGTCTGGCCAAAGTAGTCCGGTGTCCGGCGGCCGTCGTTGGATTCGCTACTATAACTGAAGGGATATTCCTTCGTGGCAACAGGCGAGGGGCTTCTCAGGTGCGGCCTGGCCAAGGGCGAAATAGGTGTCCCTGCGGAGGGTGTTACTACGTCGTCCATTGTCTTCCCGCAATCGCGGGATAGCATCTCGTACGAACGTGTGTCTCTCTTGTAGTCGTCGAGCCGTGCGTCGGCCGACACGAACTCTTTCTTGCCTCGGTTGGTGAAGCCCAACACGAAGTCACGCCAACCGGTGAACATGGAAAGTCGACCGAGGAGGAACAGTAGCCATATACCGTTCATCTGTGTGCTGTGTATTAGACAAGGGGACGGTTACGATAGGGGTTGACGATTTTTTTTTGGCAAACTTACACCCAGGAGGACCAGAACTGCGCCAATCGTTGGCATGTTGACGACCAAGGAGCTTGCCTGCTCTAGGCACGCCGCCTTATCACCCGCCGCGGTGACCAGGCAGCCAACAAACTCTGATATCATGGCTGGATCTGTCTTGACAGCATCGAGCGTGTTGTCTTGGAAGACGAAGACCAACGAGAAGAAGATGACATCGGTGATGATGATCAGGACGATGGCAATTCCTCGCCACTGGAGCTGGATCACCCGTCGCACTCGCCTGTAGGCCTGCCGAGGGCTCATCGTCCGGACGCTGTTCGTGTACGACGGGAGGTTAGAACCCTCGGTCGACGCGCTGTTGTCGGCGAGCGAGGCAAGGTAGACCTTCATGCAGTACCCGAACGTGGCGAACTGGATGATGATGGTCAACCCGGCAAAGACGAGCAGCGGGATCCAGAGGTCAGCGAGGCTGTTGTCGTGGTTGATGTGGCAGGTCGGCCCGAAGCGGAACGACACGCCGCTGAAGACGAGAGCGATAGTGATGCCGATGGCCGGGATGCCCCAGCCGGCGGCCTGAGAGAACCACATGAAGTTTCGGCCCACGACAACTTGCCAGCAGATCTGAAGGTGTAGAGAGAGAGATCGCAAGAACACCCACATAACCCCGGCCCAACCGCCGATGATCAACAATGAGCCTGACGCCGCACACACCGAGTTCGTCTGCATGGAATGTGGTGTGATGGCATCGAAGCACTGTTGCGGTTGCGCCGCCAGAGGGATTATGAATCCAAGCTAGCACGCGAGAGTCAGCACCACTATGCCGCGATTCTACTCGCTAGAGACACTCTTTTTTGGGAGGGGGGACTCACGTTCATAAGAGCGACTGCCGCGGTGAGGCAGATGCTCAAGTAGTGCCTGTGCGTCTTTTCCACGGGGAGGACGGCCCAGGACAGGAGCAGGAAGACGCAGCATATGATGCTGGCGACTGAGACCCAGTCTGCAGCCAAGCTCATCGTGTTGAAACTCTCGGGATAGGTCCAGTCCGTCAACGGACATGGCAGACAGCAGGTGACCTCTGGGGTTAACGGCTGGCATAGTCTCCCCGCGACAACTAAAAACGAATAGAGTCAGCAACCCCGTTGGTCCCACGGGTTTTCAAGTCCACCTACATCCTCCATCGCCGAACAGGGTGTCCTGGAAGAAAGGGGGTATGCAGAGGCCCCTTTCGACCGCTGCGCTCGTGTTCGCCATCTTAGTAATTTGTAGTCGTCCTTGTCGTCGTCGTCGTTCTGCTCGCAAGTATTCGTATATGTACGGTCGACTCCAATATGGGCGCGCGGTAAGATGGTATCGATAGGTCGCGCTAAGCCTCCTCTACTTCTGACGCTAGAAGCGGAATCCAGCCAAAGGGTTTAGATGATCAAGCCGCGCTGGTCATGAGCCCAGATCGCGCCGTAACCTCACAAGTCCCACCAAGACGTAATATCATTAAATCTTTCCCCTGGTGTTTTGCGCCGAGAGTTGGGGAGTGGGCGCTGGTATATAATATCGACAAAGAGAAAGGTAAGGGGATGGCGTGTACTAGACGTTGGACATGGCTCAATGAGTGAGGAGCGTGTATCGGGGCGAGAGGCAGATATCAAACAGGCGGAGACGTCAAGCTGTCCATCGTGGTCGGGACATTAAGAAGCGTTCGTAGGAGGAGCAAGAAGGAGATGGACACCGGAGGTGGGTGTGGGACGCAGGTATACATATGCGTACAGTAACATACAACATTGTCCATCCATCCAGACACCGATGGGGAACAATGGTAGCATGTGCCCACTTACAAAAAAGATCTAGCAGGGGGGGGGGGGGGGGGCCCCTTTTTCTTGTGCCCCCTCGCCGTCGGAGCCCCGGGG
>Ga0164242_10006915_pt1 | contig 12440 bp, 11 predicted proteins | sample OricomgcompostMG_FD_108783 | JGI IMG/M metagenome (GOLD analysis project Ga0164242, IMG submission 108783) | Miracle-Growth compost microbial communities from Emeryville, California, USA - Original compost - Miracle growth compost (MG) ... | reverse complement strand
GAGGGCACCTGCGCGCGCAGGGCCACGTACTGGCCCGCCGCGTAGTCGTACTCGTCCGCGAGCTCCTCCGGGACCGCGAAGGCGACCTCCACGGAGTTGGCGGTCAGCTTGCGCACGCCGGTGACGGTGAGGGGATGGAACTGGGCCCGGCGGCGCTTGGTGGCGGTGGCCGGCTCGGTGGCGCTCATGCGTGGCTCACCTTCCGTGTCGTGGGTGCGGGGGTCTTTCAGATGACCTTGAAGTGGTCGAAGGGCTCGTGGCAGGCGTTGCACACGTACAGCGCCTTGCAGGAGGTGGAGCCGAAGTGGGAGATCTCGCGGGTGTCCAGGCTGTCGCAGTGCGGGCACTTGACGCTCATGCCCACCCGGACGCGGGAGCCGTCCCTGATGCCGGTGGGCGGCGCGATCCCGTAGGCGGCGAGCTTGCCCTTGCCCTCCTGGCTCATCCAGTCCGTGGTCCAGGCCGGCGAGAGCGTCAGCTCGACGCGGGCGTCCGCGTAGCCGGCCTCGCGGAAGGCGATCCGCAGGTCATCGGCGATGGTGTCCATGGCCGGGCAGCCGGAGTAGGTGGGCGTGATGGTGACGACCACGCCGTCCCCCTCGGTGCGCACGTCCCGCAGGATCCCGAGGTCCTCGATGCTCAGCACCGGGATCTCCGGATCGTTGACCGTGGCCGCGATGCTGCGCAGCTGATCTTCCCTGGTGGTGGTCATGGCAGTCACCAGGTGGCCCCGGGGTGCTTGCGGGCCAGCACCTGCATCTCCGCGAGGAGGTAGCCGAGGTGCTCGGAGTGGTCGCCTGCGCGGGAGTGCGCCAGGGCGGCCTTGGCCGTGGGGACGGACAGGGTGGACTCCTCGATCACGGCGGTGACGCGGCGCAGCCACTCCTCGCGCAGGCTCGAGGGGACCACGGCCACGCCACGCTCGGCCAGGCGTGTGGTGAGCTCCTCGTCCGCGAACATCTCCTCCACGTAGGGCCACATGACGTCCAGGCCGCGCTGCACGCGCTCGTGGGATTCCGGCGTCCCGTCGCCGAGTCGCAGCATCCACTGGGTGGCGTGGTCCACGTGGTACGCCACCTCCTTCAGGGCCTTCGCCGCGATGCCTGCCATGGTCTCGTCCGTGCTGGAGGTCAGCGCGGAGTAGAGCAGCTCCTGGTAGGTGGCGAAGAGCAGCTGGCGGGCGATCGTGGCACCGAAGTCCCCGTTGGGCTGCTCGGTGATGCGCAGGTTGGTGAACTCGGTGTCCTCGCGCCAGTACGCCAGGTCGTCCTCCGTCTTCCCGGAGAACTTGGCAGCGTAGGTGAGGAAGGAGCGGGCGTGGCCGAGAAGGTCCAGGGCGATGTTGCCCAGGGCCACGTCCTCCTCCATCTCCGGCGCGCGGGAGATCCACCAGGCCAGCCGCTGCGCCAGGATCAGCGCGTCGTCGCCCAGCCACAGCGCGTAGGTCGCGGTGTCCTCGTCCGCGGGGGCCGCGGAGAGCGCGATGTCCTCCGGGCGCAGCGCGTGGCCGGGGGTGACGCGGGTGGCGGAGGCGACGGTGTCACCGACGCCGGCGAACTCGTCCTCGACGGCGTCGGAGCCGTGCGGGCCGCCGGAGCCGTGCAGATCATGCGTGCTCACAGGTGTGCCACCCCCTCGGAGGCCGTGTAGTACGTGGCGTGGCGGTAGTCCTTGCCCTTGGGGGACTCGAAGAAGGTCTCCTTGTCCTGCGGGTCGGAGGCGATGATGTCGTCGCTGCGCACCACCCACAGGGACACGCCCTCGTTGCGGCGGGTGTACAGGTCACGCGCGTTGCGCACGGCCATCTCGGCGTCCGGCGCGTGCAGGGAGCCCGCGTGGACGTGGGAGAGGCCGCGGGAGGATCGCACGAAGACCTCCCAGAGCGGCCAGAGGTGCTTGTCCTCGGTGCCTGCACCGGTTCCGTTGGTGCTCATCAGGCCACCTCCTGCTCTCGTCGCTGCTGCTGCTTGGCGGCGTAGGCCGCCGCGGCCTCCCGCACCCAGGCACCGTCCTCCTGCGCCTCGCGGCGGCGCTGCAGGCGCTGCGCGTTGCAGGGGCCGTTGCCCTTGATGACGGCCATGAACTCGTCCCAGTCCAGCTCGCCGTACTCCCAGCGCCCGCTCTCCTCATCGAAGCGCAGTTCCGGGTCCGGCAGGGTCAGCCCGAGCACCTTGACCTGCTCGGCGATCATGCCGACGAAGCGCTGGCGCAGGTCGTCGTTGGAGAAGCGCTTGATGTTCCACGCCATGGACTGCTGCGAGTTGGGCGAGTCGTCATCCGGCGGACCGAACATCATGAGCGCCGGCGCGTAGAAGCGGTTCACGGCGTCCTGCGCCATGGCCTTCTGCTCCTCGGTGCCATTGGCCAGGGCCAGCAGGATCTCGAACCCCTGGCGCTGGTGGAAGCTCTCCTCCTTGCAGATGCGCACCATGGCGCGCCCGTAGGGGGCGTAGGAGGCGCGGCACAGCGGCACCTGGTTCATGATCGCCGCACCGTCCACGAGCCAGCCGATGGCGCCCACGTCCGCCCACTGCTTGGTGGGGTAGTTGAAGATCGAGGAGTACTTGGCCTTGCCGGAGATGAGCTGCTCCACGAGCTCGTCGCGCGGCACGCCGAGGGTCTCCGTGGCGGAGTACAGGTAGAGCCCGTGGCCGGCCTCGTCCTGGACCTTGGCCATGAGGATCGCCTTGCGCTTGAGGCTGGGCGCGCGGGTGATCCAGTTGGCCTCCGGCTGCATCCCGATGATCTCGGAGTGGGCGTGCTGGCTCATCTGGCGGACCAGGGTCCGGCGGTAGTCCTCCGGCATCCAGTCGCGCGGCTCCACGCGCCCGTCGGCTGCGATGAGCGCGTCGAACGCGGCGCGTCCCTCGTCCTCACCGAGTCCGGTGCGCGGATCGCTGGCAGTGGTGCTCATGGGTGACCCTCCTGAATTACTGACCGTTCGTTCAGGTTATGTGACTCACCTCGCACGGTCAAGCGCACAGCGGTGCACGACGGCGGCCGGTGACCTTCCGCGCGGAAGGTCACCGGCCGCCGTCGTGCCGTGAGGGACTCAGAGCACCTTGGAGAGGAACTCCTTGGTGCGCTCCTGCTGCGGGTTGCCGAACACGTCCTCCGGCTTGCCCTGCTCGCAGATGACGCCGTCGGAGAGGAAGACCACGCGGTCGCAGACCTCGCGCGCGAAGCCCATCTCGTGCGTGACGAGGACCAGGGTCATGCCGGAGCCGGCGAGCTCGCGGATCACCGCGAGCACCTCCCCCACCATCTCCGGGTCAAGGGCGCTCGTGGCCTCGTCGAAGAGCATGATCTGCGGCTCCATGGCCAGCGCACGGGCGATCGCCACGCGCTGCTTCTGACCGCCGGAGAGCTGCGCGGGCCTGGCGTCGGCCTTCTCCGCGAGCCCCACCCGCTCCAGCAGGGCGGCGGCCTGCTTGCGCGCGTCCGCCTTGTTGGACTTGCCCGTCTCCACGGGGCCCAGCATCACGTTCTCGATGACGGACATGTTGGGGAACAGGTTGAAGTGCTGGAACACCATGCCGATGTGCCTGCGCACCTGGTTGATGTCCACCTTGGGGTCCGTGAGCTGGAAACCGTCCACCACCACGGTGCCGGAGGTGGGGGTCTCCAGCTTGTTCAGGCAGCGCAGGATCGTGGACTTGCCGGATCCGGAGGGGCCGATCAGCGAGACGACCTCGCCGCGGGCCACCTGCAGGTCGATCCCCTTGAGCACCTCGTTGGACCCGAACGCCTTGCGCAGGTCCGTCACGTCGATGATGGGGGCGGTGTTCTCGGTTGCGGTGCTCACTTGTTCACCCTCTTGTCCACGGCGTTGGCCAGCCACGTCAGCAGCGTGATGACCACGAAGTACATGACACCCACGATGATCAGCATCTCCGTGGTGCGGAAGTTCTCGGAGTAGATCTGCTGCGCCTGGTAGAGCAGTTCGGCGAAGCCGATGGTCAGCAGCAGCGAGGAGTCCTTCAGCGTGATGACCAGCTGGTTGATGATCGCCGGGGTGGAGATCTTCACGGCCTGCGGCACCACCACGCGGCGCATGGACCTGCCCCAGGTCAGGCCGAGGGAGCGCGAGGCCTCCATCTGGCCGGGATCAACGGCCTGCAGTCCACCACGGATGATCTCCGTGAGGTAGGCGCCCGCGTTCAGGGCGAGGGTCGCGACACCGGCCCAGAAGATGTTGCCCTTGAGGCCCGTGATCTGCGGGAGGCCGAAGTAGAACAGGAAGGCCCACACCAGCACCGGGGTGCCTCGGAAGATCGCCACGTAGACCGAGGCGATGCCACGCAGGATCCGCGAGGTGGAGATCTTCATGAAGCCGAAGATCAGGCCCAGGATCAGCGCGATGATGAAGGAGACCACGGTGATGCGCACCGTGTTCCAGAGGCCCTCGGACAGCGCCGGCCAGGACTCACCCACCAGCTGGAAGATGTTGGCCTTGGCCGAGGACTGCGCCGAAGGATCCGCCAGGTACGTGTCGAGGATCTTCTGGTACTCGCCGCTGTCCTTGAGCTCCTTGAGCCCGTCGTTGAACGCGGCCAGCAGCTCGGCGTTCTTGCCCTTCTTCACGGCGAAGCCGTACTGACCGCCCGGGATCTTGTCGGTGACGACCTTCAGGCCGTTGCCCTGGGCGATGCCGTAGGCCAGCACGGGGTAGTCGTCGAAGACCGCCACGGCGGTGCCGGCCTTGACCGTCTCGTACATCGTGGCCGACTGGTCCAGCGCCTTGACCTTGAAGTCGTACTGCTTGGAGAGCTTCTGCGCCTCCGCCAGACCCTCGGAGCCGGACTTGGCGACGACGGTCTTGCCCTTGAGGTCCTCGTAGCCCTTGATGGAGTCGTCATTGGCCAGGATGGCCATCTGCACGCCGGAATCGAAGTACGGGTCGGAGAAGTCGAAGGTCTGCTTGCGCTCGTCCGTGATGGACATGCCGGCGATGACGCCGTCCGCCTGGTTGGACGTGACAGCTGAGAGGGCCGCCTGGAAGCCGAGCGACTGCACGTCGACCGTGAAGCCCTCCTTCTTGGCGATGGCCTGCAGCAGGTCCATGTCGATGCCGCGCAACTGGCCGGACTTGCGGAACTCGAACGGGGCGAACGTGGTGTCCGTCGCGATGGTGAACTTCTTGCCCTTGACGTCCGCGTGGACGGTCTTGGCCGGGCTCACGCCCTGCAGGGCTGCACTGTCGGTCTTGGGGGTGGCGGCGCCGGCGGCGGTGGCCGCCGTGGCGTTGCTCGCGTGATGGGGGGCGGTGACCGCGGCCTGGGCCGGTCCGGTCGTGACCAGCAGCGTGAAGGCCGCCAGGATCCCCACCAGCGCGGCACGCAAGCCGCGTCGGGCGGTTCTCGGGTGCACGAGGGCGCTCCTTTGATCGGGTACGTCCCGGGAGGCCTCCCGGAAGGCGTGATGTCCCCCTAGGGTATCCGGGGTCACCCACGATGGTGATGAGCTGCACCCCGCTCCCCTACCCCAGGCTGCTCCCAGCCGCCCCCTCTAGCGTCAGGGGCTTCGCCTTCCCCTCTGCCCCAGGAGTGCCGTGCTCGGGACCATCGCCTACGCCTTCGTCGCCACCGGCGTGCTCGGCGTGCTCGTGTACCTGCTCTCCCGGCGGCGCCTCCCGGCATGGGCGGCGTGGCCGCTCGGGCTCGCGTTCTGCTGGGGCGTGGAGCTGTGGCAACTGACGGGCATTCCCGCCCGGCTGTCCTCGCAGTGGATCGGCTGGCGACTGAGCCTCGGCACCACCTTCGACTGGGTGGACGTGGCGCTCTATCCGGTGGGCGTGGCCCTGGCCGCCGTGGTGCTGCTGCTCTGCCACCGCGTGCTGCCGCTGCACGCGCCGAGACCCGACGCCGTGGCGCTGCTGGCGCTGCAGGCCTGCCTCGCCGCCGCGGCCGGGGTGGTGGCGACCGTGTCGGTGCTGCTCAGGAGCAGCGAGTGGACCCGACTGGCCGCGGGCGAGCGGACGCCGCTCTACGCCCCCGGCTTCGTCGACTGGATCGCCCGCTGGAGCTCCGTTGCCCTCTGGGGCTGCGTGCTGGTGCTGGTGCTCGGCCTCGTGACCGCCGGCGCAAGGCTGTGGCGCGGGCGCGGCACCGCTCGAGTGGTCAGCGGCAGCGACCAGGCCGATGCTCGGAGCAGTGCGCTGCACTCACCCGGCATACTGCTCGCCGGCGTGGCGCTGGCGCTGCCCCTCGCACTCTCGGCCTGGCCGCTCGCCGTGCAGGCCCGCGCCGAGTTCCCGCTGCTGGAGGCCGAGCTGCCTCCCACCCCGGCCCCCACCGCGACGCCGGTCCCGTCGGCGCAGGTCCCGCTCGTCGTCGACCAGCAGCCCGAGCCCACCCCCGCCCTGACCACCACGGTCCCGCGCGGCAGCGCCACGGCTCCGGCCTGCGCGCCCGACGACGTCGAGTTCGTGGCCAGATGGACCGACGCGCTGCACGGGAACCCCCTTGGCCTCCTCACCTCCCGCAACACCTCCGACGCCGCCTGCGTGCTCTCGGGGCGGCCCGCGCTGCGCGTGGAACAGGGCGGACGCACCCTCGATCTGACGATCGCCGCACCCGAGGTGTTCGTGCGGGACGCACCGGCGAAGGACATCACCCTGGCCCCGGGCGGCGTCGCCGTGTCCACGCTGGCCTGGCGCGGCTACGGGGCCCTGGACCACGAGTCCCAGGTCCCTCAGCGCCTGCTCCTCACCCTCCACGACTCCGAGGCCGAGGCCGCCCTGGTCCCCCTGCCCACGGGCTCCGGCGCCTCATCCCCGGCGCCGACCTCCGGCACGACACCGAGCCGTCCTGCGGTGCAGATCCCGCCGACCGATCTCACCGGCCATCCGCTGCCGTCCGCCACGGACTCAGCCGCAGCGCCGGCCACGCCCACCGCCCCGTCGGCGAGCGCGGGCCCCGCCTCGGGGCAGCTGCACCTCTTCGACCTCATCGACGGCGGCACGCTCGGCGCCACCCGCTGGGCCGCCGACATCGCGCCGGACCAGTGACGCCACACCCGGCACCAGCCGGGCGAACGACACCCGCCCCGACACCTGAGGTGACCCCGCCGCGGGACCGGACCCCGCGGCGTCGGGCAGGATGGCACCATGACGCAACCGCAGCCTCCCGTCGCCCCGAAGCGCCCCGTGACCACCACCCACCACGGCGATACCCGCACGGATCCGTGGGAGTGGCTGCGTGAGAAGGACTCGGAGGAGGTGCTGGCGCACCTGCGCGCGGAGGACGCGTACGCCAAGGAGGTCACGGCGGACCAGGAGCCGCTGCGGCAGGCGATCTTCGACGAGATCAAGGCGCGCACCGTGGAGACGGACCTCTCCGTGCCGGCGCGCGAGCGCGGCTGGTGGTACTACGCCCGCACCGAGGAGGGGAAGCAGTACCCGCTGCACGCCCGCGTCGCCGCGCAGGACACAGGTGACGAGGACGCGGACTGGACCCCTCCCACGCTCACGCCGGGCGAGCCGGTCCCCGGCGAGCAGATCCTGCTGGACGGCAATCTGCTGGCGGAGGGGCAGTCCTTCTTCGCGCTCGGCGGCCTGGACGTCTCCCGCGACGGCACGCGCATGGCCTACGCCGTGGACACCACCGGCGACGAGCGCTTCACCCTGCGCGTGCGGGACCTGAGCACTGGCGAGGACCTCCCCGACGTCATCGAGGGCACCTTCTACGACCCGCTGCTCACGCCGGACGGGACCCGCGTGATCTACACGCTCGTGGACGAGACCTGGCGCCCCGACCGGCTCATGGTCCACACGCTCGGCACCGACCCGGCGCAGGACACCCTGCTGATCAGCATCGAGGACCCGGGCCTGTGGCTGGGTGCCTCCACCTCCCCGGACGGCGAGGACCTGGTCATCAACGCCGCCAACGCGGAGTGGGGCAGCACGTGGATCTGGCGCGGCATGGAGGCCGGCACGCACCCGGAGCTGGTGGTGCCGGCCGTGCTGCGGACCCTGCACCAGGCGCTGCCCGTGACGATCGACGGCGAGCGCACGCTCGTGCTGCTGCATGACCGCAAGGCGCTCAACGGCGCCGTGGTCCTGGCCCCGTCCGCCGATCCGTCCACGTGGGTGCCGGTCATCGAGCCGTCCGAGGACGTGCGGATCGGTGGGATCGAGGCCACGTCCACGCACCTGATCGTCTCGGTCCGCGAGGACACCGTCCCGCGCGTGTGGGTGCTGCCGCTGGCGGACCTGGGCACGTCCGCGCAGGCGCCACATGCGACGCCGTTGGTGCCCGACGACGCGTCGGTGCCGTGCGCCGTCGAGTTCCGTTCCGCCGCGTTCGAGTCCCCGCGGCTGCGGCTCACGCGCACGGGCGACCTGCTGCCGGCCGAGGTCCACGACGTGCGGGCGGCGGACGGTGAGTCCTGGCTCCTGAAGCGCACCCCGGTGCGGGACGTGGACCTCTCCGCCTACCGCGTGCACCGCGAGTGGGCCACCGCCGAGGACGGGGCGCGCATCCCGCTCACGGTGATGCATCGCGCCGACGTGGTGGCGGACGGCACCGCTCCCCTGGTGGTGTACGGCTACGGCTCCTACGAGGCGAGCATGGACCCGGTCTTCTCGGTCCACCGGCTCTCGCTGCTGGACCGCGGCGTGGTGTACGTCGTGGCGCACGTGCGCGGCGGCGGCGAGCGTGGGCGGTCCTGGTACCTGGACGGGAAGAAGCTGGCCAAGAAGAACACGTTCACGGACTTCGTGGACGCCACGCGCTGGCTGCTGGCGGCCGGCTGGGGTGACCCGGGGCGCGTGGCGGCCGTGGGTGGCAGCGCGGGCGGACTGCTCATGGGCGCCGTGGCGAACCTGGCCCCGGAGCTGTATGCGGCGATCCTGGCGCAGGTGCCCTTCGTGGACCCGTTGACCTCCATCCTGGATCCGGAGCTGCCGCTGTCCGCGCTGGAGTGGGAGGAGTGGGGCAACCCGATCGAGTCCCCCGAGGTCTACGCGTACATGAAGTCCTACTCGCCCTACGAGAACGTGGCCGAGGTGTCCTACCCGGCCATCGCCGCGCGGACCTCGCTGCATGACACACGGGTGCTGTACGTGGAGCCGGCCAAGTGGGTGCAGGCGCTGCGCGAGCGCACCACGGGTTCCGCGCCGATCGTCATGACGGTGGAGATGGACGGCGGGCACGGCGGCGCGTCCGGGCGGTACGAGGGCTGGAAGGACCGGGCGTGGGACGACGCGTTCGTGCTGGCGGCGCTCGGGGCGCGGGAGAAGGTGGGTCACACAGCGGTGTGACGGTTGACACAGGGGTGGGCCCGGGCATAGTTTCGCGATACTGACTAACCGTTCGGTCACTAAAGCGGCCCAGCCCGGAAGGACGCGCATGCCCACCAGCGCGCAGAGCACCATGACCCCGGCCGAGATGGCCGCCCACCACGCGATCCTGGAGCACGACCACTGCTCGCACTGGCTGGGCATCCGTCCCGTCGAGGTACAGGACGGGCGCGCGGTCATCGAGATGACCCTGCGCAAGGAGATGCTCAACGGCTTCGGCCTGGCCCAGGGCGGCATGCTCTTCACGTTCGCCGACGTCGCCTTCGCCATGGCCTGCAACGACCCGGCCGGCAGCGAGGAGCACTACACGGTGGCGCAGGGCGCCGACGTGAACTTCCTGCGCCCTGGCAAGCCGGGCAGCCCGCTGCGCGCCACGGCCGTGCGCCGCGTGCAGAAGGGCCGCACCGGGATCTACGACATCACGGTGACGCAGCCGGACGCCGACGGCCACGACGAGGTGCTCCTCGAGTTCCGCGGCCGCTCCCACACCGTCAAGGGCGCCCCGCCGATCGTCCGCTGAGCCGCCTCGGCTCCCCCGCACCCCACGCACCGCCCACGAAAGGCCCCGAGCATGTCCGCCACCACCCAGCACACTTCCCCGGAGACCGGCCTGGATCCCGAGGAGACCATGAGCCGCGACCAGATCGAGGCCATCCAGACGGAGCGCCTCGCTTCGATCCTGGACTACGCCTACCGGCGCGTGCCGCTGTACCGCACCAAGTTCGACGACGCCGGCGTGCACCCCTCGGACTTCACCGAGCTGGCGGACCTGGCCAAGTTCCCCTTCACTACCAAGGAGGACCTGCGCCAGACCTACCCGTTCGGCATGTTCGCCGTGCCGCGCGAGGAGGTGGTGCGCATCCACGCCTCCTCCGGCACCACCGGACGCGCCACCGTGGTGGGCTACACGCAGCAGGACCTGGACGACTGGGCCAAGCTCGGGGCCCGCTGCTTCCGCATCGCCGGCGTACAGCCGGGCTGGCGCGTGCACAACGCCTACGGCTACGGCCTCTTCACGGGCGGGCTGGGCGCCCACGCGGCGATCGAGCGGCTCGGCGCCACCGTCATCCCCATGTCCGGCGGGCAGACGGAGAAGCAGATCACGCTCATCCAGGACTTCCAGCCAGAGGCCATCGCCTGCACCCCCACGTACCTGCTCACCATCGGCGACGCGATGCAGCGCCAGGGCATCGACCCGCGCAAGACCTCGCTGAAGGTGGCCGTGCTCGGCGCCGAGCCGTGGACCGCGCAGATGCGCGACGAGCTCGAGGACATGTTCGACCTGGACGCGTGCGACATCTACGGCCTCTCCGAGGTCATGGGCCCCGGCGTGGCCGGCGAGTCCAACCGCACCAAGGACGGCAGCCACATCTGGGAGGACCACTTCCGCCCCGAGATCATCGACCCCTTCGACGAGCGCCGCGTGCTGGGCGACGGCGAGGAGGGCGAGCTGGTCTTCACCACGCTGACCAAGCAGGCGCTGCCGGTGATCCGCTACCGCACGCACGACCTCACCACGCTGCAGCCGGGCACGGCGCGGCCCGGCCACCGCCGGATCGGGCGGATCACGGGGCGCAGCGACGACATGATCATCCTGCGCGGCGTGAACCTCTTCCCCACGCAGATCGAGGAGCTAATCCTGCAGGTCCCTGGCCTCTCCCCGCACTTCCAGCTGGAGATCACGCGCCCGGGCCGCATGGACGAGCTCACCGTGAAGGTGGAGCGCCGCGCCGAGCTGGCCGAGTCCGGCGTCCGCGACGCGGCCGGCGAGCTGGCGCGCCTGATCAAGATCCACGTGGGCTCCTCCTGCCGCATCGACGTGGCGGATCCGGGCTCGCTGGAGCGCTCCGTGGGTAAACTGCGGCGCATCTACGACCTGAGGAACAAGTGAGCTCATCCGCTTCCGCCACCGGCGCCCGCCGCGGCCGGCCTGGTTACGACCAGGCCGCCGTGCTGCGGATCGCCGTGGAGGCCTTCACCGAGTACGGCTACGACGCCACGAGCATGGGCATGCTCGCGGAGCGGCTCGGCATCTCCAAGTCCGCGATCTACCACCACGTGCCCTCCAAGGTGGAGATTCTGCGCCTCGCGCTGGACCAGGCGCTGATCCCGCTGGAGGCCGTCTTCGATTCGGAGCAGGCCAAGCAGGGTCCCGCGCTGGACCGCCTGGTGCACGTGCTGCGCTCCACGCTCTCGGTGCTCTTCGCCGAGTTCCCGTACGTCACGCTGCTGCTGCGGCTGCGGGGGAACTCCGAGGTGGAGACGGACGCGCTGCACCGCCGCCGCGTGCTTGACCGGCGGGTGGCGGACCTGGTGGCCCAGGCGCAGGCGGAGGGTTCCCTGCGCTCCGACGTGTCCCCCACGCCGGTGGCGCGCTTCCTCTTCGGCACCGTGAACTCCCTCACGGAGTGGTACCGCCCCGGCGGTTCGCTCACGCCGGCGGAGGCGGAGCGCATCCTCCTTGCGCTGATGCTGGACGGCCTGCGGACGCGGGCTGCGGTGCACGACGACGCGGAGCACGCCGGTGACCCCGGTTCACAGGGTGCGGGGCCGGGTGCCGCCGAGGCCGTGGGGGTTCCCCGCGTAGACTGACGGGCGGTCCGTCCCGGGCTCACCCCCAGTCATGCAAAGGCCCTGAAGAAGTCTCGTGAACAGCCTCATCCAGTCCATCACCGGAGCTGACGCCTTCAGCTACACCGCCAATGTGCTGCTGCTGACCATGGCGTCCTCGGTGCTCATCGCCGTGGCGCAGGTGTTCCTGGCCCGCCGCAACGATCTGGGCTGGTGGTTCGCCATGCTCGGGATCTTCGCCGGCCCGCTCTTCATCGCCCTCTACCCGGGCGTGAACGACTACTGGCTGCTGCTGGGTGCCGTGCCGCAGCTGGCCGCGGCCGCGATCGGCCTCTACGGCTTCAGCCGCGCTCCCCTGCGCGGACGCTTCACCCGCCGCCTCCCCGTGGCGAACTTCTCCGTCATGGCCCTGGTGGGCCTGTTGGTGCTGACCGGCGTGGTGGCCCTGCTGCAGTTCGGCCAGGCGCTGACCAAGCCGCAGGTGCTCTTCGGCCCCGGCACGCTCACCCCCTGGGCCAACTTCCTGTGCACCGCCGCCATCTCCGCCGCGTTCATCGGCATCGGCTTC
>Ga0164242_10006914_pt1 | contig 12444 bp, 10 predicted proteins | sample OricomgcompostMG_FD_108783 | JGI IMG/M metagenome (GOLD analysis project Ga0164242, IMG submission 108783) | Miracle-Growth compost microbial communities from Emeryville, California, USA - Original compost - Miracle growth compost (MG) ... | reverse complement strand
GACCAGCTCGCTGTAGGTCACGCTGGAAATCTTGCCGTTGTCGTCGCCGCCAACCAGCGCTTTGTGATCGGGCCTGGCGCGCGCGGAATCGGTCAACATCTGCCACAGCGTGCGGTTCCTGGCTTCGGCCAGCGCCTTGCGGCCTGCTTCCAGATCGAGCGGTTCAATCAGCAGCTCGCACTGCGACCGCGTCAGATTTGCCACATCCGCCACTTCAAGTTTCTCCCATCGATTCCGGCTCACCGTCCGGGTCGTATGAATAGCGCGGCCAGCGCCGCGGATGGTGTCTCAGGCTACTTCGAGAGCCAGTTCGGGGCGGTTCAGGCGGAACAGGCGCGCAGCGTTGAGGCCGAGAATGTCGGCCTTGTCCTGCTCGCTGATCTCGATGCCGTCGAACAGGCGGGCGAGGACTTCGCGCGATTCCGGGAAAGTCCCTTCGTGGTGCGGATAGTCCGAACCCCAGAGCAGCGGCTTCACCCCGGTTACCGAACGCGACATGACGCAGGCGCGGTCGTACTGGAACGAGGACGAGATTTGTTCCGACAGGATCTGACTGGGCATGCGCGAGAGCTTGGGGCGCACGAAGACGTCATGCGCGACGTAGACTTCGTCCATCCGCTCGGCGACGGCCGCCAGCCAACTCGCGCCGCTCTCGATGCAGGCGACCTGCACCCTGGGATAGCGGTCCAGCACCCCGCCGGCGATCAGCGTCATCACGGTTTCCATCGCGTCGCAGGCCTGGATTGCATAGTTGACCACCGCGCCGCCCGGACCGCGGAAGCTGCGCACGTCGTCGCGACCGGTGCCGGTGTGTAGCGCGAAAACGATGCCGAGTTCCTGCGCCGCCTCGAACACCGGATCCCAGTCCGCCTCGGTATAGAACGGCACGCCGAGGCTCCGCTCGATCCGCGCGGGCAGCATCGCCGAAGTGAAGCCCATCGCGGCGATGCGCTTCATCTCGGCGACGGTGTTCTCGAAATTGCGTACGGGCAGCACGGCGCAGCGCACGAAGGTGTCCTGGTAGTCCCTGAACGTCGCGTCGTGCCAGTCGTTGTAGACTTGCGCCGTGGCGAGTTCGGCGTCCTCGTCGCGGATGTGGAACGCCGTCAGCGCCAGCGACGGGAAGACGATTTCGGCGTCGATGCCCTCCATCGCCATGTCTTCGAGCCGGCCGGGGATTTCACGCGCGCCCTTGCGGTTCGCACGGCCGAACTCAGCGCCGTCCTTGCCCATGATCAGCGGCGGCTTGTTGATCGGCGCCTTGCTGGTCACCTTTTCGCCAGCAAGCATGAAGCGATAGCCATCCCGCACTTCCATGCGGATGCCATGCCTGCGCAGCGAGGCCGGCAGCCCTTCGGTGAGCAGATCCGACGGCTCGGTAATATGCCCATCGGCGCTGAAGACAAAGCTCACATCAATCTCCTGGACATGATATCAGGCAACCCAGCGTTGCGGGGGTGTGCGAAGCGGCGGTCATTTCGATCATCCTGTCGCCGCGATGGCCCGGCGGCGTTCGGCCATCAATTCCTCGACCGCATCCTCGATCGCTTCGTGCACCGAGAGATAGGCCTCCGAGCGAATCCGCAACCGCGCGGCAGCCTCCGGGCCGGCGGCGGCGTCCACGGCATCGCGCATCAGCGCGCCCGACCGGCTGAGCAGGCGGCTGTAGTTCGACAGGGAACGCGCAATATTGTCGATCGGGGCAAACAGCGCGCGCTTGCTTCCCGGCTCACCGAAGCGCTCGATCTGATTGACCTGCTCCAGATGTCGGGTTCCGCCCCAGGCGCTCGCTTTGCTCATCTCCAGAGCTGCGGCGATCTGATCGAGGCTCACCGGCTTTGGCTGCAACATCAAATAGGCCAGGATCCGCGCAGCGGTGAGTGGCATACCCCAGCCCACCAGCAGCTTGGCATAGGCTTGGATGAAGCGTTCGGCAGTGACACCTGGATTATCTGGAATATTCATGATTTCCTGATTATCAGAAATTTGCGAGTCGAAGCAAGCGGCTTGGGAGCGCGCGATGAAATTCGGTGAGAGATACGGGCCCTGGGCAGTGATCGCGGGCGCATCGGAAGGGACCGGCCGATCGTTCGCGCGCCAGATAGCGGCAGAGGGCATCAACTGCCTGCTCGTTGCGAAGGACGGACCGCTCGAACGGACGGCGGAGGAAATCCGCCGCGAATTCGGCGTCGAAGCAATCGGTGCGTTGGTGGATCTTTCGACGCAGGATGCAGCCGAGCAAATCTTCGCGGCCGTGGGAAACCGCGAAGTCGGGCTCTTCATCAACAACGCCGGCGCGGACTGGTTCGGCGAGCGTTTCCTCGAAGAGGACGTCGAGGGGTGGCTGGCGCTCAGCCGAGTCAACGTCGATACCATGCTGCGCTGTGCCCACCGCTTCGGCGGCGAGATGCGCCAGCGGCGCCGCGGCGGCATTCTGATCGTCAATTCGGGCGCCTGTTACGGCGGCAGCAAGTACCTGGCGATCTACTGCGCGGCGAAAGGCTTTCAGCTCAACTTCGCAGAGGCCTTCTGGTCAGAGATGCGGCCCTATGGCGTCGATGTCTGTACGATCGTGCTCGGCCGGACGAACACACCCGGCTACCATAGCCGCCGCGCGACGAAAGGTATCTTCGTCAGCGGCGAGGGACTCGCGTCGCCCGATGCCGTAGCGGCACAAGGCCTCGCGCGGCTGCCGCACGGCCCGATTACCAACTGGGGGCAGGAGGACGAGGAGGGAGGCTATCTCTCCTATTCCGCCGCTCAGCGCCGCGAAAAGGTGCTGAGGATGGAAAGCCTGGTCATGGAAGACAGCGGCTACAAACCCGAGACCGACCTGTGACGGGCAATCCGGGGCAGCGACCCGGCCGGCCCGGCCATCGTGGGAAGAGAGACACATGAAGCGCGAAGCGGCCATCGTCGGGGTGGGGGCCACTCCTTATTATTTCCGCGGCACTTCGCACCCTCAGACCATCTACGAGTTGATCGACAAGGCGATCCTGGCCGGGCTTGCCGACGCTGGCCTGGGAATCAAGGCCGTCGATGGCATGACCTTTTTCGCTGGCGGCTATGAAGCGGGCCTGATCTGCGAGCACCTGGGGATCGACGGGCTGACCTTCGCTCATGTCGTGTCCGGTTTCGGCAGCGGCATGGCCGGGATATTCGACCTGGCCGCCATGGCGATCGAGACGGGCCGGGCCGAGACCGTGCTGTGCATCGGCGCGATGCAGCAGCCCGCGCACAAGCGCACCGGGCAGGCGCTCAACATGCTTGCCTCGACCACCGAAGGCATCTTCCATACGATTGCCGGCTTGTCCGGGCCGGGGCAGGCGCTCGCGCTTCAGACGAGGCGCCACATGCACCGCTACGGCACGCGGCGGGAAGCGTTCGGCGAAGTCGTGCTGGCATCGCGTGCGGCGGCGGCCAATCGCGAGACGGCGCTGCGCCGAAAGCCGCTGACGATGGAAGAATATCTCGCATCGCCGATGCTCGCCGATCCGCTGTGCCGGCTCGACTTCTGCCTCGAGACAGACGGTGCTCTGGTGTTTGTCGTGACCAGCGCCGAACGCGCCCGCGACCTCAGGCAAAAGCCGGTCTACATCGAAGCCGCCGCACAAGTGGGCAAGCGCGACTGGGGCCGCGCATTCTTCTGGCTCAATCAGTCCGAGGACGCCTTTACCACTGCGGGCGCCGGCCCGGTCGCCGAGCATCTCTACGGCAAGGCGGGTCTGACGCCGAAAGACATCGATGTGGCGCTGATCTATGACCACTTCTCGCCGCTCGTCGTCATGCAACTCGAAGACTACGGTTTCTGCGCGCGCGGCGAAGGTGGACCATTCGTCGAAAGCGGTGCGATCAGGCTCAACGGCACGATTCCGGTCAACCCGCACGGCGGGCATCTCTCGGAGGGTTACGTCGTTGGCATGACGCACGTCCGCGAAGCGGTCGAGCAACTGCGCGGGACCGCAGTGAACCAGGTTCGGGGTGCGCAACGCGCACTCGTCACGGGTGGACCCGCGCCGATGCCGATGACCGCCGCGATTCTGAGGAACTGAGCCATGCCCGACCGCAGTATCACGCCCGATTACTCTGCCCTGGAAATTCCCATGGATGCCTGGAGCGAGCCGTTCTGGGCCGCTGGCGCGGAAGGCCGGCTCATCATGCCGCGCTGCGGCGATTGCGGAACCTTTCGCTGGCCTGCCGGCCCATTCTGCGCCTCCTGCCAGTCGCAAGCCGTCGAATGGGTGGCGCCAGGTCAGGGGCGGATCTATTCCTTCACCGTCTTGCCCGTGCCGATGGGCGAACTGGTGGAGCCGGGGCACCGTGTTCCGGCGCTTGTTGCTTTTGACGATGCGCCGGGCGTGAGGCTCGTCTCCGCACTCGTGGATGCGCCCTTGGACGAAGTGGCAATCGATGCGCCGGTCGAGGTGCGCTGGTTGCCGGCAGCGAATACGGCCGTGCCAGTATTCAGGCTTTCGCATCCGTAGGCAAAGCCCGAAAGCGACCCTATCTGTATGGGACCGTTGGTGAGGCAAGGAATATGCTACCTGCTTCCCGTGCCAGAGGAAAAAGGGAGCCGTAGTGTCGCCCAGACTGCCGTTCGACAACAGTTACGCGCGTTTGCCCGAGCGGTTCTTCGCTCGCGTGGAACCGGCGCGCTTTCCTGCTCCCAGGCTGATCAAGCTCAACGACCAGCTCGCCGAAGCGCTTCGGCTGGATGTGGACTGGCTTAAGGGCGAGGACGGCGTCACATTCCTTTCCGGCCAGACCATTGCCGAAGGCTCCCAGCCGGTTGCCATGGCTTATGCCGGGCATCAGTTCGGCAACTTCGTGCCACAGCTCGGTGATGGACGCGCAATCCTGCTCGGAGAATTATTGGACCGCGACGGCAAGCGGTTCGATATCCAGCTCAAGGGTGCCGGACGAACGCCCTTCTCGCGCGGGGGTGACGGGCGTGCCGCGTTGGGCCCGGTGCTGCGCGAATACATCGTCAGCGAATTCATGGCGGCGATCGGCATACCGACCACACGCTCGTTGGCGGCGCTGGCTACCGGCGAGCGGGTCAATCGTGACCGCGTGCTGCCGGGGGCGGTGCTGGTCCGCGTTGCGTCGAGCCATATCCGCGTAGGGACTTTTCAGTACTTCGCCGCGCGGGGCGACACCGAGGCTCTGAAGGCGCTCGCCGATCATGTCATCGCGCGCCACTATCCCGAAGCGGCAGATAGCGACCGGCCTTATCTCGCGCTCCTGCACGGCGTCATAGCTGCGCAGGCCGAGTTGATCGCCCGCTGGCTGCTGGTCGGCTTCATTCACGGCGTGATGAACACCGACAACATGTCGGTAGCCGGCGAAACGATCGACTATGGCCCTTGCGCCTTCATGGACAATTACGATCCGGCGACAGTGTACAGTTCCATCGACCAGTTCGGCCGCTATGCCTACGGCAATCAACCGCAGATCGGGTTGTGGGATTTGACTCGCTTCGCCGAGACGCTGCTCCCGTTGCTCGACGCCGACGAGAAGAAGGCTGTAACCGTAGCGCAGGAAGCACTCTCGGGGTTCGAGCGCCTATTCAACGCGGCATATCACGCGGGCATGATGCGCAAGCTCGGCATATTCGAGCCCAACGATGGCGATGCCGCGACAGTGAACGAGATATTGACCGTCCTGGTCGACAATCAGGTCGACTTCACGCTTTTCTTCCGGCGCCTCGGTGGAGCAATCGAGGGCGGCCAAGGCGACGAGCCCGTCCGCTCACTCTTTATCGATCCCACCGTCGGCGACGCAGTGCTCGGGCGCTGGCGCACCCGCATCGCGCGCGAACCGCAGGGCCTGGCCGAACGGCGAGCGGCGATGGACGCGATCAATCCCGCCTATATTCCACGGAACCATCGCATCGAGGCCGTCATCAAGGCCGCCGTTGATCGGGAGGATTTCACCCCTTTCGAGGAACTGGTCTCGATTCTGTCACGCCCCTTCGACCCGCAGCCGGAATTCGCACGCTATGCGGAGCCGCCTTTGGAGCACGAACGCGTGCACGCCACTTTCTGCGGGACCTGAGTGTCGAAATCATCAACGGTGAAAGCGGTTGCCTGCTCAGCTAATCTGCAAAATCCCAATGGTGTGGCCTGCGGCCAGCCTCCTACCATCACTTCTCTCTACGGCATGCTTAGAAAGAATTGGCAGGTTTCAGTTCAAGAGAGTTAGTGCTGCTGCTGGGATGCCGAAGTTTTCACGCAGCGTCGTGCCCTGATACTCAGTTCTGATGAGTGCACGACGTCGAAGCTCGGGAAATACCTTTTCGATAATCTCATGGAACGAGATCGGGTTCACGGCCGGCATGAAATTGAAGCCGTCGCAGGCGCCTTCCTCGAACCAGTACTGGAGCTGATCAGCAACATCCCGTGCGGAGCCGATAACCGCGAAATGGGCGTTCGACGCGGAAGACCGGATCAGCACTTCACGCAGCGTCAGCCCCTCTCGCTTTGCCGCCTCGACGTGGTTACGCCCCCGACTGACGACGGATTCGGGCGGCACATCGGGAAACGGTGAGTCGAGGTCGAAACCGCTGAGATCGAAGCCTTTCAGAGCAAGTTCGAGCGAGGCTCGTGCGGCGTTGAGGTCAATCAAGCCTTGCAACTCCGCCCATTTGTCTTCCGCTTCCTGGCGGCTGTCACCGACCACCACCACGGCGCCTGGCATGATCTTGAGGTGATCCGGGTTGCGGCCCCAGGCCACGGCGCGGGCGCGAATGTCGTCACGGAACGCCTTGGCCTGATCAAAGGTTGATTGTGCCGTAAAAATGGCTTCGGCAACGCGCGATGCCATGGCGCGCCCATCTGGCGACTGCCCTGCCTGAACGAGCAGCGGTCGCCCCTGAGGCGAGGGAACACCCTTGAGTGGACCCTTTACCCGATAATACCTGCCCTCATGGTTGATCGGGCGGATCCGGTCCAAATTCTTGTAGATGCCGCCCTGTTTGTCGCGCACATAGGCGCCCGGCATGACGCTGCCCCACAGTTTCAGCACAACGTCGACGAACTCCTCGCCGCGCGCATAGCGCTCATCAAGCGGTGGAAAGGTCTGATCGGCATATTGCGCAGCGTCGTCGGGCGAGATGCCGGTCACGATGTTCCATCCAACCCTTCCGCCGCTTATGACGTCCAGCGACAGCAATTCGCGCGCAGCATCATAAGGCGGGCGATACGAGGTCGCGATCGTCCCGGCGAGACCGAGGTGCGTGGTGTGGGCCGAGATCGCAGCCAGGAGCGTCATGGGCTCCAGATTGTCGCCGGCAGCGAGATAGCGAAAGACCTCCGGGTTGTCCGCATTGCTCGGCGCTGCGGTGTCCGCGACGAACATCAGGTCGAACTTCGCATCTTCCAACCGGCGGGCAAGGTCCACCCATTGCCGGATGTCCGGGGCAAAATCGGCGCCACTCTGCGGATGACGCCAGCCCGCCTGATGATAGCTTCCTCCGCAGAAGGCACCCATCTTCATTTGCCGATTGGCGCTATTCATGACGCAGTTGAACCTTTCTCAAAACGTCGCTTGTGCGGCTTAATGTGACACGGCTGCACTCGCCGCCTCAGATCTGGCGTCCGGTTTCAGCCGATCGCGCCCGTGTCCTTCAGTGCCGATATCTCGTTCCAGCTCAGGCCAAGATCCAGGAGAGCGCCTTCCGTGTGCTCGCCGTGCTCAGGCGCGCGGTGGGGCAGGACGCTGTGTTCGTCGAACTGCACCGGGGAAGTGACCAGGGAAAGCTTCGAACCGTTCGCCATCTCGACATCGGCGATATATCCGTTCGCCATGACTTGCGGGTCGCCGTGAACCTCCAGCGGCGTCTGCATGGGCGCCCAGACTCCCTTCAGCTTGCTGAGAATATCGCACCAGTCGGCATAGTCGCGCGAGGCGAACAGCTCATCGAGCAGTTCGACGCAGGCGCGCGAATTTTCCTTGCGGGCGGGCATGTCCAGAAACCGAGCGTCATCGATGAGCTGGGGCCGGCCGACAACGCGGCAGAAGTCGGCCCAGTAGCGATCGGCGTCGAGCATCACGAGAATGATGAACCGCCCATCGCGCGTCTTGTACGTGCCTGAAAGCGGGTTCCAGGTCGCCTTGCGGTCGCGCACGGCGCCTTTGATGTCGTGCGAGGGGTCCAGCTTCGCATGGGTGACGTCCGGCTGGAGTTGCCAAAGCCCCATGGCGAGAAGCGAAACGTCGACCACCGATCCCTCGCCGGATTGGCCGCGACCATAGAGCGCAGCGGCAATCGCGCCTGCTATGGTCAGTCCGCCGACCACATCGCCGAATGCAGGCCGTTGCATCGTCGGAAACTCCGCTCCCTGGGGCGTGAACATCTCCGAGAAGCCTGCGCGAGACCAATAGGCGGCTGCATCATATCCGCCACGCTGGCGATCGGGTCCGCGTGCCCCATAGCCAGAGCCGCGGACGTAGACGATCGATGGGTTGTGCTTGCGAATGTCCTCGTACTCGATGCCCAAGCGGTTGCGCGCATCGGGCCGGAAATTGGTGAGGAACACGTCGCACCGCGAGGCCAGGCGATAGATCAGATCGCGCCCTTGCGGGTGCTTGATGTCGATCGCGACCGATTGTTTGCCGCGGTTGGTGAACTGGAAGCTTGGATCCACCCCGTCATAGCTCTTGTGCAAACCGGAGGTCACAAGCCCGCGATAGGGATCGCCGGTTACCGGGTGCTCGACCTTGATGACTTCGGCACCCCATTCCGTAAGGACGCCGCCTGCGATCGGCACGAAAACGTGCGAGGCAACTTCGAGGATTCGGATCCCTTTGAGGGGCGTTTGCATCGTGCTGTCTCCATAGATGATGGGGGGCAGTCATTGGGCGACCGAACAGGCAGCGGTCGGCGTGACGTGCGATCAAGCGGAGAGGTTGTAGAGTTCGAACGCGTTGTCTTGCAGGATCCGCTTGCGCGTTGCGTAGTCGTGATTGCCGAGAACACTGACGAGCTTGTCCTGCACGCCCGGATAGAGCGATGTCGGGTGCGGATAGTCGGTCTCGAACAGCAGGCGATCGGCGCCGATATCGTCTAGCAGCTTGGTCGGCCCTACGGTTTCGAACCAGAACGAAACCCAGAAGTTACGCTTGAAATATTCGGTAGGGGTCAGTTCCAAGCCCCGGTTTTCCCTGGTCCGCAGCTCACGCAGCTGATGCTCCATGCCTTCGAGCCAGAACGGCACCCAGCCGGCACCGCTCTCGATCAGGCCGATCTTCAGCTTGGGATATTTGTCCAGAACGCCGGAAACCATGAAGTTGGACATTGTCGCCGCGCAACCAATATGGTGGATCAGCGCGCTCATCGGAACCCGCTGATCGAAGCCGAGATGATCCCACATCGCGGATTCGGCATCGAGCGAGCCGTTGAGATGGAAATTGATGGCAAGGCCAGTGTCGTTGCAGACCTGGAACACCTCTTCCCAGAAGGGGTTCGCTTTGCCATCTGGCCCGAGATATCCTTCCGATATCCGTTCGGGCCGGTCAGGCAGGACAACACCCTTGATACCCATATCCACGATCCGGCGAAATTCGCGGTTCATGAGGGTCTTGTCCCAGTAGGGTAGCGTTGCCATGCAGTTCACGCGACCGCCCGAGGCATCCATGCGATCCTTGCAGGCGTCGTTGAAGATCGAGGTGATGGCGATGGCTAAAGCTTCGTCATCCAGGGCGAGTAACGAGCCGACTTGGGTGACACCGCCGTTCTGAAAGCAGATCTGGCCCCAGACACCCATGTCGTCCATGTCCTTGAGCCGTTCCTTGACGTCGAACGAGCCTGGGGCGATCTGGTCGTAATTCTGGTAAGCGAGCCGGCCCAGCAGCTTCTTCTTGTCCTTGGAAATGACGTTGCCGCCAATCGTGCCGAAGTCACGGTCGCAGACGAACCATTTGTCGGCACCGTCGATGCGCTTCACGTGCGGCATCTTGTCCTTCATGCCCGCTGGTGCATTGGTTACCCAGAGGTCACGCGGCTCGGTGAAATGCGTATCGCAGTCGACGATCCTGATACCCTCGAACAGGGGATCGAGACCCCGAGCGTTTCGGGCATAGTCCACGTCGAGCTCGAAGCCGCCGGGCGCACGCCCTTCATCCAGCCAGTACCGCTTTGCATCATCGGCACGCGCCTTGACAGCTGTGGTCATTTGTATCTCCTGCCGGGGCGGCTTCGGGTGCCAGCCCCGTTCCTTGCGATGCTGTCCCTATGACAGACGTGCCCGTATCAGTGTGGCGGGAGATCGCGGGGGCTACCCATCGATTTAATCGATAGGAGGGGCGCACGTCTGTTCGAGCAGGAAGGAATCGAACGCGCGATTGAGGCGGCTTCGGGCAATGTTGCGAGGTCGTGCGAGACTGATCGTCTGGGGGAAATGAAAACTGGGGACATCCAGGCGAACCAACCGCCCATTATCGAGATCGAACTGCACGAGCGCGCGAGAGAGACACCCTATGCCTCCGCCCGCTATCACTGCACGTCTCACGGCCCAGTTGCTCGTCGCCTCGAACGAAACCGGGATTGGCCCCAAGCGTTCATTTGTCAGATAGCGAAGCCGCGCTGTAATCGAAGAATGCGCCTCTCGGGTACACCATTCGAAGCCGGCAAGGTCTTCGATGGCTATCCCGCTGCGGCCGGCAAGCGGATGGTCGGTTGCGACGACGAGAATCAGCTCGTCGCTGCGCCAGCTTATAAGTTCGATCCCCTCGATCTGTGGCAGCACCTCAATCAGTACTGTCTCGAGTTCGAAATTGGTCATTCGCTGCAAGAGGCTTTGTACGGGTTCCGCTTCGATCTGAAACTGGACGTGGGGATGGCGCTTCTTGAACTGCATGCACAAGTCGGGAAGAACCGTTTCGGCCACCAAGGCGGTTGCACCGATGACCAGACGGCCGGACAGGTCGGCGTCGTCGTCCGGTTGCTCGAGATCTCTGATGCCGCTCAACAGGGAGCGGATTGCCGTATGCAGCCGTCTTCCCTCATCGGTGATCTGCAGCGGTCGCCCTTTCTTGTGCATGAAGAGTGGCCTGCGCAGCGCGGCCTGGAGATCCAGCAGGGCGCTGCTGGCGGCGCTTTGACTCATCGCGAGAGAATCGGCCGCACGAGTGACACTTCCCAAGCTCGCTAACGCGTCGAACACCTCCAGTTGTCTGATCGTGACTCTCATCGGCAATTCATAGTCGGATTGCCGGCGAGTGTCTCGGTCGGTGTGAATCGGCCAAAGTTGGCTCTGACGCACTTTGGCCTCCGGTCGGACCAACTTCCGATGATCCATAAAACAATGGCCGATCGTCCGGCCGCACGTTTGACCTCGCACTGATCAGCGCGAAGGGTCGTCGCGACGGGCCACTTGTTGGCTGACATCCAAAAATTCGCTGCTCCCGCCAGTTGCGGCTCGGCCCGAAGAGGCCATTCGAGCTGAATTGCATGATGCGGGCGTTAATCTGACGCTCACCCGAGGCGGACGCAGAGTCCTCTGTGCGCCTTTCAGCACACCGCATTCATTTCTGATCGGACTTTCTCGACGATGACGTCCAAGATGCGGCAGTTCCTGTAGATGAACACGTTTCGCTGGGTGCGGTATCGATCTGCACCGGTGCGTGGATCGCCAGGCAAATTTGCCTCGACCTCTGCTGTGTTACCGACAGCGGTTCGAGGCCTAGGGAATCGCCTTTGCTGGCGCACACCTTTTTCGCCGGAACACGGTGCCGTTCGTGGGCCAGCGCCGAAATCGTCCGACGAGCGCTGGAAGGGACATCGCAATTCAGCTCATTCCCGCGATTCCTCAGGCTTTCTCAGCGAAGAACTATGTTCGTCGGAGTAGGCAGGCCGTCGAGAGCGACCTCAGCCGGAGGCAAGAACTATGTTCCGCGTTCACAACTTATAGGTTTCCCAGGCCGGGCGTCATTCCACCGTCACTGATTTCGCCAGGTTGCGAGGCTGGTCGACGTCGGTGCCCTTCACGCAGGCGACGTGATAGGCAAGCAGCTGTACCGGCACGGCATAGACCAGTGGCGCGATCAGGGGGTGGACCTTGGGCATCTCGATCGTCGCGAGGCAACCGTCGCCGGCTTCCGCCAGGCCGTCGGCGTCGGAAATCAGCACGATCTTGCCGCCGCGCGCGCGCACTTCCTGCATGTTGCTGACGGTTTTCTCGAACAGCGGGCCTGACGGTGCGAGGACGATCACCGGAACCGCCTCGTCGATCAGCGCGATGGGGCCGTGCTTCATCTCGCCTGAGGCGTAACCCTCGGCGTGAATGTAGCTGATTTCCTTGAGCTTGAGCGCCCCTTCGAGCGCGAGCGGATAGTCCGGCCCGCGGCCGAGGTAGAGCACGTCGCGCGCCGGGGAGATGAGGTGGGCCATGGCGGCGATCTCATCGTCATGGCACAGGGCGGCGTTGAGGCAGGCGGGGGTTT
>Ga0164242_10006913_pt1 | contig 12446 bp, 13 predicted proteins | sample OricomgcompostMG_FD_108783 | JGI IMG/M metagenome (GOLD analysis project Ga0164242, IMG submission 108783) | Miracle-Growth compost microbial communities from Emeryville, California, USA - Original compost - Miracle growth compost (MG) ... | reverse complement strand
GAGTGCATCGACTGCGGCGCGTGCGAACCCGTCTGCCCCGTCGAGGCCATCTACTACGAGGACGACCTACCCGAAGAGTGGGCAGATTACCTCACCGTGAACACCGAGTTCTTCGACGATCTGGGCTCGCCCGGCGGCGCCCAGAAGCTCGGTCCCACCCACGTCGACCACCCGCTCGTGGCCGCATTGCCACCGCAAGGAGAATGAGGGATGTCGGAACTGCAGGATGTGCTGATCATCGGCGGCGGCCCCGCCGGGCTCTCCGCCGCGCTGAACCTGGGCCGTTCGGTGGCCGACGTCACCGTCGTCGATGCGGATCGCCCGCGCAACGCGGCGACGATGAAGGTGCACGGCTTCCTCACCCGCGACGGCATCGCTCCGCATGAGCTGAAGAGCATCGCGCGCGAAGAGCTGACCGCCTACCCCACTGTGCACTACCGCGCGCGGCAGCGGGTGTTCCGGCTCGGCCGCGACGAAGGCGTGTTCGTGGCGGAGATCGGCCAGCGTCAGGCGACCGACGTCGTCTTCGCGCAGAACGTGCTGCTGGCCACCGGGCTGCAGGAGACGCTCCCCGCCGTTCCCGACCTCATCTCGTACTACGGCATGAGCCTGTTCAGCTGCGCGGCCTGCGACGGGTGGGAGCAGCGCGGCCAGCGGCTGGGCCTGTTCGGCGCGGCTTCCGACCTCGCGGATCGGGCGCGCCTCATCACGCGCTGGACCGACGCCCTGACCGTCTTCACCCACGGCGCACCGCTCATCGACGCCGTCGCCGAGGCCGAGCTGGCCGCGGCGGGCGTCACCGTCGAGCGCACGCCGGTCGCGGCGCTGCACGGCGAGAAAGGCCGCATCGAGAGCGTCGAGCTGGCCGATGGACGCAGCGTGCCGCTCGACGGCGGGTTCATCCGCCCCGAGTGGAGCGTCGACCTGTCGTTCCTCGACGGCATCGTGCTCGACCGCGACGAGAACGGACACGTCGTCACCGACGGCTGCGGACGCACCACCGAGTTCGGCCTCTATGCCGCGGGCGACGTCGCCGAAGGCCCGCAGCAGCTCATCGTCGCCGCAGGGGCCGGGGCCCGCGCGGCCGCGGTCATCGTGCACGACACGGTCGGGGTCGTCACCTCGCACTGACGCCGCGGCGCGGCGTCCCGGGCGAGCGCTCAGGCCGAGGGCCCGGCCCCGGTCACGATCTCGCGGATGCGCGCGGCGGGCAGCTTGGGCACCCGGTCGGCGTCGGTGAGCCCGTTCGTCTCCTGCAGCGTGTCGGTCAGTTGCGTGTAGCAGAAACCGGCCAGCACCTGACTGGAGTTCACCGCACCGAGAAGTCCCGTCAGGCGCTGTTCGAAGTCTTCGCGCGAGGTGGCGGCGGTATAGCCCCAGGCGCCGGTGACGGCATCCACGTCGAATGAGATGCCGCCGAACTCGGTGAGCATCACCGGCGCTTGCGCGACGTCTCCGGACAGCACCAGCCGGCGCCCCGCCGGACCGAACCCGTCCAACATCCGGTCGACGTCGGCCCGGCCGCGGTAGCGCGGAGCCACCACGTCAGGGTCACCCTCGTAGTCGTGAATCGCGATGATGTCGGTGTCGACCTGCTCCCATCCGTCGTTCGAGACGACGGGGCGTGTGCCGTCGATCGCCTTGGTCAGGGCGACGAGCGAGCGGGCGTATTCCTGCATACGGACGTCGGAGGCGATGTGCTGCACTCCCCAGCTCTCGTTGAGCGGCACCCAGGTGACGATCGACGGGTGCGACAGGTCGCGGCGCACAATGCGCATCCACTCCTTCACGGTGCGCTCGATGGCGTTCTCGTCGAACGCGAAACTCGCCGGTGCCTCTCCCCAGATGAGCAGCCCGAGGCGGTCGGCCCAGTACAGAAAACGCGGATCCTCGAACTTCTGGTGCACGCGCGCGGCGTTGAATCCGAGCTCTTTGACCAACTCGACCTCGCGCCGCAGCGCCTCGGCCGACGGAGCGGCCAGGTGCGAGTCGCGCCAGTATCCCTGGCTGAGCACCGAGCGCACGAAATACGGGCGGTCATTGAGCAGAAAGCGACCGTGCGCGACCTCCGCACTGCGCAGACCGACATACGAGGCCACGGCATCGTCGCCGACGGTCACGCGCGCATCCAGCAGCACAGGATTCTCCGGTGACCACAGCAACCGCTCGGACGCCTGCCCGTTGCGCAGCACCGGGATCTGAACGGTCAGTTCGGCGGTGCGCCCGCTCACCGACGCCTCGGTCGTCGCGACGGTCTCGCCCTCGTGCAGGAGTTCGATGTGGATGCAGCAGCCCGCGGGAGCAGCGCGAGTCAATTCGACCCACAGCCCCACGCCCGCAGCGTGAGCCTGCGGCGTCCACCGCAGGCTCTGAACGGCGACTTCCGGCACCGCTTCCAGCCACACCGGCTGCCAGATCCCACTCGTGCGGTGGTACCAGATCACATGCGGCTGCTCCTCCCAGTCCTGCTTGCCGCGGGGCTGGGACACATCATGGGGGTCGTCCTCGGCACGCACGACCACGCGATGCTCCGCGGCGTCTGTCAGCACATCGGTGACGTCGAACGAGAACGGCGAGTGACCGCCCTCGTGCGCCCCGACGAACTGACCGTCGATCCAGACGCGGCAGCGGTAGTCGACGGCGCCGAAACGCAGGTACAGTCGCCTGCCGGGCCCGAATCCGGCGTCGTCCAGCTCGGTCGACCCGAACACCCGCGCGTACCAGGCGACCGGGTGATGCCCCGTCTCACCGATGCCCGACAGCGTCGACTCGGGCGGGAAGGGCACGGTGATGGTGCGGCCAAGGGGCACATCGCCGTACCAGCCGTCGGCAACGCCTTCATCGGCGTCGTCGAACGAGAACTCCCAGGTACCGCCGAGGTCGGCCCAGTGGGCGCGCAGCAGTTGCGGGCGAGGGTAGGTGCCGTCCTGGCCCGTCGCCACGGGCAGCATCGCGGAGCGTGTCATGCGCACCAGCATGCACCAAATTTCTAGCGCTGTAAATCTGGCGCCGATTTTTCAGGCGCGCAGCCGCCGCCAAGGGCGGCTCAGGGTGCGCTTTCGCGCACCACCAAAGAGTGCGCGACGATCTCATGGCGACCGGCACCCGAGAACCCCGACATGCGGTCACTGAGGAGCTCGAGCGCGCGCCGGGCGAGGGCATCCACGTCGGGAGACACCGTCGTCAGACTCGGAAAGGTGACAGCCGACAGTCGGATGTCGTCCCACCCGGTCACGGCAACGTCGCCGGGCACCGACACGCCCCGCTCGTGCAGCGCGCGGAGCGTGCCGATGGCGGCCAGGTCGTCGCGGCACACGAGTGCATCGAAGCGCACTCCGGCATCGAGCGCAGCGCCGACCGCGGCCACGGCACCGGTCGCCGAGATCGAATCTGAGGGGAACAGCAGTTCAGGCAGCGGATGGATGCCGGCCTCTTCGAGCGCTTGCTGGTACCCGATGATGCGCTGACGCGAGGTCTCCGACAGGTGCTGCTCGTGACCGACGAAGGCGATGCGTCGCCGACCGTCCGTGATCAGATGCTGCGTGACTTCGCGTGCTGCCGCGACGTTGTCGATCATGACACGGTCAACGGTCAGTGGCGCTGCCGTCTCACCGAGCAACACGAGCGGAACGTCGCTCCGATGCCGCGCGATCTCGGTCGAGCTCATCATGCTCGGCTGGAAGATCATGCCGTCGACGAGCCCCGCCTCTGAACCGCCCATGAGTGCCCGCTCACCGTCGAGCGTGGCATCCGTCTCCTCCAACAGCACGCGATAGCCCATGTCCTGTGCGACGCGCGAGACCACGCGGGCCAGCTCGGCGAAGTACGGAATCGCCACGTTGGCGAACGCGAGGGTCACCAGCCCGGTCTTACCTGTCGCGAGCCGCCGCCCCATGGCGTTGGGTCGGTAGCCGAGGTCGTCGATCGCCCGCTGCACACGCTCGCGCGTCTTCGCCGACACGTGCGGCTGATTGCGGACCACGTTCGAGACGGTCTTCATGGACACGCCAGCAACGTCGGCGACGTCTTGAAGTCGCACTCCCGCCATGCGCCCCTCCTCCGCAGCATCCCGCGTCGAGACTACTGCCTCGTCACACGGGGGCGCTTGACACAGAATTTCTAGCGCTGTAAATTCTGGCACATCCCAGCGCGCGAGGTGGCAAGGGGGCGCGCACATCGGATGTCCGCATCCCTCAAAGGAGAGAAATCACATGAAGAAGGCACTCAGTCGGGGACTGGCCCTCGGGCTGGCTCTGGCCGTCGGAGTCGGCATGGCCGGATGCGCTGGCGGTGGCTCCGGCGACGACAAGGGCGTTTCCGGCGGCGGCACGTACGACGGACCCAAGGTCGAGATCAACTTCTGGAACGGATGGACCGGGGGAGCTGCTCCCGTTCTCGTGCCGAAGATGATCGAGAAGTTCAACTCCGAGCACAAGAACATCGTCGTCAAGGACGTTCCGCAGGAATGGGCCGACATCGCCTCGAAGATGCCGCTGGCGATCAAGGCCGGCAAGGGCCCCGACGTCGCGGTGCTGCACGGTGACGACCTGGCGACCTACGCCGCGCAGGGCCTGCTGCTGAAGTCCGACGACATCATCAAGGGTCTCGGCTACACCGCCGACGACTTCCCGCCAGGAATCTTCGACAAGGGCAACTACAAGGGCGCGCAGTATGCGGTGCCGTGGAGTGTCACGCCGCTCGGTCTGTATGTGAACAAAGACGTGATGGCCAAGGGCGGTGTCACCGACATCCCGACCGACCGCGCCTCGTATGAAGCGGCGTTGGGCAAGCTGAAGGATGCCGGGGTGCAGGGCGAGTGGGTGGACGGGTTCGTGTTCACCGGCACGTTCGAACTGGAGAGCCTGATCTGGCAGTTCGGCGGCGACCTGTTCAACGACGACGTCACCGAAGCGACGTTCAACTCGGATGCCGGCGTCAAGGCCCTCACCTGGATGACCGACCTGGTCAAGAACGGGTACAGCCCCGCCAACGTCGCGCAGGACGGCAACATCAAGGCTCTTCTGGCCGGTAAGACCGCGTTCAACTGGAACGGCGTGTGGCAGACGACGAACGACGCCTTCACGGGCCTGAACTGGGAGGCGGCCCCCGTTCCGCAGATCGGCGACCAGAAGGCGGTGTGGTCGAGTTCGACGCACTGGGTGTTCCCCGCCAACAAGGGGCAGGACACGAACAAGACCCAGGCGGCCGCCGTGTTCGTCAAGTGGATGAACGACAACTCGGCCGACTGGGCGTCCACCGGTGAGCTGCCGGGCGCGAACTCCGTGCGCAACGACCCGTCGCTGGTGGAGAAGTACCCGAACCTGAAACCGTTCATCGCCGAGCTCGACTACGCGCACTACGAGACGGTCGCTCCCGGTATCGGCGAAGCGGCCGCAGAGATCACCACTGCTCTGAACGAGGCACTGACCGGCAAGAAGAGCCCGAAGCAGGCTCTCGACGACGCGAAGGCGAAGGCCGACCAGATCCTGAAGCAGAACCAGGCCAAGTATGGCCAGTAGCGCCCTCGTGACGCCCGCCGCCCCCGTGACAACCGCGGGGCGCGGCGGGCGTCGCCCGCGTCCACGTACTCGGCGCAAGACGCTGACGGCGTACCTGTTCCTGGCACCGTTTCTGATCCTGTTCCTGACCTTCGTGGTTGCACCGGCGGTCTTCGGCCTCTGGATCAGCGTGACCGACTGGAGCCCGTTCCGCGACGTGCAGCACTTCGTCGGGCTGCAGAACTACATCAACCTGTTCACGCCGGGTTCGATCAACTCCGGCGACTTCTGGCGCGCGATGGGGGCCACGGGCATCTTCGTCGTCGCGAGTGTCCCCTTCCTTCTGGTGGTCCCGCTTCTGGTGGCGATCCTGCTGAACCGCAAGATCCGCGCAGCCACCGCGTTCCGCACGATCTTCTTCGCACCCTATGTGCTCGGCGTCGCCGTCGTCGGCCTCATCTGGGGGTACATCCTCGACACCCAGTCAGGCATCCTCAACCGTCTGCTCGAGCTCGTCGGCATCCGCGGCGACATCCCCTGGCTTGTCGACGTGCCATGGGTGTGGGTGTCGCTGGTGGGCGTGACCGTGTGGTGGACGATGGGCCTGAACACGGTCATCTTCTTGGCTGGGCTCAAGGGCATCAACACCGATCTGTACGAGGCCGCCGCCATCGACGGGGCCGGTGCCGTGCGCTCCTTCTTCAGCGTCACGCTGCCCGGGCTCCGCCCGGTGATGCTGTTCATCACCACGACCACGGTGCTGGCGTCCGCCAACATGTTCGGTCAGTCGTACCTGCTCACCAACGGCGGCCCCGGCAACGCCACCCGTACCGCGATCATGTACATCTCCGACCAGGGCCTGTCGCAGAACAACATGGCCGGCGCCTCGGCGATGAGCTACATCCTGTTCGCGTTCCTGGCCGTCATCAGCATCATCAACTTCCGCGTCCAGCGGGAGCGTCAAGAAGGACCAGCCGCATGACCGCTGCCACCGGCATCCCCCACCGCCGTCCGTCGAGCCGACGCGTCACGTCGGCGACGGTGCTGTACATCGTGCTCATCGTCCTGGCGCTGATCATCGTGTTGCCGTTGCTGTGGACGCTGATCACCTCGTTCAAGACCGACGCGGACGCCGTACGAAATCCGTATTCGCTGCCGAGTCCGTTCTCGATCGACGCGTATCGCACACTCGCGAGCGGTCAGCAGCCGATCCTGCTCTGGCTGTGGAACAGCTTCGCTGCGGCATCCCTGCAGACGATTCTGATCCTGGTCACCGCGTCGATGGGCGCCTATGCGCTCGCGCGGCTCGACTTCGCCGGCAAGAAGCTCGTCTTCGGCGTGATCATCGCGACCCTGCTCGTGCCACCGGTGGTGTTCCTCATTCCGAACTACCTGATCGTGCAGAATTTCGGGTGGCTCGACACGATCCTGGCGATCACCGTGCCCGGGGCCGCAGGAGCGTTCGGCATCTTCTTCCTCCGCCAGTTCTTCGTAGGACTGCCGGTGGAGATCGAAGAAGCCGCCCGCATCGACGGCGCCGGCGACTTCCGCATCTTCCTGCAGGTCGTGCTCCCGCTGGCACGCCCCGCGTTGGCGACGCTGGCGGTGCTGTCGTTCCTCAATAACTGGAACGACTTCCTCTGGCCGGTGTATGTGCTGCTTTCCCCCGAGAACATGACGCTGCAGCCGGGTCTCGCGATGCTGCAGGGCGCGTATCGCACGCACTTTGCGATCGTCATGGCGGGAGCGGTGGTGGCGTCGGTGCCGGTGCTGATCCTGTTCGGCGTCGCACAGCGCCAGATCGTCGATTCGGTGGCCGGCGCGGCGGTCAAGGGATGAGGCGGGGGCGGGTTGTCGCCGTACTCGCCGCTGCGCTGTGTCTCCTGGTCGGATGCACCGCCACCCCCGGCACGACGGAACCGACGAGGGATGCCGCAGAGCCCGGCTTCGCCGTCGACGCCGACTTTCCCGACCCCGATGTGGTCGCGACGAATGGCGGGTTCCTCGCCTTCGCGACGAACTCGTTCGGCGCGAACATCCAAGTCGCATCGTCGCCCGACATGCACACATGGACAGTCGAGCAGCGCGATGCCCTGCCGAAGCTCCCGGCATGGGCGTCGAAGGGGCGTACCTGGGCACCGGATGTCTCCGAGATCGGTGGGCGTGCAGTGATGTATTTCACCGCCGAGCACACCGACTCGGGGCGCCAGTGCATCGGAGTGGCGACGAGCTCGACGGTGGCGGGAACGTTCACACCGGCATCCACCACTCCCCTGGTCTGCCCGCTCGATCTGGGCGGCGCGATCGACCCCGACACGTTCGTCGACACGGACGGCCGGGTGTACCTCGTGTACAAGACCGACGGCAACTGCTGCGGCCTCGACACCTGGATCGAGATCGCGCCGCTGGCGGCCGACGGGCTGTCGCTGGCGGGACCACCTCATCGACTCATCACGCAGACCGAGCCATGGGAGGGGCAGCTCGTCGAGGCGCCGACGCTGATTCGACACGACGATCGGTACGTGCTGCTGTATTCGGCGAACGACTACTCGACCGCGAAGTACGCGGTGGGCGCCGCGAGTTCTTCGACGCTGCTCGGGCCCTACGTGAAGCAGTCGGTGCCCGTCGTGTCGAGCGAGCTCAGCGACGGGCTGTGGGACGGTCCTGGTGGACAGGACGTCGTCATCACCGGCGACCACGCGTACCTGGTGTTCCACTCGTGGGATGAGAACCACATCTACCGTGGTATGAACGTCGCCCCGCTGCTGTTCGCGGACGACGGCGTGCACGTCTTGGTGCCTTAGCGTCGGAGGGCGCGGGCGCGGTGCATGCCGCAAGCTCGCAATGCACGCGGGGTGGCGAGTTTCGACTAGTTAGAGACTAGTCTTAAATCATGAACAGGGTCAGTGCCTACGACGCGAAGACACACTTGTCCGCGCTGCTCGAGCGGGCCGCGGCGGGCGAGTCGATCACGATCACCAAGCACGGTCACGACATCGCGCGGCTGACGCCCACCGAGTCGCGACCCGAACCTGCGGAGATCATCGAGAGAGCCCGCCGTCTTCGCACCGCGCTCCCCCAGGAGCCCGTCGACATCCGCGAACTCATCGAAGACGGGCGCCGGTACTGATGCCGCTCGTCCTCGATACCTCGCTGACACTGGCGTGGTTGCTTCCCGACGAGGCGAGCGACGCCGCCGAGGCTGTGCTGAGCCAAGCACTCACGGGCCGAGAGACTCTCCTCGCGCCGAGCCTGTGGCTGTATGAGACGGCGAACGCGCTCGTCAGCGCACGCCGACGCGGGCGGCTGACCGATGCGCAGGTCGCGCAGGCCGTCGAGCTCCTTGAGGCGCTTGACGTGCAGACGCCCGAACGACCGGCTGCACGTGTTGCGCTCGTCGCGACGTCGCTGCGCACGGGACTGAGTGCATATGACGCGAGCTACCTTGTGCTGGCGGAGTCGTCCGGGTGCCCGCTTGCCACGATCGACGCGAAGCTCGCACAGGCCGCCCGCGACTCGGGCGTCGAGGTGGTGGGAGGCTGAGGCTGCGCCCGCCTGTCGCCGAGAGAACATCTGCTCGCCGAGAGCACGGGTATTCCCCGCATCCTCGGCGCGCAGATGTTCCCTCGCGGTCGAATGGGGGTCGCGCAGAAAGTCGGCTCAGCCCCCGAACGCCCCGTCGGAGCGCTCGCCCACGTTCGTCACGTGGAAGTTCTGGAACGATCGGGATGCCGTCGGCCCGCGCTGTCCCTGATACCTGTTGCCGTACGGGCCGGTGCCATAGGGCGACGCCGCGGCCGACGAGAGCTGGAAGAAGCAGAGCTGACCGATCTTCATCCCGGGCCACAGCTTGATCGGCAGCGTCGCGACGTTCGACAGCTCGAGCGTCACGTGCCCGGTGAAGCCCGGGTCGATGAAGCCCGCGGTCGAGTGCGTGAGCAGGCCGAGTCGGCCGAGCGACGACTTGCCCTCGAGCCGCGCGGCGATGTCGTCGGGCAGGCTGACCTGCTCGAACGTCGACCCGAGCGCGAATTCGCCCGGATGCAGCACGAACGGCTCGTCGGGCGCGACCTCGATCAGGTGCGTGAGGTCGGGCTGATCCTCAGCCGGGTCGATGAACGGGTACTTGTGGTTGTCGAACAGCCGGAAGTACCGGTCCAGACGCACATCGACGCTCGACGGCTGGACCATGTCGGCGTCCCACGGGTCCAGCGCGATGCGCGCGTCGTCGATCTGTCGGCGGATGTCTCGGTCGCTGAGCAGCACCCCGCCAGCCTACCGGCGCATGATTTCGGGTTACTCCACGAGCCGGGCCCGCAGCATCCCGATCTCGTCGTCGCTCAGCCCGCCCGAACGCAGGTATGCGGCCGATCCGCCCTGATCGTCGACCCACGCCAGCATGGTGCGCATGGCGTCGGGCGGGGTCGCGGTCACCAGAGCCACGATCTGCGGAAGCATCGGCACGCCGGTCTTGGCGACGCCGGCCAGCATCCGCTCCGCCCACTCCCCCGACAGATTCTGCTCGCTGACCGCATAGTCGGCCACGATGGCGTCGCGATCGGCGCCGACCGTGTCGAGCAGCAGCGCGGTGGCGACGCCGGTGCGATCCTTGCCGGCCGTGCAGTGCACGAGCACCCCGGGCTTGCCCTCATCGGCAGGCGCCGTGACGAGACGGGCGACGCGGGCGAAGGATGCCGCGGTGCCGCCCAGCATGCAGATGTAGAGGTCGCCCAGCGTCGGGATCTCCTTGAGCACTGACCGCACGGCCTCGCTCGACATGGCAGCGGGCGCTCCGATACCGGGCGCCGCGCCCTCGAGCACCGAGAGGTGCTCGGTGCCGATCGGGCGGGCGGGCAGCCGGTCGGGCGCGGCCGATCGCTCGCCGTCGGTGCGGAAGTCGACGATCGCCCCGATCGGGCTCGCGTCGAGTTCGGCGAGACCCTCGTCGCTCACGGTGACCAGCGCGTCCGAACGATAGAGCACGCCGGTGCGGGTCTGCCCGCCGCGGCGCAGCGGCGTGCCGCCCGTGTCCCGTGAGTTGTAGGTTCCGTCGAACAGCGCACTCATGCGACCTCCTGGTTCGGTGTTCACGCTATCGAAGCGTACGGTCGAATGATGGGCACAACGAGAGGAGGGACCATGCACCAGGTTCCAACCGCGCGCCGCGGACGCGGCATCAGCGTCGGGCTCGATCGTGCCCGCATCGTCGCCGCTGCCCGCGAGCTCGATCCGGCGACGCTCACGGTGCAGGCGGTCGCCGATGTGCTCGGCGTCGACCGTAAGGCGATCACCTACCACGTGTCGGGGCGCGAGGGGTTGCTGCACCTCCTCGCCGAAGACGCGTTCACCACGCGGTTCGAGGTCGTCGAGATCCCGCCGGATGCCGACTGGCAGACCGGCCTGCGACTGATCGCGACGTCGATGCGCGACATCCTGCTCGGTTCGGGCACGGCCATCAGCCACATCCGGTTCGATCCGTCGACGCGGGCCGCCGCTCTGCGACCGGCCGAGATCGTGCTCGCCGCCCTCGTTGCCGCCGGGTTCGACGAGACCACGGCCGTGCGCGCGATAGCGCTGGTCGCCGATGTCGCGATGGCACACGCGCGCGGCGTGCTGCTGAACGCGCGGGCCGGCGGTCACCCGCAGCGCGCCGAGCTGCACGAGGCTTTGTCGACGATGGATGCCGCGGCCAGCCCCTATCTGCGACGCATCGATGACACCGGGTTCTCGACGTTCGACGAGGAGCAGTTCGCGTTCGACCTCGACGTGATCCTCCGCGGGCTCGAGGCCCGGCTGGTCGCACCGTAGGTCAGAGCTCTTGCTCGATGGTGGCCCAGATGCGGCGCGCCGCATCGGCGTCGCGCAGGCGGTGGTACAGGCGAAGCCGGCGCGGGTGCCCGCTCAGCTGCGCAAGGCCCTTCGGGCCGTAGAATCCGCCGGCTGCGGCATCCACCCCCATCGCCATCAGCGCCGACTCAGCGGCCCGCTGCGGAGGGTTGCCGAAGCTCTGCACGACGGCGTCGACGACGCGGTCGGGCAGCAGCGCGCGGATCGGCGCCGCGATGGCCGTCGCCGGCGCGACGCCCGGGTGACACAGGGCCACGTGCAGGTCGGGTTCGCGGCGACCCAGCTCGAGGCCGAACACGCCGAGCGCAAGCTTGGACTGCGCGTACGCACGGAACGGGCCGTAGTGCCGCTCGCGCTGCAGATCGTCCCAGTGCAGGCGCCCGACCGCCGCGGCGATGCTGCACTGCACGGCGATGCGCGCGTGCCCGGCACGCAGGAGGGGAAGGACGCCGCGCACCAGCGCCGTCTGCCCGAGCAGGTTCGTCTGCCAGTGCAGCTCGTATCCGTCGGCGGTGACGTGACGGGTGCGGTCGCCGAGCAGGACGATCCCGGCGTTCAGCACGCACAGATGGATGGGCTCGTCGAGGCTCGCGGCGAACGCACGCACCGAGTCGAGGCGCGCCAGATCGAGGTCGGCGACGGTGCTGCCCGGGAGTTCCGCGGCGACGCGCTCGCCCTTTTGGCGGTTGCGCGCGGGCAGGATGACGCGGGCCCCGCCCGCAGCGAGCGCGCGGGCGATCTCGAGCCCGATGCCCCCGGTCGCGCCCGTGACGAGCGCGGTGCGTCCGGCGAACGGCTGATCGGGGGTCACTCGGCCATTCTGGCGCGTGTGCGGGGTGGGGCGCGTCGTGAGGCGGCGGGTTGTGAGTGGCGGCGCGTTCAGAACTCAGCAAATCTTGGGCTTCGATGCCGGATATCGGACTTCTGGCGGCGCTGAACGCACGAATGTGATGAGTTCTGAACGACCCGCGCCGGAAAGGGCGTCGTCCGGAGCCTGTTATGCTGGCCGGAGCGCGTTTCGACGCGTGCGGGGCTGTAGTTCAATGGCAGAACTTCTGCTTCCCAAGCAGACAGCGCGGGTTCGATTCCCGTCAGCCCCTC
>Ga0164242_10006912_pt1 | contig 12446 bp, 11 predicted proteins | sample OricomgcompostMG_FD_108783 | JGI IMG/M metagenome (GOLD analysis project Ga0164242, IMG submission 108783) | Miracle-Growth compost microbial communities from Emeryville, California, USA - Original compost - Miracle growth compost (MG) ... | reverse complement strand
TAAAACACGACTTTCTCGGGATCGAGTGCGTTGAGTTCCCTGCCGATCTCCGCAAACGCTTCTTCCCAACTCACTTCCACGTACTTGTCCGTGGCGGCGTCGTATCGCATAGGCGCGGTGAGCCGGCCGGCTTCTTCGAGATCGTGGTCGTGCCAGTCCAGCAGCGAGGTCACCGTGTTCTGGCTGAGGAATTCCGGCGTCATGCGCTTCGCCGTGGTGTCCCAGGCGGTCGCTTTCGCGCCGCTTTCACAGAATTCGAAGGTATGAGGATCCGCCGGCTTCGCCCACGAACAGCTGACGCACATGAAGCCGTCCGGCTTGTTCTGTTTGAGCAGGATCGTGCTGTCCTTCAGGGGCGCCTTTTCCTGCAGCAATATCTTCGCGACCGACTTCAGCGAACCCCAACCCCCGGACGCGAACGGATAGGACGGGCTTTTCTCATCTTTGCTCATGGAGGCACTCCAGGGTACGGTTGGATCACTGGTGGACGACAGCAAAGTTCGTACCGCCGAGCCAGCGCGCATTGATTACCGCATCGGCATGGCGATGTGAACGAGCGCCTGCCACCGACCGGTCATTTGTGCAACGTCTCGCGCAACGAAGCCACGTCGTTACCGGTGACCGGCTGGGCGTCATTGCCCCATTTGCTGCGGATGTAGGTAAGCACCTGGCCGATCTGCGCATTGCTCAATGTGTCCGCAAAGCGCGGCATGTTTTGACGTGGCGGGCCGCCGATCGTCGACGGACTGTTGCCGCCTTCGACGAGCAGTCTGATCAGCGAAGTCGTGTCTTCGGTGAGCACCGAAGGATTGCCGGCGAGCGCCGGAAACACGCGCGGCACGCCGGCACCGTTGGCGCCATGGCAACGCGCGCAGAACGATCCGTAGACGTTCGCTCCGGAAGACACCTCGTCCGGAACGCGATTGCCGTTAGCTGGCGAACTCGCGACGTCCTTTCCGGCCGTGTAGGTGCCGGACGGCTGCTGCGCCGGCAATGACTTCAGATAGTGGGCGATCGCGTCGAGGTCCGGGTCGGAAAGATACTGCGTACTGTCCTCGACCTGCTCGACCATGCTGCCGTACGCGATCACCCCCGCGCCGTGGCCGGTCTTGAGGAATGCGGAGATGTCCGCGGCCGACAGGCGCCCGAGGCCGGAACCCGGATCCCCGGTGAGATTCGGTGCGAACCAGTGGTCGTTGACGCCGCCCGTCAGATAACGCGGCGACGATTCGTCGTAGCCGCGCTCCTCGTAACCCGGACCGCGGGGAGTATGGCAGGCGCCGCAATGGCCGAGTCCCTGCACGAGGTACGCGCCGCGGTTCCATTGTGCATCGCGTCCTGGCTTCGGCCGATACGCGCCGCGAGGCGCGAACGCCAGTTGCCAGAACCGCAGCAACCACCGCTGGTTGAAAGGGAACGCCACGTCGGCCGGCGGCGTAGGCTTCGCGACCGGCGCGATGCGATGCATGATGTACAGGTAGAGGGCGCGCACGTCCTCATCCGTCATCTTCGAGAACGACGCGTAGGGCATCGCGGGATAGAGGCGCTTGCCGCCTTTCGCGACGCCATCGCGTATCGCGCGCGAGAAATCGTCCAACGTGTAGCTGCCGATGCCGTAGTGTGGATCGGGCGTGATGTTGCTCGACACGATGGTGCCGAACGGCGAGGCGAGACCGAGCCCGCCCGCGAACGGCGCGCCGCCGCCGGTCGCCGTATGGCAACCGGCGCAGTCGCCGGCTTTCGCGATGTATTCGCCCCGTCTGATCCATGCGTCGTCCGTGCTCAGCGTGCCGCCAGCAGCGGCGGCTGCGGCCTGCTGGTTCATTGCCTGGGTTGGCTGCGAGCCCGCCGTGCCCGGTCCCGGCTCCTGAGCGTGCAGCGCGAGCGCGATGGACCAGAGCAGCACGGCCGGCAATGCCGATCCGAACTTCCGCCTGCGCGCCGGCGACCTCGCCGCCATCGCGGTACGCATCGTTTTCATTGCGCGCTTTCCCCGCTGGTCTCTACCGTGCACGACTGCTGCGGCTGCGCCGCAAACGGCACGGCGCCCTCCTTCAGCCAGCGTGCCGCGACAGCCAGCGCGCCGATCAAGTACGCGAGCGCACCCGGCACCCACATGATGAGGCCGCCGAGTTGCTGATCGTGGAGCGGATCGACGCCGAGCGCGCTGCTCGGCTCGACGTATGACGGATACCATAGCCCGGGCGACAGCGAGATCAGCGCACCCAGCGCACTCGTGTGGACCATGGTCGTGAACAGCGACAGCATCGCGTGCCCGCTGGACTGACGGCGTCCGCTTTCGCCGAACACGGTCCACCAGAACAGCAGCGCGGTAGACAGAAAACACGCATGCTGCAGCGTGTGAACCGCGGGATCGCGCAGCGCCGCTTCGAACAGCACCGGAGCATGCCACGCCCACAGCGCCGCGGCGTGCAGCATCCAGGCGGTCAGCGGCGCAGTCAGCCAGCGCCAGCTGCAGGCGACGCCGCGTGAGCGCACGCAGCGCCCCACGGCCCGCCGCGCGCGGCGCGGCAATGCCCAGATCCAGACGCCGAGCGGCCGCCCGAGCACGAACAGCGGCGCGGCGACCAGCATCATCGATTCATGCTGGACCATGTGTGCCGAGAACAGCGCGTCGGACAGCGTGTCGAGCGGCGACAGCAGCGCGATCACGAGCGACAGCCAGCCGAGCACGAACGCGACCAGCTGGCCCATGCGCGCCGCGCGACTGCGCGCGTGCCCGCGCTGCCAGAGCCTCGCCCAGCCGACGGCATAGCCCGCGAGGCTCGCGGCCATCAGCGCGCCAACCCACGGTTCGATCCGCCAGCCGAAAGACGGCGCGGCCCGTTCCGCATCGGTTAGCACGTGCGCGCACGCAACGGAAGGCAGCGCGGCGAATGCCGCGCAACTTGCCGCATACCACCGCGCGGCGCGACGCTTTATAGACATGGGGAAAGGAGCCATTGCGGAAACCACAAGGTCAGCTGGATCACCGCGCACAGCGTCGCGACGATCATCGCCATCAGTGCGAGAAACGCGCTTCGAGCATCGCGCGGCACGTAGCTCGCGTCGAACTGCCGTCCGACGCGACGCCAACGCCGCCATGCAAGCCACGCGGCGGCGACAGAAAACAGAAAGGCGCCGCCGCTCACCAGATCGAGCCAAATGCCGCTATGCGTCGCACAGAACACCTGCACCAGCGCGTAGTCCGTGCTTTGCGCGACCAGCACCGCGGCGGGCGCGGCGAAGAGCCCAAGCCATACCTGCGGCACACCGAGTTCCGCCTTCATGGGTGCACCCGCGGTACCAGGTAGAGCACGACGTAGATCGGCAGCCAGCTCAGCACGACGAAATACCAGTAGATCGCGTTCTCGCTGGTGTCGAGGAGCCGCTTCTTTTCGAAGGGGCCCGTATAGAGCAGCCATGTCAGCACGGCCGTATCGACGGTGTCGGTAATGAGGTGCGTCGTATGCAGCCCGAGCAGCAACCATACGATCGACCCGTAGGCGTTCGCATACCACATCACGTGCAGCGCCGAGAATTCGAAACCGCGCAGCACGAGAAACACGATCGCGGCGGCAAGACAGACCGCGACCCACAATCGCGCCGATTCGCGCTCGCCGCGCTGCGCCGCGCGCTTCGCGAGCTCGTTCGGCACGAGGCTCACCACCAGCACGAGGGTATTGAGCGTGCCCCACAGAAGCGCCGGCGGCGGCGCGTTGAGCGGCCAGACCGGGTCGACGGTGCGCAGATAGAAGTACATGCCCACCGCGATCGCGAACACGGTGCCTTCGATCAACATGAGTCCGGCCGTTGCCCACCACATCGGACTGCGATGGCTGAAGCCGAAGCTCGGCAGATTGCGCACGTCGAGCGCCACGCCTCGCGTGACGGGCGGTGGCTGCACCGGGCGCGCGACGTCGTCCCCCTCGGGCCATTTTTCGAGCGCGCGTGCGACGCGGTTTGCGCGCCGCGACGGCCAGAACCAGGCGATCATCGCGATCGCCACCGGCACCGTCCCCCACCATACCGCGGTCGGCGTGAAGATCGAGCCGATGAAGAAAATGGTCGTCGCGACGGCGCTCAGGAACGGCCACACCGACGGGTTCGGGAACAGCGGACGGGTGTCCGGCGCGGCATCGAGCACGGTGGTCGTCAGCACTTCGCGCGCATGCACCGAGAGGCCCGCCACCGCCGAAGGCGCCGGTTCGCCGTCCTGGGCACGCTGCCACAATGGATCGCGCGCATGAACCACCGGCAATACGTCGAAGTTGTGCGGCGGCGGCGGGCTTGCCACGCTCCACTCCAGCGTGCCGGCGCCCCACGGGTCGGCCGGCGCGAGCACGCCGTGCCGCCCGCTTTTCACCACGTTGACGATGAACAGCAGCACGCTCACACCGATCATGTACGCGCCGAGCGTCGCGAGCGCATTCATGCTGCCCCAGTGCATCCCCGCCGGGTAGGTCCAGACGCGGCGAGGCATGCCGTGCAGCCCGAGCAGATGCATCGGGAAGAACGCGACGTTGAAGCCGACGAAGAACAGCCAGAACTGCCAGTGGCCCAGCTTCTCGTCGAGCATCCGCCCGGTCACCTTCGGGAACCAGTAGTGGAACGCGCCGAACAGCGGGAACACCGCGCCGCCGATCAGCACGTAATGAAGGTGCGCAACGACGAAATAGGTGTCGTGGACCTGCAGGTCCAGCGAGACCGACCCGAGCATGATGCCCGTCATTCCCCCCAGCACGAGGATGAAGAAAAACGCCAGCGTGAACAGCAGCGGCGGCTTCAGGTTCAACCGGCCGGTCAGCAGCGTCGCGAGCCAGCAGTAGATCTGGATGCCGGACGGCACCGCGATCATCACGCTGGCGGCGGTAAAAAAGCTTTTGCCGAGGTCGGGCACGGCCGTCGCGAACATGTGGTGAACCCACAGGCCGAACGCCAGAAACGCGGTCGCGATCAGCGCGAGCACCATCGCGGAGTAGCCGAAGATCGGCCGCCGCGCGAAGGTCGGAATGATCGACGACATGAAGCCGAGCGCGGGAATGAAGATCAGGTAGACCTCCGGGTGCCCGAAGAACCAGAACAGGTGCTGCCACAGCAGCACGTCGCCGCCGAGCGAGGGGTTGTAGAACTGCGTGCCGACGAGCCGGTCGAGAATCAGCGCCGTGCTTGCGAGCATGATCGCGGGCATCGCAAACAGCACCATGAACTGCGTGACGAGCGTCGCCCATGCGAACAGCGGCATGCGGTTGAGCGACATGCCGGGCGCGCGCATCTTCAGGATCGTCGTGATGAGCACGACCGCTTCGAGCAGCGCGGAAAGCTCCGTGAACGTGATCATCTGCGCCCAGATGTCGGTGCCCTTGCCGGTTGCGTAATCCGGTCCGGATAGCGGCACATAGCTGAACCAGCCGGAGCGCGGACCCGCCCCGAGCGCGAACGCGATGTAGAGCGTCGCACCGCCGAACAGGAACACCCAGTACGCGTAGGCGTTCATGCGCGGGAAAGCGACACTGCGTGCGCCAATCATCAGCGGAATCAGCCAGGTCGCCACCGCCTGCATCACGGGCACGGCGAACAGGAACATCATCGTCGTGCCGTGCATCGTGAAGAGCTGGTCGTACAGATCCGGGCTCACGAGGCGGTTATCCGCGCGCCACAGCTGCGTGCGCATCACGAGCGCGAGTACGCCCGCAAGCAGGAAGAACACGAACGTCGTGACGATGAAGCGCCGCGCAATGGTCTTATGATTGATCGCCGAGAACCAGCCGATCACACCGGGCGGATCGCGCCACGTGTCGGCGAGCGCTGCGCGCACGTCTTCCGACGCGGCGGGACCGTCCTTTATCCGCAGCGCGGCTTCCGGATCGAACATCGGGTCGACGGTACTCATTGCAGCGTCGCGAGCCAGTTGACGAGCGCGTCGCGATCCGCATCCGTGAGCGGCACCGCCGGCATCGGCGTGCCCGGCTTTACCGCCTGCGGATTGCGGATCCACGCCGCGAGATTCGCCGGCGTGTTGGCGAGGACCCCGGCCGCGAGGGTCGTCCTGCTCATCAGGTGGGTGAGATCCGGTGCGGTCGTGCCGGATGCCGAGGTGCCACGCACCGTATGACAACCCGCGCAGCTCGCCTGCTCGAACACCTGGCGGCCGCGCAACGCAAGCGCGTCTGCGTCCGCGACTGCGGCTGCCGGCTTCGCCTGCTGTGCCCGCCATGCGGCGTAGGCGTGCTCCGGTTCGGCGACCACGCGCATCGCCATCAACGCATGCTCGGCGCCGCAGAACTGTGCGCACTGACCGCGATAGACGCCCGCCCGATCCGCCCGGAATTCGATGGTAGAAACGATTCCCGGCAGCATGTCCTTCTTGCCATGCAGGTTGGGCACCCAGAAGCTGTGGATCACGTCGACGGTGTTGAGCGACACGATTACCGGCCGCCCGACCGGCACGTGCAGTTCGTTGGCCGTCGTGAAGCCAGGCGAGCCGCCTTCGGCCGGGTAGTCCGCCCGCCACCAGAACTGCGCGCCGGTCAGCTTGATGTGTACCGGCCGTACGACCGGCAGCATCGAGAGCGCCCGGTCGGTCATGACGTCCGCCACCACCAGCCCGACCAGCACGACGGAAGACAGCACGCTCAACGAAACGACCACGCGGCGCGTGCGCCGTTCGGGTGTGTTCACCGTCGACATGTCGGGCGGCCCGCGGACGACGCCGCGCCGGTTGCGCGCCAGCGCGACCAGCGTGGCGACCAGCACGCCCGCGAAGACGATGCCGCAGACGACGAGCGTCAGGTTCCACAGATGCAGGATATGGGCGGCCTGGACGCCGGCGGGATGCAGCACGTCCTGCGGCGGTTGTGCCACGACTGCGGCGGCCGTACCGCCGCGAACGAACGGCTTGCGTCCGGTGCGCCGCAGCACCGATGCGAATCGGGAGAAGGCAGGCTGTGTCGGAATGTTGTTCATTTGCCCTGGCGTCCGGCGTTGTCCCCGCCGGCATCTAGCAATCCTTATTCCATAACCGACGGACTGTCTTCAGCGGAGCGGTCTACGCGCGGTTCCCGCGGCCGACCTCACCGGCTTCGGCCGGGAATGCCTGGCGAACGACACGACGACGAGCAGCACGCGCGGCAGCGATCGGCTCGCGTCTCCCTGGTGGCGTCGGTGCAACGTTGCCGGCAACGCGTGCAGTTTTGCGCGTTGTTTCGATCGACGACGCGTGGCGCCCGGCCTCCTTCATGTCCTCGCACACGCGCACGAGAGGGGCGAGCCTTGTCCGGCGGAACGACACCGACTGAAAACTGCCGCGATTCTCAAGGCGTCCCTGGCCCCGTCGCGCCGGCCTCCATCCGCCATGGCCGCGAGGCAGTGCTACCGCTGGTACGGCTGTTGCTGAGTGCTGCCCGTACGCGGGGTGAACCTCCTTTGCGCACGTACAGTGGGTTGTCTTCGATAACGGCCGCATCGCCCGTTTCGCGCGCTCGGTGCGTGCATTGCGGGGCGATCGGCACAATGAGGAATACGATCATGGAAACAACGAAGGCGGAAGGCGTGATTCGCGAAGCGGCGGGCGAAGCACAGGAAGCGGCCGGCGAAATGCTTGGCGATGTCGGTACCCAGGTGTCCGGCAAGGCGAAGGAGCTATGCGGAAAATCCCAGCAGCTCATGGCCGATGCGGCAGTCGTCGCGCGCGACGCGATGGCCGAAAACCCGCTCATGGTGCTGGGCGTCGCGGCCGGCATCGGCTTCGCCGTCGGCGCGCTATGGGCCGGGAATCGCCAGTAAGCGAATGACAATCGCACTTGTAGCCTGACAACGCCCTACGCAGGAGAGCGGCCATGTCGATCCATTCAAAGCTCGACCGCTGGCGCAACGTGTCGCGGTTCCTCGTGGCGCGTTTGTCGGACTACGGCCAGCTATTCACGGTGGAACTGGCCGAGACCCGCGCGCGCATCGTTCGCGAAGTGATTGCGCTCGTCACGCTCGCGGTCACCGGGCTCTTCACGTTGTCGTTCTTCTGCATCGCGCTCATTGCTTCGGCCTGGAACACACGCTACTTCGTCCCGGTCGTGTGGGGCATCGCGCTGGTCTGGCTGCTTGCGTCGATCGCGGCACTGGTGATGTTACGTGTGCAACGGCCGGCGCAGCCGTTCTCCTCGTTGAAGAATGAACTGCGCGCCGACCTCGACACCGTCAAGGAGGCGCTCAAATGAATGCCCGCGCCAGAGCCCGCGACGAGCTAAGAGCGGCCCTTCTCGCCCACATGGAATTGACCCGCGCCGAGTTGCTCGCAGCGAACGTGGGCCTGCGGATCGGCGACCACACATCGAGCCCTCGCGAGAACGCACTGACGCTCTGGAACGTCGGTCGCGCGCTGCGCGCCGCGCCGAACGTCACGCTGCTGGGCTCCATCCTGCTGGCCGCGTTTTTCGTCGGACCAAAGCGTATCGTGCCGGTCGTGCTGCGGACCGGGCTGACCAGTTGGGTCGCGCGAAACGTCAAAGCGTTCGTCGGGCGATGAGCCGAGGCTGCAGGATTGCTTCGGCCGTCGCAACGCCCATGCTCGCCGGCCGACGAGGCCGCGCCGCGCCGATATCACCCCGAACAGCCAAGCTGTCTCGCGAGTCCTTTCAGATCATCGGCAACGAAGTCCCACGCGTCCTCCGCGCTCAGGTCCGTCGTCTGGTGAACGCCGTGTTCAGTCGGTCGCACGACGAAAGCCGTCCTCAAGCCGACCCGCCGAGCCGCGGCGAGATCGCTGTTATGAGCCGCGACGAGGCACAGCTCGGCCGGGGCAAGACCGAGGATCTCGGCTGTCTCGCTGTAGACCTGCGGCGACGGCTTGTAGGCGCGGACGACGTCGGCGCCAAGGATGGCGTCCCACGGCAGACCGGCGCGCTTGGCCATGTCCACCATCAGTCGGATATTCCCGTTCGACAGCGGCGCGATGATGAACCCCCGCTTCAGGCAGCCCAGCGCCTCGACAGCGTCCGGCCACGGATCCAGGCGGTGCCAGGCGAGGTTGAGTTCATCGACCGCGAAATCGGGAACCTCGACAATGTTGTAGCGGGTCAGCACTTTCGCGAGATTCTCGCGGTGCAGGACGTCGAGCCGCACGTAGGGCCTGCGTCCGCTGCGGACTTCTTCCATGGATGGCGAATACTCGCGTCGCCACGCATCCGCGAAGTCGAATGCGTCGAGCCCGGGGGCATAACGATCCAGAAAAGCTTTTGCTTCTCTCGCGATACCGCTTCGCCAGTCGACTACCGTCCCGAAGACGTCGAATACGAGGGCCTTGATTCCGGAGTGGTTCTTCATGGGATCGACGTCAATCATGCAGGTCTCGAAGCGGGCCCTGCGTCGCTCGCCGGGTGGGCCTCGTCGTATTCACGGGAAATGTCCTTGTTCGTATAGTCGCCCATGCGCCACGCGGCGAACAGGCTGACAATTGCGCACACCAGAATATAGGCGGCGATCGTATAGCCAGAACGATAGTACGCGTAAAGCGCGGTGGCGATCAACGGCGCCGGGCCGCCCGCGATCACGGAAGCCAGTTGATACCCGAGCGATGCACCGCTGTACCGCATCCGCCCCGTGAACGATTCGGCGATAAAGGCGGCCTGCGGACCGTAAAGCATCGCGTGCGGCACCAGCGACAGCACGACGGCCGCGAAAATCCAGGCCGGATTGCGACTGTCGACCATCGCGAAGTAGATGAAACCAAACACGCCTACCGCCGCGGCACCGATCATGTACATGCGCTTGCGTCCGATCAGATCGGACATGTGCCCGAAGAATGGAATCGTCACGAATTCCAGCATGGCCGCCACCAGCACGGCGGTGAGCAGGAGATCGCGCGATACGTGCAGCGTCGTCACGCCATAGGTGAAGACGAAAGCCGTGAAAATGTAGAACGGCGCCTGTTCCGCCATGCGCGCCAACGCCGAGAGCAGGATGTCCTTCGGCTGCCGGCGGATCACCTCGAGCGTCGGCGTCTTCTCGATCTTGCGTTCCGCGAGGAGCTTCGCGAAGACCGGCGTCTCGAGGATGTTCAGGCGAATGTAGAGTCCGATCCCGACCAGCACGATGCTCAGAAAAAACGGCACGCGCCATCCCCACGTCACGAAATTGCTGCCGGATACTTCACTGACCGCCAGCACCGCGAGATTGGCGAGGAACAGGCCCGCCGGCACGCCGAACTGCGGCCAGGAAGCCACGAAGCCGCGGTGCGAATTGGTACGCGCCCATTCCATCGACATCAGGACCGAGCCGCCCCATTCGCCGCCGACCCCCACTCCCTGAATAAAGCGCAGCACCGTGAGCAGGACGGCACCCCAGATTCCAATCGACGCGTACGTAGGAACAAATGCGACGGCGAACGTCGCAAGCCCCATCAGCAGCAGCGTGACGATCAAGGTGGCCTTGCGGCCGACGCGATCGCCGTAGTGGCCGAAGATGGCTGCGCCGATCGGCCGGGCAATGAACCCGACCGCATAGATCAGAAAGGCCTGCAGTGTGCCGACGACCGGGTCGGATTGAGGAAAGTAAAGCTTCGCGAAGATGAGACCGGTGACCGTACTGTAGAGGAAGAAGTCATACCATTCGATCGTCGTACCGATCGTGCTGGCCACGACCGCGCGGCGTAGCTGGCGATGGGCGTCTTCGTCTGAAAGGAGCAGGGCTCCCGCTTGATCCGCATTCATTTCGCACCCCCAATTAGGGCGATACGCCTGTTGAAAGACCGCAAGACGAGTGGTTCCGGTTCCGCATACGCGTCCACCCGGTTGCCCGTGATGACGAACGTCTTCCATGGAAGTCTATGTCGCGATCGAACGCAAAAAAGGCTGGATTACCCGACGGTCCGGATACGGACGGTACGCAGGCATAGTGCGATAGTGCGCTGCACCAGGACGCGCACGTGCCGAACCCCGCGGCACGGTTTCTGCTGACCGCCCTGCGCACGGGCTATTCGAGCCCGTTTCGGGCGCGAGCCTTCTATCGAACCAGGGGGGCACTTATGCTGGAATCGGACCGACCAGGCGCGAATCTCGCGGCGACAGGCGTCGCGGAGGGCGCGTATCGACAGGAACGACCCGCCGTTTCATGGGCGGCGGTCGTGGCCGGCGCAGTCGCCATGGCCGCCTTCTCTCTCATTTTGCTGACCCTCGGGACCGGGCTCGGGCTTTCGTCGCTTTCGCCGTGGCCGAACAGCGGTGCGCATGCGAAAACCTTCGGTTTCGCGGCCGTTGTCTGGATCCTGGTCACGCAGATCATGTCCGCCGGCCTCGGCGGCTATCTGGCAGGCCGGCTGCGTCATTCGTGGCCGGGCGTCGACACCGACGAGGCGCACTTTCGCGACACAGCGCACGGCTTTCTCGCCTGGTCGCTCGCGACGCTCGTCACTGCCGCGTTCCTGACCACGGCGGTGGCCGGCGCGGTCAAAGCCGGCGCGAGCGCGGCAGCCACGGCAAGCGCCGGTCGCGCGGACGCCGGAACGCCCGATCGCGGCCATGCGCTCGCGGCTTACGGCACCTGGCCCATGGGATATCTGATCGACGGCATGCTGCGTCCGGCCCTCGGCGCGCCGGCAGCCGGCGCTGCCCCGGCCGGGGCGCCGGGCGTCCCGATCGGCGAACAGAAGCTGGAAATCGCGCGCATTTTCCTCAACAGCCTGCCGGCGCACGGCGATCTTTCGGCCGACGATAGCCAATACGTGGCCAGCGTCGTCGCACAGCGAACCGGGATCTCGGCGGCCGATGCCCGCGCCCGCGTGGCGAGCACCTGGTCGCAACTGCAGGACAAGGTCAACGCGATGCGAGTAGCCGCTCGCCAGGCCGCGGACGAGGCCCGCAAGGCGACGATCCACGTGACGTTGTGGCTCTTCGTCTCGCTGCTGGTCGGCGCGTTCACCGCCAGTCTGCTCGCGACGATCGGCGGCCGCCAGCGCGAGTGGTGACGGCATTCCGTTGCGCCAACTTTTACTGAAACTGTCTGGAGGCTCGCATGCGATCGATTCTTCTTTATCTGCTCGGTGTTCCGATTCCGATCATTATCCTCATCGCACTGTTCTGGCATTGAGCGGTTTTAGCCCGGACTCGTCCGGCCGATGCGATGGCAAAGCCCGCATCGGCCGGGGCCGCAGGCAGCGTAAGCGTATGGCAGTCGACCGCATTACGGCTTCCTGCACATTCGATCCGACTCTATTGAGCTTCCCGATATCCGCCCTCGCCCGTGGCACCGTTCACGACGTCGCGACGGCCACCATCACCGAGTATGCCTTGAACACCGCGGTAGCTGGCTGTCCGACCGCCAGCGCAAGTGCGTCGACCGCATCGTTGGTGACGCTGGCAGTCAGGTTCGTGCCGCCCGGCAGCGTCAGCACCACCAGCGACGACACGGCGCCCCGCTCCACACGCGAGATGGTCCCCGAAAACTGATTGCGCGCC
>Ga0164242_10006911_pt1 | contig 12447 bp, 16 predicted proteins | sample OricomgcompostMG_FD_108783 | JGI IMG/M metagenome (GOLD analysis project Ga0164242, IMG submission 108783) | Miracle-Growth compost microbial communities from Emeryville, California, USA - Original compost - Miracle growth compost (MG) ... | reverse complement strand
GGATGGGGGCTATTATGGTGGAAGATGTAATGAGCAAAAGACCATCATGGCCCAGAGTACTCCATGGCTCACGGGTTACGTGTGGTCATTTGGTGGGCCGACACGCACACACGAACAACTTCGCATGCACACAGCAATTCGAGCGTACCAGTACACTAACAATTTTTGTGCCAAGCCTAGGACGCCGATATGTGCCCCATAAAAAGTCGATCAGAAGAGGTACGTACCGTTGCTGCCCGTCAGCCAGCCCACCACCCACCGAGACGCAGCTATATTTCCCGTCCGGCTTTTCTCCCTCCCTCCAACGATGAACCTAACTAAATCAATACTGTGCGCAATCTGTTCATCGGCTTCCACCACGCTCGCTGCTGCACTTTGGACCCGATGAATAGGTATCTTTCGACCAGTTTCTTCTACCCTCGCTCAGGTTCGGGATGGCGTAACTTTTTGCTGTTCACCTTGTCCACCCTCCAATCACAACCCCCTTTTTACCTCGAGCGAGGGAGGGCGTAGAACGACATGCGCATATGTCTATCCATCCGTGTCGGCAGCGCCAGCGTTGTCGGCCGGGTCAGGGCTCGGCAGGTAATCATATAAACTTGGTAGAGACCGTTAGATTCGACGGCTTGCACCGGAGGCCGCGCAGTTGGATTTCACGACAGGGCCTTCTGGGGCAGAAGGGAATGGAGTGATGTTGAATGAGATTTACTAGGGCCAATGTATCTACGAGGTACCTCCCAGAGGTCCTGCACGAGCGGTTTGGTGGCGAGACCGGGGCTGCGCAAGGGGTTAAGGTGTGGAAACCCAAACCCCTGCAAGTACGCGGTGTCTACCTTTCCACCACGCTAGTGCCTGGCCCCACTTAACCGAAGAAGGGTTGTTGTCGATGAGAAAAAAAAGCTCCTTTGCCTTTTTGGAGGGGGGGAGAGGGAAGGGACATGGCGGCGCCGCCTTGCCTGCCCGTCTGCCCTTGTCCACACTCCCGTACCTGCTCATCCCCCCAAAGGGGCCCCCGTCCGCCCATCATCCCTCGCCCACCCACCACATACATACACACACACGCACGCCCCCCAGTCGCCCCAGCCCAGGACCCAGGCATCTGTTCCCATTGTCCGCCTCTCCGGCTTCCGTTCGTGTACCCTGCAGCTGTGGCTCATGTTGACTTATCTCAATTATGTACCTCCAGACACGGTACCTACCTAAAGTATACATCCCACTTTCTAACGTGCTACCTTTCTACCTACCACCTACCGCCAACCTTCCTACCTGGTCTCCTCTGCCGGCGGCCCATACCATAAACTTAGGTTGCTATTTGACGTTCCTCTTCTTGCTTCCTTTTACCTTTTTTTCCCTTTTCCTATCTTCACATCCATCTTTCCGCCCTTCCCTCCTCCACCACCACCACAGCCCCCTTTCGCCCTACTTTCTCCCACGAGGGCCGCCCCCCGTGTTTGCTTGCGTCCTCTCACCCCCGGACCACATTTCTGTCACATTTCCCCCGGTCTGACGGTCGAATGCACTCGCCATCTCCGCTCACTTGACACTTTATATGCCATCGTGTCGCCACAGCCCGGGGCTCTCCTTTCCCAACTTCCCACCACCCACTTTGCCCGCCCAACCAACCTGCCCGGCTGTGGTCTCACTCCCAACAGTCCGACTCGTCATTCCCCCAGATATTGGCCATCTCGTCACCCCCACAATTCACTAATATCCATCCGACCTGACCACGTCTTTTTTTCACTAATACTTTGGGGGAAAGCACCAAACACCGTGCCCGAGGCGCCTTATGGACGGGGATTTGCCAGTCTCTCTCTCGCGGCCCGCACACCACATTCCTCCCCGGTCCTTCCTGGCTGCGTCGTTACTCTGGAACCCAGCTGGATTGGCCTCGGTTTCCTCCTTTTCGCGACAGCGGACTGTTATTTGACCGCACCGGCCATCATCCTTTTGGCGCCATGGCCCAAAAATCTCAGAATGCAGCCAATCTTGACAGCCACCCCAACGCATCATCATCAACATCATCATCCACCTCTCCCGCCGCCGCCAAAGTCTCTCCAGCCGCCAGCGCTGCAGGAAAACCGCAGCCTGCCGCACCCGCCATGAACGGCACCATCTCCACGGTGCTGCCCAACATGTCGGATCCAACTCCTCCCCCACAACACGCTAATTCAGCATCATCGCAACCCATGGAGAAATCCGCCTCGGCCGGCTCCAGTGGCTCGTCCAAGGACGCCGCTGGCGGGACAGCGTCGCCCTACGGCACGCGGTCACGTAATCGCAACGGCACCTCGCGGATCAACTACGCAGAGGACAAAGATCTCGATGTCGAGATGTTTGAGATGTATCCTGAGAGGCGTGATGACGACTCCAAAAAACCTACCAGGCAGGCAGCCGCTTCGTCAAATGCAGCGGCGCAGGGCAACACCCCGCGCTCCATCAATGCATCGTCGAGGAAACCGCTCCCCGACGAAAAGATTACCTCGTCTTCCCAGAACGGCACCAAGGAGCCGAGCCTGGCCCCAACTCCCGGCTCCGTCTCGGGTGCCAATTCTACCACATCCGCCCCGACTTCGAGAAAGCGAAAAGCCGCCTCGCAAGCCAGCGGTGCTGGCGGCGGCAGCCAGACGCCAGCCCCGACAAATGGGCACTCTGCGACGCTTCAGAAGAGGCTCGCCGTTGTTTCGCAGGCCGAGAAGGGCTACGGTGAGACCAACCTGTTAACCTTTGAGAACTGCGGGGCGAGGCCGAAAAATGGGAAAATGGTGGCCGACGACGGCACGATTTTAGAGGTCAACAGTAAGTGCATCCGCATCAAAGCAGCGCGATCCGATCGTATTTTGGATTTATTATTATCCTTTTTTTCTCCCTTTTTTCTCCTCCTTCCATCTCTCCCGTCGTCCCTCGAGTTTCAGGCAAACATCGTTCTAATTCTCGGTTGCAGATCACGTCTACCTGGTCTGTGAGCCACCTGGGGAGCCCTATTACCTCGCGCGGATTATGGAATTCCTGCACGCTAAGAACAACCCCAGCGGGCCAGTCGACGCGTTGCGCATCAATTGGTATTACCGGCCCAAAGACATCGGCCGCAAGGTGCAAGACACCAGGCTAGTTTTTGCCACGATGCACTCCGACATCTGCCCTCTGACCTCGCTACGAGGCAAGTGCCAGATCAGGCACAAGTCTGAGATCCCCGACCTGACCGAGTACAAGCGGTCGCCGGATTCCTTCTGGTATGAAAAACTCTACGACCGCTACATTCAGAAGAACTACGAGGTCATCCCCACCTCGCAAATCGTCAACGTGCCCGAGCGCGTGAAGAAGGTGCTCGACCAGCGCTGGAATTACATTTTGGTGGAGCAGGGCCGGGGTAAAGAGCTCACCAGCGCCATGAAGCTCTGCAAGCGATGTAGCGGGTACTGCGCCAGGTACGTCTAAGTTTGGTGTTGGTTTTGGAGGGGCCCGCATCTTTTTTTTCCAACGACGAACGGGGGTTGGAGGGATGAAGGGAGTGGAGGGGGGCCCCAGCGGGCCCAATAAAATGTGGGTTAGGCGCTGACACATCAAACAGCAACGATTCGGTGGACTGTGCAGTCTGCAAAAAGACGTATCACATGAACTGCGTCCGCCCCGCCCTGTTAAAGAAGCCGTCACGTGGCTTCGCTTGGTCGTGTGCTGCATGCAGCCGCGCGCAGGAGAGGAAACTCGAGGCTCGGAATACGCCCAACGTCCACGATTCTAATTTGGATGCCGAGGAAGAGGAATACATCGACGACGAGGAGGACGACCTCGCCGGCACCGGCGGCACTACCCCTGACGAGGAGGAACCGCACGAACCCGCGACCGCCGAGCAAATCTACCACGCTAGCCTGTGGCCCTACCGGTACCTAGGAATTCACTGCAAGGTAGAGGATGCGTTAGACTATGACGACAGAATTTTCCCCCGCGCCAGTACGAGGTTAGGCCCCCGCCACCAGGCTATCGTTCTGCCTTGGCCCGGCCGGCCCGTCGAGTACGTCAAGCCGCTGGAGATAAAAAAGTCGACCCGGAAGGACGGCAAACTCAGCAAGGAGGTCCAGGCTGCGCTGGAACAGGAGCGGATCAAGAAGGAGAAGCGGCCAAAGTGGATCCAGGATGAACCCGCAGGCTACGTGGCCCGGGGGGAAGACTACGACAATGATGACCCGAGGAACACGGCGGAACTACTCTGGAAGCCTCCAGCGGATGCCGGCTCCAGTATCTCCAGCGAGGCGATAGACGACTACATGGAAACCGCCAAGTCCATGGCCAAGTCTTTGGCGCTGCCGCCACAGTCTACGAACCTTCAAGACGTTGCTAGGGATGTTCTCTTCCGGAACAACTTCGATGTAGCGAAGTCCTTGCGGGAAATACCCAAGTTGGACAAGTCGGTTTTCAAAGAACCCGAGCTCACGCCGGCCGAGCAGAAGAAATTCGAGGAGGGTGTGCAGAAATTCGGATCCGAGCTGTATAGCGTCAAGAAGCACGTCAAGACCGTCAAGCCCGGCAACATTACGCGCTACTATTACACCTGGAAGAAGACGGACCGCGGACGACAGGTTTGGGGCAACTATGCGTCGCGAAAGGGCAAGAAGGAGGCTAAGAAGGCCGAGGCCACCGCCAATAAGCTCGCCGACGATGTAGCGGACGGTCATGACGATTCGGCGTTCGACACCGAGAAGGCTCTTGATAAGAAGAAGAGCTTCATGTGCAAGTTCTGCTCGACCAAGACCTCCCGCCAGTGGCGACGGGCCCCGAATGCCTCGACAACGCTTGTTACCGAGAACGGCGGCAAGAATTCGACCAAGGACAAGAACGGCCAGTACATCCAGGCCCTGTGTCGCCGCTGCGCCGAGCTTTGGCGCCGCTACGCGATCCAGTGGGAAGACATTGACGAGGTCGCTAAGAAGGTCGCGCAGACGGGCGGTAGGGGGTGGAGACGGCGCGTTGATGAGGAGTTATACAAGGAACTCCAAGCGGCGGACGAAATGATAAACAAGACGCTCCACCGCATGCCGGACTACGCCTCGGCTACCATCCCCGCAGCCTCGTCCAACGGACAACACGCAGGGCAAGAGCCGCCCCGGAAGAAGCTCAAGAGCCATCCGGACAGAGAAGCAGAACAGAACGGGGCCGATTCCTCGGTCACTGCTGCCCAATCCAAGAAGAAGGAGAAGGCTGCCGAGAAGCCGGCACCACCCCCGGTGCCGGAGATCCCGAAGCCGAGGACGATGCCCTGCGCTATCTGTCTTCAGCTAGAGCCGCTTGGCGACCAGCATCTGTCCTGTAGGGAATGCCGGATGACGGTGCATCGCAACTGTTACGGCATTATCGACAACCGAGCTCCTGGGAAGTGGACATGTGATATGTGCCTCAATGACAAGAACCCCCAAGTATCCATCGTAAGTTTGACAGGACCCCACCCCTTCCCATATAAACCCCTACGTTGCGTGCTAACGGTGCTTCCTCTTTAGCACTACAAGTGTGTTCTGTGCCCTATAGAATGCATTGAGCAGGATTTCGTCGGGCCACCCAAGCCAACGCAGAAAAAGAAGACGGAGAAAGAGCGCGAGCGCGACAGGGTGGAGCGCGAGGCTATGATCAAGGCTGCCGAGCACTACAAGAAGAAACAGGAGGAGATGAATCGGCCCGTCAACCCCCGCGAGCCACTCAAACGGACAGCGGACAACAACTGGGTTCACGTCACTTGCGCTGTGTGGACTCCAGAGGTCAAGTTTGCCATGGCCAAGGCCCTCGGCCCGTGCGAAGGGATACCGTCTATCCCACGGGCGAGATATGCCGAGGTGTGCAAGGCGTGCAGGAAACAAGGTGGGGCTTGTGTGGCCTGCCACCAATGCCGCGCTCCTGGTAAGCTAAACAGACGCCCTATTACCCAGCCGGAAAAAAAGAGAGACCCTATGGCTAACAAGTACGCAGTGCATGTTGAGTGCGCTCACCAAGCTGGATACCTGCTCGGATTCGACATCACCCCGGTCAAGGGCTCACGCCGCGACCAGTTCAACATCGTAACCATCAACGGCGAAACCGGCACTATGGCCGCGGCCGTCTGGTGCAAGGAACACGTGCCGGCGAAGAAGGTTGTTCATCGGATGGAAGACCCCGTCGATGGCAGCGGCCTGAACGCGCTCCAGCTCTACGTCCAGAACTTCAAGCAGGCCGACCTGACCCTGACCGGCTGCGCGAGAAAGGCGAACCAGATCTCGCTCGCCACCAGGGCGTCCGCGCCGGTAACCATGCACGCGACGAACCGCCGAGCCTCGACCACCACGATTGTCAACGGCGACCACCCGGAGAAGAGCCCGACGTCGATCCAGCCGGGGGGCAAGGTCTGTCTCACGTGCGGCATCGACGTCAGCCCCAAGTGGCACTCCATCGACCAGGCGCAGGAACGAGGGCTTACGAACGGACACTACGGCAACCTCGGCGCCGAGGCCAAAAAGTTCGTCGAGCAGCGCAGTTTCCAGTGCCACAAGTGCAAGAGGGAGAACCGCCAGCCGAACGCGCACCCTCCGAGGGACCCGACACCGGAGCCGCCGGAGCCGCCGGTCCACCAGCCTGTCCACCAGCCAGTACAAGCACCCATACCCATCGGAACCCCGCCGCCTCCTGCGCCTGCGCTGCCGGAGCCGGTGCACCCGAGCGGGGGTGCGTATACGTGGTCGCCGCAGATGCAACCCGCTCCGGCTCCGATGCCGCCGTTGGCGCCACTTCAGGCCCCCCTTCTTGGTCCGATCGCTGCGTCCATCGGACCTCCGCCGGGGGGGCCGCCGCCGGCCCGCGAATCCCAAATTCCGCCGCCCCTTGCGCCGCGCGGACCGCACGTCCAGCCTCATTCGTACCCCCCGCCGGGCGTGCCGTATAACGATTGGCACCGCCGGCACTCGCCCCAGCTCGGGCCTCATCATGTTCACTCTCACCGCGAGATTAACGGCGGGCCACCGCCCATGCCGCATCTGGCTCCTCCCAACCATCTACGCCCGCCACCGCCGATGCCCCCTAACCTTGGACACCAGCCGCCGCCGCCGCCGCCGCAGATGCATAACCCCCACGTGTCTCAGCCGCCGTTCGCGAACGGCTTGCCGCCGTCGCCTCGCCGTCTTAGCGGGCCGCCTCCCGTTCAGAACGGGTCGCCGTCGTACATGCAATACCACCATTCTGTCGACCACCGGCCGGAGTATGGGAATGGTGGGGCCCAACCGCTTACGTCTATCCTGCGGCACCGAACCCCTCTATCTACGCCACATGGGAGCCCGCCGATGGCTAGGGATTCACTCCCAATGGGTCGGGAATCGAATCCTCCTCCACCTCCTCAGAGGGATGGACGCCCGGCTAGCGGAGCGAGCGCTAGTCCGTCTTTGCGCAATCTCCTATCCTGAGACATGACTTTCGCTTCGAACTGGACTTTTTTGTTTCCAGAAGACGCCAGCAAGATTTTGTATTATCATCCAACTCCCTCCACAAAAGCAACAGTGGGAGAGACAGTGGAATGGTTACGGTCTACTGGGCTTTGTCTCTCATGTCCTTGTAGGATAACTGTGTACTTTGATATCATTAGATTTTTTATTTTTTTTTCAGCAGTGTTTTTTGTAGCAGCAGTTGAAACCAGGGGGACATGTGTCGTGCAGACCACAAAAGATATGGTCGCAGGGGCGAAGGGATGGGGTCAGCAACATGGAGTTCAGGAAAGATATTGTAGCATAGATCCCGAGCGCTACCCTGACGGTGTTTACGGGGGGCGTGGACATGGTTTGCGTTGGGAAAATACAACAAAGTCAACTGTTTTTTCCATGTTGGTTGTGCCTATGGATGGCGGCAGTGCCATCCTCGTTTCTGCGTACTATGTTGGTACCCATGTATGATGCAGCTACTGCAGCTACTCCAGTGTACGTAGGGAGTGGGGAAGGATGCGCTCTCGGACTTTATTTACCTGCGAGGCAACTCTACAGCATCATTACCATTGCACATATCGCCAGCAAAGGTTAAAACGATAAGCGTATCTTACTTCGACACAAGCAAACCTTGAGAATCATTCAAATCTTAGGCAGTTGCCCCATCCAACAGACTAGGCAGCGAGCAACCTTGGAGTTAACGCTGTTGGCGACAGGGTATGTATTCGTGCCTTGGCGCCCGAATACTGAACGCAGAGGGCCAACGATGGCCTCCGCATGTATGTTACGGCAGATCCAACGCACGGTCAATTGGGGGGCAAATGTCCCCGATTACGGCGACAGACGGTGAATGTGGCGAGTGAGGCGATGGAATGTACGGATCTGTAGGCAAGTGTTACTATTATGGTATGTCAGCCAACGTAATCACCACCACCGTTTCTCCTACTCTTTATAGGCATTATGAGGAGCGGCCGCTATGCAGGAACTTGCCGACGGTTAGGATTACCTCGGCCCTGAATCACAAACAGGCTCTACTGAAGCCCCGGACTTTTCCAAGATTTCAAAAAAGGTTTGCGCCATCTGCCCGTTGCTTAGCGTTATACTAGAGCCCACCAGCCACAGATAACCCCTGGCGGCATCCCAGACCAAGATTCTTTTTTTCGGGTCGTCGTTAGAGGCGGACCAAGGTTTGTCCCCACAAGCGCACGCTCGCCCCACCGGGCTCGGGTTCCTTTTGGCGCGCAGACGAGGCAAAACAATACCTGCCTCAGGGATACCCCTGCTCCCTTTTGCATTAACAGCACCAGCCACGCTCCAAAAATTTCGATCGCCTTCCATCGAAGGCTGAGTGGAGGGCAGGCGACAGCGATGGAAATTCCGAGATTCTTCAGCCTCTTGTCCCTCCTTCATTGTTGAAAGCTACGACCGGTCGACTTTGTCAGCGTTGGCTCTCTCACCCAGGCTCATTATAACCCTTACCTCGCATTTTTCTAAACCTTGCCTCGAACAACAAACCCCTCGCCTTGAAATCGACAAATCCCTCCTCCAGCCGAGCCCTTGTCCCTAATTTCTTTTCTTCCGGTATGTCCACTCTCCGCCCTGCTGCTTCCCCCAAAACCTACATTTTGAATCGTCATCGCTCTCGACCTCGTCGAGGACTCATGTTTTAGCCGGTTCCAGATTCTTCTGTCGACATCTTCGCACATCTCAACTAGAATACACTCTTACTTACTTCATCCCTGTTCTAGACATTCAGCCCGTCGGCTCTTCCGCTACCCGATCCAGTGTTGCAAGCCGCAACAACCGGCGACAGCCCTGAGAACCCCGCCTCACCCCTACAATCCACGCCCACCTTAGACACCCCCATACGTCGTCAAGATGGTTAAAGAAACCAAGCTGTACGACCTCCTCGGCGTAAGGATCACTCACAATCCCCCCACATATACTTTCAGCGATATCTAACTTCTATGGATAGGTTGCGCCGGGTGCAACTGAGCAGGAACTGAAGAAGGCCTACAAAGTCGGAGCCTTGAAGTTTCATCCTGGTATGCTTTTCCCCCTTGATCTATGCCACTTGCCCTAGGTAGTTCCAGTTGTTCTGACCTGCCTTACTTTCTAGACAAGAACGCGCACAACCCTGCCGCCGAGGAGAAGTTCAAGGAGATCTCACATGCCTATGAGATCCTATCCGACCCTCAGAAGCGCCAAGTCTACGACCAATATGGCGAGGCTGGCTTTGAGGCCGGTGGTGGTGGCGGCATGGCTGCCGAGGACCTGTTCGCCCAGTTCTTCGGCGGCGGCAGCTTTGGAGGTGGTCTTGGCGGCATGTTCGGCGGCGGCGGCATGCAAAACCGCGGCCCCCCGAAGGCCCGGACGATCCATCACACCCACAAGGTCTCGCTGGAAGACATCTATCGCGGAAAGATTTCCAAGCTGGCTCTTCAGCGATCAATCATTTGCCCCAAGTGCGAGGGCCGCGGCGGAAAGGAGGGTGCCGTCCGGAGATGTGTTGGCTGTGACGGCCACGGAACCAAGACCATGATGCGCCAGATGGGCCCCATGATCCAGCGCTTCCAGACCATCTGCCCTGACTGCAATGGCGAGGGTGAGATGGTTAAGGACAAGGACCGATGCAAGCAGTGCAACGGCAAGAAGACCACCGTGGACCGGAAGGTCCTCCACGTCCACGTCGACCGTGGCGTCAAGAGTGGTACCAAGGTCGAGTTCAAAGGCGAAGGTGACCAAGGCCCGGGCATCCAGGCTGGCGATGTCGTCTTCGAGATCGAACAGAAGCCCCATGCCCGCTTTACACGACGCGACGACGATCTTCTTTATCAGGCCGAGATCGAGCTGGTCACCGCCCTGGCTGGCGGTACCATCTATATCGAGCACCTGGATGACCGGTGGCTGAGCGTCGAGATTCTACCTGGCGAGGCCATTGCGCCGAGTAAGTTTGGACAAGCGTGATTTCGGACTTGACCCGGGCTTTACCTTACTAACATGGATCTATAGACTCGGTGAAGATGATTCGCGGACAGGGTATGCCATCCTACCGCCACCACGATTGCGGCAACATGTATATCCAGTTCACCGTCAAGTTCCCCGAGAAGAACTGGACAATGGATCCTGCCGCGTTCGACGCTCTTCGAACCGTCCTCCCCGCCCCGGCGCTGATAAACGTTCCCCCGAACGAGGAAATGTCCGAGCCGACCAGCCTTGAGGATATTGATAACTCCGCCGGCGCGAGGGCCTTCGGCATCGGCGCTAACGGCATGGCCATGGACGAGGACGACGACGAAGGCCACCCCCATGCGGAGCGCGTTCAGTGCGCATCCCAGTAAAGCACGGTCCTGGAAATGCAGACGAGCATGGTGGCGTTGCATTGCCGGCGTGATTGGGTTGATATCGATGCATACTTCAACGCTCTGCAACGAATGGGGCCCCGTTGGGATGGCAAATTAAAAAGGACTGATTCTACTTCAGAATCCTACCAGAGAACGAGAACTGGGACAACTGCTTGCCTTTCGCTTTCCTTTTGTGCTTGAATTGGCTCCAGTTTGGGCGGGGGGAGTGGAGTTGCAACCTTCCAGTTGGAACTGGAGGTAATGAAAGGGGGAGGAGGACTAAACGTCTGGAAAGGGGGGGGGTTGCACCTGAATGAACCCCTCGGCATGCATTGGTGACGGTTCTCATTTTTGGTCTCTCTTACGTCTTTATTACAGATCAGGCCAAGGTCGACGGCGTTTAATAGGGATAGAGGCATCTGGCTTAGCTGCAAGATGTAGAGATCACCTTGCTTAGTTTTCCCGCAATTGATATTTTTTTTATGAGGAGATCAAAAAGTATTACACCATTGACATGTCCTCCTCGTGTTCCATCTTGCGCAGCGGCTCTATGGTGTACAGAGACTTCCTGAGCTCCGCCCTAGTGACGTCCGCTTCGCCGTCACCTAGCGCACCGTCGCCAACGCTGAAGGGCGACGAAACCCAGCCCGACTCGGCGTCCCAGCTATGTGCGACTAGAGAGGGCTCGCCGGTCACGGCTTCGTCTTCGCCATCGTCGCCCTGTCCCTTGAGCCCGTCCAAGGCGGCAAGCAGCCGCGGACCTGTCTGTGTTTCGAAAACCACCGCATCCAGGACGTTTCCCTCGAACCGGACTGTCTGCAGGTGGAGAAGTTTGTTCCCTTTGAGCCGGAAGAAATACAGAGCAGGTACCCTATTCCCAGAGTTAGTTTGCTGGCAAGCACTAAGTGGTCCCGAGGGGGTGGTGGGCGCCTCGACTTACGCTTCGCATCCGGCAAAGACCCAGGTGGTCCCACCCTCGCCGTCCTTGGGGTCCGCGAAGCGGAAAGCACGCAGCATCGAGACAGCAAGCTGTGTCCGCTCGGGCAGGACGGCCTGCACAAGCGACGCCAGGTCCGCCTTGGAGAGCAACGCGCCCGCGAACCAGTCCCACACGAACAAGGCGTCGTCGCCGCCGCCCGAGACGAGCAGCTCGGGCCGGCCGGGGGGCACGCACAGCCGGCTCACAAAGTCGCCGTGGCCGAGGCAGAAGGTCTCGATGACGTGGGCCTGCTGCGGGCTGCCGCGCGACACGCGGATGTGCTCGTCCCGGTCGCCGGTGACGATGTACGGCCTGCCGGCGCGGACGGTCGTCGTGACGGCGGTGAGCATGGAGACGTGGCCGAGGAGGAGCGTGTGTTCGAAGTCGGTCGGGGGGCGGCGCTCGGCGCCGCCGGCAGGTAGAGGCTTGTCCTTTAGGCGGGCTTGGTTGGCGAGGGCGCGGAGGTTGCGCTGGGTGTGCACGGTTAGGGGGTTGGCTTGGGGCTTGAATGGCTGGGGGGTGGAGGGGGTTGCTGGGGTGGAGGGCAAGGATTGGGGTGACTGGTTGCTGGGTGCGTCTTCGGGGATTAGGGGGAGCGAGATGACGTCCCCGAATTTGTCGGCTGAGAGGATGGTCTTGTCGTCCGGAGTTAGAGTGATAGAGCTGGGTCGTTTTGGCATCGGACTACGGTAACGGTTAG
>Ga0164242_10006910_pt1 | contig 12447 bp, 11 predicted proteins | sample OricomgcompostMG_FD_108783 | JGI IMG/M metagenome (GOLD analysis project Ga0164242, IMG submission 108783) | Miracle-Growth compost microbial communities from Emeryville, California, USA - Original compost - Miracle growth compost (MG) ... | reverse complement strand
GTCGACATCACGAACTACGTCATGCTCGAGTTCGGCCAGCCGATCCACGGCTACGACCTCGACAAGCTCGACGGCGGCATCACCGTCCGTCGCGCCCACCCCGGCGAGACGCTGGAGACGCTTGACGGCGTGACGCGCACGCTCGACCCCGAAGACCTGCTCATCACCGACGGCTCCGGCCCGATCGGTCTGGCCGGCGTGATGGGCGGGGCCGCGACCGAGATGTCCGCCACGACGACGCGCGTGCTCGTCGAGGCCGCGAACTTCGACCCCGTCTCGATCGCCCGAACCGCGCGCAGGCACAAGCTGCCGTCCGAGGCGTCGCGCCGCTTCGAGCGCGGCGTCGACCCTGCTGTCGCCGAGGCGGCGGCGGCCCGCGTCGTCGAGCTGCTGGAGCAGCTGGCCGGCGGCCACGCCGCTCCGCTCGGCGCGCGCATCCACAACGAGCGCGCCCCGCGCCCCATCGAGCTCGCGGACGGCTTCGTCACGCGCCTCGTGGGCGTCGACTACGACGATGACGAGATCGAGCGCACGCTCACGGCGATCGGAGCCCAGGTCGTGAAGACGGATGCCGGGTTCACGGTCACCCCGCCGAGCTGGCGCCCCGATCTGACCGATGCCGCGACGCTTGCGGAAGAGGTCGCGCGCGTGGGCGGTTACGACCGCATCCCGAGCGTCATCCCGGTGGCCCCGCCCGGCCGCGGCCTCACCCGCGAGCAGCAGCTGCGCCGCCAGGCGGCCGCGGCGCTCGCCGCGAGCGGGCTCACCGAGGTGCTCGCGATGCCGTTCCTGACGGCCGAGCAGAACAATGCGTTCGGCTCGCCGAACGGTGAGCCGGTGCCCGCAGTGAAGCTCACGAACGCGCTGGATGCGCGGGTGCCGTTCCTGCGCACCTCGCTGCTGCCGGGCCTGATCGAGATCGCTCAACGAAATCTGTCCCGCGGCCTCACCGACCTCGGCATCTACGAGGTCGGCCTCGTCTTCCGGCCAGAGGCGGGCGTCCGTTACGGCACGGCCGAGCTGCCCGTGGGCAACGAGCGCCCCGACCCCGCGACGCTCGCCGCGCTCGACGCGAGCATCCCGCCGCAGCCGCGCCACGTCGCGGCGCTGTTCCTCGGCAACAGCACGCCGAAGCAGCCGGGCCACCCCGCGGTTCCCGCCGGCCTTGCTGACGCGCTCGCCGCCGTCCGCACTCTGGGCGCCGCGGTTGGCGTCGACATCAACGTCCGGCAGGGCGCGCATGCCAGCATGCACCCGGGGCGCACGGCAGAACTGTTCGTCGCGACGGCCGACGGTGAGGCATCCGTCGGCTACGCCGGCGAGCTGCTGCCGGCGCTCGCTTCCGAGCTCGACCTGCCGCGCGTCGTCGCGGTGTTCGAGGCGGACCTTGGCGCGCTCATCGCCGCGTCGCCGGAGACCCTCGAGGTCGCGCCCATCTCCGCGTACCCCGCCGCGACCCAGGACCTCTCGCTCGTCGTGCCCGTCACGACGCCAGCAGGCGAGGTGCTGGAGGCCGTGGTCGAGGGCGCCGGCGAGCTGCTCGAGCACGCGCAGCTGGTCGACGACTATCGCGGTCCCGGCGTGCCGGAGGGCAGCAAGAGCGTCACCTTCGCCCTGCGGTTCCGTGCCGCGGGCCGCACCCTCACCGCCGCCGAGGCGAGCGAGGCGAAGCTGGCCGGCGCCGCAGTGGCCGCAGCGCGGCTCGGCGCCGCGGTTCGCGAGTGAGTCCGGCCGACCGATATGCTGACCGCATGACTTCCGTCCGCAGCACCGTCACCGCGCGCCAGCGTGCACGGCGCGTGCTGCGTCGACGTCTTCTGGGTGGCCGAATCTCGGCGGCGCTCGCGTAACCGGTACCTCTTCCGGTTCCACGCAGGCGTCGCCGTGACACCGATCCGTCGCCGTCCAGATTGAACAAGGTGGAACCCACATGACGTACACGGTCGCCGTTGCCGGGGCATCCGGCTACGCCGGCGGGGAGGTCCTGCGGCTGCTCGCGGGTCACCCGGATCTCGAAGTCGCAACCGTCACCGCATCCTCGAACGCGGGTCGCCCGCTCGTCGAGCTGCAGCCGCACCTGCGCTCCTACGCGCACCTCACGCTGCGTGAGACCACGCCCGAGGTGCTTGCGGGCCACGACGTCGTCTTCCTCGCGCTCCCACACGGTGCTTCCGGCGCCATCGCCGCCGAACTCGACGACGACGTGCTCGTGATCGACTGCGGCGCAGACCACCGCCTCACCGACGAGGCGGCGTGGGCGCGGTTCTACGGCGGGACGTATCACGACGCGTGGGCTTACGGGGTGCCCGAGCTTCCCGTCGGCGACCGGAAGCTGCGCGAGCGGCTCGTCGGCGCGAAGCGGATCGCCGCGCCCGGCTGTAACGCGAGCGCCGTGTCCCTCGCGATCGCGCCGGGAATCAACGCCGGCCTCATCGAGGAGGACATCGTCGCGGTCCTCGCCGTCGGCCCCTCCGGTGCAGGCAAGAACCTCAAGGTGCAGTACCTCGCAAGCGAGCTGCTCGGGTCTGCGAATCCGTACGGCGTCGGAGGCGGCCACCGTCACATCCCCGAGATCATCCAGAACCTGAAGCTCGCCGGCGCCGCGAGCCCCACCGTGTCCTTCACGCCGGTCCTCGTCCCCATGGCTCGTGGCATCCTCGCCACGGTCACCGCCCCGCTCAAACCCGGCGTCACGTCCGACCAGGTCCGCGAGGCGTGGGCGAGCGCCTATGAGGGCGAGCCGTTCGTGCAGCTGCTGCCCGAGGGCATCTGGCCGCGCACGGCGGACGTCGTCGGTGCGAACACGGCCCTGATCGGGGTCACGGTCGACGCGGCCGCGAACCGGGTCGTCGCGCTCATCGCCGTCGACAACCTCGTCAAGGGCACCGCCGGCGCAGCCATCCAGTCCGCCAACCTCGCGCTGGGCCTCCCCGAGAGCACCGCGCTGACCACGAACGGAGTCGCCCCGTGAGCGTGACCGCCGCCGCCGGATTCCTCGCCGCGGGCGTGCCAGCCGGCCTCAAATCCACCGGGAAGTCCGACGTGGCGATCGTCCGCAACGTGGGCCCGCTCCAGAACGCGGCCGCCGTGTTCACGAGCAACCGGTGCCTCGCAAACCCCGTGCTGTGGAGCAAGGAGGTCATCAAGGACGGCACCGTCTCCGCCATCGTCCTGAACTCCGGCGGCGCCAACTGCTACACCGGTGCGCAGGGCTTCCAGACCACGCACGCCACGGCCGAACGCGTCGCCGAGCTGCTCGACGTCTCCGCCGGCGACGTGCTCGTGTGCTCCACCGGCCTCATCGGCGAGCAGCTCGACCTCGCCAAGCTGACGGCGGGCGTGACGGATGCCGCGGCCGCGCTCGCCGGAACGCAGGCCGCCGGCACGCAGGCCGCCGAGGCCATCATGACGACCGACACGGTGGCGAAGCAGGCGGTCCGCACCTCGCCCGCCGGCTGGACGGTCGGCGGCATGGCGAAGGGCGCAGGGATGCTGGCGCCCGGCCTCGCGACCATGCTCGTCGTGATCACGACCGACGCGGTCCTCTCGAGCGCCGAACTCGACGGCGCCCTGCGCGCGGCGACCGCCGTCACCTTCGACAGGCTCGATTCCGACGGCTGCATGTCGACGAACGACACGGTCGCCCTGCTCGCCTCGGGCGCGAGCGGCGCGACGCCGGAGCTCGAGGAGTTCAAGTCCGCCCTCACCGAGGTCTGCCAGACCCTCGCCGAGCAGCTGCAGTCCGATGCGGAAGGGGCGTCCCACGACATCGCGATCCGTGTCGAGAACGCCATCAGCGAGTCCGACGCCGTCGAGGTGGGCCGCGCCGTTGCGCGCAACAACCTCTTCAAGGCGGCGGTCTTCGGCAACGACCCCAACTGGGGTCGCGTGCTGGCCGCGGTCGGAACCACGGCGGCCGAGTTCGACCCGTACGACATCGACGTCTGGTTCAACGGCGTCCGGGTCTGCGCCGCCGGCCAGCCCGACCAGCCGCGCGAGCTCGTCGACCTCGCCGCTCGCCGCGTCGACATCCGCATCGACCTCAAGGTGGGCGCAGAGAGCGCGACGATCCTCACGAACGACCTCACGCACGACTACGTGCACGAGAACAGCGCCTACGCGAGCTGAGCCATGACAGACGACACCCTCACCACGATCGACCCGGGCGACGCAGGCATCGTCGCCGCACGCAACGAGGCGCGGCAGAAGACCGCGATCTTGATCGACTCTCTTCCCTGGCTCGGCGCGTTCCGCGGCAAGATCGTCGTCGTCAAGTTCGGCGGCAACGCGATGGTCGACCCCGAGCTGCAGCGCACCTTCGCGGAGGACATGGCCTATCTGCGCTACGTCGGGCTCCAGCCCGTCGTCGTGCACGGCGGCGGCCCGCAGATCTCGGCGATGCTCGACCGGCTCGGCATCGACAGCGAGTTCAAGGGCGGCTACCGCGTCACGACGCCCGAGGCCATGGACGTCGTCCGCATGGTTCTCACGGGCCAGATCAGCCGCGGCATCGTGCGCTCCATCAACGACATCGACCCCGCGCTCGCGATCGGCATGTCGGGGGAGGACGCCGGCCTCTTCACCGGTCGCAGGCGCGGCGCAATGGTCGACGGCGAGCTCGTCGACCTCGGGCTGGTCGGCGACATCATCGCGGTGAACCCCGCGGTCGTCCTCGATCAGCTGGCTGCCGGGCGCATCCCCGTCATCTCGTCCGTCGCGCCCGACGCCGAGGCGCCGGGCCAATCACTGAATGTGAATGCGGATGCCGCGGCGGCGGCGCTCGCCGTCGGACTCGGCGCCGAGAAGCTCGTCATCCTCACCGATGTCGCAGGCCTCTACCGAGACTGGCCCGACCGCGCCTCGATGCTCACGAGCATCCCCGCGTCAGAGCTGCGGGAGCTGCTGCCGACGCTCGAATCGGGAATGATCCCCAAGATGTCGGCCTGCCTCGAGGCGGTCGACGGCGGGGTGCCCAAGGCTGCCATCATCGACGGCCGCGTGCCGCACTCGATCCTGCTCGAGATCTTCACCCAGCAGGGCATCGGAACGGAGGTCGTGAAGTGAGCGACATCGACGAGAAGACGACCGGGGCCGGCTGGCAGGAGCGCTACACGGCGGGGCTGATGCCCACCTTCGCGACGCCTCCGCTGCTGATCGACCACGGGCAGGGCGCCTGGGTCTGGGATGCCGATGGCAACAAGTACCTCGACTTCCTCGGCGGCATCGCCGTCAACTCGTTGGGGCACGCGCACCCGGTCCTCATCGAGGCGGTCACGCGCCAGGTGTCGCTCGCCGCGCACGTCTCGAACCTGTTCGCCTCGGCCCCTCAGCTCGAGCTCGCAGAGCGGCTGAAGCGGCTGACCGGCGCGGGCGACGAGGGCAGGGTCTTCTTCGCCAACTCGGGGACGGAGGCCAACGAGGCCGCCTTCAAGCTCGCCCGCCTGAACCGCGGCGACGGTTCGAAGACCCGGATCCTCGCACTCGTGAACGCTTTCCACGGCCGGACGATGGGCGCCCTCGCGCTCACGGGCAAGGCCTACATGCGCGAGCCGTTCGAACCCATGGTCGCCGGCGTCGAGCACGTCCCCGCGACGCTCGAGGCCCTCGAGTCCGCGATCGACGACACGGTCGCCGCGCTCTTCGTCGAGCCGCTGCAGGGCGAGGCCGGCGTCATCGAGCTGCCTGACGGGTTCCTCACGAAGGCGCGCGAACTCACGGAGCGTCACGGCGCGCTGCTCATCGTCGACGAGGTGCAGACCGGAGCGGGCCGCACGGGCGAGTGGTTCGGATTCCAGCACGAGGGCATCACGCCCGACGCGGTCACCCTCGCGAAGGGCATGGCGGGCGGCATCCCGATCGGCGCCATGGTCGCCTTCGGCGTGGCGGCGCAGCTCTTCCACCCCGGCCAGCACGGGACGACCTTCGGCGGCAACCCGCTGGCGACGGCTGCCGCGAACGCGGTCCTGGGCGAGATCGAGTCGTCGGGCCTCGTCGAGAACGCGCGGATGCGCGGCGAGCAGCTGAAGGCGCTCATCTCCGAGCTCGGCTCCCCGCTCGTCGCGGGAACCCGCGGTCGGGGGCTGCTCGTGGGCGTCGCGCTCCGCACGCCCGTCGCCGAGAGGCTCGTCACCGCGGCGCGCGCGCAGGGCCTCATCATCAATGCGACCGGGCCGGACAGCATCCGTCTCGCCCCTCCGCTCGTGATCGGCGATAGCGAGCTCGACGAATTCCGCTCGCGCTTCGGCGCCGCGCTGCGCGCGGTCGCCGACGCGGACGCTCCGACCGGGAAGGTGACCGCATGACCCGCCACTTCCTTCGTGACGACGACCTGAGCCCGGCGGAGCAGCGGCAGGTCCTCGACCTGGCCGCACGGCTCAAGGCGGAGCGGTTCGCCGCGAATCCGCTCGCCGGCCCGCAGACCGTCGCGATCATCATGGACAAGCCGACGCTGCGGACGCAGACGTCGTTCACGGTGGGCGTCACCGAGCTGGCGGGCATGCCGTTCCTCGTCGACGGCTCGAAGGCGCAGATCGGCGTGCGCGAGTCGGTCGAGGACGTGGCCCGGGTGATCGGGCGCCAGGTCGCGGCGATCGTGTGGCGCACCTACGCGCAGTCAGACCTCGAGACCATGGCCGCCTACGCGGGCGTGCCCGTCGTGAACGCCCTGACCGACGACTTCCACCCCTGCCAGCTTCTCGCCGACCTGCTCACCATCCGAGAGCACAAGGGCGAGCTCGCGGGACTCACGCTCAGCTACGTCGGCGACGGCGCGAACAACATGGCGCACTCGTTCCTCCTCGCGGGGGCGACGGCTGGAATGCACGTGCGCATCGTGACGCCCGACGGCTTCCGTCCCCGTGCCGACGTACTCGGCGATGCCGAGCGCATCGCGGCCTCCACGGGGGGCTCGGTCACCGTCCTCGCCGCGCCGGCCGATGGGGTCAGGGGCGCAGACGTCGTGGTCACCGACACGTGGGCTTCCATGGGGCAGGAGTCGGAGAAGGAGGCGAGGGCGCTGGCCTTCGCCGGCTACACGGTGGATGCCGCCCTCATGGCGCAGGCGAAGCCCGACGCGGTCTTCCTGCACTGCCTTCCCGCGTACCGGGACCACGAGGTCGCCTCCGAGGTCATCGACGGTCCGCAATCCGTGGTGTGGGATGAAGCCGAGAACCGCCTGCACGCCCAGAAGGCGCTGCTCGCGTGGCTGTTGAACGCGAAGGAGGAAGCGGATGTCTGACGCCGCGAACCGCGCAGGGGAAGCCGGCGCGCTCTGGGGCGGTCGCTTCGCGGGCGGTCCCTCGCCCGAGCTTGCGCGTCTCAGCAAGTCGACGCACTTCGACTGGCGGCTCGCCGACTACGATCTGGCGGGCTCGCGGGCCCACGCGCGGGCACTGCATCGCGCGGGCTACCTGGACGACCGCGAGGTCGACGCGATGATCTCCGCCATCGACGAGCTGCAGCGCCGCGTCGACACGGGGGAGTTCCTTCCCGCCGAGACCGACGAGGACGTCCACTCCGCGCTCGAGCGCGGCCTCATCGAGATCGCGGGCGGCGAGCTGGGCGGCAAGTTGCGCGCCGGCCGCAGCCGCAACGACCAGATCGCGACGCTCGTACGCATGCTGCTGCGCGACCACGCCGTCGAGCTCGCGCGCCTGCTGGTCGACCTCATCGACGCGCTCGCCGCGCAGGCCGAAGCCAATGCCGACGCCATCATGCCGGGGCGCACCCACCTGCAGCATGCGCAGCCCGTGCTGCTCGCTCACCACCTGCTCGCGCACTGCTGGCCCTTGGTGCGTGATCTGGAGCGTCTCGACGACTGGCGCAGGCGGGCGGATGCCTCGCCCTACGGCTCCGGCGCGCTCGCCGGCAACACCCTCGGACTCGACGCCGCGCTCATCGCGCAGGAGCTCGGTTTCGCCGGGGTCGCGCCGAACTCGATCGACGCGACGGCGTCGCGCGATGTCGTGGCGGAGTTCGCCTTCGTGACCGCTCAGATCGGCATCGACCTCTCGCGGCTCGCGGAGGAGATCATCCTCTGGAATACGCGCGAATTCGGCTTCGTGACCCTCGACGACTCCTATTCGACGGGTTCCTCGATCATGCCGCAGAAGAAGAACCCCGACATCGCCGAGCTCGCGCGCGGCAAGTCCGGTCGCCTGATCGGCAACCTGACGGGGCTGCTCACGACGCTCAAGGGCCTGCCGCTCGCGTACAACCGCGACCTGCAGGAGGACAAGGAGCCTGTGCTCGACTCGATCGACACGCTCGAAGTCCTGCTCCCCGCCTTCACCGGCATGGTCGCGACGCTGCGCTTCCACACGGGCCGCATGCGCGAGTTGGCGCCCGAGGGCTATTCGCTGGCGACGGATGTCGCCGAGTGGCTCGTGAAGCGCCGCGTCCCGTTCCGCGACGCGCACGAGATCACCGGGAAGCTCGTCTCCGTGGCGGAGTCGCGCGGCATCGGGCTCGAGGAGGTCGACGACGAGGCGCTCCAGGCGGTGTCGCCGCACCTCACTCCCGAGGTGCGCGAGGTGCTCACGGTGGAGGGGTCGGTCGCGAGCCGCGACGGCATCGCCGGAACGGCCCCGGCCCGGGTCGCGGAGCAGCGCGCGCGCCTCGCAGACCGCGTGCGACAGCTGACCGCGCACATCGGGGCAGTTCAGGAAGCGCTGTGATGGCGGCGCGGGCCTCGCGACCGAAGCAGGCCATGCCCGGCTGGCTGTGGTACACGATCCTCGGCGTCGCGGTCGCGATCGTCATCGCCGGGATCATCGTCACCTATGCCGTCGGCGGCCACCTCTTCTGACGTGACCGGCCTTCCCGGCGGCGACCGCTTCGTTCCCGACCACGCGCTCTTCGCGCTGCCGGCGACCGAGATCGCCCCGCTGCTGCTGGGCGGCCTGCTCACGCATGAGACGGATGCCGGCGCCGTGGTGCTTCGCATCACCGAGGTCGAGGCGTACCTGGGTGACGGAACCGACCCGGGATCGCACGCGTTCCGCGGCCCCACCGCGCGCAACCGCGTCATGTACGGTCCGCCCGGCCACGTCTACGTCTACTTCAGCTACGGCATGCACGCGTGCGCGAACATCGTGTGCTCACCGGCCGGCGCCGCGAGCGCCGTGCTGCTGCGCGCCGCGGAGGTGATCCGTGGCGAGGCCCTCGCGCAGTCGCGCCGAGGCGCCGTTCCCGCGAGGGACCTGGCACGGGGCCCGGCGCGACTGACCGTCGCCGCCGGCATCAGGCTCGACGAGAACGGCGCCGATCTGCTCGCGGCGCCATTCGGCCTCGAGCTTCAGCGGCGGCCGCCCGAACCGGCCACCGGCCCGCGCGTCGGGGTGTCTGGACTGGGCGGGGGAGCGGGCTATCCCTGGCGGTTCTGGATCCCCGGCGACCCGGCGGTGTCCGCCTACCGTGCCGCTACCAGGCGAGGCGCGCGAGCGCCCCGCAGACAGCAGCCCACCCGAGACTGACGAAGGTGCCGATGATGAAGCGCTCCTGCGCCTCGGAGGCGCCAAGCTCGCTGAACCGCCCGACGCCCTTGATCGCGATCACCACGGCGATCGCCTCGGGCGCGCCCGCGAGCAGCGCCGCCGTCGTCGCGACGCGCTCGAGGACGCCGATGGTGAGCCCGCCGCGCAGCACCTCCCGCTGCTTTCCGGGCTCGCCCTCCGCTTCCGCGGCGATCATGATGCCGCCGGCCTCGCCCTCGACCTGCCGGGTCGCGAGCGCGAGCACCGTCTTGACAGCGGGCGAGCCGCCGAACGCTGACATCGCCACCGCGCCGAGCGCGATGGCAGCCCCGAGCAGCGCCGGGCCCGCGGGGTGCGGCAGTCCGACCATCACCACTGCGACAAGCAAGAACGCGGCCGCCGCGACGATGGACCAGCGTCCGCCCCGTAGCGACAGCACCGAGAACACCACTCCGCCTGCCACGACAAGGGTGAGCACCATCCAGAACGCGACGGCGAGGATCAGATGGGGTCCTGCATAGATCACGGCTGCGGCTCCTGTCGCGTCATCCGTTCGGTCTGCTCCAAGAGCCTAACGAGGGCGGGCACCGCCGCGAGTTCCGCCTTGATGTTGGCCGCCTTGGCGCGAGCGCTCGCCGCGGGGGCCGAGATTCCGAGCCGCTGGGCGGCCTCCGCCTGGGTGAGGCCGGTTGTCAGCAGGTCGAAGAGCTCCCAGCCCGCGTCGGAGCGGCGCTCGCGCACGATGAGCAGCAGTGCTAGCAGTGCCTCCGCGTCACTAGCGGGTGAGCTCGTGCCCTGCGGCTCGCGCTGCCAGTGGATCGCGAGACGGATGCCCGCCCGCTTGGCTCTGATCGCGGCATCCCGTGCCGCGAAGAACGCGGGCCCGGTCGCCTCGCGTGTGGCGCTCGGCAGAGGTGTGCGCACCGGTCCCACCCCGATTCCCACATGGAACCGGCGGCCGCGAGTGAGTTCGAGCGCGAGGGCGAGCGCCGTGCCGGCGTCGTCGGTGAGTGCCTGCACCTCGTCTCCCGCCGTCCGATCGGCGGGCAGCGCAAGCGCGGTGCCGTGCTGCGCGTTGATCCGACTCTGTTCGGCGGCGACGAGATCCGCGCCGGTGCGCGAGTCGATCTGATCCGCTGTGATGACGAACATGAGCACCCTTAAGGATTCAGGCTTAACCCGGTGATCCTAAAGGCTATCCCCTTAACCACGCCCGATGCAGTCGCCGGCTGGAATCTACCAATCCGAGCCCGCTGATACCGTTGACCGCGTGTCAACGCCTGAACTCCTGGCCGCGCAGCACAACGATCCGTCCTTTCCCACTATCTGGGACGAACTCGTCTGGCGCGGTCTGATCCACGTCTCAACGGATGAGAAAGAGCTGAAGCAGCTCTTGGCGGGCGAACCGATCACGTACTACTGCGGGTTCGACCCGACGGCGCCGAGCCTGCACCTCGGCAACCTGGTGCAGCTCATCCTGCTGCGCCGGCTGCAGCTGGCGGGCCATCGCCCGCTGGCGCTCGTCGGAGGATCCACCGGGCTCATCGGCGACCCGCGCCCCACAGCCGAGCGCGTGCTGAACACGAAGGAGACGGTGGCCGAATGGGTCGGTCACCTTGAGACCCAGGTTTCACGGTTCCTCAGCTTCGAGGGCGACAACGCGGCGCGCCTCGTCAACAACCTCGACTGGTTCGGTCGCCTGAGTGCGATCGACTTCCTCCGCGACATCGGCAAGCACTACCGGGTCGGCACGATGATCAAGAAGGACGCTGTCGCGGCCCGACTCAACTCCGAAGCCGGCATCTCGTACACGGAGTTCAGCTACCAGATCCTGCAGGGTCTCGACTTCCTCGAGCTCTACCGCCAGCACGGTTGCGTGCTGCAGACGGGAGGCAGCGATCAGTGGGGAAATCTGACCAGCGGAACCGATCTCATCCGCCGCGTCGAGGGAGTATCCGTCCATGCGATCGGCACTCCGATCATCGAGGACGCCGACGGGAAGAAGTTCGGCAAGAGCGAGGGCAATGCCGTCTGGCTCGATGACGAGCTCACGAGCCCGTACGCGTTCTACCAATTCTGGCTCAACCAGGAGGATTCGCTCGTCGTCCCCCTGCTCAAGATCTTCACCTTCCTCGATCGCGCCGAGATCGAGCGGCTCGAGCGGGCGGTCGAATCGGAGCCGTTCCGGCGGGAGGCCCAGCGCAGGCTGGCGCTCGAGGTCACGACGCTTGTGCACGGGGCGGATGCCGCGAACGCAGCGGTCCTCGCATCCCAGGCTCTCTTCGGCAACGGCGACCTGGAACAGCTCGACGTCCCCACCCTCGAAGCCGCTCTGCGGGAACTTCCCGGCACGGCGGCGAGCTCGTCCTCGCCGGTCGCGCAGCTGCTCGTCGAGACGGGGCTCACGACCAGCCTCTCCGAGTCGCGCAGGGCGATCGCACAGGGCGGCGTCTACGTGAACAACCAGAAGATCACGGACGATCAGGCCGCCATCGGAGGACACGTGATCGCGGGCCGCTTCGCGGTGCTACGCCGCGGAAAGAAGACTCTCGCGGGGGTCGTCCTGGCGGAGTGAGCCGCGACACGCCCGGGATTGCGCACTGATTTGTGGTGGCCCCGGGACGCACGTAAATTACTTACTTGTCACCCCAAAGGTGCGGCTGAGCGGAAGAGCTCGCCGGCCTCAAGCGGGACCTCATCTCAAGCCTCCAGCGGCCACTTGTCTGGCCCGGTTCGAGTGCTTAAGATGGGAAATCCACACCGGCTCCCGGTCCGTCTCAACGGCCAAGGAAGAGCGGCAGGTGTGGTAGGTTTGGAAAGTTGCCCCGGTGCGATGGTCGAAAGGCCTAGGCCGGGTGCGTACGGTCCTTGAGAACTCAACAGCGTGCACATTGTCAATGCCAATTACCCTGGCGCTGCCGTTTTGGTGGCGTGAGGATTCCTTTGGTTTGATCTATTTGAATGTCAGTTTGAT
>Ga0164242_10006909_pt1 | contig 12447 bp, 11 predicted proteins | sample OricomgcompostMG_FD_108783 | JGI IMG/M metagenome (GOLD analysis project Ga0164242, IMG submission 108783) | Miracle-Growth compost microbial communities from Emeryville, California, USA - Original compost - Miracle growth compost (MG) ... | reverse complement strand
CGGTCCAGATGCCGAGCTTCTCGACGACTTTATCGTCCAGCCCCTCTTCGTCCAACAACAGCGGCACGTCGTAAATGCTTTCGGCATCAAGCGCACTGAACACGCAATCGCCCGGGACGTTACAGAAAAGACCGATCTTTTCTTTCATCTCTTTATCGATCTCGCGATCGGTACGGCAGATGAGGATGTCCGGCTGAATGCCGATTTCGCGCAGCTCTTTCACGCTGTGCTGAGTGGGCTTCGTCTTCAATTCGCCTGCGGTCGCGATGTACGGAACCAGCGTCAAGTGAGCAAAGAGTACGTTTTCGGCGCCCTTCTCGTGGCGGATTTGCCGAATGGCTTCGAGAAAGGGCAAGCCTTCGATGTCGCCCACGGTTCCGCCGATTTCGATGATCGCAAGATCTGCTTCGTCGACTGCGGCCTCGATGTTTTCTTTGATCTGATCGGTGACATGCGGGATCACTTGCACGGTTTTACCCAAATACCCGCCCGCGCGTTCTTTTTTGATCACCGATTCGTACACGCGGCCCGCAGTGAAGCTGTTTTTGCGGCTGAATTTTGCGTTTTGAACGAACCGCTGATAGTGGCCCAAATCCAGATCGGTTTCGGTGCCGTCGTCGAGCACGAACACTTCGCCGTGCTGAAAGGGGCTCATCGTGCCCGGATCGACGTTCAGGTACGGATCCATCTTCACCATCGTCACCTTGATTCCGCGTTGTTCGAGCAACATGCCGAGCGAAGCGGCCGTGATTCCTTTTCCGATGCTCGACAGGACACCGCCCGTGACGAAGATGTATTTTTTCGATTTAGCCATTTCGTTTCTCCAAAATGTGTCTCACTTTTTCTAAGTCTTCGACCGTATCGACCCCCACCGAATCAAAATCGGCTTCGAAGACTCCGATCGCGACTCCGGCCTTCATCGCGCGCAATTGTTCCAAGCTTTCGGCACGTTCAAGATCGGTCGCGGGGAGTGCGCTCACCTTGAGCAGCGTCTCGCGACGGTAGACGTAAATCCCCACGTGCTGCGAACACAAAAAAGGCGCCTTCGCCTGCGTGGGTTCGACCCGCGAATACGGAATCGGGTAACGAGAAAAATAAAGCGCGCGGTCCGAATCATCGACGATCACCTTCACCACGTTTTTGTTTTGAAGATCTTCGACCGATTTGAGCGGAACCCGAAGCGAAGTCAGATCGAATTTTCCGTCGATCACGGCTTGGATCGCCCGATCCGTCACCGATCCTTCGATCAAAGGCTCGTCGCCTTGAACATTCACGAAAATATCACCCTCAACCTCGCGAGCGACGGCGGCCATGCGATCGGTTCCGCTTTGAATGTCGGGCGAGGTCATCACGACTTCGCCGCCGAATCCGCGCACGACCGAAGCGACGCGCTCATCGTCGGTCGCGACGACGACTTTCGAGCAAAGCTTCGATTGCTTTGCTCCTTCATACACCCACTGAATCATGGGGCGTCCAAGAATATCGGCTAAGGGTTTTGCGGGTAAACGGGTTGAACCATAACGAGCGGGTACGACGGCCACGACCTTCATCATGTATTCTGATTCTACGCCTTATACAGCGCGGCAAGATAGGGAATTATCGGTGCTTGCGCTGCGTCGAATTCAGTTTTGGGCTAATTTTCTTGCTCCAGCAAACCGCCCGCTTCTCTCATGGCGGCGGAGGCATGTTTGAGACGAGTTCGCAGCTGATCGGTCGCATCGCGCTCTTTCGAGTACTGTTCTTGAACGAGCTCCATGTTGAATTCGAGGAGGTCGATCTTGCGCTTCAATTCGAGGATCTTTTCGTCCCGAGCCAGAAGCAGCGCCGACGAGTCCTTCTTCAGGATCTCCAGCTGACTTTCGAGTTCTTTCTCGCGCACTCGGATCCGGCGGATGTCGACGCGAACGCGTTCCTTCACCTTGTCGACCTCGTCGGTCGTGATCTTCAGGCGTGCTTCGATTGTCCGCGCTTTTTCGGTGCGCTCTTTCAGTTGCCCGTTCAAATCTTCGATCTGCTTGTAGAGCACTTCGAATTCGACCTGCTTGTCGCGATCGTAATTTTTGATCTGCTGTTCTTGCTTCTGAACCCCGTGCTGAAGCTCACTTGCGCGTGCACGCTCGACCTTGAGTTGCAACTCCAGTTGCTGGATGCGTTCTTGCGACGAACGCACTTGCCCCGTAAGAATCGCCACGTCTTGCTCGCGCAAAGCGAGATAACTCTTCAAGGTATCGACATCCGAGGCACCGCTGGCCGGAGACGGGTTCACCGCGAACTGCATGACCGGCACGCTCTGAGCGGGGGCGGTCGGTGCAGGGGGCGGAGTTGCCACTTGTTGTTCCAGTTCTTCGAGCGGATCGACTTCCGGTTCGGCGTTTGCTTTTACATCCGTACTGAATTCGATCTTGGTCGAATCGAGGATCATGGTTTTATTGGCATCGAGGGAAATCTCCGCGACTTCCGGCTCGGATACCTGCAAAGGAATTTCCGGCTCCGGCGTCGCCGCTTCTTCGACGGGCTTGCCACCCAAGAGCACGGTCGGTGCTTCGAGCTTGATCGTGCCCGTCGCACTATTCAGCGCCTGCGTGGTTTCCGGCTTCGACATGACTTCCGTAAAATTTTCGAGCGCAAGTCCGGCCGGTACCGCGACCGCATCGGTGCCGGTCGCCTTCAGATCCATCATGCGAATCAGTTCCGAAATTTCGGAATGAAAAGAAAGATACCCGAATGCCGGTTTCTGCGATTGACGGTGACGAGCGATCTGCGCTTCATTCCAGGTCTTCGTCAGTACGACGAAGGGAATCGCGTTTTGCTCGGCCCAGCTGACAAAGCCCTCTGAAACAACGATCATCTTGAGACTGTCGCCATGAAAACGCAGCACTTGACTTGCTTCATCGGCGTTGCGCGCATGAATCGCGCCCCACCCTTGCGTACGCAATGGCTCGATCCATTTTTGCTGGAGCTCGGTGCTGCTATCGAGAAAAAGAACCTTCATCACTTATCGGATCGGAAATATTTCATGAAATCTTAACGGCCATGTTATAGATAGAACTATGCCCAAGGCGAAAAAAGCAGACAAAACATTGACGCTTCAAGTGCATCACGAGAACTTGAACCCTCGCACGTTCCGTGTTCCGCTGAGCTGGATTCACCGCGCGTCCTGGCTGGCCTGGGGTCTCCTCACCTTATCGGTCGTTTCGTCCGTTTACGCTGCGAAAGAATATTTTTCAGAACGCTCGGCCCGCCCCGAGCTCGTGGGCGAACTTGAAAACGAAATTCAGGAATTAAAAATCGCGCTCGAACGGAAGTCCGTCACGACATCGACGAGCGACGAACATGCAGGGGGATCGCATCCGGTCGACCTGAAAGCCACCGACGTCAAGGCATCGCCCGCGCCCGGGACTCCGCTCGAAGGCCATGACGGAGTGTGGGGCGGACTCGCTGCGAACATCGTCGCTCCGGCACCAGGAACAGCCTCGCCGATCCGCATGGAAGACCCTCGCCTCGAATGGCAAGGCAAGTATGCGAATTTTACTCTCAACCTGGTTTTTAAAGATCCGGGCCAAGGCAGCCAGCAAGGCCACATCGTGGTCTTAGGCCGAGGCGATGACCGCCTCTTCGCGCATCCCGAAGGTGTCCTCAATGAGGGGAGCGGTGATTATCTTTTCACGCCCGATCGCGGAGAGTATTTTTCAGTCGCGCGTTTTCGCGTGCTGAAGGCACGACTCGGGCCGTTCGAAAGTCCGAAACAACTTTCCGAGGTTCAGGTCTTTTTGTTCGACATGAATCATAAACTCATCATGACCAAGAATTTTCACTATGGAACCAAATGAAATCACGTTGATCGCAACCGAAGTCAAGATCGTGGGTACCGTCGAAGTCAAAAGCGAACTTCACCTGTTCGGCCACATCCTGGGCGAGCTGAAGGGCTTTCCGGGCAGCATGATCCATCTGAAAGAAGGCTCGCTCGTCGAAGGAAAAATCCACGCCGACACGGTGATCGTCGAAGGCTTCGTCAAAGGCGAAATCCACTGCACTCAGAAAGTCTGGGTCGCCCCGCAAGGCAAGGTCGTAGGCTCGATCCACACGCCGTCGCTTCAAGTCGATCCGGGCGCGGTCTTCGAAGTCAAAGTGGGGATGGTCTGATCGACATTACTGAAGCAAAAACTCAGTAAAATAAACCTCAGTCACGATCGGCGCTCTCAGGATCTCGTTTGCGGCATCGATGATCTGCGAACGGAACACGTAACGGCCTTGCACCTGGTTCAAATCCTCGAACTTCTTCTTACTTAAGTTCTGAAGAATCCGGTCCATCAAGATCGGCTTGATCTCGTCAAACCGAGAGGCCTCTTTTTCGTCGCGAATCTCGACCGACATCCCGATCGATACGTAGTGGATCTTCTGCTGGCCGCTCGAATCGGTGTACGGATCGAGGTTCGCCGTGATCGGTTCGATGGCGATCGTGGCTTTCTTCAGGTTCTGCGAAAGCGGCGTTTTCTCGTCCTGGACGAGCTTGGCACGTTCTTTCTTTTCAGTGATGGGCGGATGCTTGTAAATCACCTTCGTATACACGAAGAGACCGAGCACTGCTGCTATCGCAACGGTGTTGACTACCCCTAAAATGAGGCCAATTTTTCTCATCCTGGTTTCAGTTTAAAACTGAAGCGGCTGGTAAGGCAACCCCAGATCGTCGGCGACGGCCTTATAGGTCAGCTTTCCGTGCGCGAGGTTCACGCCTTTGAACAGGGCGGGGTCGCGGCTCACCGCCTCTTTCCAGCCCAGATTCGCGATCATGGTCGCATACCGAAGGGTCACATTCGTCAGCGCGTAGGTCGACGTGCGCGGAACCGCACCGGGCATGTTCGGAACCGCATAGTGAATGATATCGTCCACGGTGTAGGTCGGATGTTCGTGCGAGGTCGGACGCGAGGTCTCGACTGCTCCGCCTTGGTCGACAGCGACGTCGATGATCACACCGCCGGCTTGCATGCGCGAAACCATGTGACGGGTGACGAGCTTCGGCGCCTTCGCCCCCGGAATCAGAATCGCGCTGATCACGAGATCGGATTCCACCACCGATTTTTCAATCTGTTCGTTGTTTGAGTACAGGGTGTGAATCGCGTTTCCGAAAATGTCGTTCAAGTACTCCAGACGATCGACATTCACATCCAGAATCGTCACTTTAGCGCCCAAGCCTACGGCCATTTTCGCGGCATTGATCCCGACGACACCGCCGCCTAAGATGGTGACGTTCGCACGCGAAACACCGGTGACGCCGCCCAAAAGCATGCCTTTTCCGCCGTGATCCTTCTGTAAGTAAGTCGCGCCGATCTGAGTTGCCATGCGGCCCGCGACCGCGCTCATCGGAGACAGCAGCGGCAACGATCCGTCCGCAGGTTGAATCGTTTCGTAGGCGATTCCGACGATTTTTCGCTCTAACAGCGCTTTCGTCAGACGCTCGTCCGCAGCGAGGTGAAGGTAAGTGTAAAGGATCTGGCCTTCACGAAGCATTTCGTATTCTTCGGGCAAAGGCTCTTTCACTTTGACGATCATTTCCGATTTCGCGAAAACGTCTTTCGCCTCGTCGATGATGGTCGCGCCAGCAGCGGCGTATTCCTGATCGGTGATTCCGGCCCCGAGTCCGGCACCCGCTTGAACGAGTACTTTGTGTCCGGCCTGAGTCAGCGCGCGAACGCCTGCCACGACCATCGATACACGATTTTCTTTATTCTTGATCTCTTTGGGTACGCCCACGATCATACCGAAATCTCCTTTAGATGTTGATAATCATCCCATCATACGCCAAAGCGTGATTCTTGGGGAGAGATCTTGAGAAGGGCACAAAGTCAAAATCATGACTCATGTGCGTAAAAATCGTCTTTTGTGGCTTAATTTTCAGGGAATATTCGAGGGATTCGTCGAAGTTCAAATGGGTCGAATGCTTTGACAATCTGAGGCAATCCAGGACCAAAACCTCCACCCCCCGGAGCCGCTCGAAAGCCTTTTCAGGGATCGAATGACAGTCGGTCAGGTAAGCGAAATCACCGATTCGAAAGCCCGCCACCTGCTGCGATCCGTGCGGCAATCCCACCGGGATGATCGAAATTCCGGCCGCTTCGAAACTCGGATCATCGAGATGAAATTCATGAAGCGCGATCTGCGCGATTCCGCCGCCCTCGACGATGCCGGGATTAAAAATATAGTCAAAACGCCGCTTCAAATCGTGAATCGTCCAATCGTGGGCGTAAGCGGGAATCGTTTCTTTTTGAATGAAATTGTAACTGCGGATCTCGTCGATGCCGCCCACATGATCGGCATGCGGATGCGTGAAGAGGATCGCATCGACTCGCGGGATCTTCGCGCGCAAAGCCTGTTGTCTGAAATCCGGGGACACGTCGATGAGCAGGCTTTTTCCGTCGACCTCAACCCAGAGTGAAGCCCGCAAACGCTGATTTTTAGGATTGCGAGAGCGGCACACCCGACACTGACAATGGATCAACGGAACTCCGGTCGAAGTCCCGCAGCCCAAAACGGTGATGCGCATTTTTTTCGATTGCATGATATAACGAAAATATGAGGATTCTGGTCACCGGAGCAAGTGGTTTTATCGGTGCGGGCCTGGTTTCGGCCTTGGCCGAAGCCGGTCATGAGGTTTGCGCGCTCATGCGTCCGACCGCATCGAATGAATATTTAAAGGGCGTGCCCTTTACGCGACTTTCAGGCGATCTGCTCGATCCCGAATCGCTCGTCCGCGCTTGTCAAAATGTTGAGGCGGTTTTTCACCTGGCGGGACTCACCGCAGCTAAAAGCCGTGAAGAATTTTTTCGATTCAACGCCGAAGGCACAAAAAACATCGGCACGGCCGCCGTACAGGCCTGTGTAAAACGCTTCGTCTACGTTTCCAGCCAGGCCGCCGCAGGCCCGAGCACGGGGCTTTCTCCGAAAACCGAATCGGAGCCCGATCATCCGGTTTCATCCTACGGCGAAAGCAAACTGCGCGGAGAACTTTACCTGGACGAGATGAAGAAGGATCTTCCCTTCATCGTGATTCGTCCGCCGATGGTCTATGGTCCTCGCGACAAAAACGTTTTTATTTTTTTCAAATCCATCCAACGCCAATGGATGCCGATCCTGCCCGCGCGCACGCCGACGGGTCATAAATATTACTCTGCGATTCACGTCGACGATTTGATCCAAGCTCTCGTCAAAACAGTCGATGCACCTCAGTCGATCTTTGACGGAGGACGGTTTTTCGTCAGCGACGGTCAGATCTACACCCAAGAGCGCATCATGACCTTGATCGCAAAAGAGCTTCAAGTGAAACCGATCCGCATCCAGGTTCCGGAAACGCTTGTCGGCGCGCTCGCTGCCGGCGGAAGCCTGATGGGTGCCGTGCTGAAAAAGAAACTTCTGCTCAACAAAGACAAACTCAACGAGCTCAGGCCCGATTATTGGATCTGCTCGCCTCAAAAGGCCTTCGATCAACTTCATTTTAAGCCGAAATACACGATGGAATCGGGCATTCCCCAAACGGTGACCTGGTACAAGGTACACGGCTGGCTTTAAGATCATGAACGAAAAAATCATTCTCACTGGGGCAAGCGACGGAATCGGAAAAGCAATGGCGATCGAATTCGCGAGACGCGGGTATTCGCTCGCGCTGATGGCCCGGCGAAAAGAAGCACTCGAAGCCGTCAAAGCCGAATGCCTGAAGGCGGGCTCGCCTCAAGTGATTCTGGAAGCCGTCGACGTCGCCGACGAAACGCCCTTCGAAGCGGCGTTGATCCGCGCGGATGAAGCCCTGGGCGGTGCCACTGTCTTCATCGCCAATGCCGGAGTCATGGGTCGATCGAGCAACGCGCCCGACTCTTGGCAAAAAGTGAAGCTGACTCTGAACGTCAACGTCATGGCCGCCATTCATGGGCTTGAGGTGATGAAGGTTCGAATGCTCGGCCGAGGCGGCGGCATCTTAGCCGGCGTGAGTAGCATCGCAGGCGCGCGCGGAATGCCGACGGGCGGAGCCTACTCAACTTCAAAGGCCGCGCTCACGACCCATCTTGAAGGCCTACGCGTCGATCTGAAGCGATTCAATATTTCCGTGGTCACCATTGCGCCGGGGTTTATCCGCACCCCGATGACAAGTCACAACCACGGCTACATGCCGTTTTTGATGAACTCGGAAGTGGCTGCCCAACGTTTCTGCGACGGAGTCTTAAATCGCAAACGCTTCATCGTCGCGCCTCTGCCCTACCGATTTATTTATCCGATTCTGCAAATGCTTCCGCGCGGGTTATTCGATTTTCTCATGGCCCGTGCGTACAAGATGATTCGCGGTTAGAAGTTCACCATCAGGTTCAAGCCTGAACCGAAGGTCGTCTTCGTCGCATTCGCGACCGGACCATTGCTGAATTCGAAGAACTTGCCCGGAAAGAGCAATCCAAGATCCACGCCCAGGCGAATCGATTCGTCCCAGTGATACGCCAGTTGGTAATCGAGTTCGAAGCCCAGGTTTTTGTCCTGCGCCTGCGCGCCCGAATTCACCGTGCGATAAACGCCGTCCCAGTTGTTGTAATAGAGACCGCTGCTGCCTGCCGTCTTGTCGGCAATCGCATACAAGCCCAAAAGACCGTGTGTCCATTTGCCCGAAGCATAGTTCAGCGAGAGCGAAAGGAAACGCGCGTTCGTCACCGGGTTGTAGTAAGGCGAAGCGGCCCGATTCGAGAGATTGCGGAAATTGTAATTGAACATCAGCAAGCCCGGACGGTAATCGGGATGAAACGAGAAGACGCTTAGACGACCCGACTGCGAGCCCGTGGCAACGCTTTCTTGACCGCCGGCTTCTCCGAGGTTCACGTTCACCGCCCAACGATCGTTCAACTGAGCTTTCACTTTCGCAGCACCCGCGACCGTATTGTAGTCGTGGTTGGCGACAAAACCGTTCACCAACGGAACTTCCGCAGCGAAGGTAAAGATGCCGGCTTGTTTCTTCGCGTAGAAATCCCAAAGGTTGTAGGCGTATCCGGTATATCCGATCGAATCGACCGAAAACGGATTCACCACATGCGAATTCTGGCCTGCGATCCGACGCAAGAAAAGGATTCCGAGATCCAGTTGTTCGTCGTCGTTCGCGTACATCAAGCCCACGGTGTAATCGCTGACTCCCGAACCTCCGCCGATCGTCGAACACGGATTGGTGAGGTCGGTCCCGGTCGTACACGGCTCGTTTCCGACCGATCCGCCGTAGTTCGTGCCGTTGCGGTACTTCACCACGCCCGGCATGAAGCGAAAGGCGCCGAGTTTGGTTTCCAAACGAATCGCATCCCCTGTCGACGGAAAACGATCGAACGAGTCTTCGCCGTTGTTCCACACCAGACCCAAGCCCCAATTCAAAGGCGCGCGTCCAACCGTGATCGTTCCGAAATCCGTCGCCACTTCGGCATAATAAGTATTCGCCGTGATGTCGGCCGTTCCGGTGTTCGTTGTGCCGTAATAGCTCGTGATGTTTTGATCGCCGCCGAAAACTCCGCGATCCGGGGTCCCGACCCAAATATCGGAGTGAATCGAAATGTTGTCGTTCACGATCACACGCGGTTCAAGACGGAAGAAAAGATTTTGAAACGAAGCCGGATTATCGCCGTTCGACGGAATCGCATATCCCGTATCGGTCGGCGGAGTGGTCGGAGTGGCAAGACCGCTGTTTGCGTAACCGAAGAGCCAATTCGTTTCGGCGCGAAACTGTCCATGCCAATCCAGATCCAAGGCATACGAAGTGGATGAAAGAATCAGGATGATCGCCGATGCAAAAACGAAATTTGACACACTGGTGCAAAACCGGGTGAATTGAGACATGTTGAACTCTCCTTGAAATCCGAAAGTACGAGGCGCATATTGGTGGAGTCAAGGATAAAGAATGAAACTTCTCCGTAAAATCCAGAAAAACCGCAAACCTTTGTTGATCGTGAGCGGAATCATACTAGCCGCGTTAATTTCATACTTTTTGTTTCTCTTGAAACAGGTCGAAGTGGCGTTCGAAAGCCCCTCCGAATTCATTCCCACTCGGATCTATTCGAGCGTGACGAAGATCGCCCCACCGCAGGCACGGGGAGCGATCGAAGAGAAACTCAAGGCGCTGGGATACAAACCCGTCGCCAAGGACGACGACCTGAGCTTCGTCCTGCATTCGCCCGAATATCCGGATTACCTGATTCCCGAAAACCACATCACCCATCAGTTGAAGGATAAACGACTGACCTTGCATTTCGAGGGCAACGCGCCGAACTCCGCGCTCGATTCGATCGATTCCGAGATCGGCCCGGCGAATGAGGTCTACCTCGAACCCGAACTCGTGGCCACGCTCGCGACCGATAAATCGCAGATTCGCGACGTCCTCAAATTCGACGAATTCCCGAGTGCCATTCCCAATGCCGTGATGGCGGCCGAAGACCAGCATTTTTACGAACATTTCGGCATCGACCCGCGTGGCTTTATTCGTGCCATCCTCGTCGATCTGAAAACGCTTTCGTTCTCGCAGGGCGGAAGCACGATCACTCAACAGCTCGTAAAGAACCTGATGGAGCGGCGAAACCGCAATCCGTTCATGAAGATCAACGAGTTGTTTTTGGCCCCGGTGCTGGAGCTGAAATATACGAAGAAACAGATTTTCGAGCGTTACCTGAACGAGGTTTTTCTGGGGCAGATCGGCGCGTACGAAGTGCGCGGGTTTTCGGAAGGCGCGAAATACTTTTTCGGAAAAAGCGTCGGCGACCTCAATACCGGCGAAATCGCGCTCCTCGTGGGTCTGATCAAAGGTCCCGCCTTTTACTCGCCTTATCGTCACTTCGATCGCGCGAAGACCCGCCAGCGCTACGTGCTCGAACGCATGCTTGAAACCGGCAAGATCAGCGAGGCGCAGTTTAACGAAGCGCTCAATCAGCCGATTCGACTTGCGCAGGCTCCGCAGGCCGGAAACCGCGCACCTTATTACGTCGATTACGTCAAAGCCGAACTCGTGCGCCTGCTCGCCGACAGCTTCGACGAAAAGGAAATCCCCGAACTCGGGTTTCAAGTGTACACCACGCTCGACCTCGACATGAACCAAACCGCACAGGACGAGCTTCAGTCGGGATTAACCCGACTCGAAAAACGGCTCGGCATCAGCGATGTGGTCCATCTTCAAGGTGCCGTCGCGATCGTCGACCAGACGAACGGCGAGATTCGCACCCTGATCGGCGGCCGCGATTACGCCGAAAGCAATTTCAACCGCATCCTCAACATGAAACGCCAATGCGGATCGACCTTCAAGCCTGTCGTCTACGCGACCGCGTTTCGCGAGATCGAAGATCCGAACGGAAACGCCTTCACTCCGGCTTATCCCCTCCTCGATCAACCCTGGTCGTGGGAATACGATGAGCATCAGCCCGCATGGAAGCCCAACGATTACGATAACGAAAACCTGGGCTGGGTGAGCCTGAAGCGCTCGCTCGCCCACTCGCTCAATGCCTCGACTGCGCGACTTGCCAGAATCGTGGGATTGAAAGAGATCTCCGAGACGGCGAAAGTTCTGGGAATCGAGACGAAAATTCCGCCCGTTCCGTCGATCAGTCTGGGATCGGTCGAACTGAGCCCAATTGAACTGCTGGGCGCCTACATGACCTTTGCCAATCACGGCAAGGCCGATCAGCCTTACGTCATCAAGGCGATCGAGAATCCGGACGGTTCGGAGTTCTTTCGAAACGAGTATCGCCCGCGCGTCCGCATCGATCCGGGGATCGCCGACATGATGACCTATCTGCTTCAATCGGTCTTCACCGACGGAACCGCCGTGTCGGCCTCGGCTTACGGCTTCGATCGCCCTGCTGCCGGCAAAACCGGAACGACGAACGATTATCGCGACGCTTGGTTCGCGGGGTATACGCCTCAGCTCACGTCACTCGTTTGGGTCGGCCTCGATCAAGGTGTCATTCAGGACGAGTTGAAAACGCTCGCACCGGGTAAAAGTAAAAAGCCGCGAAGAATCCACCTCACCGGTGCCGTCGCCGCCCTTCCGATCTGGTCGGCTCTGATGCAGAAAGTCCTGCAATACGAACCGGCGCTTCCGTTCGTCGAAAGCGATCGTTTGGTGGACATGCGGCTGGACGTACATTCCGGCCAGAACGCCGAAGGATCTTGTCCCGAATCGCAAGTCGTAACCGAAAAAGTGATCGTCGGACGAGAGCCCAAGAAAGACACCTGCTTGCCGGATTATCCGCCGGATGAAGCAGGCGTCGAGTCATCCCCCAGCGCGAGTCCAAGCAAATGAAACTTGCTGTATGCGCACTTTTCTTTTTTCTGTGCCTTCCGAGTCAGGCCAAAACCTCGACCAAAATCCTGAACGTCCGTCTCGTCGACCCGCCGGTTTCGCTCGATTGGGGCGGTCAGGCCACCTTGGCCGAGGCTCCGATCATCGTCAAT